>Ga0114972_10002057_pt1 | contig 15058 bp, 14 predicted proteins | sample M_140807_EF_Meta_FD_87354 | JGI IMG/M metagenome (GOLD analysis project Ga0114972, IMG submission 87354) | Freshwater microbial communities from Lake Montjoie, Canada to study carbon cycling - M_140807_EF_MetaG | ecosystem: Environmental > Aquatic > Freshwater > Lake | place: Lake Montjoie... | reverse complement strand
TGGATCGAGGTAGATAAAGGGGGGGGGTAAGCCTCAGCCCCCCTAGGCTTCGATACGCTTGCCTGAGTGAATGGTCCTCGGCTGCGATATGCAGCTCCTTGTTGCTGCTGATCTTCACGCAGTGCTGGGGACTGCGGAGGAGGGTTTCGCCTCTTCATGGTGCCCGCCCGCTCCGCGTACGCCCGGGCGGCCATCCTCTGCTCCTCTCTTAGAGCTTTCACAGCAAGCTGACGCTCTACCGCCTCATCTACTTGCCTGCTCTTTGCCATGGGGGAACCGAGGGCAGCAGGGTAGCGTGGCGACCGTGAAGCCGAGGCCGTACGCGCGGGAACAAGGTACCCCAAGGAGGGAGCCTGGCGCGCGTCGATACTGGATTTCGACGCAGCCAAAGGAGTGGAGCCCATGCCTGCCTGCCAACGCCATAGTGAAGTAAGATCATTGGGCCCCGTGTGGGATGCACTCCCGCGCAGCATGGATGAAGTGAGCTGAGGATGTCCAGGGGTTGAGGCAGCAGGGTGGGATGCACCAGAGCGGGCTAGGTTGGCAGCGTGGGAGCGAGCCAGTGGATCTCCATCACTCCCAGTACTTTGATTTAGTGAACTATCTAGTTGTAGACCCTTTTGAAGGGTCGAAAAGGAAGAATTCGGGCCTCCACGAGAAATGGGAGGTTTTCCACCGTTGCCGTTGGTGATTTGCGAACGAGATGGGTTTGGAGAAGCCCCGGATGGCCGCAGGGACAAAAACTTTCGAGCAGATTCCTGAAGATGTAGAGCATCATCAGATGAAATGTTCATATAGTTTTCCATTACTCACTATATGCTTTTAAGTGGGTACACACCAACTTTGTTCTTTCTCTTCATAACGGTTACCGGTTTTTGTCACGTGGGCCCAAATCGATGCCACACCGCTCCTTTTGACACTTTTTTACCGTGATTTTTACAGGAAATGCCGAGATGAGAATCATTGGAATAGGTGTGGATGTTGTGAATCCAGCTCGTGTGTTGCGCCTCTATAATAAGTTTGGGACTCGTTTCCTTGATCGTGCCTTTCATCCTTCCGAGGTGTCCCACGCCTTGGAGTTAAAGTCAACTCATTTGGGTACTTTTCTTTCTTCTCGCTGGGCAGCAAAGGAAGCTCTTCATAAGGCCATTGGAACTAAACGTTTTCTATTTCCAGACATTGAAGTGTTCCGCGATGAAGCCAAAGGGCCGCCCTCCCTCAGGCTGCACAACGAGGCTGCTAGATATCAGCATCTCCATGGCCTGGGATTCCTCGTTACGCTGTCCCACGAGGAGAACTTGTCTATTGCATTTGTAGTTGCCTCTAAAAAATGATGACCTCCTTTTGCCGAAAAAGTAACTTTTGGGGGGGCGTGCCCTATGAGGGAAAGCTTTTTTGGAAGGGGCGTGCGTTTTTTTTTTCCGATGGATGTGACGGGCTTCATTTTGACTTAAATTGACTTGACTTAACGCAGTGCATTTTCTGAATATGGAGGCATTTTGTCTCACTTTTTCATCCTGGTAAAGACTTAGGAGACACTGTGTGTGATAGGGTGATTACAACCGTGTGGCGCCGCCCTGCGCCTAAGGCCGCCTTGGGGCCCTTAGGTCTCTCATCTGAACAACACTGCGGCACACCGTGTGCGGCAATGCTGGTGTGAAAGGTCAGGCGGCTGGCGGCAGCAAGGACGAGTTCGTCACGTGGTGTCACTCTACCCTGGGAAGGGCCCATGGCGCTGGCGGCGCTGGCCCAGCTCGCGTGCCCCTCAAAAAAATCATTTTTTATCACCGATTTTGCCTTGGCAGTTTGGCACACACACAAAAAACAAAATCCGTTTGAGTAGAAAAACATTTGAAAAATGTCATTTAACATGGGTGGGCGCGCCTCTTTAGGAGGTCGCTCATTGGCGAAGGCAATAGCATCTACGAAAGAGGTATATTCATTTCCTATTCTGGAGCCTGACGAAATTGTGGAGGTTTTGCGAGAGATGGGTGCAGCGGTGACAGAGGAGGACTTGAATAAACCCAAGTGTGATTCTTTTCGCCAATGGTGCGAACTATTTGTGATTGAGATATTGGAGATTAACAAGGACGAACTATATGACGCTAATTTTGAGTTCGCGGAGGCGTTGGGTGGCAGCGAGGAGCTGCATGAGGCATCAGTTCCTGTGGTGCACTTTATTAGATGCATGTTCGTACATACCCTCCCTGGTAACGGAGCATACTCCCAGATTTCCCGGGATTCAATAGATTACACCACCCCTCCCCCATTTTCCACCACGCCTTCCCTGCAGGAACAAAGTCTTGGCAGCTGCCAGGTGTGACGAGGGTTTTTCTTTGCGTGACCTAATGAAGCCCGAGCGCGCAAGGGTTCTTCGAGTTCTCTCAGCGCTCATCAATCTGCAAAAATTCAAGGTTGAGAAGTTGGTTTGGTACAAGGAGCAGGAGGCAAAAAAGCTGGAAGTGCTGCGACGAAAGGAGGCTGTGGAGGGTCAGCACGCGGATTTGCGGCGGCGGGCCGAGGCTGAAAAGTCATTGCGGGACGCCGAGCAGCCCGCTGTTGCCTCTGCGCAAGCCCACAAGCGGGAACTCGAGAGCACCCGCAATTCCCTGAGCTCCCAGCTTGAAGAACTTCGGACAAGCACTAAAGCCACAAAAGAGGAGCTATTGGCGGCGCGGGAAACCTCCGGAAGTCTTGCCCAGCGCTTGGGAGATCTCAAGGCCCAATCCGAGGCCACTCGGTCCATGATTGTTACGAGTCCCGCCAAAGTAAAAGCAGAGGTGGCAAGCCTGGAAGAGAGCGTGGCCATCGATCAGAGATCCCTGGATGAGTTGGATGTGAAGCGACGTGTGATGATGAAACGATTGGAGGTGGTGAGCAAGGCCGATAAAGACGTTGTGAAGGCGATGGCCCTTATGGGGGAGTCAGAGGTTAGTAAAATGACAATGGCAGTGGCTATCCTATTATTGTTTTTTGCATGCCTAGAGCCAGCCCCCTCGCACTCTTTCTCATCCCATCACCGCACATTCTCATTCTTGAATCCTAACCCTCCGCACATTCTCATTCTTGAATCCTAACCCTCCCCCCTGCACGCCCACGCGAACCGGAAACCACCCTTTCTCTACCCCCCACATAGTCGGAAGCCGTGAAACTGAAGCGTCTCCAGAAGGAGGAAAAGTCAAAAAAGGTAGAGGCAGAGTCTATTGGGGCTGAGATAGATGCCTTGAAGGCGCAGTTGGAGCAGGCGGGTGCACAGAGGCGAAGGCTGGAGGAAAAGCTCTCCGATATGCGCCAGTCGTGCTCCATGCGTTTAGGGGCCCAGGCTAAGGAACTGGAGGCCGTTCAACGGGAGGCTTCTTCATACAGTGAAGATTTTAAAGCTTCCGTGGACAGTAGACGGGCGGCTGAAGCGGAAAAAATGCGCCTGGAGCGCCGGAAGGAGGCCCTCATCTCCCAGCATAGTGCGGAGGTTTCAGAAATGATCAACTCCCTGCGAAGACTTCAGGGATCCCTGACTCAGTATAACAACGGAATTCTTACGGGTCTCAATGGCCTGGAAACTCTCTCTCTCAAGGCTGGTATCTAAATAACAAAACTAGCACTTCCCACACATGATATTTACCGTAACAATTAACTCGCCAATTTATATACTTGCAAACTAGTACCGGCTAGCGTATTCGTATGTACTACACAACAGGTCCTACGCTCCAGTCGTACTCCCTGTATCCAGGGTGAACAAATGGGCGTCACCACAGACCGATAGATAGTGAAGCCCCAATTGACTCACTTTTCGCGTTCCATCTTGTAACCCCTGCGCTTCTCAGGCACACCCCCATGTCCCTGGACAAAGGGGATGGCAGTCTCAATCATGGCAGTCAGTTAGATACCTTGCCCCCTTTTCCACAATAGACCCCGAATAAAAATATAAATACCCCTACCCCTTTATCGCCTCGTCCACCAGGCCGATCAGCAGCGCGCTGCGAAAAAAGATAAGGACAGAGAGTCCTGTAAAAAAAGAAAAAAAAGAAAAAGCGAAGGGTTATAAAGGTTTCCTAACTCCTATCTACTACCCCGTATTTTGTTAAAAATACAAAGCCTTCACCTATGTGCAATTGCTGTAATACACACCCTGCAGGGAACGCTGCCATATCATCAGCCACGTTCTCTATCCTGTCGTTGTTATTCGCGATCATCGCAGTGTCCACTCCCTTTTACACTCTCGAAAAGGTTTATATATAACTTCCATTACCGTCGATTTCGGGCTGACTTTTTTGCTTTTAAGAGATCCTACGACAGCGAGTTCATTTACGGGTACTTACGCTTCATTTGTCTCCTCTTACTGCAAAGGATTGTGCAAAGACACACCCAATGTTGCGGGGAGTGTAAGTGCAGCACAGCTTCGCACCGCTTTGACAAACGCTGGTTCTGCTGGGGGTGCTGCTGCCGCCTTTTTTTCCTTCGCCATTATTTTTTGGTTCATCCACACTGTCTCTACGATCTGCCATGCGTGCAACCTACGAAGCAAAGCGACTACACCCATATGTAACCCTGTTTTTTCTGGAACACTTGTCGGGTTGATTTTTTGCGTGGCTGGATTCGTGTGCTTCATTATAGCAGCCTCCATAAGTTGGGCAGTGTTTTCAAATCTCGCCATCCTCAGTTCCAAGTTCTTAGCACCTTATTCTTTGTTTAGTTACACCCCAATCACAGTATACCCGTCTGCTGGGGCAATTCTTTCAGGCCTTTGTCTCGTATTTGCGGTGGTGGCGATATCGTGCGAGTTTTCTGCAAGATTTTGTTGCAAATCCTGGAAGCCCTCTACTGCAAGCCTTTCATCTGCCGCTCCCACTACCGTGATAATGGTTCAGCCCCCCACGTTGATGCAACCCCCTATGGCCCGATACGTGTCCACGGTTTCCCCTGTTTTTCAACCTCAATATGCAGCTCCTCCAAAGTCACCCCCTCCTGGGATAATGACTTCTCATTGGAGAACAGTCTCAGATGGAACGGAAACTTGTGAGAGCGACACTTCTCCCACCATCCTTCATGCCATCCCCACGATCTCACTTTCCACACACAACACACCCTTCACTACTCTTTATTATATTTGCCTCCCCAACAAGGGTATCAAAACGTAAGCACAAATGAAGTGCAGTGGGTGATCCCAGCTGGCGGGGTTCTCGTGAATTCATAAAATGACAACTGACGAGAAGTTTCACTTATGAGTCTATTTGGCGTACTGTAATTGCAACATCACCCGAACGTCAGCACAGAGTAAGCTACGCGCACGACCACGGCTACTCACAGGGGGTGTGGTTGTGCCCGTTACGGTCCTGCGGTTACCTAGAGGCCCTCCTGAGTGACACACATGGGGAACAACTTGTGGTCAGGGCGGGGCGTAATGGTCCTACAAGGAAAAGGAAGGGGAGGGAGGAAGCGAAAGCCTCGAGAGAGGGAGACTTTTCGCTACGAAAAAAAAGAAAATAAAGTAAAAAGAGATAAAATAACACGTAAAAAGGCATCGATATCCTTTGGCACAATGTCTCACTTTGGAGTTATGCTAGGCGACCTCAATGACTTTATTTCTCCGTCGCAGGCTTGTGTCGTAGCGGAAAAGTCGCCCTCTCTCGACTTAGGAGGCCAAGGAGTAGCATTGGATGTGGGGTCCTATGAAGTTGAACTGCGCCCCCGAGCACGCCTTGGTGGTATAATAAAGGAGTCAAGCAGCACGACGGGTGAAACAGGCTCTTTGTCTCCCGCGACGGCTCGCATTACACTTTCCGATTGTCTGGCGTGTTCTGGCTGCGTCACCTCTGCAGAAACAGTACTAATGGAACAGCAATCTAGTGGAGAGCTTCGCCGCCTGCTGCAGGATCCCGGAGTGGCGGGTGTTGTGTTACTGTTTTCACCACAGGTATTGTGCTCCCTGGCGGGTATGTTGGGTACAGAGAGTGTCGTGGAGGCTTACGGTCTGCTGTCAAGTTTTTTTAAGGTGCGAATGGGTTGCAAAGCAGTCATTGACACCCAGGTGGGCCTGTGCGTAAGCCTTTCAGAGGCGGGAGATGAAGTAATGCGGCGACTGGGTTCCATGGGCGAAATAGGCGCGGAGCCTCCTGCTTGGGTTCCCCCTGCACAAACCCTGCCAATATCTGCCACCCATCATAAGAGGGTGGATTCGGGGGAGCACGTGGTGCTGAACCCCTCCCCCTTTCGCCCGGCTCCTCTCCCCGTCCTGTCCTCTTCCTGCCCAGGCTGGGTGTGCTACTGTGAAAAAAATGCCCGGGAGTGCCTTCCATATTTATCAACCTGCCGATCACCGCAGCAAATAACGGGTGGGCTGGTCAAACAACTGTGGCACGCGTGGGGTGGGGAGAAGCGTGGCAGAGTGGCTACAGTAGCAATAATGCCCTGCTATGAAAAGAAACTAGAAGCCTCGCGCAAGGACTTTCTCTGGGAGAGTGTAGGGGCAGACGCCCAAAATCAATCTTGGAAGGAGGTAGACTGCGTGCTGGTCGCAGCAGAGGTCGCAGAGCTAATCGCTGCAGAGGGGGGCATCCAGGGTTTAGAGTGTGAAAGCATGCACGCTGGACAGCTCTTCTCCCCCCCAATGGCCCAGGTTTCTGGGTTCCTTTCCTCCTCTATTAATGAGCAACTTATGGTGGGTGATGAGCAACCCCACACTACCTGCACGGATTTGTGGTCTCGCCTGGAGAGCCTTTTGAGGGGCCTTGGGAGTACTGAAGGTGGGCTGAGGCTAGTTACTGCCACCACGAGTCACGGGGACAGCGATGGGTATTGCACCTACGCATACAGGCATGTGGCGCGTGTTTTAAATGGGACTGCGCTCGATTTTTCCTCCCCCGTCCCACTCCACAAGGGAAGAAACGCTGATTTTTGTGAGGCAACACTTCCAGTACCCCTCTCCTCATTGGAAGCCCTGAAAATGGGAGTCGGAGCTAGTGGTGTGTCAACGTTTTTTGGAGCCGATCCGCCTACCAAAAACCTCACCTTTGCTTTTGCATATGGCTTTAGAAATATTCAGGGTGTGGTTTCACGTATCAAAAAGCGGCAGGCTGGAACGGGGGGGGGTAGGTTCGTGTTTGTGGAGGTCATGGCGTGCCCCAAAGGATGCGCAAATGGAGGGGGGTTGCTTGGGGCTCATGGTGATACAGCAGCAAACGTAGCAACTGGCGCTAGCAAGACAGTCCCTGCACCAGCCTACACCCAAGTTTCAAAACTTCTACACGACACCCCTGCTACCTCCTTTGACCCGCATGCTGTGAAGCACTCACTCCTCACCCTTGAGCCCTGTCTTTCCGGAGAAAGTGAAGTACAAGGTTTTAATCACTGGCTGGCTCACTGTCACACGCAATATCACTCTTTAGCGGAGGCCACAAGCTTGGTAGCTGTGGGGAACAAGTGGTGAATTTGTCACACACTATCTCCTCATGTTGTGAATGTTGTTGTTTGTCACAACACTATCTCCTCCTATTTATTATTTTTTTATTCTATTTTATCCTATTGTTTTTATAATGACTTAGCCCTGGGATTCCCCGGAGGACTCGAAGGCCCCTCCACCCCCCATAATGGACTCAAAAAGGGAGGATAAAAAGGAACCCGCAGCTCCTCCCGTTGGGCGCGTAAATTTAGTCTTCCCACGAGGGGTAAGAAAAGAATCGCGCTCCGAGGAAACTGTGGACTCTTGGAGGCCAGAGGGTTCAACGGCACCCGAGCGGGCACTGAGGCCACCCCCGCCCTCTGAAATGGCAGCAGTGGGGCGCCGGATCACCTGGCGTGAGGGACCTCCTCGGGCCACTTCCTCAAAGAGAAGGGGTGGGGGGTTGCTACTACTTCCAGTGGGCGAAGGGGCGGAGGCGGAGACAGAGATACCACTCATTATCTGTATGGATGTCTCCAGGACATTAAGGGTGGGATTGGTGGTCGCCCCGGTTCGATTGGAGGAGGAGGAGGAGGAGGAACTCGAATTTATTGAATCGGAGGTTCGGGCTGGTACACTGGAAGAGATGCTGCCCAGACTAATGGAGTCAGAGGCAGAATTCAAAATTGAACGTCTCGCTGTACGGCCCAGACCACCAACTGTACCACTGATAGGTCCTCCTCCATCAGCATCACCCATGCCATCAGCCACCCCGCCCAAACCACTGCCGGATACCCCAGCACCCCTCCCTGCCCCCCAAAGCCAGCCAAACGCACCACCATTCTCCTTATTCAAATATGAACCGTCTTGGGAGAAGGAGCTACTGCCACCCCCACCTATACCTGAACCAACAACACCTGGAGCTCCACTGGCCATTTGAGCGTTGGACCACCGACAGCACCAAACCTTCACGCTCCTCCCCGTGGAAGCCATGACCTCCTCCACGGTGATATCCTGCATCTCTCTACGCATGCACAAGTACTCCCCAAGAGCAGCTGTAAATATAAACGCACACAAATGCGTCGTCCACCAAGTTCCATTTGTAGGTATGGTGGATGAAAACCAACCAGTGGCAAGGCCGTGAAGAAAGTATACCGTAAAGGAAAAGTCCACTGCCTTCTTCGAGCGCTCGACTACGTAGGGAAGACTAAGGGAAACCACGAATCCCGTAAAAAATAAACCCGCAATCCTGCACCAGCCTAGAGGGGTAAATACCGTCAAACTACTAGCATCTAACAGAGAAAACGCATTAAATGGTATGCTTAGTAAAAAGGTGCTCAGCCACACACTCGAACACAAACACACAGAAAAAATCACTTGCATCGACATTATTTGAAACACTATTCGGACAGGATTGTACCCATCACGACCGTAAAAGCGCCCCATTATATTATATATTCACGGTATTGCCCTTGGCAAGGAGGGAGGGGGAGGGCCTCTTCTCTTGGCAAGTGCGGTTTCGCCGCCGACGCGTTCATAGAAGAAGATACTCACCAAACGCACCCACACACCCCCCGATAGAAACCGGAATCCCCACATCGTTACGATATTTTTATCTTTACCTAATCGATGTCCTGCGACGGGAATGAAAGTGTGCTATCTGAGGAGTACACTGGTGCTTCTATTCGTGGTCCTTCCCCAGAAATCAAGTCCACAGTGAAGCGTCTCCTTTCTGAATTGCAGGGTGTTTCGGCGAATTTACTTCGTGTTGGGTTAACACGGGACCTCCCTACCCAAGCCCCCTCCAGCCCTCCAGTGGAGACCCCTGCTCCTTTTCTACCCCTTCCAGATCTTGCGCCAGGACTTGCTCCATCCTCCCATGCACCACCTCCGTCACCTAAAGTATTTCCGCAATCTCCTTCTCCTGTGATTTCATCCCCGTCCCCTCCAGTGAATTTTGTCGCGACTCTCACACCCTTTCAACAGGTCCACAGGGACGTTTCATCACAAGCATCCATCCATTCCCCATTGGCTCTGGCCCAGGCGGCGGCCGCACGTGCAGAGGCTGCTGCCAATGCCGCTAACACGACCATGGGGGATTTTTTGGAGTTACTGAAGGACAATGAACCATCCGCACAGAAGGAAAAGTCCCTTATATCTCAACTAACGTCCTATTTTTTCTGGTTTCTTCCTAGCGAGGTGAAAAAGCGAAAGCTCGCGCAGGTACGCTCAAAAATTTTCAAGTCTCGCGAGGAGCCCTCTTCTTCCCCCAACACCATGCGGTTAGAGCGTGATCTCAGGCATATCCCAGCTAGTCAGACTTCAGCAGGCAATTACAGCAGTTTTCACCATCATACAGTGCGTGGGTGGCCCGTTGATGCAGACACTGCTATTCTTCCGCCAGCCTCCTACTCGCTCAGGCAAAGCCCAGAGAGTCATACTTCCGCTAGCATCAATAGTAATATCCATCATCCTCCTACCCAACGCGAAGAACACGCATATACTCTCCCTCCTCCAGCCTTTCGCTCCGCTGGCGAAGAAACGAGGAATGTTCGCCGTGGTGGACGAAGGCACAGATTCAATCCTCGCCGGGTCTGGGGAAATAAGAGACGCGAGGGCTCGGTTGGTGAGGGGCAAGGTAGCGACATTGGGGGGGACACTTCGGAGGACGAAAAAGGCCACTCTCGCATGGGTGGGAAGGCGAGGGCCTCCAAGAATGTGTACCCTTGGGAGCAGGGTAGCGATTTAGATGGATTGCCAGTCTGGTCTGGGAAAGCAGTTCACCCATGGGATGAAGTCCGAAGTCATGCAGGTGGTGACAATGGCTACTCTTCTCCTCTTTGGCCGGTAACTTCTTATCAACCATCTGCAGTTCCCTCTCATCTTCACCCTTTCAATGAAGATCATGGTAGTTTATGGCCTAATTTTAACTCCTACCACGCCTACAAGCCTCCCGTCGAAAAGGTGGACCCTTCAGATTCTGAGGAGGAGGAGGAAACGGAGGAGTTTGAAAAAAATAGCGTCGGCATTCAGGCTGATCCTCCTCCACCTATCGTCAAAATTCCCACTCCCACTCTCCCCCCACCCCACCCCATAACGATGGTCCCCGGAAGGACTCCAATCCACGAGGTTTTTTCTCGCTACCTGGAGCAGCAGGAAAAGGCGGTAGCTTCCGGGTTTTCGTCCCCCCACTCCAGGGAACCCTTGGTCCCCCATCTTTTGCTCCCCACTGGATGGGAGGCAGAGTGGGACCCTGCCAGTGCGCGTACTCAATTTTTCCGGCGCGACGGGAAGGGGGCGGCAGCACACGGAACAAGAACAAAAACGACAGACAACACTGCTAGGCTGGTGGCTAACAAGGTCGAAGAAGAGGAAAGGGCGGATAGCCTTTTAGAGCTTGCCTCTAAGGCGGGGATGGCCTCCGTGGACTATCTTCACTTGCCCACTGGTCTCCCCCCTTTACCTGCCGGCTGGAGAGCCATGGTAAGCCGGCGAACTGGGCTTCCCTACTACATTGGACCTGGTAGTGAAGATGCCCCAAACGTGGTTGTGGGACACCCGGAAGATGTCCCGGGGTGGCTTTCCACTGCACCCTTTCAGGTAGCAGCGGGGGGTGTGTCACAGGCGGGGGCGGAAGTAGAGGAGAGTGCCGGCGAGGCTATTGCAGTTGCCCCTAAATCCCGTCCTGGACAAGCTCTTCAGAGCCCTTCTCCTCTCAGGGACACTTGGATTCGCAAATCCACGGAGTCTGGGCAAGATTATTACGTAAACCTCAACGACAACAGCTCCGCGTGGCAAGTACCGGCAAATGGCACTGTGCTGCTGTCTCACGTTAGTGGGGGTATTCCCCAATGGGCGGAGAAGCGCTCAAAAAACGGGAGGGTCTATTACGTGCACGTGTCCACGGGGAAAACGTCCTGGGTAAAACCGCTGGGAGTAAATTAAAAATTGGAAAATTACTTGTCATCACATTTGCCGTTAACCGGGCCGGCGACCCCTTTTAAAAAACAACATTGAGACACCCACCCTATGCGAGTGGAAGGCCGAAACGAGCAGCCCGCTTTTTGGCCCGCTCTTGATCTTCAGAGGTCAGGTGTGAGGCAGAGGCAGCAAATCGCTCAGCTCGTTTTCTTTTCCTTTCCTCCTCCTCCTCCAAGTTGATGACTGCCGCCGCCTTGTTATTCACCTTTCCGATTTTTTCTGGCCTAGGTTTTTTATCGCTCTCATCAGTTGGTAAGGCTATCCCAAAGCGCTGCGCTCTTTCCAACTTCTTCGCCTCTTCTTCAGAAATTTTATTTTTAGCAGCCCCCTCTACCGCAGAAGACTTAGACTTCTCCCCACCAAACTTTGCCTGTCGTAATGCCAATTTTTCTTCTTCTGTAAGAACGGTAGCAGGAGATATCCCGAACCGGGCAGCCCTCGCAGCTATCTTGCTTGCCTCTGACTCTGCAGTTGGAGCTGACGCTTCACCTGAAGAGGAGGAAGAGGCGGAGGACTTTGAAACTGAAGGCTGCGGTGCTGGGGCAAGAGCATTTTTCATGGGGATGGGCTCCTCTTTCGGAGGTAAAGGCTTAGGGGCGGGGGGGGCGACAGGTGCTGGTGCTAAAGATGCTGCTGGTTTCATGGGCGGCTTCAAGGTCTCTACGGGAGTCTCCACTGCAGGAGCGGACGGTTCTGCGAGCGAAACCACTGGGATTTTCGGGGATTCTACAACTGTATCTTCGCCGAGTGCCTCTGCATCTAAAGCTTCATTCAGTCGCCTAGCGAGGTATGAAAGGGAGGGCATAGTGTCGAGGAAAGGTTTAACAAGATTTGTTTTAGAACGACCGTATGGTCGTTTGAATTAAAAAATGAGTTACGCACTTTACTAGGTCAGCCTTCAACCCAGCTGTATTTAAACCTCGCTTGGACAGTTCTTCTTTCAGCTCACTAACTTTCAGCGTGTTGGGGTCCATTACAAAAAAATAATTAGGCGGCAGTCTCCTGTCCCACCCTCCTTTTACATGTATCACCGTTTTTCCACCCTCCATCAACCGACCTACTCCTAGCCAGACAAGAGTGAGATTGCGACCACCTGCCCCGCACTTGTAATCAGAAATGTCGTCCGCGATGGGTGTCCCAAAGGGTGTTCAGGTGAAAAACCGCGCCCCAGCACCGATACAGATAACTGCTGAACAGATATTGGTTGAGTCTCGTGAGCGTGCAGAGCAGCAGGCTCCCGCAGCACCTCGTCGCCACATCACCGACCCTGCAGAGCTGGCAGAACATCGTATGCGCGTGCGCAAGGAGTACGAGGGCCGCTTAGGTAGTTCTAACCGTCTTGTAGGAGTTTGGCTTCGTTATGCTAAATGGGAGGATGGTCAGGGTGAGATTCAGCGCGCGCGCTCAATTTATGAACGGGCTATCGATGCGGATTATAAGGTGCCTACCGTGTGGATCAGGTACGCTGAGATGGAGATGAGGAGCAAATTTGTAAACCGTGCCCGCAATGTTTTGGATCGAGCCGTGTCAATTCTCCCTCGCGTTGAGACCCTTTGGCTCAAGTACCTGTACATGGAGGAGATGCTCGGAAACGTGGAGGGTACGCGGGTGCTGTTTGACAGATGGATGTCGTGGGAGCCCAGCGAACTGGCATGGCTTACCTACGCAAAGTTTGAGATTCGAGCAGGGGCTATAGATAGAGCCCGGGCAGTGTACGAGCGCTACATTGCGTGTCACCCTTCACAGTCGGCCTACCTGAAGTACGCCAGGTGGGAAGAGAGGTCCACTGGGCAAAAGGCACTCGCACGGGTGGTGTATGAGCGGGCCCTGGATGAACTCCGAGAGACTGAGAAGGATGAAAAACTCTATTTAGTGTTTGCAGCGTTTGAAGAATCATGCGGGGAAGAGGCGAGAGCCAGGGCAGTTTTCAAGTTAGGGCTTGAAAGGCTCCCCAAGGAAAAGTCTGTCGCTTTGCAATCTGCCGCCCTCTCCTTTGAGAAGCAGCATGGCACGCAGAGTGGGATTGAGGATGCGATTATCACCCGAAGACGGGCCACGTATGAGGACCAGGTGGCCTCGAATCCCCTCAACTACGATGCCTGGTTTGACTACACCCGCCTGGAAGAGAGTGAGGTATTAGCGGTTTCCAAAGGTTCTTCTTCAGCAGCTACAGCGGACTCCACTTCCATCGCTGCCATTGAGCGTGCCCGAGATGTGTATGAGCGAGCTGTGGCTAATGTACCCCCAGTGACTGAAAAGCGCTACTGGAGGCGCTACGTGTACCTTTGGCTAGCATACGCTGCATTTGAAGAGCTAATGGTAGGGGATGCTACCAGGGCCGTGGAGGTGTACAGGGAGGCGCTGAGAATTGTTCCGCACAAGTATTTTACCTTTGGAAAACTTTGGTTGGCTGCAAGTCATGCGGAGGTGAGGAAGAAAGACCTGGCTGCTGCACGAAAACTTTTAGGGGCGGCACTAGGGCAGTGCCCAAAGCCAAAGTTGTTCGCAGGGTACATTGAGATGGAGCTTGCACTAGGCGAGTTGGACAGAGTGCGCAAACTATACGAGCGTTTCATTTCACTGTCCCCCTCCACAGTGTCTACGTGGATTAAGTTTTCCGAGCTAGAAAAAAGTGTGGGGGAGGTAGAGCGGTGCAGGGCGATTTTGGACCTTGCCGTTAGGCAGCCAGAGCTGGATAGGCCAGAAATCGTTTGGAAGACCTTTATAGGTGAGTGAACTCTCGCTGCGCGCGCATGCAATACCCCCGCTTTTAAAAATAGCCTCTTACCCTCATTCCTAACGCACACACACGCGTATGCACTGCATATGCCGTAGACTTTGAGGTAGAGATGGGTGAACTGAATGCTGCGAGGGACCTCTACCGGAAGCTTCTCACTCGGACTCAGCACGTGAAAGTTTGGCTGGCCTTCGCCAAGTTTGAATTTTCAGACTGCGGCGATGTGAAAGGCGCCCGAGGAGTTTTCACGCAAGGCGATACGTATCTGAAAGGAGCCTGTGGAGGGGGAAGTAAGGGGGGTGTGAGAGTGGAGGCAGGTTCCACTGAGGAGGACGATCAGGCTCTTGAGGCTCGTCAGCAGAGGGCCCTACTTTTAGACACTTGGCTGGCTTTTGAGGAAAAAAATGTTGAGTTAGATTTGAGTGGTGGGGGGGATGGGGAGGAAACGCAGCCCTTTCTAAGGGCTGTCCAGGCAAAAGTTGCGAAAAGCGTGAGAAGACGCAGGCCCCTGTGGGGATCTGACAGAGCCCCCCCACCGGTTCCCTTTCCTGGGGCACCACCAACCCCTCCTACTGCTCATGAGGAATATCTGGACTACCTTTTCCCTGACGAGGACGTAAAGCCCGCGCACCTAAAACTCCTGGAGGCCGCTGCCCGCTGGAAGGCCGCCGCCGCTGCCGCCGGCTCTGGTGGCTCCACGGACGCCGCCAGCAAGGCTCTGTTGGCACCGCGTGCGGAAGAAGTTTTGGATGAGGATGTTACGCCCTCCCGGGATAGCAATGCTCTGGACTTGGACGTGGAAAACATACTCGCTAGCGCCCTGGCGGAGGGGGGGGGGGCTGGTGGCCGGAGGAAGCGAGGAAGGGAAGAAGAGGGGGGCCAAGGGGTGGGAGAAGGGGATGAGGGGGGCCTGGCTGCGCCCGGGGGCTCAATGGGTACCTCATCTTGGGACGCCAATGAAT
>Ga0114972_10002056_pt1 | contig 15069 bp, 15 predicted proteins | sample M_140807_EF_Meta_FD_87354 | JGI IMG/M metagenome (GOLD analysis project Ga0114972, IMG submission 87354) | Freshwater microbial communities from Lake Montjoie, Canada to study carbon cycling - M_140807_EF_MetaG | ecosystem: Environmental > Aquatic > Freshwater > Lake | place: Lake Montjoie... | reverse complement strand
CGCCGGACCGACCGTGCCACCCACCGGACATTCGACATAGTGGCCGCCTTTGGCCGTGACATCTCGGGCGGCAGCCTCCTGCACCTCCGGCAAGACCGTGCTCATTTCGATCACCAGCTTGCCTGTCAAATCAGCCGACAACAGGCCGTGGTCACCGCGCAACACCGAATCGATAGCCTTGTCATTCAGCAGCATGGTGATGATGATGTCGCCATGGCTGGCCAATTCCTGCGGCGTTTTGGCTGCCTTGGCACCAAGGGCCACCAGCGGTTCGGTTTTGGCCGCGTCGCGGTTCCAGACCCAGACAGAATGGCCGACAGAGACCAGACGCTGCGCCATGGCTGCACCCATACGACCCATTCCACAAACACCAATATTCATTGCAAGACCTCGATTGTTACGCGTGAATCGCTTGGGTAATCCGCTCCGGTGTCAAAGGCATGTCGCGCACCCTCACACCCAGAGCATGGGCAATCGCATTGCCGATGGCCGCCGCGACAGGACCGGCCGCGCATTCGCCGCCACCCAGCGAAGCGGCTCCTTCGGGAGCCAGCAGCACGATCTCGATGGCCGGAATTTCGCTGAAATTCAGGATCGGATAATCCGCCCACGAGCGGGTTTTGAACCCGTCCTGTGTCCATCCCGCCGCCTCTTTCAAGGTCCAGCTGGCAGCCTGGATGATGCCGCCTTCGATCTGGTTCATCAGACCATCGCGATGGATCACCTCGCCCGCATCGACCGCCGCCGTGACCTTCACAAGCCGCACGGTTTCGGAAACCTCGACTTCTGCGACAACGGCACAATAGGCGCCGAGATTTTTATAGCGGGCAAAGCCGAGCCCGCGCCCGTGGCCTTCGCCGCCTTGGTCCTGTGCATCCCATTGCGCGGCTTTGGCCACCGCCCCGATCACGCCGCGTGCGCGTGGTTCCGACAGATGCGCCAGACGGAATGCGATCGGATCGCGTCCGGCCAGCATAGCCAGCTCGTCCATGAAACTTTCAATGGCAAACACATTGCCATGGGCACCAAGGGCCCGCATGGCCGAGCTGCGCAACGGGCCTTGCGGCAAGAGATGATGGGTTATCTTGCGTGCGCCGACATCATAAAGCGGTACGGCATTGCGATCCCCGCCGCCTTGCGGGCGCGGGGCATCGGCCAGCGGCGGGCGCGGATGCGGTTGCGCCAGATCACCGGCGGCCAGCAAATTCACGCCGTCGCCGAAGCCCGGACGCGCCAGATGGGTCGGACTCCAGACCGCATGGTTCCATGCAACGATCTGTCCGCTCTCATCCAGTCCGGCCGACAGCTCCATCCGCATCGCGGCCCCGAAAGGCGACCAGCTCAATTCATCCGCCCGCGTCCACAGGCACATCACGGGAGCCTTGACGGCACGGGCGAGCAGTGCGGCATCAAGGGCCACATCATCGGCACCGTTATGTCCATAGCATCCAGCCCCGTGGGCATGGGTGACATTCACGGATTCGGCATCCAGACCGAAGGTGCGGGCCAGCTGGCGGCGCAACGGATAGATGCCTTGAGAATGTGACCAGACCTGCAACTGCCCGTCATGCCAATGGGCGACCGCACAGGCCGGACCAATCGAGGCATGGGCAATGAAGGGGCGCGAATAGCGTGCCTGATGAGTATGCGTGGCGGTTTCGGGCTGGGGTTCATCCAGAAAACAAGTCGAGAGCGGTGTCGCCCGATCCATCCAGCCGTTCAGCCCGTCATCAGGAGGCAGTTCGGTCTGACGCTGCCACTGCGCCGATTTGCGCAAGACGGCAAGTGCAGCCAGCGCGGTTTCGTCAGTCTGTGCCACCACGCCGGCAAAGTGCCCGTCACGCACGACCGCGACCACACCTTCAATCCCTTTGACAGCCGCCTCGTCACAGGCCAACAGCCGGTCTTGCGGATGGTCGGGCCGCAAGACGCGGCCGTGCAGCAGATCGGGAAACATCATATCCTGAATGAAACCGGCACCCGACAATTTGCCGACCAGATCGGGCCGCTGCAGATGCCCGTCGTCAATCGTACCGCCATGCAGAACCGGAGCGGGCAAATCCAGGGCGGACACATCAAGATTGATCCGGTCGCGCAACTGCCAATAGCTGACGCCCTCGTTATGGCCCTGACGGCGGAACTGTCCGGCCTCGACCACCAGCTGATCGGGCGTGGTGCCCAATACATGTGCGGCGGCTTGCGCAGCCAGTTCGCGCAATTGCGCCGCAGCCCAGCGCATCGCCGCGCCGCCGTGCTCGATCGAGAAACTGCCCGCGGTATAGCCCTCGTCCGGTCCATGCGCGGTGTCTGCCGCCATGATGTCGATCTGGTCGAGTTCCAGCCCCAATTCGGTTGCCGCGATCATCGCCAGAGCCGTGGTGGCACCTTGGCCCAATTCGACCTTGCCCGAGCGTATGCCGACCCGCGGCTGGTCATCAAGCCGCAACCAGCGTGACAAAACGGGGTTGGCTTTCAGATTGGCAGGACACTCGCTCATGCGGATGCTCCCTCTGGCTGGGCGAGCAATCGGTCAATCGCCTTCAACACCCGCACATGCACGCCGCACCGGCACAGGTGCCGTTCGTCGAGATGGGCGAGAATATGGGCACGATCGGGACGCGGCGACTGGGCCAACAGTCCTGCCAGCGTCATCATGATGCCATTGGTGCAATAGCCGCATTGGGCGGCCTGCAATTCCACAAACATCTTTTGGACCCCTGCCAAAACCGGATGCCTGTCAGCCCCTTCGATGGTGGTAACGGTTTTTCCGGCCACGGACCAGACCGGCGTGTTGCACGATTGCACGGGCTTGCCGTCGACCAGCACCGTGCAGGCCCCGCAATAGCCTTCGGTGCAGCCGATCCGGCTGCCCTTCAAATCCATCCGCTCGCGCAGCACGCTCAACAACGGTGTATCGCCGTCAACCGAGAGATTGACGGCGGTGCCGTTGATGGTGAGATGCCGGCTTTGGGCGTCCGGGCCTGTTGCCTGTGTCGTAACCATATCAGTGACCGTGAAAAATGCCGAGATGCTGCGTGATGAGCGCATCATTGCCGATCACTTCGGAGGCCGGCCCCGAAAACACCACGCGTCCGGTATTGAGGATCATCACATCATCGGCCAGCGACAGCGCGAGATTGCTGTTCTGCTCGACCAGAATGATCGACTGCCCTTCCTGCTTCAGCAAAGCGATGGTGCGCCCGACTTCGGCCACGATCAGCGGGGCCAGACCTTCCGAGGGCTCGTCCAGCAACAGCACACGCGGATTGCCCATCAAAGCGCGGCCCAGAGCCAGCATCTGCTGCTCGCCGCCCGACAGGGATCCGGCCAGTTGCTGCTGGCGTTCTTCCAGACGCGGGAACAGGCCGAAGATGCGCTGCAGATTCCATGATTTCGGATCATTGCTTTCGCGCTGGCGGGCGATCACCAGATTTTCCTTGACCGTCAAAGACGGAAAAATCCGCCGCCCCTGCGGCACCAGACCGACACCGGTGCGCGAGATCGTCTCGGGCGGCAGGCCGCTGATGGTTTCGCCGAACAGCGAGATGGTGCCGTTGCGCGGAGCCACCAGCCCGATGATCGAGGAAATACAGGTGGTTTTACCCGCGCCGTTTCGGCCCAGCAAAGCCAGTACCTGCCCCTCTTTCAACGACAGCGAGACGCCATGCAGCACATGGCTGTCGCCGTAAAAGGCGTCGATATGTTCGATTTTCAGCGCTTCAGTGGCCAAGATACACCTCCCGCGTCTTTTCATCGGCGATCACGGCATCACGCTGTCCGTCAACAATCACCTTGCCATAATGCAACAGCGTCACGGTCTCCGCGAGATCGAGCGCGGTATCCATGTCATGCTCGATCATCACCAGAGTGGTCTCTTTGGGGATGGCCGCGATCAGTTCCTTGATGGTGGTGCGCTCCTCGGCGGACAGGCCCGCCAATGGTTCGTCCAGCAACAGGAGTTTCGGCTTTTGCGCCATCGCCATGGCGATTTCGACACGCCGCTTCTGGCCATAGGCGATTTCCGAGACCAGACGGTCGGCCATCGACCCGAGCCCGACCAGACCCAGCACCCGCCGCGCCTCGACCTCCATCTCCTGATAGTGGTCAAGCGGCTTGAACAGGTTCCAGCGCGCCGGAGACAACCCCAGCAAGCCCAGCGTCACATTGTGCACCAGCGTGTCTTTGGAAAACAGAGTGATGATCTGATAGGTGCGCGACAGACCCAGATGCGCACGCTCATGCGGCTTCATGCGGGTAATGTCGGAGCCGAACAGTTTGATCTGGCCGGAGCTGGGCAGAAAGTCGCCGGTGATCTGGTTGAACAAGGTGGTTTTACCCGCGCCGTTCGGCCCGATGATCAACCGCCTTTCACCCGGCATGACCTGCAAATTCACATTCTGTGTGGCAGGCAGACCGCCGAAAAACTTATTGAGATTGATAATCTCGAGAGCAGCAATGGTCGCACTCATGACTGGCCTCCCTGACGACGCGAGAAGATGCGTTTCAACCCCGGAACAATTCCTTCTGGCAGAACCAGCACGATGAACAGGAACACGAAGCCCAACAGCATGTTCCACCGCTCGACATAGGCCGAGGCGTAGTTTTTGAGGATGATCAGCAAAGCCGACCCCACCAATGGCCCGCCCAAAGTGCCCGAACCGCCGGCAATCACGCTCAACAGGCCTTCCGCCGAAGCGGTAATCGAGAGCGAGGAAGGATGGATATATTTGGTGTAGTAGACATAGAGCAGACCCGACACCGCACCCCAGAAACCGGCATAGATGAAAGTAATCCAGCGGATCATCCAGACATCATGGCCGAGTGCCGACATGCGCCGCGCCTGATCGCGCGTCCCGCGCAGGGCCGATCCGAAAGCCGAGGACACAAAAATCGCCATCAGCCAATAGGCCACCACAAACACCACCAGCGTGAACCAGTAATAATTGGCGCCTGAATCCAGCGAAATCCCGAACGGCGCAGGACGGGCCAAGCCGCTCATGCCGTTATCGCCATTGGTGACAGCCACCCAGCGATAGGCCAGCCCCCACAAGACCTGCGACAAAGCCAGCGTGATCATCAAAAACCCGAGGCCGGTGGCCCGCAAGGCAATCATGCCGAACAGGCCCGCCATCACCATGGTTGCAACAATGGATGCCACCGCCGCCGTGCCGACACCCAATCCCATTTGGGTTGTGAACCAGGCGGAGGCATAGGCCGCAAAGCCCAGAAAAGACGCATGGCCGAGCGAGGTCAGACCACCATAGCCGACCAGCAGATTGAGGCTCATGGCAAAAATCGCCGCAATCAGAATCTGGCTGGCCAGATTGATGTAGAAGTCACCCGCAAACAGCGGGAAGACACACAACAGCGCCAGAAATATCGCTCCCGAAATCTGCTTCATGCGCCGATCCTCCCAAACAGGCCTTGCGGGCGAAAGGCAATCACCACAATCATCGGCAGGAACAAGATCACATAGGCCAGATCGGGCAACAGCGCGATGCCGAATGTGTAGATGAAGCCGATGATAAAGCTGCCGACAAACGCCCCGAGCAGCGAGCCGACACCGCCCAAAATGACCACGATCAAAGCCAGCGGCAGCATATCGGCATCAAGACCGGGATAGGCCGACATGATCGGTCCGCCAAGCACACCACCCGCACCGGCAATCCCCGCACCCAGACAGAACACCGCCGTAAACAGAGCCGACACCGGAATGCCGATGGCCCGCGCCATATCCATATCATCAACGCCAGCCCTGATCATCGCGCCGATCCGGGTGCGTTCGAGCAAACCGTAAAGGGCAATGGCGGCGACAATCGCGCAGCCGACGACAACCACCCGATAGGTGGGAAAGGCAAAGCCGAACATCAGCAAAGGCTTGCGCAAATCGGCAGGAGTCGGCACCGGTATCGGATCGCCCCCCCAGATCATCAGACAGGCATCGGCGATGATGAAGGACATGCCCAGCGTCACCAGAACCTGACCGAGCGGATTGGTCGAGAGTTGCCGCAACACCAGACGTTCGAGCAAGCCACCGGCGGCGGCGACCACCAGACCTGTGCCTGCTGCGGCCGCCCAGAGATTGACCCCGTCAATACTGCGGATCGCATTGGCTCCCAGATAGGCCCCGAGCATGAAAAACGCGCCATGGGTCAGATTGGCAATCCGCATCAGGCCAAAAATCAGGGAAAAGCCCGAGGCGAGCAAAAACAGCAGCCCCCCCAGCGCGAGGCTGTTCAGCCCCTGAATGATCCAAAACTGCATGGCGGTAATGCCCCTTGTTCGTTTCCTGCCCGACACCATAATCCGAGAGTCGGCTTATGCCGATCTTGTGGTGAACTGTTCTGTTTAACGATATTGCTCCATCTCCCGGCGATACCAGTCACCGATATCGCTGGCTGTCATCAAAGCCACGCCTTCATGGCCGATAATATAATCCAGCAATTCTTCCAGATAGCGGATGCGATGAGGCACGCCGGTAATATAGGGATGGATCGACAGGGCCATGATGCGGGCATTGTCGGCTCCCTCGCGGTAGAGCCTGTCGAAATGGTCGATGCCGCGTTTCAGGAACACGTCCGATTCATGCTGTTGCAGCGCATAGACCGTGATGTCGTTCATCTCGACCGTATAGGGAATGGTGGTGATCACGCCATGCGGTGTGTCGATTTCCTGCGGCAGATCGTCGATCACCCAGTCCGCGACATATTCGATGCCGTGTTTGCGCAACAGATCGAGGGTCTCGTCGGTCTCTGTCAGGCCCGGACTTTCCCAAGAGCGCGGCGCCTTGCCGGTAAATTGTGCCAAAGCCTCGACCGTGCGGGCAATCGCATCATCCTGATTGTCAAGCTTGTGCATCGGCCCTTGCAGATAGCCGTGACCCATGAATTCAAAACCCGCCTCGCGCGCCGCCGATGCCACACGCGGATAGGATTTGCAGACATGGCCGTTGATCGCCAATGTCGTGGGAATATCACGCGAGGTGAGAGCCTCGAACTGCCGCCAGAAGCCGGCGCGCATGCCGTATTCATGCCATGACCAGTTCGGCACATCCGGCAGCAAAGGCACGCCCATCGGTGGCGGCAGCACGGTGCGCGGCATCGGCTTTTCGATGCGCCATTCCTCGACATTCAGGATGATCCACAACCCGACCCGCGCATTGCCCGGCAGCGTCAGCTTAGGCCGGTCAATCAGGGCCTGATAGGGAACACGATCCGTCAAAATCATCGTCTCAACTCCGAAAAACCAAGTGCCTCACTGCAGGCCGAGAAAGCCCGCAATCGCCGTGTTGAAGTCTGCACTGTTATCGACATTTGGTAAATGCGCGCCCTGCGGCACTTCGATATAGGCCGAACCGGGGGTCGCCATCGCCATCGCGCGCATCACCTGAGGCGGCGCACCGAGATCTTCGGCTCCCACCACATAGAGCACAGGCAGGCTGACCGACCCCAGATCTTTCAGATAGTCGAGGGTTTTCAGCGCATCCGCACAGGCCTTGTAGCCTTCGAGCGAAGTGGCCAGAAACGCATCGACAAAGTGCTGCAAGCGGTCGGGATGGGCCTTGCGCCAGCTCTCGACGAACCAGCGTTCCATCGTGCCGTTGACAATGGATTGCAAGCCACCCGCATCGACAGCCGCCTTGCGGTCATCCCAGCTTTGCACGAAAGGCGGCGGATTGTCGGCCCGCGCATCGCAGCACACAATCTTGTCGAAACGGCCGGCATGGTGGATAGCCAGACCCAGACCGGTCATGCCACCCAAAGACAGGCCCATAAACGAGGCCTTGTCGATGTGGTAGTGATCCATCAAGGCCAGTACATCGTGGGTCAGCCCGCCGAAATCATAGGGGCCTTGCGGGGCATCTGATGCACCGTGACCGCGCGTGTCATAGCGCAGGAAACGGTACTTGCGCCCCAGCACAGCAAGCTGTGGCTCCCACATCATCATCGACGCGCCGAGCGAATTGGACAGCACCAGCCACGGCGCCGAAGCATCCGTCAGGCCATCCACACATGTGGCGAGTTTGAACCCGCCGCAATCCACCATGGTCACAGTGCTCATTCGGCAGCCTCGGCCTTGGAGATACCCGCATTGATGCGCGGCAGGGATTTTTCGGCCAGCAGGATCATCGATTTGCGGCCAAGCTCGCGGTCTTTCCAGTCCTTGCCCGCATAAAGCATGGTGCCGAATTCGCCGACTTCCTCGCGCAGTTTCAGAATATCGTCCGCCACCTTGTCGGGCGTGCCGTAAATGATCAGCTTGTCGCAGACCATATCCAGCGTCACCTCGTCGTCGGGCTGTTCGCGATAGGTCTTGAACAATTCGATGCGGCCGTTCTTCTTCAGCTTGGTGAACAAGGAGCGGTAATAGGAGACATAGGGACCGTTCGGGTCGAGCGCATAGGCCTTGGCGGTGGCCATGTCGTCGGCCACGAACACGCTTTTGGCGACGCGCCAATTCGCGGGATCGGCCTTGCGGCCTGCTATTTCGCAGCCTTCGACATATTTGGGCCAATGCGATTTCGCCCAGACCGGCATCAGGAAGTTGGCCGAAATCGGATCCCAACCGCGTGCCGCCGCTTCCGTCACGCCTTTGGAGAACGGAGCCACGGCGGTCACGACAATCGGAGGATGGGGACGCTGCAACGGCTTGGGCATGACACCCTGACCGATTTCGGTCAGCAGCGTGCGCTCGGTCGAGATTTTCCAGTATTTGCCGTTGAGATTGTAAGGCGCTTCGCCTTCCCAGATCGCCAGCACCTGATTGATGGCTTCGACAAACATCTCGTTGCGGTTGTTGTCGAGATTGCCGAACACTTCGGCATCAGACAACAGACCGCCCGGGCTGATCCCGAACACGAAACGGCCATCGAGCATGTGATCGAGCATCGCAATACTCGAGGCCACCGCAGCGGGATGGCTGTTGGGCATGTTGACCGTGCCGGTGCCCAACCGGATATTTTTGGTAGCCGCCGCAATCCACGCGATGAAGGTAATGCAGGAGGTGATGTTTTCGGCCTGATCGGTCACGTGCTCGCCTGCGAGCGCTTCCACAAAGCCCAACTCGTCAGCAAGAATAAATGCTTCGCGGTCCTCGGCGAGGCATTGCCGCCAATCCTTGCCAAGCGGATGGATGGGCATTGTAAAAAAACCAAGTTTCATGGGCCTGATCCTGTTCAATCGACATGTTCGCAAGATCCGATGTCCTCGCGAATTTTTTTGCGAATTTTTTTGCGAATTTCATTCAACCAAAGACTAAGGCTGGACCGGCCATTATAAAAATGATTATTATTACTTTCCGATATTAATTTTTTTGATAGATGGTCGATCAACCCATGCGCTCGCTCAAGCAAATCCGGTCTTTCGTGGCGGTATTCGAGGAAGGCTCCTTTACCGCCGCGGCCCTGCGTGAAGGGGCGACGCAATCTGGGATTTCGCAACATATCAGGCATCTGGAAGAAAGCCTCGGCGCGGAACTGCTTGTGCGCGACGGGCGGGGCGTCATCCCGACCGTGCACGGCGAACGCTATTACGCAGAATGTGTGGCCATCTTGCGCAGGCTCGATCTGGCCGAGGCCGAAATCAGCCGGTCATCGGCACTGGGCGGCGAGGTCCGCATCGGCCTGATGCCGACCTTTACCCGTGCCGTTCTGGCCCCGACGCTCGACCGTTTCATTGCGGTGGCCCCCACGGTCGATATGCGGGTCACAGAAGCCTATTCCGGCGTGCTGACCGATCTGGTGCGCAGGGGCGAACTGGATTTTGCGGTTGTGCCGGGGTTTCAGGGCGCGGTCGGGCTGTCGACCACCTTGTTGATCCGCGACCGTGAAATGCTGGTGGCCAGCAAGAACCGGCTGGGACAGCATCTGACCCCGATCTGCCTCAAAGACATGGACCCGTTGAAAATCGTCGTCCCCGGCCCGCAAAATACCCGCCGCAAAAACATCGAAACCTATTGCGCCAGCCATGGCGTGGCGATCGAGCGGCGTTTGCAGCTCGATGCCATGATGGGTACGCTGGATTTTGTCGCCAGCAGCGAGTGGGTGGCGATTTTGCCGGGCGTGATGATGGTCAATGATCTCGACGGTACCCGTTTCGACATCCGCCCGCTCGACAAGCCCGCGCTTTATTCGGATTTTGTGTTGATCGAGCCGACGCGGCGGGTGTTGTCCCCCGCCGCCGCTCTGTTTGCCTCGATGCTGCGCGAAACCACCGAACAGACGATTACCATCCGGCAGGCCCGCATGCGCGAAGCCTGAGGCAGAACCTCAGCGCTTGAAGCCGCCCATCTCCTCGATCACCTTGCAGACTGCGGCGGTGTCGAGATGGCCGAGGTCCATGGCCAGACCTTTTTCGTAAATCTCGTTGGATTTTTCGAACAGCGCGATCGGGCAGCCCAATTGGCGGGCGAAATCGCCGATCACCGTCATATCCTTGCGCCACGTCGCCATACGCATGGACGGTGGCTCGTAATGATTGGCCGCCATCATCGGGGCGCGCAATTCGAAGATTTTCGACCCGCCCGCACCCGGACCGACGATCTCGATGATCTGTTGCGGATCAAGCCCTGCCTGAATCCCCAGCACCATGGCTTCGGCTGTGGCGACATTGTTGATGGCCACCAGATAGTTGGCGACATATTTCATCCGGCTGCCATTGCCGAACGACCCGAGATTGGCAACTTTTTTGCCGAAATCGAGAAACAGTCCGTCCAGACTTTCAATCGCCTTGGCATCGCCCGACGCATAGATGACCAGATCGCGGGTCTGTGCCTGCGCGCCGGTGCCGCTCAACGGGCAATCCAGCGGCGTATGGCCCGCTTTCGACAAAATCGCCTCGAAAGCCAGCTTGTCTTCCAGCGCCAGCGTGCTTAATTCGCACACAATGCGGCCCGTCGTGCCGCTGGCCGCTATTTCCTCGGCCACCTCGCGCACGATTTTCGGGCTGGGCAACGAGGTCATCAGTACGGTTTCCTGTTTGGCCAGTTCCGTGACGGAGGATGCAATCCTGCCGCCTGCCTTTTCCAACGCCGCACAGGCTGCCGGATCGACATCATAGCCGGTGACCGACCAGCCACGCTCGCACAGATTGCGGGCAATCGCCCCGCCCATAATCCCAAGACCGATGATTCCGACGCTTTTGCTCATGATCCGCTTCCTTTGTTGGTGGCCAACCGGCACTGACCCGGTGATGACAATTGGCTGATAGACTTCCCTATGATAATGATCAACCGATAAACAAGCTTTTTGAAAAGCACAACCTGTGCGTCGTCCGACCGGTGCTTGCCCCGGACATCTGCGAAACAAGGAATAGACCATGAGCAATGTCACGCTGGCCCAAGCCGATTTGATTGCCAATGAAGCGATTGCCAAAGGCCGCGCCCTGAATTTTCTGCCGCTGACCGTGGTGGTGCTGGATGCGGGCGGGCATGTGGTGGTGACCAAGCGCGAGGACGGCAGCGGCATTCTGCGCGTCGAAATTGCCACGGGAAAAGCCTGGGGCACGCTCGGCATGGGACTGGGCGCGCGCAATCTCGCCAATCGTGCGGTCAAAAATCCGGCCTTTTATACGGCTTTGGCCTCGGCCAGCGACGGCAAGATGATTCCGGTAATCGGCGGCGTGCTGATCCGCAACACAGACAACCGGATCATCGGGGCCATCGGTATTTCGGGCGATGTGTCCGACAATGATGAAATCTGCTGCATTGCAGGGATCCAAGCGGCCGGATTGATTGCCGACGCGGGTTAAAATGACGCTTGAGCCAGACTTGACACGCCCAAGGTCTGGCTTACGCTACTCCCCACAAAGAACCAATGAGGGGGAACGACAATGGATGTGACACGGCGCAATATCATGGTCGGAGCCATGGCTTCCGGCAGTGGCTTGGCCGCAGCGCAGATCGGGCCTGCCGAGGCCCAGACTGCTGCGGGTTCCGTGATGTTTGCGGTGGCCCCCGTGGTGGTGCCGATTGTCGGTTCCGACAAAATGTTTCAGGTGCGCCGCATTTATTGCATCGGCCGCAACTATGCCGCCCATGCCCGCGAGATGGGCTCGGATCCGACCCGCGAACCGCCGTTTTTCTTCCAGAAACCGACAGATGCAATCCAGAATATTCCCGTCAACAGTGTGGTTGACCATCCCTATCCCAGTCTGACCAAAAATTACCATTACGAGGTCGAGCTGGTCTGCGCGCTCAAATCGGGCGGCAAGAATATTCCTATCGATCGTGCCCTTGATCATGTCTTCGGCTATGCTTTGGGACTTGATATGACGCGGCGCGATTTGCAGCGCGCCTTGGGCGACGAGAAAAAGCCGTGGGAAATCGGCAAAAGCTTCGACCATTCGGCACCGATCGGTCCGATCCATCCGGTGGACATGGTCGGCCATTTCACCAAGGGCGAGATTTCGCTGGCGGTGAACGGCACCGTCAAACAGAAAGCGGGACTGGATCACATGATCTGGTCGGTGGCAGAACAGATTTCCAAATTATCGGAAGCCTTCGAGCTGAAAGCCGGAGACATCATCTATTCAGGCACCCCTGAAAATGTCGGCCCCGTGGTCAAAGGCGATGTGATTTTGTGCAAATTGGAGCGTTTGCCCGATCTTTCTATCAAAATCGTCTGAACCAGCGATTCCTCGTAAAAGAGGTTGCAAGCCACCCCGCCTCTTATACACTCGGGCTGTTAGAACTGCCCGGTGCGGACGGGCTCCTTATTGGTCTTCGATCAACTAGCGAGGTGTTCCATGGCTCTGCGTGTTTCTGGTAAAAATCTCGATGTCGGTGACGCCCTGCGCGGTCAAATAACGGACCGCGTCTCCACAGCCGTCAAACGATATTTTGATGGCGGCGTGACCGGTCATATCATTATCGAACCCGAAGGAACCGGATTTAGAACCGATTGCACGCTGCATCTCTCCTCCGGAATTACCCTTCAAGCCGAGGGCATGGCGCATGATGCCTATTTCAGTGCGGACAAAGCCGCAGAGCGAATCGAAAAACGCCTGCACCGCTACAACCGCCGCCTGAAAGACCGCCATTCGACCAACCACGCCAAAAATGACGCGGCCTGGTCGCTCGACATGCCCGCCTATGTGATCCAGACACCCGATTACGAGGATGAAGGCGTCGAAGAGGGCTTCCACCCTCTTGTGATCGCCGAAACGACCAAGAATATGGTCAATATGTCGGTGGCCGATGCCGTGCAGGATCTGGATCTGACGGGCGCACCGGTGCTGGTGTTCCGCCATGCCGGCAGCGGGCGCGTCAACATGGTCTATCGCCGCAATGACGGCAATATCGGCTGGATCGATCCGCCGGCACTGGCCTCCTAAGGGCAGATCATTCTTTCAATCGGGCCGATCCGCACGGTCCGTTTGAAAAACCCGCCGTTTGAAAAACCCGCCGTTTGAAAAACCCGCCGGTTGAAAAACCCCACGGCATTCTTTATAGGCTTGGGACCTGCCTGAAAGGAATGTGGCTTTGCTTGGCCCCGTTCCTGCATTGGCTGACTCGGCCCCCGAAAACACGGGTCGGTGACAAACGGGTTTACACGATGCCTTTGACTGAATTTCTGGATCCTGCTGCGGTGCTGCCCAATCTCAAGGCGGCGTCCAAAAAACAGGCTCTGCGCGACATAGCCGATCATGCAGCCACCGTCATGGGGCTGGACGGCCGCGAGATCTATGAAGCCCTGCTGCAACGCGAGCGGCTGGGGTCAACCGGTATCGGGCGCGGTATAGCAATTCCGCATGGCAAATTCCCTCAGGTCCAAAAGCTGCAAGGTCTGTTTGCGCGGCTGGAAAAACCGATTGATTTCGAAGCACTTGACCATGAACCTGTCGATCTGGTCTTTCTGCTGATCGCGCCTGAAAATGCCGGTGCCGACCATTTGAAAGCTCTGGCCAGGGTGGCACGGGTGATGCGCGATCCGCTGACGATCCAGTCCCTGCGGCAGGCGCGCGACCAATCGGCTTTGTTTGCGCTGCTGACCAGAACGCCCAGTTCGAACGCCGCCTGACACATCAAAACCCCGTGACGCGGGCGCGGGCGCGGGGCGTCCCGCCGGTCATTCGACCACAGTCTATGGCCCCTGCTATTGGACTTGGACGATTTGATGGTTAAAATAGCCATCCTGTTCAGCCTTTTATTTAGGCTGGCTCCCGATCATCTGCCTTCTTTCTGTGCATGAGGAATTGCCATGGCCGCTTCCGCGTCAAGCCTGTTTCCACTCGGTCCCGACACCACGCCCTATCACAAGCTGAGTGACGAGGGCGTCAAGGTACAGGAGATGGGCGGCCATTCCTTTCTGGTGGTGGAGCCCGAAGCCATCCGCCTGCTGGCCAAACAGGCGCTGATCGACATCAACCACCTGTTGCGGCCCGGCCATCTGGCGCAACTGGCCAAGATTCTCGAGGATTCCGAAGCCACGTCCAATGACAAATTCGTGGCCTTCGATCTGCTCAAAAATGCCAATATCGCTGCCGGTGGCATCCTGCCGATGTGTCAGGATACCGGCACGGCGATTGTGATGGGCAAAAAGGGCCGTTTCGTGCTGACCAACGGGCAGGACGAAGACAGCCTGTCGGACGGCATCCGCGATGCCTATTTCGAAAAGAACCTGCGCTATTCGCAGCTGGCCCCCCTGTCGATGTTCGAGGAAAAGAACACCCGCAACAACCTGCCCGCCGACATCACCCTCTATGCCGAGGGTGACGACGCCTATAAATTCCTGTTTGTTGCCAAAGGCGGCGGCTCGGCCAACAAGACCTTCCTGTTTCAGGGCACGCCCTCATTGCTGACCCATGACCGGATGATCGCCTTTTTGAAAGAAAAGATCCTGACGCTCGGCACGGCCGCCTGCCCGCCCTACCATCTGGCGATTGTGATCGGCGGCACTTCGGCCGAACAGGTCATGAAAACCGTCAAACTGGCCTCGACCCGCTATCTCGACAATCTGCCGACCCAAGGCTCGGAAACCGGCCACGCCTTCCGCGATCTGGCCATGGAAGAGGAAATCCACAAGCTCACCCAATCCTTGGGGGTCGGCGCGCAGTTCGGCGGCAAATACTT
>Ga0114972_10002054_pt1 | contig 15074 bp, 12 predicted proteins | sample M_140807_EF_Meta_FD_87354 | JGI IMG/M metagenome (GOLD analysis project Ga0114972, IMG submission 87354) | Freshwater microbial communities from Lake Montjoie, Canada to study carbon cycling - M_140807_EF_MetaG | ecosystem: Environmental > Aquatic > Freshwater > Lake | place: Lake Montjoie... | reverse complement strand
CCCTGCGCTGACTCGGCATTCATTCAGCCATTCCCGATTCGCCGAGTCGCTGGTCCTCGCGAGTTCCTCGCTGCATCAAACCTTCAATTTCTCCCTTGATGCTGCGTCTCTATTCCTTCGGCTGGCTGCTCGCAACACCGCTGATCATGGCCTATCTGGCGTGGCGGTCGCTGCGTCAGCCGGCTTATCTGGCGCACTGGTCGGAGCGCTTCGGTTTTCTGAACCGGCCTCAGCCAGACCCGCGCCCCCTGATCTGGATCCACGCGGTCTCGGTCGGCGAATCGCGTGCCGCGCAGCCGCTGGTGCGCGCGCTCGCTGAGCGCTACCCGACCACCCGCATCCTGATGACCTGCATGACGCCGACCGGTCGCCAGACCGCTGCCGAACTGTTCTCCAAAGAACTCGGTGATCGCTTCGTGCAGGCCTATCTGCCCTATGACTATGCCGGTGCCCCGGGCCGCTTTCTGCGCGCCTGGCGCCCGGCGATCGGCCTGCTGATGGAGACCGAGCTGTGGCCCAACCTGATGGCCGCAGCCGAAGCGCAAGCCGTGCCGATGGCGCTGATCAATGCCCGCCTGTCGCCGCGCTCGCTCAAGCGGGGCCTGCAACAGCGGTCGCTGATTGAGCCTGCCGCCCGCAGGCTCTCGCTGGTGCTGGCGCAGTCGCCGGGTGATGCCGAGCGAATCGCGCAGTTCGGTCGACCGGTCGATGCGGTCACCGGCAATCTCAAATTCGACAATGCCCCGAATGCCGCACTGATGGCGCGCGGGCGCGCCTGGCGCAGCCTGATCGACCGGCCGGTGCTGCTGGCGGCCAGCACGCGCGACGGGGAAGAAGCGCTGATCTGGCAGGCCTGGCAGGCGCGGTGGCAGTCCCTTTCACAGGAAAATGGACCGTCACAAGGGCTGGCGGCTGCGACCACCTCGACACCCGCACCTCAGGCCTCATCGACGGTCTCATCGACGGTCTCATCGAACGCGCCCATGGCGTCCACCAAGCAGCCCCTCCTCCTCATCGTCCCCCGCCATCCCCAGCGATTCGAGACTGTGACCCGCGCCGCTCAAGCCGCCGGCTTTGTCGTGGCCAGGCGAGCCGACCTTGACGCCCCCCGCTTTGATGCCTCATCGATCGATCTGCTGATCGGCGACTCGATGGGCGAGATGGATGCCTGGTATGCGCTGGCCGACTGCGCGATCATCGGCGGCTCCTTGCTGCCCTTCGGTTCGCAGAACCTGATCGAAGCCTGTGCGGCCGGCTGCCCGGTGGTGATCGGGCCGAGCACCTTCAACTTCGCGCAGGCGGCGACTCAGGCGCTTGAGTCAGGTGCTGCGCAGTCGGTGGCCGATGCCGATGACGCGATCGCTGCCGGCCTGAGCATTCTTTCAGACCCTTCGCGCAAGCAGGCCATGGGCGAAGCCGGCACTGACTTCGCGAGTCGGCACCGCGGTGCGACCGAGCGTACGGTCACCGCCCTTGTACCGCTGCTGGCCGCATCAATCCGCAATCCGTGACAAAGCTGGCCGCAAGGCCGGCCCCGGCTCACCACTGACCTGATGGCCGGTGAGCCGTGACAGCGTCCGTCGCAGTCCCGCTGCAGGGTTCAGCGCGACGTGGCTGGCGTTCCCGGCGAAGGAGGGGTGGCAGGCGTTGCAGGAACAATCACCGGGGGAGGCGGTGGCAACGCACGAGCTCCCGAACCCGCTGTCGGCGCGGTTGGCTGGGCGGCACGCCCGCCGCGATCGGTCGGTGGCGAGCGATTGGCATTGGCCGCAGACGGTGGCCCCGAGGGCTTGCTGCCGCCATCCTGCAGCAAGGTCTCACCGCTCATCACCGGCCGGTTGTCTTCAGGCGTGATCTTCGGCGGCGGTGTGCGCGGCGGCTCGAGCAGGGCGTTGACCCGCAGGACCTCCTGCTCGGTCAGGTCGCCGGCGGTGCCAAGCAGCTTGAGCGAATTGAGCACCACGCCATAGCGGGCGAAGGCCAGATCGCGCTGGGTTGAAAAGAGCTGCTGTGCCGCATTGAGCACGTCGATATTGATGCGAACGCCGACCTGATACCCGAGCTGGTTCGACTCCAGCGCCAGTTGGCTCGACCGCTCTGCCGCGGTGAGCGCCCGCACCTGTTCCAGGCCGCTTTTGACGCCAAGGAAAGTCTGCCTTGCGCTTTGTTCGGCGGTCCGTCGTGATGACTCGAGGTTTGATTCGGAACTGCTTTGCAGGGCGATGGCCTCGCGCACTTTCGCATCGACCGCGCCGCCGCTGTAGATCGGCAGGGCAAACTGCAGTTGCGCCTGTCCGAAGTAGCTCTTGATGCCGACACCGGCCGCGGAGGTCTGACCGGCGGTGCTTCGACCGGCGCCTGTCTGCAGTGCCAGGTCAACCGTCGGGTAATGGCCGTATCGCTGCTTCTGGATCTCGCGTTTGGCGATCTCGGCTTGCAGCTCCGATTGCACCACCTGGAGATTTTGCGCCCGTGCAACCGCTGCCCATTCATTCTCACGGGCAGCCTGCGGCGGCGTAATGTCGACATTCGACTTCAGGGTGAAGAGGTCATCGGGAGTCGTACCCAGCAATTGCGCCAGCAAGGCCCGCTTGACCTGCAGGTCGTTCTCGAATGCGACCTCCTGCGAGCGGGTGAGATCGAGACGCGACTGGGCTTCCTGCTGGTCGGTGATGGTGGCTGTACCGACCTCGAAATTGCGCTTGGCCGAGGCGAACTGCTCGGCAAAGGCCTGCTTCTGCGCCCGCACCACCGTCAAGGCATCCTGGGCCGAGAGCACATCGAAATAGGCCTGTGCCACCCGCAGGATCAGGTCCTGTTTGGCCGCTGCGAGCTGCGCTTCATAGACCTGTGCCGACAGCTCGCTTTGCGCGAGCGTCTCGCGATAGATGGGTCTGAACAGCGGCTGCGTACCGACCAGATTGAGCGACTGTGAATCGAAGCGACGTTTTGGCGGCGGCGCCGTCCAGTTGTTGTCGACCACATTGAGGCCGTCATTGGAGGTCGCGCTGACATTCGGCAGCAACAGGGCATTGGCTTGAGTGATGCGTTCACGACTGGCCTGCAACTGGGCCTGGGCAGAGGCCACCACCGGATCGATCGCGGCGGCCATCCTGACCGCTTCGAGCAGGTCGAGTGCATGGGCGGGGCCTGCCGGGACGCCAAAGGCTGCGGCAATGGCCAGGGCAATAAGACTGCGGGGCATCCGGGGGCTCCAGTCGTTCAGTAAGTCGGGCAGGATGGATCGACGATCCGGGCCCAGGCATCAATACCGCCGTCGAGGTTCAGGACTTGCCCGAAACCCTGACGTTCAAGAAACATCCCCACCTGCATGCTGCGCATGCCGTGATGGCAATAGCAGACCAGTGGCCGCTCGGGGTCGAGTTCGTTCGTGCGCCCGGTGATCTGGCCCATCGGGATCGAGATCGAGCCTTGCAAAGCGCAGGTGGCCACCTCCCAGTTTTCGCGGACATCAAGCAGTTGCGGGGCCGGACGGTTTGAATCGGCGAGCCATGCGGCAAGGGCGACGGGGCTGAGCTGTTGCATGGTCTCGAAGGGCTGGACTGGCATCAGAAGGTGAAGGTTTCGCGGGCACGAAACCCGCGAAGCGGCTTGGCAACGGTCTCGAAGAGCACCTCGGTGGTCGAGCCTTCGGCCGCCCCTCGGGTGATGATCAGAGCCTGCATGACTGGCATCTTGCCGACAATGGCCGCCAGTCGGCCGCCCGGATTGAGCCGCTCGATCAGTTCGTCGGGCACGAAAGGCACCGAGCCCGAGAGCACGATCACATCGTAAGTCGGCCACTCGGCCAGGCCCTTGGAGCCATCGGCCTGGCGGATCGTGAGGTTGGCGATGGCTGCTCGTGCCACGTTATCGCTTGCAAAACCCGCAAGGTCGGCATCGATCTCAAGTGAGTCGACATGTCTGGCCCGATAGGCGAGCAGGGCGGCCATATAGCCCGAGCCCGCGCCGATTTCGAGGACCGAGTCGCTGCGTCGCACCTGCAGTTCCTGCAGCAGGCGGGCCTCGATCTTGGGCGACATCATGGTTTCGCCGGTTGCCCGACCACCTACGGTGAGCGGCAGATCGAGGTCGGCGAAGGCCATATTGCGGTAGGCGGGCGGCACGAAATCCTCGCGCCGAACCACCGACAGCAGGTCCAGCACATCCTGATCCAGGACGTTCCAGGGCCGAATCTGTTGCTCGATCATGTTGAAACGGGCGCGCTCGAAGTCCATCGGGGTCTCTTTCAGGCCAGGGGATCAACCGGAGATTCTAACGGTTGCGCCTTACGCCGGTTTGTAAAACGCAGGCTCAGTTCGTCGAAAAGGGTGTAGAGCACCGGCACGACCAGCAGGGTCAGCAGCGTCGAGGCGATCACGCCGCCGATCACCGCATGGCCCATCCCCGCGCGCTGCTCGGACCCTTCGGCATTTGAAAAGGCCAGCGGGATCATGCCGAACACCATCGCCAGCGTGGTCATCAGGATCGGACGCAGCCGGATTGCGGCCGCATCGAGCAGCGCCTGCGAGCGTTCGACGCCGAGCCGGCGCTGCTGATTGGCAAAGTCGACCAGCAGGATGGCGTTCTTGGTGACCAGGCCCATCAGCATGATGAAACCGATGACCGAGAACATATTGAGCGTCGATCGCCAGGCCAGCAGCGCGAGCATCACCCCGATCAGCGACAGCGGCAATGAGGCCATGATCGCGACCGGCTGCAGGAAGCTGCGAAACTGCGACGCGAGGATCATGTAGATGAAGGTCACCGCCAGCAGCAGGGCCTGGATCGCAAATCCGAAGCTCTCCTGCATGTCCTTGGTGGCGCCACCGGTCACGAAGGCATAACCCGGCGGCAGCGGCACGGACTTGAGCCGATTCTGGATCTCCAGGCCGACCGTGCCGGGCGCAGCACCCGAGACATTGGCGGTGATGGCAATTTCGCGGGTCAGGTTCTTGCGGTTGATCTGGGTGGGACCGAGGTCCTGCACCAGGCTGGCGATCTGGCGCAGCGGCACCATGCGCGGGGCGAGATCGGCGTCGAGTTTGACCGATGCGACCGGGAGCCGTCCGAGGTCTTCGATGTCATTGCGGCCTTCGATCGGCAGACGCAGGCGCACATCATAATTTTCGTCGTCGGGTCCTTTCCAGGTGCTCGCGACCTCGCCTGCAAGCAAAGGCCGCAGGGTGCTGCCCACCTGCGCCACGCCAACGCCCAGGTCAGAGGCCAGATTGCGGTCGATATTGACCGCCACAACCGGCTTGGAGGGTTTGGAACTGGTATCGAGGTCGACCACCCCGGGCACCTTGCGGATCTCGTCGAGCGCACGCGCCGCCAGCACCTCGAGCTGCTTCTGATCCGGCCCCTGCACGCTGATGTCGATCTGCTTGCCGCCGAAGGTGCTCGGCACACCCAGGTTGGTCACGGTAATGCCGGCGATCCGGGCGAGGCGCTCGCGTGCCGGCATCATCATCTGCTGGACTTTTCGGGTGCGGTCTTCGCGATTTTTCAGGCGCACATAGATCGACCCATAGTTCTTGCCAAGCGCGGTGCCGGTATTGATGGTGGCGTAGGTAAAGAGCGCCTCCGGGAATTCGCGCAGCGCGGCTTCGGCCTGACGCGTCTTTTCAGCAGTCAGTTCGAGCGATGAGCCGACCGGCGTATAAAACTGCACGAAGAGCTCGTTATTGTCGGCTTGCGGCACGAACTCGGAGCCGATCAGTTTGCCAAGGGACAGCGCCGCAACAAAGCTGAGCACCGCGCCGGCAAGCGTGAGCCAGCGATGCGACAGGCCCCAGCGCAGCACCGCCACATAGCCGCGTTCAAGGGCCGCCATCCAGCGCTCGAAGGCCCTCAGAAAGCGTGCAACCGGACCCTTGCCGCGGGCACCTGCGGCATCAGGGTCAGGCCAGACCGCCGAGAGCATCGGATCGAGGGTGAAGCTGATGAACATCGACAGCAGCACGGCGAACGCGACCGTGACGCCGAACTGCTTGAAAAACTTGCCGATGATGCCGCCCATGAAGCCGACCGGCAGAAACACCGCGACGATGGTGAAGGTGGTGGCCATCACCGCCAGTCCGATCTCGGCGGTTCCGTCGAGCGCCGCCTGGCGGTGATGCTTGCCCATGGCCTGATGCCGCACGATGTTCTCGCGCACCACGATTGCATCGTCGATCAGCAGGCCGACGCAAATTGAGAGGGCCAGCAGCGTCACCACATTGATGGTGAAGCCCATGGCATACATGACCAGGAAGGTGCCGGTCAGCGAGATCGGCAGTGTGAGGCCGGTGATGATGGTCGATCGCCACGACGACAGAAACAGAAACACGATGATCACGGTGAGCACCGCGCCTTCGATGATGTTTCGCTGCACGCCTGCGACCTGATTGCGGATCGAGGTGGACTGATCGCGGACCACGGTGAGGCTCACATCGGGCGGCAGCTGGCGCTTGAGCTCGTCGGCCAGCTTCCTGACCTCATTGACCACCGCAATTGTGTTTTCGCCCTGCGACTTGATGATGTCGAGCGAGATCGCGCGCTGGCCATCGACCATCGCCATCGTCTCGCGGTCTTCCTGGCCATCCACAACCCGGGCCACCTGCGACAGATAGACCGGCTGACCGCCACGACGGGCCACCACGATGCGCTCGAAATCGGCCACCGATTTCAGCCGGCCCCGCACCTGCACTGCCTGCTCGCGATCTCGGGTGACGACTGTGCCGGCGGGCAGTTCCTGGTTCTCGTTGCGAACGCTGGTAAGCACCTGGTCAACGCCAATCTTGAGTGCTTCGAGTTCGGCCGGCAGCAGGACGATCTGGACTTCGCGGTTGACGCCGCCCACCACGGTGACGCGACCGACGCCGTGAGCATTTTCAAGACGACGTTTGACCACCTGATTGGCCAGCGTCGTGAGTTCGCGGGCATCGCGGCTCGGCGAGAGCACCGCGAGCGAAATCACCGGAAAATCATCGGGATTGAATCTCGCAACCGTGGGTTCTTTGACTTCCTTCTTGAAGCCCGACTTGATCAGCGCGATCTTTTCGCGCACGTCCTGCGCCGCTTTCGCCGGGTCGGTGGCCAGATCGAACTCGACGATGACGACCGAGGTGCCTTCATAGGAGCGCGACGACACCTTGTTGATGCCGCTGATGGTATTGACCTGCTCCTCGATCTTGCGGGTGACGTCGCTTTCGACGATCTCGGGCGAAGCGCCGGGATACTCGGTCGAGACCACGACATTCGGAAAGCTGATGTCGGGGAACTGGTCGACCGGCAGTTGCCGGTACGAGAACACGCCCAGCACCACGAAGGCGAGCATCATCATGGTCGCCAGGACCGGGTTGCCGACAGAGATCCGTGTAAACCACATTGCGATCAGGCCCGGGTGTCAGCGTTGGGTGGCAGCGAGGACGCGCACGGTCGATCCCGCCCGCAGACTGCCCAGATTGGTCGCGACGATGCGATCACCGGCATTCAGCCCGGACACCACCTCGGTGCGTGAGCCTTCGGGACCGGTTTCGTCGCGAAGGCCGAGCTTGATGTCGCGCTCGATCAGCTTGTCGCCTTCGATCGCATAGACGAAGGTGCGCGCACCGGCGTCACGCACTGCGCCGCTCGGGATGGCCAGCACGCCGGTGCGCCTTTCGATTGCGAGTACGCCCTGCGCAAAAAGGCCTGCGCGAACCGACGGGTCGCGATTGTCGAGGGCAATGTAGATCGGCACGGAGCGCGTGCCCGCCTGGGTCGCGGGCGCAATGCGCACGATCTGTCCGAGCTGACGGGCACTCACGCCTTCAATGCGCAGTTCGACCGACTGGCCGATTTTCACGTTGCCGATCTCGGCGGCCGGCACCGGCGCTTCGATTTCCATTCTGGAGAGGTCGACGATCGACAGCACGCGGCCATCGATCGGCAGCTTTTCGCCCGGCTGCGCAAAGCGCTCGGCCACAACCCCATCGATCGGTGAGGTCAGTACCGCGTCGGCGAGCGCCTTGCGTGCGAGTGCCAGTTGCGCGGACGCCGCATCGCGATTGCCGACGGCGACTTCCCACGCTGAGAGCGCGGCATCAAGCGCGCTTTGGGAAACAAAGTTTTTTTCCTTCAGCTGGCGGGTGTTCTCCAGCGTTCGCAGGGTCTGGTCGACCTGGGATTCGGCCGATCTGAGCTGCGCCTGGCGCTCCTTGACCCGGACGTCATACTCAGTGAGGTCCAGGCGCCCGAGCAGCTGCCCGCGTCGCACGCTCGTGCCTTCGCGCACCGTGAGTTCTCGCAGCTCACCCTGGACTTTGGTCTTGACCACGGTCTGATTGACCGGACGCAGCGTGCCAGTCAGCGGGATGCTGCGGGTCAGGCTTTGCGGTCCAAGCGTGTAGAGGTCGCTCTGAGAAAACTCCAGGGTGCTTGCGGCCGGGGCACTCGATGCACCCGATTCTTTACCGGGTGTGGTGGCAGCCGCTGGCGTTGACGCCGCTTCGGTGCCATTGCGCGCAGCGCGCGTCTTGTAGAACCAGCCGCCTGCGGCGAGCAATGCCGCCAGGGCGATGACCAGGAAAACACGCGAGACAGCTTTGCGATTCATCGATTGGGGGGCAGCAGGGCGGCTTGAATGAGTTGAATGTGGGTGGCGAGCATGCGTTGCGGGTCGATCGACTCGGCCTGAATGCCGCTGCGTTCGAAGGAATGAGCCCAGATCGCCTTGAGCACCAGCGGCGAGATCAGGACATGGGCGGTGGCCTCGACATCGACCGGCCTGAATTCGCCGCGTTCGATGCCGCGACGGATGAGACCCGCGACCAGCGCGTTGTTGGGCTGAATCACTTCATCATGAAAAAAGCGCGCCACTTCCGGGAAATTGCCGGCCTCGGCCATGATGAGTTTGCACAGGCCGGCCAGTTTGGTGCTGCCGAACTCGAGCCACCAGGTGTTGACGAACTGTTCGATCAGCACCGGGCCGGGTTCGTCGGAACTGGTCAGCCGGTCGCTGAATCGCTCGAGCAGCGGCACGACGCTTTCTCGCACCAGCGCCTTGAAGAGCTCTTCCTTGTTGGGGAAATAAAGGTACAGGGTGCCTTTCGAGACGCCGGCGCTGGCCGCGATATCGTCGAGCCGGGTGCCTGCGTAGCCGTGCTCCACGAAGCGTGCGAGCGCGGCCGCCAGCAACTCGGCCGGGCGGCGCTCCTTGCGCCGCTCCCAGCGGGGCGGCTGCCCCGAGTGGGCGGGGCTGTCGTGGGGTCCGGCAATCGTCATGAGCGTCGGGAGGCAATGGCAGAGACCGTCGTGTCGCCGCCGCCGGAGCATAACAGTCTAATGACTGGCTGGTCATTTAACGATAATGCTTCCCAACGCCCCCTGCGTGCGCCGTCGCGCGCCGTCGTGCCAACCATCAGCGGGCCTGAATTCGCGACAGCCTGACGGTGCAGGCATGATTCGGGCGGCGGGCGCGTCCAGCACCGGCACCGAACCACGTCACCGTCATGCGCCCGATCCACATCGCCCGACTGCTGCTCCTCTCATTTCTGTGGGGTGGCGCCTATCTCTTCATGCGCTCGGCTGCGCCGGCCTTCGGGCCCTTTCCGATGGTGTTTCTGCGCATGGCGATGGGCAGCCTGCTGGTGCTGCTGCCGCTGACCCTGTGGCGCACCGGTCTGGCACCGATGCGCGCCCACTGGCGTGGCGTGCTGATCTTCGGCAGTGCTTTTACAGCGGTCCCGTTTCTGGGGCTGGGCTTTTCGGCGCTGTCGATCTCGGCCGGCATGCTGGCCGTTCTGCAATCGACCGCCCCGCTTTTTTCGGCGATCGTCGCCCATCTCTGGCTGCGCGACCGGATCACGCCGATGCGCGCACTCGGTCTGATCGTGGGTTTTGCAGGCGTCACCGTCCTGGTCTGGGACAAGGTCGGCGCCTCGCAGGGCGCCACGCTCGCCATCCTCATCACGGTTGCGGTCACGGTGCTCTGGGGCGTGTCATCCAATTATGCGAAGGTGCACCTGACCGGCCTCGATCCCCTGTCGCTGGCCACTGGCAGCATCACGGTGGCGGCAATCATTGCCGCACCGTTTGCCCTGATGAGCTGGCCTGCGCAGGATCCGGGGATGGTGGCCTGGCTAGAGGTGATCTTCATGGGAATCGCCTCGTCGGGTCTGGGCTTCATTCTTTACTTCGGTCTGTTGCGCGATATCGGCCCGGTGAGGGCGATCTCGGTCACTTTTCTGAATCCGATCGTCGCGATGGGTTCGGCTGCGGTCTATCTGGGTGAGCCGATCACCTTGCGGATGGTGATCGGATGCGCCATCGTGCTGACCGGCACCGCGCTCACACTTGGCCTTTTTCCGCGTCGATCATGAGCAGTCAATGTGCGCCGGCACCTGAATAGGCAACGCCAAGCGACTGTGCAACCGAAATCAGACGCTTGTCACGGCTCCACAACGTGGTGTCTTCACCCAGCACCACCGAAGCGAGAAGGTGGATATCGACATAGCCGATACCTTTGCCGAACAGCGAGAACGCATCGATGAAGCCTGTCACTTCACTCGTGTCGGCCAGGCTTGCCATCGGCAGGTTTTGAAGAAGCTCAAGCGTCTCCGTTCGATTTGCCAGGTGCCCGCATGCGATTTCTCCGACGACGAAAGGATGCATCAGCACCTGATTGCGATTGAGCAAGGCCGCGAGATGCGGGTCACCCTTTCGCAGGTGATCGACCCAGATCGAGGTGTCCGCCAGAATCACAAAATGGCTGCCGTCACAAACCAGCAGCCTGACGCCTGCGCGGCGCGGCCTCCAGTTTCGGTTGACTGCCGCCGAGTTTCGCAAGGCGCCTCGCACTTTCGCGTTCGATCAGCGCTTTGAGGCCTTCTCTGACGACCGCGGTCCGATCAGGGTTTCCGGCCAACATGGTCGCTTTCGCAAGCAGATCATCGTCAATGGTGATGGTTGTGCGCATAAAGTGGACTCCCCAGTGAGGCATCAAAATTATCATCGTATGATGCCTGAAATCGTGCTCTTGAAAACCCTTCTTCGCGACCTTCCATGACCTCAATGACCCCCCTTAGCAACCCCTCGATCGAACAGGCGCAGTTCGGGCCGGTCACGGTCTGTTTCGGCGACAAGCACGGCAAATACCCTGACGGCAATCAGCTGATCGTCACCGGCAGCGATACGCGCGCGGTGTTCGATACGCCCAAGGTCGCCAACCATATCGGCCCGCTTTTCGATGATGCCGATGTGGTGATCATGGGTCATGTCCACGAAGACCATATGGCCGGGCTGCACCGGCTGCCGGGCGTGCCGGTTCATGTTCATGAGGCCGACCTCGAGGCCGCCCGCAGCTGGGAGGGTCTATCGCGCCACTACGGTTATCCGCAGGCGGTGCTCGATGGCTTTCGGGCCAAGATCGAACGCGATTTCTTTTACGCCCCGCGCCCTGATGCGATCGGCTATCGCGATGGCGCCACCTGGGACCTCGGCGGCCTTACCGTGCGTGCGATTCATATGCCAGGCCATACCGCCGGCCACTGCGTCCTGATGGTCGAGCCGCACGGCATCGCCTTCATCGGCGATATCGACCTCTCGAGCTTCGGCCCTTACTACGGCGACGCCACCTCCAATCTCGCCGAGTTTCGCGCAACACTCAAGGCGGTCGCCGCCTTGCCGGCTTCGGTCTGGATCACCTCGCATCACAAGGGCGCGATCACCTCGCGCACCGAATTCGACACCTTGCTGGCGGCCTTCGAGGCTCGCATCGGCCAGCGCAGCGAGCGACTGCTCGAGATGATCGGTGCCGACGCCCGCTCGCTCGACGACCTGGTCACGCAGCGCCTGCTCTATCCGACCAGCCTGACCGAGGGCTTCGTCGATTCGGTCGAGCGTCACACCATTGCCCAGCATCTGGCCGAGCTGCAGGCACAAGGGCGTGTGCTCAGACGCGACGACGGGCGCTTTCGGGTCGCTGTCTGAGGCCGATCCTGTACGATCACCGCTTCTGTTGCTAGGGGTCCTGGCGGGCTTGCGCATCGTGCGCACGCCGTCCGGGTGAGAGATACCCTCCGAACCTGATGCGGGTAATGCCGCCGAAGGGAAGCCGAGTCGGCCAGCGCGTTCAATGCCGCGCGCAAGTTGCCAATTCGATCGGAGCCCTGGCGACACCACGATTTTTCCTGGGACTTCGCCATGAATGCACCGCACGAATTTGCCGCCGCCACTGCCGCCGTCGATACCGCGGCGGTCGAGCCTTTGCCGCGCTCGATGAAGCTCTATGTCGAAGGCTCGCGACCCGACATTCGCGTGCCGATGCGCGCTATCTCGCAGGACGACACCTCGGCTTCGATGGGCGCCGAGCCCAATCCGCCGGTCTTCGTCTACGACACCAGTGGCCCCTATACCGATCCGGCGGCCAATATCGACATTCGCAAGGGTCTGGCCCCGCTGCGCGCAGCCTGGATCAGCGAGCGCGGTGACACCGAACTGATGGACGGGCCGAGTTCGCAATATGGCCGTGACCGGCTGGCCGACGCCCGTCTGGACGAATTGCGCTTTGACCTCAAGCGTGCACCTCGCCGTGCCCGAGCCGGCGCCAACGTCACCCAGATGCACTATGCCCGCCGCGGCATCATCACGCCCGAGATGGAGTTCATCGCGATTCGCGAGAATCTGCGGCGCGCCGAATACATTGCCTCGCTCAAGGCTGCGGGTCCGACCGGCGAGCGGATGGCCGAGCTGCTCGGTCGCCAGCACCGCGGCGAGTCGTTTGGTGCAGCGATTCCGGCCGAGATCACGCCCGAGTTCGTGCGCAGCGAAGTGGCGCGCGGGCGCGCGATCATTCCGGCCAACATCAATCACCCTGAAACCGAGCCGATGATCATCGGGCGCAATTTCCTGGTGAAGATCAACGCCAATATCGGCAATTCGGCGGTCAGCTCCTCGATCGGCGAAGAGGTCGAAAAAATGACCTGGTCGATCCGCTGGGGTGGCGACACCGTGATGGACCTCTCAACCGGAAAGCACATCCATGAAACCCGTGAATGGATTGTGCGCAATTCGCCGGTGCCGATCGGGACCGTGCCGATCTATCAGGCACTTGAGAAGGTCAACGGCAAGGCCGAGGACCTGACCTGGGAGATCTTTCGCGACACGCTGATCGAGCAGGCCGAGCAGGGCGTCGACTACTTCACCATCCATGCCGGCGTGCGCCTGCCATTCATTCCGATGACCGCACGTCGCATGACCGGCATCGTCTCGCGCGGCGGCAGCATCATGGCCAAGTGGTGCCTGGCCCATCACCGCGAATCCTTCCTCTATGAGCGATTCGAAGACATCTGCGAGATCATGAAGGCCTACGATGTGTCCTTCTCGCTGGGCGACGGTCTGCGTCCGGGCAGCATCTATGACGCCAACGACGAGGCGCAGCTCGCGGAGCTCAAGACCCTGGGCGAACTCACGCAGATCGCCTGGAAGCACGATGTGCAGGTCATGATCGAAGGCCCGGGCCATGTGCCGATGCAGCTCATCAGGGAGAACATGGACCTGCAGCTGCGCGACTGCCATGAGGCGCCCTTCTACACGCTGGGGCCGCTGACCACCGACATCGCGCCCGGCTACGACCACATCACCAGTGCGATCGGTGCCGCCCAAATCGGCTGGTATGGCACGGCGATGCTCTGCTATGTCACGCCCAAGGAGCATCTCGGGCTGCCCAACAAGAAGGACGTCAAGGACGGCATCATGGCCTACAAGATCGCGGCCCATGCCGCCGATCTGGCCAAGGGTCATCCGGGTTCGCAGATCCGCGACAACGCGCTCTCAAAGGCGCGCTTCGAGTTCCGCTGGGCCGACCAGTTCAACCTCGGTCTGGACCCCGACACCGCCAAGGATTTCCATGACGAGACCTTGCCCAAGGACTCGATGAAGACCGCGCACTTCTGTTCGATGTGCGGCCCGCATTTCTGCTCGATGAAGATCACGCAGGATGTGCGCGACTATGCCGAGAAGACCGGTGTGAGCGCCGAAGCGGCCCTGCAGCAGGGGATGACCGAGAAGGCGATCGAGTTCGTGCGCAAGGGCAGCGAGCTCTACGGCAAGGTCTGAGGCCGACCGGTTCAAGCCGTGCCGTTGTCGGCGGGCATGGGGATTGCCCTGTAGGAACGAGAGAAGGTCATCCGGCCTTCTCTCGACTTTTCAGGATGACCATATGGACCAGCAAGACAATAAGCCCAGCGCAACGCCTGCTCAGAAAACTCAGCAGGGGCAGGCCTCCCAGGCGGCTGCTCAACAGGGCACCGCAAAACCGCAACAGGGTCAGTCAATGCCAGGCGGCAAGCCTGCGGCAGCTGATTCGGCCAAACGGCCGGATACCGCCGCGCGCCCGGCTCAGACCGACCGACCCGGCTCGGGCTCAAGCTCGGGCTCGGGTGCATCACCGTCACACGGCAGCAATCGGAGCAATGAAGACATTGATGTCTGACTTGTCGATGGCGTTTTTCCACTGAGCGCTGCCACATCAGCGCAAGCGGTGCAGTGTCGTCCCGGTTGCGGGGCGTGCTGCACCGCGCCATCCATCACGACGCCGATTCCCGGCATGCCGCAGGGCAAGCCGGCCGGCGTGCCCTGTATTCAGCTCGGGGCAGAACGCCAGTGCCTGATCTTCGGGCGCCCTGATCGCCCGGCAGTCTGCGCAAGCCTGCAGCCCTCGAGTGAGATGTGCGGTGAGTCGCCTGCTGAGGCAATCGCCTGGTTGACCGTGCTCGAACAGCGCACTCGACCCTGACCACGCCTTTATCAGCGACGTCCGGGGCTATTCAGCGCCATCGCAATGTCATGACCTGGCCACGAAGTTTGTCTGCGGTGTCGGGGTAAGATCGGGCGCACTGCCCTTTCCGGCCCGTTCATGAAACTGCGTTCCCTGATCAGTCTGCTGCTGGTGGTCGCCGCGCTTGCCGGCGGCGCATGGTGGTGGTTCAACAAGCGCGCTGCCGGCGATCAGCCCCAGTTGCGCACTGCCAAGGTCGAACGCGGCACGCTGACTGCGACCGTTGCCGCCTCCGGCACGCTGGCAGCCACCGTGCAGGTGCAGGTCAGCT
>Ga0114972_10002051_pt1 | contig 15101 bp, 19 predicted proteins | sample M_140807_EF_Meta_FD_87354 | JGI IMG/M metagenome (GOLD analysis project Ga0114972, IMG submission 87354) | Freshwater microbial communities from Lake Montjoie, Canada to study carbon cycling - M_140807_EF_MetaG | ecosystem: Environmental > Aquatic > Freshwater > Lake | place: Lake Montjoie... | reverse complement strand
GGCAAGCCATTTCAGGTAGGCTTGGTAGTCTCGGTTGGCTGGGTCGAAGGGGATGAAGGCGTGGTGGATAGACGCTCTACAACAAATTTTGTGGTAATTTTGTACATTTTAAAGCTCCGCCTCAAAATTTAAATAGCCAGTAGATAAGTCGGCATAGACGATCACAGGAGAATCATTTGACAAACCACCACCAAAATTTATAACAACTCCCTGTTTCCCAGAGTACGCCAAAGATATTGATGTTGCCGTTACAGTCCCAGTAGCACCTTGGGCTACCCAAGCGTTTGCGGAGCCATAAGAACTGAGTGTTGCGGCGGCTCTCATAGTCACAGGAAGAGGAGCAAAGACTCTAACAGCGGCAGTGCCTGAATACCCACTCCCAATAACCTCGCCCAATACCCGACCTATCGAATACGCATACCTCTGACACAACGCCAACTCCGTCCCAATCGGCCTGCGCTCAAAGTCGGTTGCGGTTGAGCCTGCTTCGAGTTGGACTCCTGTGATGTAGAAGGTGGCTCCGTTGGTGCCGACAAGATTAGTTTGGTTCGATGTTCTCCATTTTGCTCCATTTGACCAGTTATCCTTTGTCCCTTGATAATCGGAGCCACTCCCAAAATCAAACCACAATTGTATCCCTTGACCGTTATCAGTTGCCCATGTTCCAGAAGTGTCACCAGATATTGTCAGAGTCTTTTTTTCCCATGTGTTTGTTGCGCTTATTGAGTATTCCGCAATATAGGATCGTCTCGTTCCAGCAGAACCAGCATTTAACAAAGCAACGCAATAAGTTCCAGAAATGCTGGCTCTTACCCAAAATGAGATTGTTACCGATCCTGCTGAAGCAGAACCAAAGCCAAGATCAGAGACGTTAAACCCCTCAATAATATGACCAATTTGATTAAATGATCCAGCAATAGGAGCCGCACCTGTTCCTATTGTAATCGCAATAGAATTTGTGAATCCGCTGGCTGCGGTTGTCGATCTGGTTGCCGTATTCCCAGTCCCGCTAGTTGTATAGACAACAAATCTATCAATCGGGAAAGCTCCACTTGAGCTTAAATTCACACTCGCCCCAGCATTCCTCTGGTCAATCCGCATATCTCCATTGATGATGCGGTTGCGGAAGCCAGTCTGAGCAGAGGTTTTTTGTAGACTGCCGTCATTGAAGGTTACTCCGTTTGTGCCGTTGATTGAGATGCTCATTGCTTAGCCCCTGATTCTTCCTTCGCCTGCTCCTGAATCTTCTCAATCACGCCAAAGACAGCTTCATACGGCATCCTACCCAGCGAGGCTAGGATGATGTTGATTTCTTGGATGGATAGGTCGAGTTTCATAAATTAGCAAGCCATCAGCACGCAAGGCACACAGTAGCTTCCGTCCTCGTAGGTGCATGTAACATTGGTGGATGTGACCTTAGCGATTGTCTTTGATTTCCTGATGTCATCGCTCTGGGGTTTAGCAGTACCATCACCAGCAGACATCAAAAGATCACCACGACTGACAGTTATCCCTTGGGCGATTCGGATAATCATGTCGCCTGTCATGGCCATATTTAAGTCAAATGGATTATCTTTGTCATCATTGTCCCAATTCACAAACACGCCAGCTACGTTGCTGTCGCCCTCAATATCGGAAACCATCACTCTGTTTAACTGCTCATTTGGCAGAAGATTCCCATCAGCATCTCTCCATTCGCACATTGCGTCAAGATTGGATAATACAGTTCCTTTTTTGATTGCTGGATCTCGCTGTCCAGATGGCAACTGCGAGAACCTTGAAAGATGTCCTCCGTTATACGAAACAGTTGTTCCACTTACAGATATTGTTCCCTCAACAGTTCCATCTTGTGCAATTTGAACTATCATTCCATCATCACCATTTCTATTAAAAAACGCTGATGCACCCCCATTAGCCCCAGAAGCAATCTTCTGGTTAGCTAAATCAAACTGGAATCCAACAGTTGATGTGCTTAGTGCTGTTTTCCCAACCAACAAACTCCCACTCGAATCAATGCGGAGGCGATCCGCGCCAGCGGTTGCGTCATATATCGCAAAGGTTCCTGTATCTGATCTAATTGTATGCGTCCGACCAGAAGCATTTGTATCATTTAACAAAATCCCAACCCCAACTGACGCAGAGTTTCCTGCTATGTTTAATCGATAGGCACTAAAACTCGTCGTCCCAATCCCAATATTCCCACTCGAATCAATATTCACCACATCAGCCGTAGTCGCACCGCTATTCCCCCTCGCCAGCTTGATCGTGCCATCGGGTGAGGATGGGACGGAGAGGGTGAAGTTGTTTGTGGCTGTGCCAGATTGTCCAAACTGTACGCCGTTGGCTTTTAGTAGGCTCATTTGTTCTCCTCGGTAGTATCAGCAGGAAGCGGAGTGTTGCCTTCGGAGAGCCATTTTAGGTAGGCTTGGTAGTCGGTGTTGGCTTGGTCGAAAGGAATTGCTGCGCCATCTGAAGTCCTCACGATAACATTGGCTATTGACCCGATTGACGTTAAACATTGTTTATACATATTATAACTCCGCTAATGCGTACAAGCCGCCAGCATTATTTGATGAAAATAGTGAACTTGGGTTATAAAACCCGCAACAATCGACACTAGGATATATTGTTGGGGTTGCTGTTACCCATGACCCAGACACAATATTAACAGTTGGAGATGCTCTTTTTGTGGCCTTAAAATACCACCTATGCCTATGTTGTGTTGATATGTAGTTAAATGATGTTATTCCAACTCCCTCTGTGTCATTTGCCAAAACCTCATAATACCTCTGACACAACGCCAACTCCGTCCCAATCGGCCTGCGTTCGAAATCAGTTGCGGTTGAACCTGCTTCGAGTTGGACTCCTGCAACATAAAACACACCGCCGACTGTGCTTGATAACTTAGTGCAACCCGCAAGAGCATACGCCCCAGTAGCCAGCCAAGTATTTGCGGTAGATGTTTCGTACATTGGGCTAAATCCAAGATCAAATACAAGTTGAATAGCGTTTCCGTTGGTCGTGTCTATTGAAGTGGCTCCTGTGTCGCCCGCGATTGTAAATGTCTTTTTTTCCCACGCTCCTGCCGTTGTTATTGTATAGGAACTGTTATAGCTTCTAGAAAAAGAAGTATTCATAACCGAGAAAGAAAATGTTCCAGTAATGTTTGATAAGACCCAAAACGAAATTGTTATTGTTTTCGCGGATGCCGTCCCCCAACCGAGGTCAGACACATTATACCCTTCAAGCATATAATAATATCCAAGAGTCTTATTACCAGTACCTACGGCTGTCTCTGCTGTTGACACGGTTAATAATAAACTGTTTGTGAACCCTTGTCCTGTTGGGGCATTTGTACTTCTTTGAACAGTTGATGTGACTGAGCCGTTTTGAACGAGCTTCCACCTATCAATAGTATAGCCGCTAGTATTTGCCGCCCAAGAAACGGCTGACCCATTATTCCTCTGGTCAATCCGCATATCACCGTTGATGATGCGGTTGCGAAAATTAAAGTTTTGGTATCCTAGCTTTTGGGCGGTAATAGATCCGTCAGCAATGTCTACTGTGGAAATAGAACCGTTTGAAATTGTGTCTCCTGTAACAATACCGCTCGGAAGCCCTCCAGCAGATATTCCAGTTATCGTTCCAGTTCCGTTGATTGAGATAGGCATATTAAACTATTGTCCAAGTTGATCCGCTTGGAACTGTTGCAGTTACACCGTCTGCAATACTAATCGCACCAGCAGTCATTGCATTTTTACTTGCCGTTATAGTGTAGTTTGAGTTGAGCGTAATATCGTTCTCGTAAAACATCCCACCAGCAGCACCAACAGAAAAGGCAAGCGCACTTGTGATCCGACCCTTGGCATCAATGGTGATCTGAGGAATAGCCCCAGAACCACCATAAGTGCCAGCCACAACTCCTGTATCCTCCATCTTTGCACCAGTAACAGCAAGGTTCTGGATCAAGGATGTGCTTACAGCATCTGTTCCCTTTGTCGTCCAAGCACCAGAAGAAACAGCAAGAAGAGATCCGTTATTTGTTGAGTTTACGTTTGGAAGATTCCCAGCGACTACAGCAATCGAGTCAACATACGCTTTTGTAGTTGCATCTCCAGATGCGGTTGGTGTCCCAAGGTTTGTGATCTTGCTTGAACCCATGTCGAGGACACCAGACATTGTGTCACCAGACTTGGATACCTTGGTATCTGCATATGTTTTAGTTGCAGCATCAGTGCCAACAGTTGGAGTGCCAAGGCTAGTAATCTTATTGGAACCCATGTCGAGGACACCAGACATGGTGTCACCAGACTTCGACACCTTCGTGTCTGTGTATGTTTTCGTTGCTGCATCTGAACCAACCGTTGGGGTGGCTACACCAGTAATTTTTGTCGTACCAGCGTCAAACACTGACGACGAGTTCTTCTTTAGAAAGTTTGAGGCGGCAACCTTACGGATTGCTGTTGCGCTGTCATCAGCGATTGGAAGCGTATCGGTATCTGCAACTGGATCTGCAAGGGCTGTGAGGCTTGTGATGGCCGTCACATTCATGCTTGCATCTTCCACAAGCTGATGGAGCTTCGTGTTTGTCAGCTCCTCAGTTGAGCTGAAATTTCGTCCTTTGGTAAAGTTAGCCATCTTTTGGGTACTCTATTGGTAGCTTCTTAGCAGTCAAGAGCAGTTATTACAAACCTAAAAGAGACCAGCTGGGGCTTTCGCAATCACGCCTGTTGGCCTGCATGGTCTTCTTTTTGCCCAGCTTTGACGATGGCTTGATGATCCAAGACTGAAACAGATCCAGCCAGATTGCTATAAAATCGACTACAGCCTTGCTATAAACAACTTTCCTATTGTGTCCTGCAGATATGTTAACCCTGCACCTTGCAGCAGATCTCCTCCCATCCCTATGCAGTACCCCCATCCAGCTGCTCTTAACCTGAACCCTGTGAAACTTGCCACCTGCGTATACAATCCAATCAAACGGCTGTGAATCACCTATTGGTTTGCATGGTACTCCACCTCTTCTAAGTACCTCTATTGCAAACATTTGCTCGGCTAGTTCGCCAAGCTGCTTACCGTCTTTCACACAATGTTTACTGCCTGACCTTTACGCATAACCGTCTTGGTGTCGTGGCTACCCCAAGCCTTTTCAAACACACGCTTAGGAGTTTTGATAAAGCCTCCACGCTCCTCGATCCTTTTATAGCCATCACGGATCTTGTTGGCTGTAATCGTCGGATCGTATGCGCTTCCTACAAAAGCAATGCTCGATGGCACCGTGACTCGATTGGGATACTTGTCCCTGTCTTCCACTGGAAGAACTCTGATGGTCTTAGACCCGTCAGCCTCACGATATTCGTATGCTGGCATGCCATCTGTTTAGCAGTTACGGCTAATCCTGTAAATAGAAAACCCCCCATTACTGGGGGGTTCTCTAGACTTGCGGGGACGTACCCCAAGTCACGACTCTAGTTAAAGAGTTACGAGCTGATCGTGCGAGTTCTGCTCTTTAGAACACGAGCCTTCTTAGCGTTCAACACTTGGACAGCCCAATGAGCTTTCCATCCAGCATAAATATTCTGGTTGAGAATATCAGATTTATCGGGTTTATCCACGATAACAACGGAAGGAGAGTAAGGGGACATGCCGCCGTAATTGACCGTACCAAAGGCACCATTCGTAAGAACATATGTCGAGACCGTGTGTCCACTTGCGGAATAAGTTCCTTCAGTGGATTCTTTCCAAGCATTCGTGTGCTGTTGCACATTCACACCATAGATTTGACCGAGCTGGCCTTTGACAATGTCAGAGACACCAGTTTTGGTATTATATTGTGCGATGTTAACAACGGTAGAATCCTTGAGCAGATCACCAGCGACAGTCGGATCAACGATAGCACTGAACTCTTCGTTCAAGCTGACATTCTTATCCAAGCGGATGAGCGTAGCTGCATCCAAAAGGTCGGAAGGGGTCAGGTAAACGGGGGTAGAGCCTGCACCAGCGGTTGCGAGTGTAGCGAAGTCAGTCGCTGCACCAGCATAGATCTTGCTGACGGAGTTGCCGTAGATGTCCTGAGTACGAGCCGAAACGATGCCAGTAGCGATACCAGCAGCACTCGTCACGCCTTGAAGGGCATTACGAACAACGGTGTCCAAGTGGAGGGACGCATCGAGCGTCAAGGCACGGATACCTTCCTGCAGGGCTGAGAACAGCTGGCTGTAGTTAAGGATATCAGCGACCTTGAGGGCTTCACCGACTTGCGTCAGGGGGACATTGACCTTGCGGAGTCCAACTTCACGATAAGATGAAATCGGGGTTCCTTCGGTCAGGTTGCTCACCTGAGTGCCATCGGGCGTGGTATTCCACTGGAACATGGTGATGCTGTTGTTCCCAGTGTTGGTGGGCAGATCATACTTCGTTCCGTAATTGTTCAGAACGAGCGTTTCAGCAACTCCGTCCAGAAGTTTTTTCGAGAACAAAGCCTGAAACTGATCCCCCAACGAAGCGGGAACGCCTGTAGTCATCATAGCCATATTGTTTTACCTCAATAGAACTGATTAGAAGCCGTCAGCTTGCATCGCCAAGTTCCTGACATAAGACTCAGCTTCCGCTGTGCTCATATCAGTAATCTTCTTATCGCCCATAGGCGCAGAAGGATTGGAAGATCCAAGTGACATTCTTCCTTTCAGTTTTTGATTTTCGGCCTTTAACCGCTCGTTCTCTTTCACAACATCCGCAGCAGACTCCCCAGCGAGCTGCAGCTTTGCCAGCGCATTGGCAAGGACAAGACCGTCTGGATGACGGTTCAGGAAGTCCTTCACCATTGGATCTTGATGTCCCATATAGGACATGGTCGTCTGATATAGATCAGAGGACTTATCCGTTAGGTCTGGGTTCTCTTTTACAAGACTGTCCCAGTTCTGGCGTACACGACTCTCAAATTTAGCTTGCTGATCGGCTTGGAGACGAGACCGACGAAGGTCATCCTCCTCGATAGTGTTTGCTTTTTTGCGAGCTTCGGCAGCTAGATCATCACGACCTTCGTTCTCCCAGTCCTTAGCGTACTGACGGAGTTCGTCTGGTGTGTAGGCTTCACGGGCATTACGAGGAGGAGCAGATTTAAGTTGCTCAACCTCTTGTTCCCATTTTGCCCGTTGCTCCGCAAACTCCTTCTGCTTTTGATTGAACTGCTCCCAGAGATTGCCGAGACGATCCCGACTTTTCTGGCGTTCTTCACCAACATCAAGGCTTTTGATTTCCTTGGTGATTGGATCTTCGCTTGCAGAATCTGTTGCGGATGCTGTGCGACGAGTGGCTTTTTCAGCCGTTTCATTCTTACCCGCAGACTGGAGTCCGTCTGTTTTACGGGGAGCTTGAGCCTCGACCTTGGGTTCGGAGAAACCATCGACCTGTGCTGCTAGTCTCCCGAGTTCCTGTAACTCGGCATCAATGCTCTTACCTGCCCCGCTCGTTTCACCCGATTGAGGTGTCGTTGCTGGTTCGGTTAATACTGCTTCATTGGACATAACGGAGTCCTTTCTTTCCCGAAGTTTAGGGGACTAAATGACCGAGATCTGCCATGTCCCCCTCGCTGGCAGGCTCGGAATCTTTACCTAGATCACTGGCACCTAGATAGTCTAGGTAACTGACCATCTCTCGACAGCCAATCGACTTACCAGCCTCAAACGGATTGCCACCAGCCATGCAGGCTCGGGCATCCCGAAGAGCGCAGTATCCAAGCAAAAGTATTTTCAGTCTTGCGCCAGACCTAGAGTTTAGAAATTGAACAAGGGCGGTACGGTCTTCATCGATCCACTTCGCTTGCGATGAACTAGAGAAAGAAAAGACACGCCAAGCCGAGGAAAACGCCCTGATAAATTTGTATAGTGTTGCCACTTGTGGAAAGTGCTACACCTCAACTGGCTGCTGTCAACTGCTAAACAGCTACTATTTGTTGCGTGGTATAAAGCTGTATACTGGACGGCTTTTTCTAGTCACCTGTTGCACAACAGGTTCCTGAGCTGGAGCGTCTTTGTCTAATCTTGCTAGATCACGCCAATCCTTGAAATAACCGTCCTGAAGGTGTGGTCGCTCCCATGTAAGTGCTTGCAGGTTAAATAGTTTGCCATTCTCAATTCCCAATCCGTATTGCTGGATGTTTTCCCAGTCGGCCTCGTATCCATCATCTTTAACCTTTTTGGCTGGCACCCAATCAATAGCCCTTCCGTAACAATGGAAACTCTGTGCTACTGGCAAGCCCATCGCATTTGTGACGATGCGCCCTGATTTTGTCCTACCCTGCTCGTACAGATCCTGCTGCTCCTGTGGTGTTCTCAGACCGCAGTAAATGTACGGAATCACACCGCCTGCAGTAACCGCATCCCTCCAAGCAGCCACCCGAGCTGCGAAGGTAGGCTCTAATCCCTTGAGGATATCCTGATAAATGCTGTCGATCTTGGAACGGGTGATCATTTGTTGCGCTCGAGTTCGAGCTGGTATTGAAGCTCATTGATTGTTGAGATTGCATCCTTAGCCCATCCTTTCACGTCCTCTCCACCATTCATCACAGCCTTAAACCGATAGTCGGTTGTCAGGAATGTGATGGTGTCTGGAGGTAGGTATCTTGCACCAGTACTAGCGCATCCACCAAGGAATACCGCCAGTACCAGTGAAAGTACGATTGATCCTATCTTGATTCTCATCCCTTTTTTTCTTGGATGCCGAATCCTTTTGTTCCTTCGGTGTCGGCATCAGCCTCAAGACGAGGTCAATGACGGCACCTAGGAGTCGAATCACTTGTCGTTGATATGAAGGCCGAGGGTCTTTAGGACGGAGACGATCTTTTCAAGAACGCCATCATCCGCAGGCGTAGGTGTCAGCTTAACAATGATGCGAGCCAACACGACAACAGCACCGACCACAGCCATGATATTTGCGAAGTTTTCGGTAATCCAGTTCATATAGGTAATGTAAGACTGGTCGGGTGCGAGTCAACTATTATCGGATGCTTTGCAGATATCTGAGTGCAATAGCCATATGTATAACGGCTCCCGTTATATCTGACTTTTGATATCCGCTCTTAACGAGGATTGTGCGAATACGCTCGTAGGCGATGGCATGCTTAGTTCCACCATAGTACTCGGTGTCGTCCTGTTCCTTGATTTGCATGGATGCCAGCTTGCAAGCCTCCCAGAAGATGCCCTTGTCTTGACGAGGCAAGAAGAGCCAGATGGCAACTTTAACCAGCCAGTTCATTTTTTCCACCAATCAGAAGGATCATTCATGGCCTTGGCCTTGATTGCCTTCTGCGCCTCTTCAAGAGTTGTAGTCAGAAATACGGCAGGCTCTCCGTCCCGAAATCCAAACGAAATAAAACCTTCGTCAAGGAGGTATTGGAGGGCTTGGGTTGCCTGACTGTCTTTGCTCATGGATTAGATACCGTCAGGAACACTCGGAGCCACAAACTGCACCGCATCAGCCTCATCCCTAGTGCTTGCAAGAAGTCTTGCCTTATAATCGTAATAAGCGGAGCGAAGGTTAGCAATAAACTCACGCCCTTGTTCTGCCTCTAAATTAGTCAACACGCCAAGAGCGGCGTTGCGTTGCCAAACCTCATCATACCCAGCCTCGGTGATCTTGGCCGTCACAAGATCACGGATGCGAGTTAAGTTCTCTTGATGGGCTTCCTCAATGGTGCGGGTGTCTTCAATATGCGAGAAAACTCCATTAATAAATATCTCTTGTTTCAAGCTCATACGCCGACCTCAAGATAGAATAGGTATGCAGAATTACTGCTTACATAAGCAAGCGTTCCAGCAGGATTTTCCCATGTTCCACCAGTTTTTGAATTAGAAAAATACACTGCTTGATTGCTTGCAAAATTAGAAGGACTGTCTGAGCTTGCTACACCAAATAAAGACGCATCTGTTCTTCCGCAAGATAGCAAAACAACACTTGTTGCCGAATCTAAATAACAAACACCATAATAAATTCCAGCTTTAATAGCCACAGTTGGGCTAATTGCCATTGTTTTTGTGATAGCTCCCTGTGTTGTGGTAAATGTGTGTGATGTAGTAATGATTGGAGCATTAGGAACTCCATCTGAATTTGAATCATATAATGCAACATACATGGTTCCATTTGCACCAGCATTTGCGTTATGCCTCAGCCTTAAGTTTGCGACAGTAATTGCAGGGAGATAAATAGGATTTGTTATATACGCCCTAACATCCATGCTTACGTTTAGTGTTGCGCTTGCGGTTGTTCCAAAAACTATTGGAGTATAATATCTTGTTGAGCCAAGTTTCGGCCTAACAATTTCTGGCAAGAATGTTCCTTGCCCACCAAGAACTGCGTTTTGTTCCCCAGCCGCTGGAGCAGGACATAAACCCGCCGTGCCTGCGGCCGAACTGGTCGCTCCAACTAGATTCGATGGACTGCCGCCGCCAAGGAATCCCATACCTTAACCCTCCCAAGCCACGAAAGCCTTACCTGTCGTAGCGCATAATACGTTGATCGCTTGGGTAGGAATAAAGCTGGTTTCAAAGATCATCCCGCCCCCGTTTGCGGAAAGAAGCAATCCAGTAGTGGTAGTTGGCGTATATCCAACACCAAGATACATCGCAGTGTCGGAGATATTCTGAATTACAAAATACTTTCTGGACGAGTTGGATGCCGCAACCTGTTGCGAGGTTCCTCCTGTCGTAATGGTGGACGAGCGGGTAGTAATTGTTCCAGTGGAGGAAAGTGCAGTAACGCTTCCGCTTACTGGTACTGCGGTGGCTCTCAGTTGAGTATCTGTGAGAGGCTGAGAAAGTCCTGTATTGGCAGTGACGGTTCCGCTTACTGGAACGGTTCCGTTGATGTTTGTATTAACCCTTCCGCTTGAGTCAACTGATACGGCTCTAAGATTTGTACCATCTGATCCTCCGTATAGATTTGCGGAAGTCGGGGCTGTTGATCCAACCGTACCAGCAGAAGAAAGATTAACGTCTAACCTGCGAGCGGAGCCAAATACAGTTGAGGTGATTGCGTTCCCAGAACCATCACGGGTATTGGTATCCAGAGATGACGGGAAAGAAACACTGGCTGTTACGTCCAGACTTCTTTTTGCCCCTGAGACGGTTGATGTGATTGCGTTTCCAGATCCATCCCTTACGTCCGAAAGAACTCCGTTTGCCAAGTCATTCTTAATAATTGCCGTATCCGCAGAAAGCGTAGTCAGCAAACCAGTAGTCGTGTCGAGCTTACTCTCCACCTGATCGGTATTGAGATTAAGCGTATCGGCGTTTACCGATATATTATTTAGTGCATCGTAGAACTCTTTATGGCTGGGCATTGTGTTATCCTCTGCTGAAGAACTTAGTCTTGATCAACTCCCAAGATATGGAGACAGCCGTGCCGACGATGGCAGCTGCTAAGTAGAAATGCCCCCTAAGTTTCTCGAGTGCCGTCACTCGATTAACCAGATCCCCGTAGCTAGAGAGGCTCCGCTCAAGCATGGAACACAGGCCGACCTGACGCTCCTCCATTCTTGCGAGCCGTTCCCTGATATCCGACATGTCAACGTCTATGATATTCATTGAGGTAACATCTGCTGGAACTGAGCGTTCTTGGTCTCAGTCTGCATAGCCTTCATAATCTGTGCGCCGATCTGCTTGGCTAGGTTCGGGTTAGTCTGCGAAAGGAACTGGATGTGTTGCTGTAAGTGCTGGGTGTAGGCAGCGCCGCTGTCCTGAGCGAGCTGCTGTCCACGCTGACCAGCCAACTGCAGACGATCCATATGGATTTGTACATGCACCTCGTGATCGTCGGCAGGCTCAACAGCCACAGCACCGAAGCCTTGGTCGAGCAACAGATTCTCGCTTCCAGCTTCTTCTGCCTGCATCTGCTTCTTGAGCTGAGGATCGATCAGCATGCGGTTGACAAGGTGGGGATCGTCCACCTCCAGCAGATCCTTGCGGAGTTCTGGCTGGTTAATGTACGGATCGTTACGGAGGGTCTGGAACCGCACCAAAGCCTTCTGGTACTGCATCACTCGGTTCACACCGTCAGCACTGCCTGAAGGTTTGATCTGGTAGTCAAAGATGATTGCCTCGGCAGGGACAGCCGAGAACTGGTTCTGGTATTCAAAGAGAAGCTGGTCGTGTGCGTACTCAACTAGGATTGCATATGCCTGCTTGTAGATTTCGCTCAACGCCAGCCTGAAAAGTTTAATGCGGAGATCCGTGTTCACGCCCATCAGCTGTCCGATATTCTGCACCTCAGTAGCCGTGCGTGGCTTGGAGCTTCCTAGTCTTCCCTGCGTCAGACCGAAGTCAGGCATCGACACCAAGTACTCGGAGACCTGACGCATCTGCACCATTTCCTGATCAAAGCTGATCGGTGGCTGTGGCATGAGTACTGGCTTAACTCCCGTGGGCAAGAGAACCCCTGTGCCGAATTTGATATTGTTCACATTGGGTATGTCCTGATCAGAGGAAAACATCGGTGAGTTGTAGAGGCTCATCGCATCAGCCTTGGCATTCATGGTCTTGGTCAACGCAGCTTCAAATGGTGCCACCGTTTCACAAACTCCACGGCTGGAATAAAAACCTTTGTCTGGAGTAAACTCCAGCATGCACGGGACAAACGGCATATCCCCGTGGGCATATGGAAGCTCAAACTTCGGGCGAATAGGTTCGTCTGGAGCCTGTGGGCTGAAGGTCTCCACAATGATCTTGCCCTTGTCATCCCGATAGTAGCACTCCCAGATAATGATGTTATCCCGTAGGCTTCCCTCGGTCAGACCTTGCTTGCCTAGCTTGTGCTGATCATACGAACGGATACCAGCACCAGCCGAGTTACCCTCGCCTTTGATCCGCTTAATAAAATCATCGTCCTGCTTGTATGCCTCGTTGCGACGATACTGGGCTTCAGAGATCTCCATGATGTGGCAAATCCGATCACAGCTGTCCATGTCCGTTGTGTAAAACGGGAACACAATGTACATCGGGTTAATCGCATCAAACTTGACCGACTTGCTTGCCTCATCCCAAGAGGTTTTCATAAACGAGATACCGCAACGCAGCATGGCCGATACATAGACCATCATCTCGGTTTCAAAATTTGAACGCTCACGCAGCATGTAGTTGAACCAGCTCTCCGCTGCATAGCGCAGAGACTGCATCTGGGGTTTGCGTGGGGTAAAGCTGGCCAGATTCTCAGCTGAGTAAATCTGGTTTATGTAAAACGGTACGAACTTATTGATGATTGAGTTCGATAAAGGGTAGTGAAGGTCGGCTGCGTTCGGCCAAGGTTTACGCTTCCTGCGAAGACCACCATTGCACATAGTGTACCAAACCCTCTGCCGATCCTCCCAAGTGGTTCGCTTTTTAAGGTCTTCGCAAAAAGCATCGTACAGCTCCTGCGTGGTCATTTAGTCCCCAGCGTCGAAGCCACTTCTGGCATCTCCAAAGTTAGTTTGAATGGCATTGCCGAATACATCTGTCTGCAAATGACTACCACCAGCATCATTTGAGGTCAAGCTCGGTCTGGTCTTGACATAAGCCCAGATGGCACCTGCGGCTGCATCCGCACGATCTGGGCTGCTCCCGCCAGTCCTTTGCTTGTATTCAGCCTTGGACTCCAGCTTGATGCTACCATTGGATGTGCAGAAGAATCTGCGGGTACACAACTGACCATCCATAATGTCGTCTTTGGGCAGGATCACTCCCCTGTCCTCAATCATCTTGCCAGCGGTAAACAGCATCTCGGAAGCCTTGTTGGCGTACCCAGCCAAACCAGCCGTACCAAAGTTCACACGGTTGACGCTGTACCCCTGCTCGTCCATGCGCCTGATCATGGGCGACCCGATCCCACCGTTGTCAGCCCAGACCAGCTTTGGGTTCACTTGAAACGCCCGTAGTTCCCTGATAACCCGTCCTACGGTACGCATTTCATCCCGATCCTTGATAATGATCAGGGGCAGCAGCTTGTTGCCATCCATGATGGCCACCGCCGTCTCGTCAACCCCAGCACCACCCCAGTCGATAAAAGCCACCCTATCCATAGGAATGTGGGTTGGGGGTGTAGCCCTGCAGTCATGGATCTTGGTCTCTGAGATAACGGTCTCATTATCAGCCTCATCCACAAACTCGTTGTGGATCATGCTCCTGACCAGCGGGTGATCATCCCCATACAGCTCCTTCAGCCTTCTTATGGACTCATCCGTAATATGTGGGCATTGGCCGATAGGAATAGTGAAAGTCTTCCAGAACTTGGCATGTTCCCTAAAGCACTTGGCAAAGAAGCTGTTTGCTGAACCTGTGCTGCTAATAGCTAACCAGCGGTTAGGTTGGGTGCGTTCACCTGCATGCCAGATCTCTGCAGGTATGGACTTGGCCTCGTCATAGATCAGCATCAGGTTGCCCTTACCTCCCGTGGTGCTGCCCTCGGGATGCCACCCCTCCATCCGCTGGGGTTCGTCGGTGGTGAATGCCACCGCCCTGCCGTTAATCGGGCTGATCAGCTCGTTGGAGTTAACCGTCCAGCCCTTCAGCTTGGAAGCGTACTTATGGACGGTGGCAAACAGCCCTGACTTAATCTGTCTGCCTACGTTAGAAGTTACGATCACATAGCTGTTAGGGAACACAGCGCAGTGCCAGATAATGGCTGGTACCACCAAGAAGCTGGACTTGCCCGATCCGTTGGGTGCCCTGACAGCCACTCTGCCACCAGCATCAAGAGCATCCATGCACTGGATCTGCCAAGGGTAGAGGCTATCCATCCCAAGGTAGTGGCTGGAGAACCCCGCCAAGGTTGACAGGAACTTCAGCTTCTGGAGTTCATTCATTTCGGGCATCTGACTTCTCCTTGGTTATCCGCTTGGCCTCCAGCTTGGCCTTCTTTCGCCGCTTACGGGCTTGTATGCGGCGTTTGACACGGTGGATGAGTGCGTAGTCTGGGTCGTGCTTAAGACGGCGTTTAAGCCATTTTCGGCACATGGCGTAGAAGTGAAGTTTGTAGGCTTCATCGGAGTGGAGACGGGCTTTGTGTTCGGTGTAATTCCAAGGCATGGGGGAGGGTTTTTAGGGGGTGGGGGTGTAGCCGATAAAGCAGGG
>Ga0114972_10002050_pt1 | contig 15107 bp, 16 predicted proteins | sample M_140807_EF_Meta_FD_87354 | JGI IMG/M metagenome (GOLD analysis project Ga0114972, IMG submission 87354) | Freshwater microbial communities from Lake Montjoie, Canada to study carbon cycling - M_140807_EF_MetaG | ecosystem: Environmental > Aquatic > Freshwater > Lake | place: Lake Montjoie... | reverse complement strand
TCCGATGTTGCCCGGACTTGTTAATCCAACCTGCGCGTTCATGTTGGCGCCATCCATGTACACAAGGCCGCCATGTTCATGAATACAGGCACATATTTCACGGATGCTTTCTTCAAATACGCCGTGTGTTGAAGGATAGGTTACCATCAGGCTGGCCAAATCATTCGAATGCAATGCAGCCTTTGTTTTTAAATCCTCCAAATCCACATTTCCCTTTGAATCACAGGAAACCAAAACTACTTTCATTCCAGCCATGACGGCCGAAGCAGGATTTGTTCCATGTGCTGAAGTTGGAATTAAGGCAATGTTCCTGTGTGCTTCATTTCTGGATTTGTGGTATTCACGGATGGTCATCAAACCAGCATATTCGCCCTGCGCACCAGAATTTGGCTGTAGGGAAATGCCTGCAAATCCGGTTACTTCCTTAAGCCAATTGCTCAGGTTTTCCATCATTGAGGTATAACCCTCTGCTTGCCACATGGGCACAAATGGATGGATGGAATTCCATTCCGGCCAAGTTACTGGAATCATTTCCGTAGTAGCATTTAGCTTCATTGTGCATGAGCCCAAAGAAATCATGGAATGAACAAGAGATAAATCCTTATTCTCCAGTCTTTTAATGTATCGTGTGATTTCGTGCTCGGAATGATGTTTGTTGAAAACCGGATGCTGCATGAATGCAGTTTTCCTCGCTAAATTTTCCGGCAAAACTGGATTTCCAAACAGTCCCTCAATGTTCTGGAGGGAAGGTTTATTAAGTCCTTTTGCAATGACATGAAGCAAATCATTCACTGTGTCAACTGTGCAAGTTTCGTCAAGAGAAATTCCAATCAGGCTATTGTTTTCAGGAAATTTCCTGAAATTCATTTCCCGATTTTCAGCAGTTGAGAAAATTGCGGAAGCTGTTCCGCTTTCGAAAGTAATGGTATCGAAATAGTTGGAATTCAATACTTTGATTCCCATTTGATCAAGACCTTTTGCAAGGGCATCTGTCAGCGCATGAATGCGTTTTGAAATGCGTAGAAGTCCTGTTGGACCATGGTAAACTGCATAAAAGGAGGCCATTACAGAAAGTAAAACCTGAGCAGTACAAATATTGGAGGTGGCTTTTTCCCTGCGAATGTGTTGTTCACGGGTTTGAAGCGCCATCCTGTAGGCAGGATTTCCTTCAGCATCCATCGAAATTCCGATAATTCTGCCCGGCATGCTTCTTTTGAATTCTTCGCGGGTAGCAAAAAATGCAGCATGTGGACCGCCATAGCCCATTGGTACGCCAAATCTTTGGGCCGAACCAACCACCACATCAGCGCCCCAGCTCCCTGGTGATTCCAATAATGTAAGGGCCATTAAATCGGAAGCAACACAAACAAAAACATCTTCTGCTTTTGCTTCGGCCGCAAATCCAGAGAAATCTGAAATATTTCCTTCGGTATCTGGATATTGAATGAGGACTGCAAAAAGTTCTGCTCTTGTAAGGTCAAGCGTTTTTACATCCCCAGTTTCTACCTCAATTCCGATTGGCTCAGCACGAAGCTTTACAAGTTCAATGGTTTGAGGATGACATTTGTCGGATACAAAAATCGTTTTGGCATTGGCTTTGGATGGCTTTTTCACTGCATTCAGCAAGTGCATGGCTTCGGCCGCAGCTGTTGCTTCATCCAAAAGAGATGCGTTGGCAATTTCCATTCCTGTAAGATCCATTACCAGGGTTTGAAAATTAATGAGTGCTTCCATACGGCCTTGCGCGATTTCCGCTTGATAAGGCGTGTATGCAGTGTACCAAGCTGGATTTTCAAGCACATTCCTCAAAATCGGAGTTGGAGTTATGGTGCCATAATATCCTGTTCCGATAAAAGATCTGAAAAGTTTGTTGCGCTGCCCTAAAGCTTTGAATTCTGCCAAAAAATCGGCCTCTGAAATTCCATCTGGAATTTGAAGGTCGGCCTCCAGACGGATGGCTGGTGGCACAACTTTTGAAATCAGATCCTCTAGAGTAGGCTCCCCAATCAGGGATAGCATGCTTTTTTTCTGACCGGAATCTGGTCCAAGATGCCTTTCTCTAAAGGCTTCCATCTGGTATGCTGAACTATTCATCAATTCTCAATTTTGGCGCAAATATATCCTTTCGGACATCAATTGTGAGCGAAATCAATTGACTTAATTTATGCTTTTTTTAATGGCTCAGGAGTTATAATAGCATAATTAAAAAGGCGTTCAAATTGTTTGAAAATATTTCGCTCAACAATACCGGACCTCAGGCGTATATTTGCGCAGGAATTAACGCTAAACACAACATTTATGCTTTCCACCCTTCTCTTTTTAGGAAACCTCGGTGCAGGTGAAATATTTTTGGTCATCGCACTTTTTGTATTGTTTTTCGGAGCAAAAAAAATCCCTGAACTAGCCAAAGGAATTGGCCGTGGAATCAGGGAATTTAAAGATGCTTCGAAGGACATAAAAGATACCATCGAAGAAGAATCCAGGAAACAATCCTGATCGAATTCCTTTGGTGAAGCTTAAGGTTTCCGGCATTTCCAGCCTGACGGATGCCCGTTATTGTGCAGGTATGGGCGTTCAGTTTCTTTCTCTGAATTTTGACGATAAAGGAAATTCAAGCATCGAGCAATCTGCATTTTTCGCCATTCGCCCTTGGATTGAAGGCGTTGAATGGATAGGGGAGTATTCAGGCTCTGATTCTGAACTATTAACGGAATTGATTTCATCCTTCGATTTCAAAACCTGGATTGTTCAGGCAAATTTGGATGTATCAAGATTTTCAACTGACATCAATTTCATCAAAGATTTTTCTCCTCAAAAGGAAGATATACATGGCCTTCCTGAAGGCGATTTGCATGTGAATTTATCTGAGCTTGAGGCACACGAAAGGCTTGATTTCCTTCAAAGCGCCTTTCAAAAGGAAAGGCTCATTTTTATTTCAAACCCAGTTGGTGTTTCAGAAACGGAATTACTCAGTTCAAGTTTTCCGGAATTGGTATTCAGTCTTCGTTCCTCAGAAGAAGACAGACCCGGATGGATGGATTTGGGTGCCTTACAGGATTATCTGGAAGAGCTGGACGATAAAGGACTTTTAATGTCCTGATTTACGGATAAAAAACTATTTTACGTCTTACCCGTTCGCCGGATTCAAGAATTACTTCGGCTAGATAACAACCATTTTCAAGGCTTGAAATGTCTGAGAAACTATTTTGTCCGGTAGTTTCGAATTTGGTAAATGTTCTCACCAAAACCCCACTAACAGAGAATACATTCAGGGTTTTGATCCGACCATTGTTGGGTGAAATAATTTCAATCAAACCTTCGCCTGAGACGGATATCTGGGTTTTTTCTAAATTCCTTCGAGACTTAATTTCGGTAATCGGACTCATGATCCACTTGGTTATGGCTGTATCGTTGGGTTGTGTTGGAGAAAAAAAGTGCCTCACCCAGTTGCCATTTTCATCAATGAGGAACTTGTTGAAATTCCATCCAACCGAAACATTGGCAATGCCGTTCAGGGCTTTTCTTTGAAGCCATTTATAAACCGGACTGGTGTCGCCTTCGATGATTGAAATTTTGGACATCATCGGAAACTGGATGGAATACTGGTTCTGACAAAAGGAATTAATGGTAGAATCAGCATACGGATCCTGACCTCCAAAATCGTTGCTCGGAAATCCAATTACCCTAAAACCATATTGCTGGTAAGCAGAATCCAGTTGATGAAGTTTTGTAAATTGGTTTGTATACCCACAGAAGCTTGCCGTGTTCACAACCAGAAGTTTGGTGCCAGCATAGCTTGACAAACTCACCGAATCGCCGTAAATATTCTTCACTTTGAAACTATGGAAATTCACCTGGGCATCTGCAATTATTGCCAACACACTCAAGATAAAACTCAGAGAAATTGATTTGATGTTTTTCATTGTTTTTCAAGTTTTTTGGCCTCTTCCCAATATATATCCATCTCTTCCAGATTCATATCCAATAGGACTTTATTGTTTTCAATGGCTTTGGTTTCCAGATAGTTAAATCTGGAAGTGAATTTCTGGTTGGTAAGTTCAAGGGCCTGGTCTGGATTGATGTTCAGGAAGCGGGCATAATTGATAAGGGAAAAGAAAACATCTCCCAATTCCTTTTCAGCTTCCTTTTTATCAAAATCAGCCGCAATGGTTATTTCTCTGAATTCGCCGATTTCTTCCAATACTTTTTCCCAAACCTGTTCAGGTTTGTCCCAGTCGAAGCCGGCTCCACGCGCTTTTTCCTGAATTCGCATGGCTTTTACCATGGGTGGAAGAGAAACTGGTACGCCGGAAAGTGTCAATTGCTGGCCTTCTTTTTTCTTCAGTGACTCCCAGTTCTTCTTCACTTCTTCCTCGGAATCGGCCTTTACATCCCCATAAATATGGGGATGCCTGAAGATTAGTTTCTCGCAAAGTGAATGAATCACATCTGCGATGTTGAATTGATTTTCCTCTTCTCCAATTCGGGAATAAAAAACAATGTGGAGCAATACATCGCCAAGTTCCCTTTTTAGATCATTGGCTGTGCCATTGAGAATGGCATCTGAAAGTTCATAAACTTCTTCCACTGTCAGGTGGCGAAGGCTTTCCCAGGTTTGTTTTTTGTCCCATGGGCAATTCAGCCGAAGTTCATCCATTACCGTAAGCAGTCGGTCGAAAGCTTCGAGCTTTTTTTGTCTTTCTGGATCGGCTGGTGGAATAATCATTCGGTTAATTTTTCGCAATCTAGCGATTTAACCCTTTGGACGGATTTGGAATTTTATCCTTGAGGCACCACAATTCCCCTCATTTTTTCCCGAAGGAATATCCCCCCGTCTGTCTGAAACGGGGGGATGGCCTTCAAGATCAGGAAATCATGATTTCCTTTTTCGGTCTGTAAGAAGAATCTGTTCTTTTAGGAATCTTAATGTGAAGCATGCCTTGGTTGTACTGGGCATGGATGTTTTCCTTTCCTGCATTGGATGGCAATGAAAAGGAGCGTTCGAAGGATTCCATTGAATATTCTCTCCTTGTGAATTGCTCATTTTTTTGTTCGTCACTTTCAGAGTGCTCCGCACTTATTTTGAGCATTTCATCTTCAACCTCCACTTTAAAGTCCTCTTTCCTGAATCCTGGTGCTGCCAGTTCCAGCTTGTATTCCCGGTCGTTTTCCCGGATGTTGACAGCTGGAACCGAAGAACCATTTGTTTCTAAAGTTGGCCAAGGCGTCCTGAAGAATGGGTCATTGTTGAAAAAATCTGAGAAAATGGCCGGGAAGTTCGCTTCCCTTGGCGCTGCTTTGACTATCGACATATTTTCTGGGTTTTAAATGGATGAAACATGTCTGCAAATTTCTTCGAAGGAGCAAGCCGAGCCCATGTCTGGCCTCAGCGTTCCAACTGATTTAAGGCAGTTAAAGATGGTCAGGAAATTACAACACCATCCTTCAGGGAAATTGTCCGATCTGCGCGATTGGCTATTTCAGGATCGTGGGTTACGATCACGATGGTTTGATCGTGGTTGGTGCTTAACTCTTTAAAAATATCGAACACCATTCTTGCATTGGCCGAATCCAGGTTGCCCGTGGGTTCGTCGCCGAAAATAATGACGGGATCATTGATCAATGCCCTTGCAATGGCAACCCGTTGTTGCTGTCCGCCTGAAAGCTGACTTGCCTTCTTCGTAATCTGGTCTTTTAAGCCCAGCATTTCCAGCTTTTGTTCGGCTCTTTCTTTAATTTGTGTAGGTGTGTATTTTTTGAGTTTCATGGCCGGAAGAGAAACATTCTCCAATACCGTAAACTCTGGAAGGAGGTAGTGAAACTGAAAAACAAATCCAATATCCCGGTTTCGAAGCGAGGATAATTGATTGCTGTTCATTTCTTTAAGGAGATTCCCGTTGATTTGAATCTCTCCTTCATAATCTGTATCCAAAGTGGAAAGTACATAAAGCAACGTTGATTTTCCGCTGCCTGATTGCCCCGTGATTGCCACAAATTCTCCTTTTTCGATGTCTATGGAAACATCCTTGAGGGCTTGAAATGGCTCTGCACCCTTGTAGAATTTATTGAGGTTTCTTGTACTGATAATGCCTGGCACGGGGCAAAGGTAATGTGTATGTGAGTGCTTATTTAGCTTTTTCCGAATTAGAACTGGTTTTTTTTCAAGCTTGCTTCTGGGATCTGAACCGATGCACCGTAATTTTTAACTAATTGCATATTCTTCTTTTTCCGGATTCAGAATCCTAGAAATTTTAAGACCAATGAACCATATGTCAACCATCATTCGAAATGGCCGAATTATCGGTGCCTCCGAAGACTATATCGCTGATATTTTTGTGGAGGGTGAAAAGATTTCCGCCATTGGAAAAAATCTTCAGGTAGCGGCCGATCATGAAATAGATGCAGAAGGCCTTCTGGTTTTTCCTGGAGGAATTGATCCCCATGTGCACCTGGATATGCCTTTTATGGGCACATTTTCAAGCGATAATTATGAAACCGGAACAAGGGCGGCCCTGTTTGGTGGCACCACAATGGTGATTGATTTTGTACTTCAAACCCAGGGCAAATCACTGGCTTCTGCCTTACAGGAATGGCGGGGGCGCTCAGATGGAAATTGCCTTGGGGATTACAGTTTTCATATTGCAGTAACTGATTTCAACGAGCATACCAAGGCTGAAATACGAGATTTGATTGAGAAGGAGGGAATCACATCTTTCAAAACTTTTATGGCCTACAAAGACGCTCTGATGATTGATGATCGTCAGATGATTGGGCTTATGCAGGAAGTGAAAAAATATGGCGGTTTGGTTACGGTTCATGCCACCAATGGAGACATGATTGATTACCTGATTGCCAAATTTAAGGCAGAGGGAAAACTGAGCCCACTTTATCACTATCTATCTCAGCCCGAAGTTACAGAATCTGAAGCAACGGGAAGGTTTTCTGATCTGGCAGCATACACAGGCGTAAATGCGTATGTGGTGCACATGACTTGTGAAGGAGCTCTAAACCAGATCCGGAGAATTGGTTCCGAAAATAAACTGGTTCATGCAGAAACCTGTATTCAATACCTGATGCTGGATGCCTCACTATATGAACTCGATTTTGAAGGCGCCAAATGGGTGATGAGTCCGCCATTGCGTGAGAAAAAAGACCAGGCCGCTTTGTGGGCCGGAATCCAGCAAGGTGCGGTTCAGGTAGTGGCTACAGACCATTGTCCTTTCAAATGGGAGCAAAAATTGATGGGAGAAAAGGACTTTTCCAAAATCCCGAATGGACATCCGGCCATCGAACATCGGATGGAATTGCTTTACAGCGAAGGCGTCGCTAAGGGTAAAATCAGCCTTCAAAAATTCGTGGAGGTGAATTCGACCAATGCGGCCAAGATTTTTGGTATGTTTCCGCAAAAGGGAATTATTGGTGTTGGTTCAGACGCCGATATTGTACTCTTCGATCCAAATGAAAAGCATGTGATTTCAGCTTCCAGTCACCACATGAATGTAGACTACTCGGCTTACGAAGGTGTAGAAGTTACAGGCAAGGTGAAAACAGTTTTGCTTAGAGGAAAGGTTGCGATTCATAACAACGAGGTTCAGGTCGAAAAGGGTTATGGAAGGTTTGTGAAGCGAAAGCCATCAAAAAACTGATTTATTTAAATTTAACAAACTCATTTTTAAGTAATTAAACGAAAAAATATTATGCCAAGAGTAATCAAATCCGGCCTCATTCAGATGAGTCTTCCGATGACAGAAGGGGAGGGCAGCATCGGCGAAATCATGCAGGCCATGTTGCAGAAGCACATTCCGTACATCGAAGAAGCCGGAAGACAGGGTGTTCAAATTTTATGTCTGCAGGAAATTTTCAATACGCCTTATTTCTGCCCTGGTCAGGATAAAAATTGGTACGCCTCTGCTGAGTCGGTTCCTGGTCCAACCACAGATTTAATGGCAGAGTATGCCAAAAAGTACGAAATGGTCATTATCGTTCCCATTTATGAAAAGGAACAGGCTGGCGTATTTTACAATACTGCTGCGGTGATTGATGCCGATGGTACTTACCTTGGAAAATACAGGAAGAACCACATCCCTCACACCACAGGTTTTTGGGAAAAGTTTTTCTTTAAGCCAGGAAACTTAGGATATCCGGTGTTTCAGACCCGGTATGCCAAAGTAGGGGTTTACATTTGTTATGACCGCCATTTTCCAGATGGTGCGCGCGTTCTGGGCCTGAATGGCGCTGAGATTGTGTACAATCCTTCTGCCACTGTTGCCGGTCTTTCACAATATCTCTGGAAACTGGAGCAGCCAGCCCATGCCGCCGCCAATGGCTACTTTATGGGTTGCATCAACCGGGTTGGAGAAGAAAAGCCATGGAACCTGGGTCGCTTTTACGGCACTTCGTATTTTGTAGATCCCCGTGGTCAGATTTTTGCTCAGGCTTCGGAGTTTGAAGACGAATTGCTGATTGCAGAATTCGACCTTGACATGATCGACGAGGTTCGTTCCACCTGGCAGTTTTTCCGCGATCGCCGTCCAGAAACTTATGGCAAACTCGTTGAATTGTAGAGAACATTTATATGCGATTGTTTTTACTTAGGGCCTTTCCGGCCCTTTTTCTGTTTTCCTGCAGCCTTCATCCGGTTGCCAGAATCGAGACACCAAAAGGCAATATTTGGTTCTCCTTGCACCATCAGACTCCTCAACATAAAAAGGCTTTTATCAGCCTTGCGGAAGCGAATTACTGGGATAGTCTTTGTTTCAACAGGGTGATTCCAAATTTTGTGGCACAGGGTGGCTGTCCGGATACCCCGGAAGGATTTGGTGCTTCCCCGCATTTGCTCAATCCTGAATTTCATGATTCTCTCCGACATGTGTATGGAGCCGTAGGCGCTGGACGGGATGACAATCCCGGAATGCAATCCGCAACTTGCCAGTTTTACATCGTTCAAAATAGAAACGGACTCAAACGGCTTGATGGGAAATACACGGTTTTTGGGCAGGTTATTTCTGGGATGGATGTGGTTGACTCTATTTGCAATGCACCCCGAAATGCACAGGATTCCCCTCTGCTACGGATTCCAACCAAAATCAGCATTCACAGGTTGAATAAGTTTAAAATTCAACGAATCCGAAATGGCAAATCAGGCTGAAACTTCACAGATTCTATTCCTATTTTTGGCGCTATGGTTCTAAAGGCAAAAGGACTTGCTCGCAAATATGAATCGCTGGATGTTCTTCGTTCGGTGGATGTAGAAATTCGACAGGGCGAATTGGTCAGCATTGTGGGTCCATCCGGTGCTGGAAAAAGTACTTTACTTCAAATCCTTGGGACCCTGGACAAGCCCGATTCGGGGACTTTGGAAATTCTTGGTCAGAATCCTTTCACTTTGGATTCCAAAGGTTTGGCCGCTTTTAGAAACCGTTACATCGGTTTTGTTTTTCAATTTCACCACCTCCTTCCGGAATTTACAGCATTGGAAAATGTCTGTATGCCAGGCTGGATTGCAAAACGCCCGGATGCGGAGGTTAGAAAGGAAGCCAAAGGAATTTTGGATCGGCTTGGCTTGTCGGCCCGACTCGACCATAAGCCTTCTGAACTTTCTGGTGGTGAACAACAAAGAACCTCAATAGCCAGAGCCTTGCTGAATAAGCCAGCCATTGTTCTGGCCGATGAGCCAACAGGAAATCTGGACAGCAACAATGCCAGAAGTCTGCACGAAATTTTTCTTGAATTGCGGAATGAACTCAACCAAACCTTTGTGATTGTTACCCATAACCAGGCTTTGGCCTCAATGTCTGATCGAGTCCTTGAGATGCGGGATGGTCATCTTGGAGAATCCATTCAAAACAGAAACGAAGAATGAGCAAGGTTTCGGTCATAATTCCCGTTAAAAACAGGGCCGCCCTGCTTCGGAAAACCCTCGATAATTTGCTTTCTCAATCGCAACCGCCGCATGAAATTATTGTGGTTGACGACCATTCAACTGACGAGATTAAGCTTGTGATTTTTGATTACATCACGGATTGTATTTTTCTCAACAATGAAGGAAAAGGTCCCGGCGCAGCCAGAAATCTGGGTTTGTCAGTTGCGACTGGCGATTTCATTCAGTTTTTTGATTCAGATGACTTAATGACAAAGGGAAAACTGGAAGCACAAGCCAAAGCCTTGGAGTTCAGTGGCGCAGACATGGCTTATGGTCCATATGTTCAAGCCGAGGAAACCAAAGATGGCTGGATTCAGAAAGATGTAGTGATGCAATGGAACGCGCTTCCAAATTCCCTGAATTTGACAGAGTGGATGCTGCGCGGATGGAATGCCATCACCCAGGCTTGCATGTTTCGCAGGGATTTCCTAAACGGAATTCCAGCATGGGATGAGCAGTTGATTACACACGAAGATTACCTGTATTTGTTTCGCCTGAGTTTGGCAAATCCAAAGCTGGTTCATGTTCCAAAAGAAGGGGTTCTTTATCGCCAACATGGTGCCCAGAGTACGGATAAGGCCACCCAAAATTTGTCCAGAGCCAAAGACCGGCTGCAGGTTTTATTGGAAATGAGGAAGGCGATTTCTTCGGCCAATTCAGGATTTGTGAGTAATGGCCTTTTTGCAGGCAGGCTCAGACAAAGTTTTGATTATCTGGCATCACTCGGAGAAGATATGCGCTCTTATCAGGGGTTTATGAAAACAGGCGACAGCCTTTGGAAAAGCCTTTATAAATTGTACAACAAACAGGAAAGAATGAAAACCGGAAATGCCTGGGAAACCATGCATGGGGCTTCTTCCGAAAAAAATCACTTTGAACTTATCGCAAGAGGTAGCACCTATGAATAGGATTGCAATAATTGGTGCCGGAATTTCCGGGCTTTCTGCCGCACAAATTTTGAGAAAAAAGCACAGCGTCACTGTGTTCGACCGTGCTTCAAAACCAGGCGGATTGGTGAAATGTGACCGAATCCATGATAACCTTTTTCACCGTGTCGGTGGACATGTGTTCAATTCCAGAAACCAGGAAGTTCTGGATTGGTTCTGGTCTTTTTTTGAGCGCGACAATGAGTTTATTAAAGCCAGAAGAAATGCCAAAATTTTATTCAATGGCAAGCTGATTGGTTATCCGATTGAAAACTACCTTCATCAACTTGACAAGGAATTTGTTTCCTCGGTTCTGGATGATTTTCTATCGAGCGACTATCAGCCGAGAAGCCCTTTTTCTTATCCCAATTTTGCAGATTTTCTTAAATCTAATTTTGGAAAGACTTTGTATGAAGCCTATTTCCGGCCTTACAATGAGAAAATCTGGAATACGAATCTGGAGAATATCCCCTTGCAATGGCTGGATGGAAAACTTCCGATGCCAGATCTTAAATCAATGTTGCTCAGTAATATAGTGGTTCAGGAAGAAACTGAAATGGTTCATGCCACTTTTTACTATGCCAAAGAAGGAGGCTCGCAATTTATCGCCGACAGACTTGCTGAAGGATTGGATATTCGACTGTATACTGAAATAGCCGGTGTTCAGAAGACGGAAGCTGGATATTTTCTGGAAGGAGAGGGGCCCTTCGATAAAATTGTATTTACCGGCGATGTGCGACAGGCAGCAGTGGTATTTCCAGATTCCCAAACTGCTTTGAAGGCCGGTGATTATCTACGAAACCTGCCTTCAAAGGGAACCAGTAATATATTTTGCGAAACGGATCCTGGGGATGTTTCATGGCTTTACCTTCCGGGAATTGAAACCAAAGCCCACAGGATTATCTACACTGGTACTTTTGCTGAAAGCAACAATCGTGGAAGCGAAAGGCATACATGCGTGGTTGAATTTTCCGGCGAATATTCCTTTGAGTTTATGAGTGAGGAGATTAAGAAATTACCGGGAAATCTAGTTCCGATTGACTGGAACCATGAACCCAATTCGTATATCCTTCACAACCATGAAACTGCCAGCCTTTTGAAGGAGTTTAACCAAAACTTTGCTGCTGAAGGAATTTACCTTCTCGGTAGGTTTGCCGAATGGGAATACTACAACATGGACAAAGCCATTGAAGCTGCCATGAAACTTGATAGAGAAATTAATTCTTAAAAACTCCGTTTGCGTAAAAATCCTAGTAACTTGGGTAATAACAATAAAACCATGATTAAATTTCTTTTCGCCTTTCTGGTAATTTCCTTTTCTGCTTGTGGACAAAATCATTCTCTAAGTGGAAAGAAGTCTCAAAAAAGTGATTCGCTCAACGCACATCTAAGCCCGATTCAGTACAAGGTTGCCTGCGAAGGTGGTACCGAAGCGCCGTTTTCCGGTGAATACTGGAACCACAAGGAAAAAGGAATGTACAATTGCGTGCGTTGTGGGAAGCCGCTTTTTTCATCCGACACCAAGTTCGATTCAGGTACAGGCTGGCCTAGTTTTACAGCCCCTGCAGACAAAAATGCTGTGCAGGAAAAACAGGATAAAAGCCTTGGAATTCAGCGTACTGAGATTACCTGTCGCCATTGCGGTGCACACCTTGGTCATGTTTTTGACGATGGTCCAAACCCAAGCGGAATGCGTTATTGCGTCAATTCTGCTTCCTTGAATTTCCGTAAAAAAGCACGCTAAAATTTGTTGAATTCTCTCTTTTCGGCATATGTAAGCAAAGAATGTGAATTCAATTTTGTCCCTTTCTGTCAAGTTGTTTCCTTTACACTTACTTAAATAACAACTGCTGTTTATTTTAAAACTCTTCATTTCTATGAAAATCAAAAAAATAAGTGCCTTTCTTTTATTCTTCTCGTTCTGCTTTTCTCTTTGGGCTCAGGACGAATTTACCTACACAGTAATAGGAATGAAGGGATCTGTCACCAGTAAAAAGGCAGGCAGAGAATTTCAAACCGGCGATGTTGTTTCAAGGGAGGATGAACTTACCTTCAAAAATCCTGAAGACATGGTTGGCCTAATCAGAAATGATGGCAAACGATTTATTTATGGAAATAGAAAGGAAAGGCGGAATGTGAAAGTGAATTCTGAAGATGCCATTATGTTGGGTAAAACCCGCTTTGAATGGAAGAATATAACCATTAAGTCCTTGGAAGAACTTCAGCAACACCTTTCTGAGGCTCCGTTTATTTTCCTTGATTCGGTTGCAAAAATCAGAATGGACCAAAAGACTTTCCCTCAAAATGGTCGCCAGTATTTCTATTTTAATTTTTTGTGGAAAAACCCGAAAGGAAAGACGGAAAGAATTGATAAAAAATTGCAGTACAAAAAAGACACGCTGATCATTCGTCGGTCAAATATTTTTAAAGTTGATAATTCCGCAGTTGATCCAAAAGAGGTATCCGACTTTAAAATTTATTACAATAACGGAGGAGATCCAGTCCTGATTGGAGATTTTAAAGTCATATTCCCGGATGCTGAAAAAATGAAAACTGAAATCGGGATTTTGGTGAGAAAACAACAAGAGACGGGTTTCACACCAAAAAATATTCAAAGTGAGGTTGAGGCATATATCCGCCAGTTTTATGGGGCTATCGACCGCATTAACCTTGTAAACTACCTGAAGAATAACTTCGGGGTTTCTGAAAAGTAGTTTACGAGTCTGCTTCTTTAGTTAAAAACGAAAGGCCATGTAAATGGCCTTTCTTGTTTATTGGGAAGCAAGATTTTAGTTCTTAAGCCAGGCCATCGGCGTATTTTTTGTAGTTATCCAGAATTGCCTGCCAGCCTGCTTTTTGAAGGTCTGCCGCATTGATGTTTTCTGGGTCGAAGGTTTCCGTGATTCTCGTTCCTCCTGAAACTTCTTCAAAAACCACAGATACCCTTCTGTCGTCATCGAGTTTGTACTCCAGTTTATTGGGGGCGGAAACTAGCGTAAAAGTTCCTTCAAAATCAAAACCTTCGCTGCCATCTTTTGCTTCCATGCGCGTGAGAAATCTGCCGCCTTCATTAAGATTGGAATTGGCAATGGGAGAATGCCAATCATCGCTGGCAAAAGTCCAGTGGATAATATGTTCGGGATTTGTCCAAGCATTCCAGGCATCCAGGATGGAAAGCTTGGTTAGGGTGCTCACAGTAATTGAATTCATGCCACAAATTTGTAGCAATTCAGGCAAAAAATGGGGTTAAAAAAATCTTAGTTAAGGCCAGACTTGATTCAACTAATCATCCTCGTCTTCCTTCATTTCTTCCTTTTCTTTTTCGGCATCACTTTCCATTGGAACTGTTCCACCCGACCGAATTTCCGTGTGTCGGATTTGCCCACCCAGAAATGCTGTTCTTGCTGTGGCCCCAAAACCTGCCAATGAAAGCATAAGTACAAAAAAGCTGAGTTTTCGCTCGATGGCAAGATCGCGAATGGAAGCAAAAGTTGCCGCAAGCGATAAAAGTCCACATGCTGAAAGAATCCAAACCACATAAATGGCAGATTCTTCATGTTCTTCAATTATGCTTTCATACACGCCGGGCAAACCTTCAACAGTATGTTCAGCACCTTCTCCGGTAAAGTTGGCAATCAATGCTCCGACTGCAGAAAGCACCAAAACATTGTAGGCAGCCACCCGCGTTGGGCGACTTTCGGTATACAAGCCATGGACCAGCACGAGGGCGCCAAGAATGGAGCCAAAAACGGGCAAGTGGGTAATCAACAGGTGAATGTGCGCTTGGTCCATCATGGTATTGTTTGGTTTTAGAAGCCCATTCCAAGTGTTAGGCCAACTCTTGGAACTATTCCTTTGTAATAACGGCTAAGGATGTCCGGTTCAATGTAATACTTCGAAAAGTCAACAACGATGTTTGGGGATGTTTTTTTTGTGTCATTCACTTTTACTCCACCGCCCACATAGGCATCAATGTAAAGTGCATCCCAAAGAATAAACTGATAACCCAAAGTTATGGTAGGTGTTATCCAGGCACTTTTGATGGTTACATTATCGTCTATTGTTATATATTTTTTTAAAGTTGTATCGTAATCCATTGTTGTATTATTGGCTCTGTCGTTGAATTCACTGTAGCCTACCTGAGCGCCCAGTCCGAAATAAAAACCAGTGGCTGTGTTGCGGTTTCGGTTTGAAGTGTCTGGATTAAAACCTCTCGGATAAAATCTTCTTTCTAAGGTGATAGAGGTGCCAACATCATA
>Ga0114972_10002048_pt1 | contig 15110 bp, 13 predicted proteins | sample M_140807_EF_Meta_FD_87354 | JGI IMG/M metagenome (GOLD analysis project Ga0114972, IMG submission 87354) | Freshwater microbial communities from Lake Montjoie, Canada to study carbon cycling - M_140807_EF_MetaG | ecosystem: Environmental > Aquatic > Freshwater > Lake | place: Lake Montjoie... | reverse complement strand
GTCCTGCAACCGAAGGCGTTTTGGCCAGGCAGAAGCTAGCGATTCGGGGCGGAGGTTTTCAATAGAAACGGGCCGAGTTTGAGTGACGAGAAGCACGATCCAGAGATTCATACGGATACCTCCTAATTGAGACGAACCACTCAGTAGTTAGTGTTCTAAACATTCTGCGTCGGCTGAGATCGCGTGGAGTTCTTCCTCTTCCTCAATCCACACCATCAGCATCCGGGTTGGTTCCACCCCAGGCCCGACGGGCAGGTCCGATTCGTATCGATGCCGATAACCCGATCGAAAAGTGGCGGAATCGCCCTGCTCCAAGATGATGGTTTCGGAGTTTATGGTGAGCTTTAATCGACCCTGCAGGCAGTAGACAAATTCCTCGCCCGAGTGACGAAAACCAGCGCGCTCTTGGTCGCCGTAAAGTTCTAGCACCGCAGCCTGCAATTTGCCATCACGAATCTTGCAATCCATGGATTGAAGGAATCCGGTGACAAATGACAGACTCCCAAGTCGCATCCGTTAGGTTTCTCCCATCACGGGCGCGAAATCTTGAAGGACAGACGGGGCTTTTTCGCGGCGGAAGGCAATGAGCCACGAAGCGTCTGCTGCCCGATGAGCTCGATAGGGCAGTTTCCAATCCGCCTCACTTTGCAGCAGGTTTGGTGGAACCGTTTGAAGCGCGTTACAAATTCTTACGAATAGCGGTTCGGCAATAGGTTCACCTTGCTCGAGACGGAGAAGCGTATTTTTGCTCACCTGAACGCGCGCCGCTAAATCGCGAATGGACAGCTTGCGTGCTTCGCGTAGTTGCCGTACCCGGGGACCGGCCAGCGCCGCTGCCGCTGCCATGTCGTCGCATCCTTTCCAAATTACTTTTGGCATGAGCTCAATTTTCCCGTTCGTCGTGGCTACTAATCGACCAAACGTGATTTTACCGAGAATAAATGACCCAATCTAGACCAGAGCGTCCCATTTTTACTGATACCTTTGCAACCAGCGAGGCAAAATTCTGGTTGTTACAGCGGAAACTAATGCTCGAAAGATGATCCCAATCACAACGGGACGTAAGAGGAAAGAATGATAAGTATTTCAAGAATGATCGGACTGGTTGCGGTGGCGTGGGCTACGGCCCAGGTCAGTGCTACGGCACAGAACCCGGAGTATCTGCCAAAGATTCCGGGCAACTACACCTACCCTGTGGCAATCAATCGCGCGGGCGAAATTGTCGGTGTGACGTATACGACGGGATACAAGCAAGTTTCGGCCGTACGTTGGGTGAACGGAACGGTGGCAATTCTGCCTGGGTTCAAATCGAGCATCGCGAACGCCATCAACGATGATGGGGTGATCGTCGGCGCCGAATTTGATTCCGAGGAGCACGTACCAGAACCGGTGGCGTGGGTCAAGGGGGAGCCGAAGCTTCTTCCAACACTTGGTCGAGGCGGTATCGCCTACGATATCAATGCGTCCGGCGACATTGTTGGCTGGGTGAACACTGAGCAATTGACGGTTCCGGCAGTTTGGCGGAATGGTCAGCTCTTCATACTCCCTACACTATCTGACAACGGTGGTGAAGCCAGAGCTATTGATAATCAGGGTGTCATCACCGGCGTTTCGCGAGCGGCCGATTATGCGTCCCAAGATCCCACTCAATGGGTAAACGGTGTTCCGGCTGGGTTGCCGGTGAACTACGATGAGAACTACGGCGGCGTGAACGGCATCACCAAGGCCGGATCTGGCACCGCCGCTGGATTTCTCGTGCAACTCGAATTCCTGGATGACGGCACTTTCTACTACATCAATATGGCCGTCGTTTGGAAAGAAGGGCAGTACCAGTTGCTGCAGCGTCCAAGCGGCCGCGGAAATAGCGTCGCCTACGGCGTAAATTCGCAAGGGGTTGTATATGGATACACCACGAGTGAGGACGGATATACGACCCCTACGTTGTGGGATCAGGACGGTGCCGTTCGGCTCCCCATCGATCCAGGCCTGTCGGCAACTGCCGTCGCAGCGAATGATCAAGGCCTTGTCGTGGGCGTTGATCATACCGATTCGTTCGATCCCCAGCCGATTCTGTGGTGAACGAATCAGCTAAATCGACTTCAGATGACTGGAGTGCAGACCGATGCGGGCAAGACGATCACTCTCCAGGCAACGGTGCGACGATCAAATCTTCCTTCGAAAGGACGCCGGGTCGAATTCCGGGTGAACTCGAAGACCATTGGATTCGTAAAAACCGATGTCAACGGAATTGCATCTCTTACCTACAAAGTGCCGGCGAACAGCTCTCGCCGAACCGACATCATGGCTTCAATCGGGGGAAGCAATTACCTTATTCGTAATCTTGTTTGTGGTCGAAGTTCCAGCAGTGCCGCTGTGACGCCCATGCGGGCAAAGCCGGGTAAGAGCGTCAAAATCAGCGCGTCGCTCCGGTCTCTAGAGACGAGCCGCCCCATTGCTAACGCGGAAGTTAAGCTTTGGGTCGGCGGAAAGTTCACCGCTAAGGCGAGGACGACGGCGAAGGGAGTGGTCCAGTTCGACTACTCCGTATCAAAGTCAACTCCCAATTCCACTCAGAAAGTGGAAGTCGGCTTTGCCGGTGACTCTCAGAACCTTCCGGCAAAAGCCCGCGCGTCCTTGATTGTTAAGAACTAACAAGGCACCCAGTCAACCTTAGGTGGTTCGGCCATGGCATTGGCCGAACCACCTTTTTACCGCTCAAGACTTTACCGGCGGCAGACGACGAATGGAGGCGATGACGGCAATGGCGAGGATGGAGGCAATGACCGCGAGGGAAGCCAGCGGCGGGAATTTTGGCCATTCCACGATCACCGCTTTCTCAAAGTAGCCATACATCATCTTTGCGCCGACGAAGACGAGGATTGCTGCCAGCCCATAGGAGAGGTAATGAAACATCTGCATCAAGCCAGCTAGGGCAAAGAACAGGGATCGAAGCCCCAAGATCGCAAACACGTTTGACGTGAAGACGAGAAATGGGTTTGATGTAATGGCGAAGATCGCGGGGATCGAGTCGATGGCGAAAATCACGTCGGTGAACTCGACTACAACCAGCACCAACAACAGCGGAGTTGCCCATCGCTTTCCATCGATTCGTACCAAGAACTTGTCTCCGTGATACTCGTTCGTGACGGGCATAATCCGTCGAAAAAACCGGACGAGCGGATTACGTTCCGGGTCGATCTTCTTGTCATGAGACAGGGCCATCTTGATTCCGGTCGCCACCAAAAAGACGCTGAACACAATCATGGTCCAGAAAAACTGCTCGATGATCGCAGCCCCGGCGGCGATGAAGAGGGCACGAAAGATTAGCGCCCCAATGATCCCCCAGAAAAGCACCTTGTGTTGGTACTTGTCTGGCACTTGGAAGTACGAGAAGATAATCAGGAAGACGAAAATGTTGTCAATACTGAGGGCTTTTTCAATCAGATAGCCAGTGAGAAAGGCCACCCCGGCTTCAGAGTTTGAATAACCGCTTCCCGGCTGAATCACGTTCCAGCTGGCAAAGATGCCGGCGTTGAACACCAGCGCCAGCGCAATCCAAACGCCACTCCAAATGAGTGCCTCCTTAACCTTAACTTTGTGGGCTGTGCGGTGAAACACACCGAGGTCGAGCGCTAACATGAGGGCGACGAACCCAAGGAACGCCGCCCAGATCCATAACGGAACTCCTGCTAATTCCATCATTAGAAGTCGAACAGATCTCCAAGAAAGCCCTTCTTCTTCTTTTGGTGATAGCCATAGTCCTTGGAATCGCTGCCGTAGACGGGGCGGCTCGGTCGGCGATCGTCATCATCGTCATATCGGACCGATTCGGAGCGTTCGATGATTTTATCAAGCTCGCCACGGTCTAGCCAGACGCCGCGGCATTGCGGGCAGTAGTCGATTTCGACCCGATTTCGTTCGGTGATGGTGAGGGGGACTCGGCAGTTCGGACAGTTCATTGTTTTGTTCCATGAGCACTGTTCGTCCGGCGACAAAAAAGACCTTCATCGCATGACGATGAAGGTCTCGCATTTACAACCAAAACCGGCTCCGAGGAGCGTATTGACGATTCTGATTCCTGCTTTTGCAGGCGCTACTCCCCTTCGGAGTGTATCGAGGTGAAACGGATGACAGTACTGTTTGGTTCCAGGTCCTAGAACTTTCCATCCTCCCGGGAAACTGGGCTGGAGATGCTTTTGCTGTAGATCCCCGATCGATCGAAGCAACACACGCGGCGCTTGCCATTCGCAAGCATATCGCAAGCTGTTTCGATGCGCTTTAGCCGGGTTTTGGCCTTCTTTGCCGAATCAATCCAAAACACCCACTTTGTACGGGCCGCCGCAGTGATATCTAGCCAAACGGAGTTTGCCCTGGGTAAATCGGCGAGGGCGGCTTCGAGTTCAGCGGGCACTTCGGGTTCTGGCCATTGTTTGGAGGGGACAACTTCTACGCAGAGTAGATCTCCGACATCTACGCCCATCGCCGTGCGAAGATCCTCATCGATCTTTAGCCAGTGCCCACCATGTCCGTTTGGCTGGACCACGACCAGAAACCTAACGTTACCGATGAGTACCTCGACTGCCACTTGACCGCGCGATGGAAGCGAGTCACTGGCGGACTGGGGAAGGTGCAAAAACGTCCACCCGTTGGTATTAGCCCCCGATGCCGGCCGTAACAATTTGGCCTCGAACCTGCTAGTTTGCTCCTCGACCATCTCCTAAACAATTTTGGCTCAATTTCGCCAAGAGTCCAATTCTGGGCGGAAGGGAGATCGAAGGAACCTTCTGTAGGGTGTAGCGAGTGGATCTAGTCATTGAGCCCAGAGACTCTTCAAATGGAAGTGATTATGTGTGCCGCCCACGCGACAGGGCAAAATTTGATCCAACTGGAGCTCCGTTACGCGAGGTGAAAGCGACTCGTTGGCCAGCGACGAGAAGATCATTGGTGGGCTGCCTTCATCTTGGGATAGCTGCTGAAGGGTTCGACGAAGATGTGCCTCGCATCCATTGGATTCCTCAATGCGGGTTTGACGACCGTCCGGCGGAAACTGTGGCTACCGTTAGTGTAGGATTTGCCCGTGAATGTCTTGATTGCCTCGGCCAAGGAGAGTGCGAAGGACGGAATGTACTACTTTCTGAGAAATTTCTCAAAGGTTCCGGACGAGCGGCTTCACTGGTCACCGACGCCTACTGCAAAAACGCCGCTTCGTATCGCTTCCCACACCGCGCTTTATGCGGGGCGGTTTGCGAAGATGATCAACGAGCAAAAGTTGCCAGCAGTTGAGAATATGGATGAATGGCTTGCTCTGCGTAACTCCGAGGAGGCGGCGATAACCAGTCGTGTAGAAATGGAAGACGTATTTCGGTCCGGCACCGATGCCGTATTAGCCGCCCTCGACTCCTTTCCCGAGGCACTTTTAGAAAGCACCCTTGATTCCGGTCTGGGATGGTCAGTGTCGGCGAAGTGGCTGATTCAGCTTCCGGGATGGCACGCAACCGTGCACCTTGGTCAAATCGACTTTTTGCAGACCTGCTGGGATGATCAGGAAATTTACGTCGGCTAGGCGGTTTCCCAACGTCATTTTCAGATTTTCACAGGAAGTAAGAACCACAGAGACCGGAAGAATGATGAATATTCATTTGCGACTCCAGAGTCCAGCCGAAACCTTCATCGACAGCTATTTCGAAGCGATGGCCGAGTTTGACAATGAGGGGATTCCGAAACGTCCGAGTTGGGTATCCCGGGAGAATTTTGGGGACTACGTTCAGCAACTTCACGATCAATCTATCGGCAAGAATCTGCCCGATGGTCACATACCGTCGAAGGAGTTCTGGATGATTGATTCCGAAGGCTACGCGGCGAGAATTTTCCTTGGCTTGTGATGTGTAACCTCGCGCGACCAAGTGGGAAATCACGTTGGATATGCCGTGCGCCCGAGCAAACGCCGCCGAGGTTGCACCACTCAAGCATTGAGCCTATTGCGATTTGAGGCCAAAAAGCTGAAAATCGGTAAGCTCATTGCGATGTGCGATGAAGAAAACCTTGCTTCTCGCAAGGTGATTGAGCGGAACGGTGGGATGTTGGTTAGAACTGTGGCCCGCGACGTAAAGCGGGATGGATTACGATTCATCATAGATCTGGACGTGAAATCGCCGACGGCGGAGCGTTAGGTCAGGTCAAGCACACACAGGCACTCAGACGGAACGACTATTTGCTACTAACGTGAGTCGCCGCTGGTTAACGTTCTCAGAACCTGACCAATAAGACGAGCCTCTGTCTTTACCGCTGATTTCGCGCATAGAATGTGTGATTCAATGGGTTGGGACCGAAAGCAGAAATTGCCAATTTTACGACGCAGCCGTTTCCAACATCCGGGCCAAATAAGTCCGGTACAGTCGGCAACGGAAAATGACGCTACCATCGGAACTTAGCCGAATGATTCCCGCCGCGAGGAGGCGTTAATAGGAGTCGCTCTGCGGGGTGGCAGTGCCCGCTAAAACCTGCCGCACATATTCGGTGATGGCAGGGAATTTGGTGACAGAGATGAGGATTCGTTTCAAATGGTCGTTGAACGGGCCCTCGTCGGTATCGGCGGTGGCGAGCAATGTGGTGAAAGACTCCTTGTTTCGAGCCAGTGCGTCGAGGCCCGCGCGGGTAAGAAATGGCTGACCGCCGATCAGGTCATGCAGCGCCTCAGTTTCGGCGTAGCTCGCGAGTGGGCTACCATACCGGGCGTTCAGTTCGACAGTTTGCTGAAGGTTAAAGTCGGCGAGGTCAATTTTTCGACCGACGTTAAACGGCGACTGGTTGACATCCTGGATGAATAGGTGAGCTTCGGTGGCATAGGCGATGACGACGGTGAGCTTCCCCCAGGGGCCGCCGGGTTCGGTAGAGCGAGAATTGTGCCAAGAGCGAACCAGGCCAAAGAAATCGGAAGCGAACGGTGCCGAGAATAGCTTATCGACCTCATCCATGTACCAAACCAGCGGTTCGTCGCTGCTATCCAGCAGATCCCGCAGGAAGTTCTCCATGTTGAGGTTGGCCCCAAAAATGTCGTCCCAGTTGTTTGCAAAATCGAACGAGAACTTGAGCTGACGCCCTAGCGTTCCGGCGAGAAGTCGGTAAAAAGTCTCGTCCGAGTTCATTTGCGCGGTGTTGAATTTTTGAAAGTCGGTCATGGCTACCCGACGGCCAGTTTCGCGCGTGCGTCGCGTCCCCTGAGCAAGCAGGGAAGTCTTGCCGATTTGGCGGGCGCCTTTGATGAGCAAAATACTTTCGCGGGCGTCAAGTGCCTGAAGGAATTCCGCATCGCACGCCCGTTTCATATAGAACGGAGAATCGGGCGGAACCGCGCCACCGACCGGTTCTAGCTGCAAAGCGTCCTCGGCTTGGGGTTTTAGCGGCTCCGTGATGGCGGAAAGGAGTTCGGCAACCAATCTTTCGTCATCTTCGGCGCTCCGCCAAACAAAAAAGTGGAGCGGGTTCAGAATGGCAGCCGCGCTTCCCTCCAGCCCGTCGTCGCCACCAACGCGAACTGGCAGGAGGACGGGTTTTCCGGTGCGAGTGAACTGGTCGTGAGCGGTTTCGATCTCGTACTCCAACATCTCGCTGCGCAACGATTGCGGGGAAACAATGGCGACCACGGCGTCGGAATTGCGGATCGGATCTTCGATAGCCTTCGCCCAAGCCGCGCTGATTTTCTGCTGCGAATCAACAAAGACCTCATGGCCGAGGCTCTTGAGGCGGGTTTCCAAGGTCTGCAAAACTTTGCCATCGGGTTCCAGGTTCGGGCGGTAAAGCAAGGCGACTCTCTTGCCGTCGGTTTTGGTGGATGGCGACGTGATCGCGAGCTTTTTTGGTAGTGTTCGTTGCCCGAAATCATCGCCGACGAGGTTATAGAGGGTGATGACCTGATTGTGTTTGGCGGTGCCCTCACCCAATGTTTGAATGCGAGGGGACCACTCGTCAAAGTGGCGAAGCCATTCGGCGTATTGCACGGAGAGGAGGATGTGACCGGCATCGCCAAAGTCCATCACGCGTTGGGCGGTGTTCAGGCCCTCTCCCACCAGGTTGTCGCGACCAGCGGCGTCCATTTGCGGCAGCACCAACCCGCTGTGGATGCCCATTCGCACCGGAACCGCGTCTCCCAGTGCTTTTGTGACAGCGATCGCCGCTTGGGCGGGAGCCAGAACATCGGTGAAGAACACCAAAGCCATCCCGTCGCCAGTGTGAAGGTGCTGCACCGAGTCGTTCGCCCTGGCCGCCGCGTAGACCGCCGACTGGTTCACCGCGGCGTTAAGAACGTCAATTTGCCGCGCCTGCTCAGAGGACGTCTGTTGGGAGTAGCCAACGATGTCGAGTTACAGGACGTGGGCGATGCGGGCGTTCGGGATGGTCATGGGTTGTTCGATTTGACAGGGACTTTGATGGTGCGATCGACGGTTTCGGCACTCCAGTATCGGACATTTCGATCCATGTCGCAGGTCACGATTTTGAGGCCATCGGCGGTGAACCAGGCGTTTTGGAGATCGGTTTTGGATGCCGTAACCCGAGTGAGGCGTTGCTGCGTGGTGGTATCCCAAATGGTGAAAGTACCGCCGCTGTCAGCGGTCACAATCCGTCGGCCATCCGGGGATAGATCGCAGCCGCCGACCGATTGGAATCCAAGATCCAGCGATTGCTTCTGGCGCAGGTATTTAGTACCGTAGATCGTAAGTTGGGATTCCGTGAGGGTCCAGAGGTCCTGCGATGTGGCTAGAAGGCCGAATAGGTTGATGGCCTTAGTTTGGGAGCGAAATTCTTTGATGACTTTGCCACTTCTTCCGTCGATAACGCTTAATCCTGATGCGCTTCCGGACAGAACACGCCTCCCATCCGTAGATATCTGAATGCCTGCCCGTTGCTCTTCACCAAATTTCATCGTCCACAAGGGTTCGACCGATGAGAATTGAAACATTGAAAGCGTTTTTCGATCTAGAGCGAGAGCAACGTAAACATCCTTGGTGCTGGCGGCGGCGACGGCATTCCAGCCGTTTAAGGAAGTTTGGAGTTGATGACCGGTCGCGAGGTCAGTAATTGCCGCTTTCCTTCCATTCTTGGGATGGACGTAATCGTAAGACAACCGGCCATTCGCCGTGAACAGGGACGTGATCGGAATGGGAGTGGTGACGGAGCGAGCCTTCAGCGAAAATTCTTCATACCGCGCGAGGGTGCCGTCATCCTGTTCGACAAAGAATCCGCCTTGGTAGTACCGGGCAACTTGAAAACCGGACGCGAGGGTCGATGCTGATTTCTGACCACGAAGGGGAAGGATGCGAGCAGTGGGACCGTCTACGGTGATTTCATCGGTGGCGTCGTTGTAATCGAATGATCCGCCACCCCGTAGCTCTGTGATGACTTCGCCAGTTTCGAGCGATCGGGCAACAATCTTTTCTCCGCTACTGTAGATGACGAACGAATCCGATTCGTTGAATAGCGTTTGTCGCGGCGTGGCGCCGTTTTCGGTGGCAAACATTCGGGTAACCCGGTGTTGATCGACGTCGCGAATGGCGAGACTGCCGGAGGCGAGCACGCTTACATACCTTCCCGTGGCAGATATTCCGAGCGGGGCGTTTTGACTTTGGGTTGCCCAGGTGTCGATCACTTTTCCGGATGTTCGGTCGATGACGGATATTTGCAGGTCATCCTGGTCTTCACTCGTGCGTCGAAGGCGCGGCTGGGTTACTAGAATACGATTGCCACGGCGAGAGGCATCGAGGATCTTGGTGCGATTAAAGTTGAAGCCAATGCCGGGGCCAACCGTGACTGGGCGGCCCGTATCCACATTCCACAGGTGAGATTGGTAGGTGTAATCGGAGAAATAGTCGATGGTGGCAATGAGGTCGGTACCAGCAAATGTTGTGATCGAACGGGTCACGGCCTTGGGAACGATAAGGTGAAAGAGAACTTTGCCAGTAAGGAGATCGCGTACCGGAGCGGTGGGGCGATCTTCGCCAGTGATCCAACCGGTCGAAGTAGCAAAAATCTTTTCGTCGCGACCGACTTTGTACTGACCGAGCGATTTGCGGGTCGCCCGATCGACAACGACGGCGATTCCAAAATTTTGATCGCCGAGTAGGATCCGCTTACCATCTGCGGAAAAGTATGGGTAGAGCACGCGATTCCGGTCGGGAGAATCGATTTGGTACTCCTCCTTCGCGCTGTGAAGGACTCCGTTCCAATAGCCCCATTCCCAGCCTCGATGCGGGCTGGATTCGGTCTCCTGAAGGAGTTGAGCCATCTGTACTGTATTTCCTTCCTGCGCGAACAATTGGATGTTGTTCAACTTAGCAATGTAGAGGTTCCGTACATTTACGTCCGAAATTGCTTTGGTTTCAGCTTCCGCTTCGCGAGCCTTGGCCGCGGAATCGAAGCCAAAAACTGCCAGACCACCAATGGCGATAACGGCGACCGTAGCAAAGCCCAGGGTGCGAATGACACCCTTCCGATACGCGGCGGCCTGTCGCCGCTTCTCCGCATCGGGCATGTGCATCTCCACCCAGTCGCGGTCAAAAACGTGTTCGTAGATGCGGTTTCTAACCAGCAGTTTGCCGTGGTCGAGCTTGGCAACGCCCGAAAGTTTCAGAATCCCGCAAAGCGGATTCGTTTCATCGTCCGATATTGGCTTGCCGCCGCGCATTTGACGATACAGGTCTAGAAGGGCGGGCAAGTCAGCTTCGCTTTTGAGCAGCCGGTTACGAACGAACGCCAAGTTGTCGTCGCTTTCTTGGGCGGAATGATTTAGAAACAGTCCGGTACAGAGGCGGTCGATTTCGGCCACGGTCGCGGCTCCGGCTTCCTGGGCGCTTCGGCAAAGTCGCTGAGTGAGATACGGGTGACCGTGGGTCCAGTGCATCACCCGGGAAAGCGCGGCGGGGTTGGATAGTCCCGCGCCGAAAACTTTGGCTTCGGTAGGCGTAAAGTCGCGGAGTTCAATTCGCTTACCTATGTTGAATGGGGATACGCGCGTGTCCTGAATGAGGTCGGCGGGGGTGGCGGTGCCGAGGAGGCAAAACGTGAGTTGTTTCAGGCGATAGTCGGAGGCGCGCCCCACGTAGCTCTGGCGAATGGCGGCAAAAAACTCGTCGGCGGAAAATGGAAGCGACAAGGTGACATCGATCTCATCGACGAAGACAACCAGAGGACTGTTTTCGGTTAATCCCAGCTCGGTGATGGCGCCAAATAGCCTTTGCACCGGAGGCAAATTGGCATTTTCCTTCCAGTAGGAGACGAGCTCGGACCGCATTCCCAACTCTCGTCCGACCTCCGATAGGAGAGCGGCGTACCATTGCTCGGCCGTAAGGTTTCGGCCACCGAACTTCGTAAGATCGAGGAAGGCAGTTCGGGTGCCATCTACTCGCAAGCGACCGATGGTGCGGACGCACAGGCTGGATTTACCCATTTGTCGGCTGTTGAGGACGTAGCAGGTCTCGCCGTTTTGGAGACTTTCCAGCAGGTCGCGGTCGGCTTGGCGCTCAACGTAGCTAGGGGCGTCGGGCGCAAGGGTTCCACCGGTAACGTAAGTCCAGCTAGTCGCCGAACTCACCTGGTTTAGGCCCCCGACCCCTGGAACATGCCTGCTATTATGCGGGTCGACGTTGGAAGTTTGGGTAAGAGGCCCAATTTGACCAAGGTGAAGGTAGTGAAATCATCCGGCCAAACATCGGGCGGCTTCGAAGAATAGAGGGATTCCTAAAGACAGATTGAATGGGAACGTGATGCCGATGGCCGCGGGAAGATAGATTCCGGGATTTGCCGACGGCATCGCTGCTCGCACGGCGGCAGGAGCCGCGATGTAACTGGCACTCGCCGCCATCGAGCCCAAAACACCGGCCCCACCGACGGGCAGTCCGGCTTTTAGCCCTAGAAACACGCCAAGAAGCCCGTTTAGGATGGGAACGACGATGCCAAACGCCACCAGTCGCCCGGCGTGACCACGAACTTCCCTGAATCGTGCAGACGCGATGATTCCCATATCCAGCATGAAGATCACAAGCGCGCCTTTGAACAGGTCGCCAAATAGGGGTTGAACCTGGGTTAGGCTGGCCCGGGTGGAGAGGGTCCCGATGAGAATCCCGCCGAGGAGAAGAAAGATACTTTTGGACGTTACTAATTGCCTTACGGCCTGCCCCAGCGGTTCTTGCCCATTTGCGCGACCCAACGAAAGACCAACGACAATGGCGGGAATTTCTAGGATGGCGACCAAAGCCGGCATGAAACCCGGCGCTCCTCGATTAGCGGTTTCGGCGAACGAGGTGGCGGCAATAAACGTCACTGCGGAGACGGACCCGTAGTGGGCGGCCAGGGCCGCCGCATCTACTTTGGCATACTTAAATACCCGCCTAGCGATGAAAAAGGCTATGGTGGGAGTAGCGAAACTGAGGGTGATCGTTGCGATGATCGGGCCCACCAAGTGGCTAGGATCGGCATGGCTCAGCTCCGCCCCACCCTTCAGACCGATCGCAAGCATGAGATACGCCGACAGTCCGGCGTAGATTCCGTCCGGAAATTTGAGATCGCTGTTGACCCACGTTGCCACCCAGCCCAAGAGGAAGGCGAGGAAAATGGGTGCAAGAAGATTGGTTCGCAGGAGTTCGAAAGTGGTCATCTAGTTTTGGTCAGGGCGTCCAGACATTCGGTCGGTGAGTTGGGAAGTTTCGGCCGGGTGTCGAAGATCTCTATCTAGAATCGCGAGGTTTATAACGCGAGAAATATAGCACGAAAAGGAAGCCGTGGGATCAATCAACTGAGTGTGGCTTCTCCAAGGCGGCGAAATGGCAATAATGACTGGCAAATTCTAGCGAACGGACCAGGATAGAAGGTCTCCGCTAAAATGGCAATGTGTCCACTTACAGTACCAAGATGCTCGACGCAAGCACCTGGTCTGCGTTCGCAAAGCTGGTTGAAGCCAACGGAGGGATTTTTGGTGGGTGCTGGTGCATCGCTTTCCACCTCGACCCTACGGGACCGAAGGGCCAGTGTAAGCCATACCGCGAGACCAAAGAAAGGCTGGTTCGGGAGGGACACGCCCATGCCGCACTCGTGTTCGATGGGGAAGAAGCCCTCGGTTGGTGTCAATTTGGTCGCACTGCCGAGCTGCCAAATGTCAAGAATCGGAAGAACTACGAGGCTGGCTTGGATCAGCTGCCTGATTGGCGATTGCCCTGCTTCTTTGTTGGAAAAGGGTATCGCAAACGTGGAATCGCTAAGATCGCGCTCCGAGCAGCCCTTGAAGAAATCGCGCGCCTGGGTGGCGGAACGATAGAGGCATATCCCTACGATGTGGAAGCGGTAAAGACCTCGAGTTCCTTTCTTCATGGAGGTACCGTGCGAATGTTTCTGAATGAGGGCTTCCAGAAAGTACGCCCGATTGGCAAGAGTCAGTGGGTGGTCAGAAAGACCATCCTGTCGGACTAGTTTTGACTTCCGGTTTGCTTCCTGACCCGGCCCCAAAAGACCAGTAACTCCTCTCTTAACCTCCTCGGACTAACCGATGGTCCCGCGTCGAAGAATTGCTACTATAGTATCCGATGATTCAACGTCGCAAGAAACGAAAGCCCGAGCCTCGTCCGATTAAGAGGGACGAGGTAGTTACGGAGATTAACGGTGCGCAAGCGACGGGCGTGAGGGCGGACTTCACAGACACAACGACTACCGACAGTCTAAGCGGTCTAACCCTCCGTAATGCCGACTTCTCGAAGGCAAAGTTGAGCGGCGTCGATTTTGCCGGCTCCGATGTCTCGGGCACCAAATTTCGCGCAGCGGATTTGACGAACGCAAACTTGAAAGGCGTCGATTTTTCTGGCTCCGACGTTACCGATGCGGTTTTCCGGGATGCCGACCTGACCGAGGCGAACTTAGCTACCGTCACCGGCCTCATCCCCGAGCAACTAGCGGGCGCAGACTTAAGGCGTTGTAAGCTGCCCGAAGGCGTCAAAGATTTCCCCATGCTCGAAAATGTCGCTGAAGCCTCGAAGAACGCCGGGGCCCTCTTCCTAACGAGCATGCTTGCCTGCATTTTCGTGCTGATCACGGTTGTCAGCACCGGCGACATGCAACTCCTGTCCAACACGGGTACCTCCCAGCTGCCAATCCTCAATGTCTCCGTCGGCACGTCGACGTTTTTCACCATCGCCCCGGTCGTCCTACTTGCCCTTTACATATCAGTGCATCTTTACCTCGGGCGACTTTGGGGAATGATGGCGACGTTGCCGGCCATCTTTCCCGATGGCGTCCAGGTCGAACTCAAGACCTACCCCTGGCTGCTCAACGATCTCGTTGGCTTCGCCTTTCGGCGTCTCCGGCACCGGATGGGCACGGAGGTGATCTTTTACTCCCTGATCGCGTACCTTTTCGTCCCGGCGACGGTTTTGACGGTTTGGCTTCGGGTGCTGCCCAAGCACCATCTTGACCTCAGTAACATCACAGCCGGATTCACCGCCGCATCCGTTGGTTTCGCCATCATGGCGTACTGGACGCACCGCCAGACGATGCGGGGTCGGAAAATGAAAGGGAGACCCCTAAAGTTCTTTGTAGCTGTTACAGGCTTGGTGATATTATTTGCCATACTATTTCGCTTTAATCATGCAGTCGAGCATGGGGTACCGCTGAATGCGGTCGGCGAGCAGGGGCGGATGCTCGATGACTTAGGCATCTATAAAAGTTCCATTTTCAACCAGTGGAGTAAGCGACTCGCGAACCGATTGAAACGCGCAAAGGATGAGCTGAAAAATGATCCTGTGCTGCTAAAGTCGTTGAACTGGGAAGAAAATGCGGCTCTGGAAGCGCAGGCCATCTTGAACGGACAGTTTCAATCGAACCGATGGGCGATGTCGGCGCTACGGCTTCAGCCGATCAGTGGCTTTGGCCGCGTTCGGGACGACCAATCAAGGTTCACCAAAGATTGGGAGGAACCCAAAATCTCCAGCTTAAATCCGACAACGAAGGAATCGGTAGCTCTCTCGCGCGGGAACGGTAGTGGCTATCTCAGACGCTTAGACGGTCTTCGTGAAAAGCTCCAAGCCGAAGTGGACAAAAATGCTCGAAAGGTTCCGCGCATTTCGTTCGTCACG
>Ga0114972_10002047_pt1 | contig 15112 bp, 13 predicted proteins | sample M_140807_EF_Meta_FD_87354 | JGI IMG/M metagenome (GOLD analysis project Ga0114972, IMG submission 87354) | Freshwater microbial communities from Lake Montjoie, Canada to study carbon cycling - M_140807_EF_MetaG | ecosystem: Environmental > Aquatic > Freshwater > Lake | place: Lake Montjoie... | reverse complement strand
TCGTGCTACCAGTGTCCGGGCGGCAGGCGCGCCGCGTGATCGGGCAGCACCGCGGCACGCAGCGCCGCACGGCGCCGTCGGACCCGTACCGGGACAATCTGGTGGCCAGGATGCGGGAGCTCGCGGTGGCGAACCCACGCCGCGGCCGGCGCTACGTCATGGACTTCCTGCACAAGGAACGCTGGTCGATCGGCGCCCGGCTCATGAAGCGCCTGTGGCGGCGGGAGGGGCTGCTCGTGCCGCAGAAGCGCGTGAACCGCAGGCGAACCGGCACTGGCGAGAACGGGATCAAGAGTCGCGGGGCCTCAATGAAGAACGAGTTGCTGGGCATGGACTTCGTGCAGGGCAGGGCCGCCGACGGCCGCCCCTTCCGCATGCTGGTGGTGTTGGACGAGTACACGAGGGAATGCCTGGCGATCGAGGTGGCGAGGCACTTCCGCGGCAAGGACATTGTGTCGGTGCTGGACGAGTTGACGGCGATCCGGGGTGCGCCGGTGCACCTCCGGGCCGACAACGGACCGGAGATGATCTCGAAGACGGTGAAGGCGTGGTGCGCCGAGAGCGGAACCGGCACCCTCTAAATCGACCCCGGGTCGCCGTGGCAGAACGGGATCGTCGAGGGCTTCAATGGCCGGCTGCTTGGCGAACTGCTGTCATCGAAGGTCTTCGGCACGCTGGCGGAGGCGCGGTGCCTGATCGACCGGTGGCGGCTCTTCTACAACCACCGGCGCGTCCAGCGTGCGCTCGGGAAGATGACGCCTGCGGCCTTCGCGGCGGCGTGCGCGGCGGCGCCTCAGCGCACGCAAGAGGCCACTACCATGCATCACCACTCATACGGATAGACCGATGAGAGCGACCCCGTCAACAAGGACGCGGTGAACACATTTATAGTTCTGGCCAGCGCGCCCCTGTAATCAACCCTGCACCAAGGCCAGTAACGAATCCAGTTTTCTTTTGAAAGTCGGCAGAATCCCTTCGATTCATCCACCGCGGATGATCGAGCGAATCACGAATCCGTTTACCGCCTCGAGAATGGCAAATCTCAGGCCAGGAAGCCCCGCCAGAAATCCGCCTGAAACCACAAGCGATCGCCAAAGGATCGTCAGAAATCTCGGCACTGCGACATCAGATCCTCTTTTAAGAAGACTTTCGGCATAGCCAATTGCCTTCCGGATCTCACCCGACACGCCTTCTCGTTGCATCCAATACAGCGGGTGCGAGAGCATTCGGGTCAGATGTCGACTTCCTTGGACCGAATGCTTGATCGAATGAACGCGTATCTGGGAGCCTGCATGGAGCACTCGTCCCATGAAGACTCTTCGGATTCGCACCCGGTAACGCGTCGTAGGCCGCTGCATGGCTGCGAGACACTGGCGAAGTTCCTCTTCAAACTGCACTCCGTATCGTTCGCCACTTCGAATCCGCAGCATCCAATCCCAACGCCCCAAAGAGGACAAGTCATTCGACAACTTGTCCGAGTCCAACCAATCTGCGGCGCCACCGTCTCCAAGAAACTTGCCGCCCGCGTTCTCTACTTTGGAACGAATTTCAGGCGAAGCTGCTGCTTCCGTGACACAAAGCACGTCGCCAAGGCGGGCAGCGGCAGCAATTTCTTCCGAAACATCTACATCCGGCTGCTCCAACAGCAGGACCACGGCAACACGATGCCCCGACGAGCCTTGACTCTGACTTTGGGCGCAGATTCTCTCTACAAGACCTCGGTCAAGATCCGTCCATCGGCCCTCCCTTTCTCTTCGCTTGATCTCGATCCAATACTCATAGATCGAGATCATGAGGGCGTAAGACGCTCCCGCAGCGCCATCAAGAAGCCCTCGCTTCAGGAAGTAGACATAGATGAAACGCAACACCCCACGACAGGGCATAAAAAAAGAGAGGTTCTTGAGCCCACGCCGACGAACCGCACGATCTCTTGATGTCATTGCCTTGAAATGCATCCAGGCGCGTGTTTGTTGCCGAACCCGCGCTGCCTCAATAGCCTCCATCGTGGAGTATGAGTCGTGCTTTCGGAACCAATGCGCGAGCCCCTTATTGAATGAGAAGTGGTCAAAGGGCTCAATCAACCGCCCCAACGATCCCCTTACGACTGGCCGTGGGTTGACGTCGCGGTCTTCGTAGCAAATGCATTCAGGTCGAAACAATCGGATGATCCAAACGGGAAACAGACCGCCGTGCTTGAGCCAGCGACCGCGAAATATGTTGCGGTAGCAAACCTCAAATGCCACATGAGGGCTTTGGGCGTCGTTGATAACTGCCAAAATTTCCTCACGCATGGATGCGGGCAAACGCTCATCCGCATCGCTGTAGTACACCCAAGGGTTCTTCCACTGAATGTTTTCGAGGGCCCAGTTTGAATGTCTACTCCACGTGTCAAATTTTCGCTGAATCACCCTCACATTGGGAAAACGAGTCGCAATCTCCACAGTTCGATCTGACGAGAAGCTGTCCAAAACAACGATGTCATCGCTGAAAGCCAGTGACTCAAGGCACGCGGCAATATTGATTTCCTCATCCTTTGTTAGCACAAGCACACTTGGGATAGTTCGCATAGAAACCTACTTGCCTACTCCAGGACGTTCGACACGTCGCGCGGAAGTACTGGTGTCAGTCGGCTCGACGTGGATTTGGAACTTGAGTTCCCGAATCTTCAAACTAATGGTCCAGAAGTAGAACGCCTTTGCAATCGCAAACGCGAATCCGGGATAACCGTCACGGAATCCACAGCGATACACATACGCGTAAAAAAAGTAGGCCCATGGCAGCCAAAACTTTCCGAGTGAACGGTACTTGCGAGTTTGGCGTATGTTCAGTTCCTGAAACGCTTCGACACCGCCGCTTGCCAACTCGAGGGCCCGTCGGGCTTCCCAAGTCGAGTACTCGTTGTGCTTCCGCAACCACAGCGTAAAGCCACGATCATCGAGGTGATCGACGCAGGTGCGGATGGCTCCCACACTACCGGCAAGGATCGGGTGCTCGTGTAGCTCCATGTCAAAGGGTGTCCAATGACGTTCCTGTATGTGCTCGAACTCGCCAGCACCCACCCTGATCAGGGCGAGTTTCCGATTCACATCGCCATACAGGAGCGGGCAACCGAGAAACCAAGTGATGTACTGAATCCAGAATCCATCATGCACAGAGTTAGAAAGCTTGTCGGCCAACTCGTCACAAAAGGCATCGCTGACGCGCTCATCAGCGTCGAGAAACAGCACCCACGGAGTGTTGATTTGGTGGTTTCGGAGGAACCAGTTACGCTTCTTCGGAAACTCCCCGTTCCATCTGAAGTTGATGACGTCGACACCATGATCGCGGCAGACCTGGACGGTGTCATCAGTCGAACCCGAATCGATGACTACAACGCGCTCGAATCTGCTGAGCAGCGGCAGACACGAGGCAAGATTCTGCTCTTCATTGAGCGTAGGAATCGCTACGGTTACAGGAATCTTCGGTGCGGACATAGAGGCTGGCGATAAGTATATCGCGACAGCTTGAAAGCCCGTCAAGTGCATTCCGACTTTGATGAAAGCTGTCTTAACCGGGACTTGTCAAACAGCGTGAGCGGATTGCTGCTGATCAGATTCTTCAGCATCACACTCCGATGAAGCGTTTATATGCTCCTCATCACGGGTGATGCGCTCGAAGCGAATCACCAAGATGAGGAGCATAAAGGTCGGCATTGACACCCAGATGTTTCCCTGCTTGTTGGAGACCAGAAAGCTAAAGGTTGCAGTCGCAAGCAATGCGGCAACATCGGCTCGTTCAAACGGGAATGTGGCAAATCTCACGAAAAGCCTGCGGCCAGCGATGACCGCGCTCATAAGTGCCGTGCCAAGCAGTACAAGCCCAACAATGCCGAACTCTCCCAATGCTTCAGCGAGCACATTGTGCACATATGGTTGCCTTGATCCGGTATCCAAGCTCGCGAATGCACCATTACCCAATCCCTGCAGCCACTTTGTTGGGTCTTTGAACCACGCGGAGAGCAGAATGCCAATGTTGGCAATTCTTCCCTGCGACGCCTCCAAAACTGCATCTGACTCCCATCGCCGCTCGGTTCCGGCCGCCGATAGATACTGTGATGCGAACAAGACAGCGATCACAACGAGCCCAAGGAGCACGACTCGACCAATAAACCTGCGCACATCCTCGATTTGGTGGGCTATTGGGTAAAAAGCGGCGATCACAACTCCGGCCATTATCACCTGGCCTCTGGACCCGGAGTCAAGCAGCAGGATTGTGCCGATCAGTACCGCGAACCCGCGTATGAAGAACCACAGTAGTGCAGCCCCCTGAAACCTCGAAAGTACCGCGATAATTGCGATATAGCCGCCAAGATCGGCCATCGCAAGTGGATTGGAATCAGTAGCAGAGCCCGTCGAGGCAAATCGAAGGACGTAACGACCTCGAATAAACTCTGCGTTGGGGTTCGAGACGATCAGGAGTCCGAGCACGGTTCCGAGGACGAGCGATATCGTCATAAGTGTTCGCAAATCTCGAGTTCCGTTCAGCAGGATGGGGCCGATCACAAGGAAGAGGACAACGTAAGCGATCGCACCGCTCGGGAAGGGTCTCGCGTTGGTCAGAGGCGACCAGAGAACCGTTACGGCGGCATATGCGACGTAGACCCAGAGAGCGACCGAACCAGTGTTTAAAAACGATGCCATCGCGCCCGATTCGCGCAGCAGCGTTACAAGAACGGCAGTTCCAGAGATCAGGCCGACAGCGATGTTGAACGCCTCTGGATTCGCGACAAAGAAGACGTAGTACGACTGGAGCAACTGTTCTGCCGGGAACTGAAGTAACACAAGCAAAAGAGCCCACGGGCCCCGCGTGAGAGCGGCAAACGAGAAGCCGGCGAGAGCAATCGCGATCAGAAATCCGAGGATGAGGCTCATGACCCATTCTCTCCGAGCCGTGTACAGTTCTCAGTCAAGGCTGCATCAGTTGGACGAGGCCTGCATCGGATCTCGCGGGCCGGGTTGCCGGCAACGATGACTGCAGGATTCACACCCTTTGTGACGACGGCGCGCGCTCCAACGATCGCGTTATCGCCGACGATCACGCCCGGACCGATGAACGCATCCGCGCAGATCCAGACCCCTGACCCGATCCGCATGCTTGGCCGCTTGAGGGGCAGTGTGACACTTGAAATGTCGTGAGTACCGTTACACAGATGGACACGCTGAGACAGGACCGTATGCGAACCAATATGCACAGGGCCTAGATTGTAAATGACAACTTCTTCTCCCAAGCAACTATGCTCCTCCATCATCAATAGCCACGGATGCCAAATCCGAGCGGTCCGCCTGAGTACAACCGTTCGATGGATTCGTCCTCCGAACAGGTTCACGATCCCGACCCGCAGATGCATGAGCGATCGCGGGCTCCAACGAAACATCAGCGCACCGATCGTGTTCCAAAGCAATTTTCGGAAGTATTCGGATGCCGAGTAAGGCGCACGGCTTGTTCTATCAAGTCGCTGATAGAGGATCATGGAGCAACCGTACCCTTGGTAGACAAAGCAGCCCGTGCCTCACGAATCGAATTAATGATGACTTGCCCAGCAGCCCTACGCAAAGCTGACTTGTCGGGCAACTGGTGCTGCCCGTCAGCGTTGGCTTGATCCGGATCCAAACTCCGCAGAATACTGCGCCGCTCGTCAGGGGGGCAGTCTTGCGAAGTCACCCGATTCACTTTGTAGCCAAGCGCGGTCCAGATCGCAATGCCGTCGGCGCCCGCCGCCACAACCGGCTGGAGCCCATCAACCTTGAATTGGTCTTCAGGTACAACTGCCCCGGCGGGTGCTCGGCCGACCTCTGTCCAAAGTGGGCTGGTAACAGGAATCACGGGTCGTTTGCCGGCCAGGAGCTTAGCAATCCGAACAGTGGCCGACCGCCATACGCGGCCTGCTAACTGAACCCCCGGTCGATTCTCTTCAGTAAACATGGCAGGGTCATAAAACATGTACACGCTCGGGCACACCCAGTCGGAGGCTTCCACAATTTTTTGTGTAGCGACAGCACATCGATGGAGCAATCGCCGCTTCGACTCTTCGTCCATCACATCCCACGACGAGCCGTGATCCCAGTATGGCAGCATTGGGATTCCATAAAGTGCCCATTTGGTACCCGGATACGCACGACGCACGATCTCGAGCAATCGAACGAGCATCGACGTGGCCTTTAAGAACTCCGGCGAATCTGGTGCCATATCAAGCCACTGGAAAAATGGATCCTCGAAATCGAGAAGCCCCCACTCTGGTGGATTTCCTGCGGTCATTCGCTCGATAGCGGATAACACCTTCGCTATGTCGATTTGCCCGGTCTTCACGCTCTCCGGATCCACTGATTGGTATATCAGCAAGACGGGCACCGCACCCAAGCGCACCGCCTCCTCCAGAGTGGCTGAATCTGCGAGCGTGTCATAGAGGATCGGACTTTGAGCAGGACCCGCCTGACGCGCAAATCCCGCGAGCGTGAATAACAGGGCTGCCGACATTACAACACTGCCAAGCGTCTTGGGTAAATCCCACTTCGGATGACAACAAACATTTATCTTCATGCATTCTCTCCAACGCTACAAATCGGACTCTTCCACGGTGACCGATGGCGGACCACCTGAACCCTAGCCGGCAACCAAAGGGCCCCCTTCTCACGTGTCACCACGAGCCCCTTTCCTGCGGTAGGCGGGATGAGCTGGCTCTCGTCTTCATGCGAAGATATTCATGTCTTTCATGGTGCGATTCCGCCTGACAGAATTTGAGTGAATAAGTCACATAAGCCAGCGTGTCAATTCACCGAATGATATGCAGCATCGGCCACGGCGCGAACCACATCCACATGGCAACCCGACAGCCCACATCACACATAGAAACACCCTGCTTTTTAGAGAAAGGCAATCAACCTCCAAATGCCGACGCAGCACTCTGTTTGCACTGGCAGTTCGCCAACCATCATCTGTAGGTCGGGTTCATCAGATCCGATCTTGCTCCACATGCTCTTCAACCACGAAGATGCATGAGTCATGGATAGCCCTAGTCTTTGAGCATTATGGCCCGGAGACCCGGCATGGTTGCTTTTGGAAAACACAGCACAGGGTTTGCTGATTCGATCTCCAACCTGTCCCGTTGAGCTATTTCAGCGTCGAGTGATTCCCATGGCGATCGGTTCACGCTCACGGAACGATGCTTGCGGAGAAATCTTTTCACGAATACCTCTCGCCCACTCTTCGAGCATGATCGATTCGAGGATGAACGGGGCAACACGACCAAAACGGTCAAAGGCCATAACGAGTGACCGAATAGCATCGTTTCGCAGTATGCCCTGTGTCACAAGCGTCCCGCCGAGCAAGCGGGGCCCGAACTTCCTTGAAAGCAGTGATGCCCAACGACGACCGGGCGTCGAAAAGCCCCGCTTTTTCCTGCTAAGCACAGCCTCCGGGAGGATCTGGCCAAATACGCCTCGCAACCAAGCCTTGTGTCCAAGATTGAGATCGTCATGCTCGCGGCGAAGTCCGAAGACGGTTTCGATCAGGCGGTAATCGGTCAGAGGTGTCCTGCTTTCGACACTACATGCCATGCTCAGTCTGTCAGTCTGACCCAAGCCATCACTCCGCAAATAGGTCGACATAAGCCTCTCAACCATCGATGCCCGAACATTCTGCCAATATTCTCGGCCTGTGAAAGGCGCGGCTGGATCACAGGTCGCTTCCAACAATCTGCTTCCAGCTATGCCGGCGAGCAGACTGCTCGCCTGTTGGTACTCCAGTTTCTGATCCCAAAATGCAAGTCGATCGGGGTCACCTAACTTGTCCAAATTGAATTGTCTCAGACCATGCACAAGCCCACCAAGGTCCTGAACCCAGTTGATGAGACCCGTCCGGCTGATCGGGGGTGGTGTCACCTGCAAGTAATCAGCGAGACGTTGACGATGGCCCTCCCTAACCCTCTGCTTGCGAAGGGAAGCCATGGTTGCCGCTCGATGCCAAGCATAGCCCCAAAACAACTCATCCCCACCAAGGCCGCTCAAAAACACGGGACATCCAAGCTCTCGTACCTGCCTCATCAGGCAATAGATGCTGACGCCGGTGAGGTTCGCGATTGGCTCGTCTCTGCAACGACACATCCTCGGAAACTCGCGGAGCATGGTCTCTTCATCAAGCACTGCTCGGTGAAATTTCACTCCGACGGACTGGGCGAACTGCTCCGCTTCGCCACTCTCGTCCTGCCAGGCATTGCCGGAATATCCGATCGAAACCGCGGTGATCGGCTGATTGGCGTACTTGCAAGCGTAGGAAAGCACCGCCGATGAGTCGATACCACCCGAGAGTCCTACGGCGATCGGTACATCAGACCGAACGATCAGTCGGAATGTGTCTTCTATCGCGCTTCCGACCTGTTCCACGGCGTCTCCTGAAAGCCCAGGTGCCATTTCAGGACGCCAGTAAACACGCTCCTTGCGGACGCCGGTACGAAGATCGATGGACATCATGGTGGCTGCCGGCAACTTGCGAACACCCAGCAACGGCGTAGCCGGTTCCGGAACAAATCCCCAGTGGTAGTACATCTTGATGGCATCGACACTCAAATCACCGCCAATAACACCTGCCGAGACCAGCGGCGTCAGTTCGCTTGAGAAGACGATGCCATCCGCCAAATCGACCACATGCATGGGCTTCTCGCCAACTCGGTCCCGGACAAGCAAGAATCGGCCCTGCCGCTTATCAAAAAGTGCGAAGGAGAACATGCCCCGCATCCGTTCCACGCATTGGTCGCCGTACTCCTCGTACAGGTGAACAATCACCTCGCAATCGCTGCCTGTAACGAAGCGGTGCCCCTTGGCCTCCAAACTCTTGCGCGTCTCAACGAAGTCGTAGATTTCGCCATTGGCTACCACTATGATCGATCCATCCTCACTGAGCAGCGGTTGCCAGCCCCCCACCAGATCGATGATCGAGAGGCGACACATTCCCATGGCGACGGAGTGATCGACGCAAAACCCCTCTCCATTGGGTCCCCGATGAGCCGATGCATCCGCAAGACAGCGAAGCGTCATTCGATCCGCCTCGTTGATGCCAGACATTCGCACTATCCCAAAGACTCCACACATCGCTCTTGCCTCCAAGTGGCCCTTTGATCCTCGTTAAGAACAGACGCACAACCACCCACCGCTCAATCTTGGCAACTAATCCCACCTTAACCAACACTGTACATCGCAAATCAAACGCCAAACTTCAGTCTCCGTGACTCGTGATGCGGCGAAACCCAAGAACCCACGACTCGCTGAGTGAGGTTCGGTGGAACAAACACCAACGACGGCACCTGCCCTGGGGGCTCGTCTCTCCAAAGACAGCACTATATCCGCATTTTCCTGTCTGGCGCGGTTCATCTTGACCGGGGCGAGATGTGGTTGCGTCAGCGGGGCGAGAAGTTGGGCAGTGACTGATGGGATTTCTCGCTGAGGAGCAGAAACGCTCCCTCGTGAGTGCTAGGGTCTGGATCATGACGACAAATAGTTCGACTCGCGAAGTTGACCGCGGAGACACAGAAGTCGCCGTCGACAGGATCATCGTTTCCGATTGAGCTGCGGAAGACAAAAGCCTCTGGAATCCTGCGTTCACCTCTCAAACTTCTGCAGGTGCATGAGGAAACACACTCAAAGCCATCAATCCCGAAGGCTCCCGGACGCACAGATCAGTCACAGAGGACCCCATCCACCAAGGGGCCCTCAACCATGGCCTCGTGACGGTCCCGCTTATCAGCATCGAGAAATCTCTCGCCAATCTTCCGCGCAGGCACGCCAGCCCAGATCTCGTACGGCGGAATGTCCTTCGTGACGACTGCCAACGCGCCCACGACAGCACCACGACCCACCGTGACTCCCTGCATGATTACAGCGCCGAAGCCCACCCACACATCATCACCAATGATTGTCTCTGGAATCTCGGGTCTACCAGCAAAGATCATGGCGACCCCGGCAACATCCATCCTGTGATCGGCACCAACGACTGAGGCTCGCTGTGCAAACATGGTGTAGCGACCAATTCGGACTTTGGATTGGATGACGCACTCTCGACCAAGAAACGCGTATGCACCAAGCACAAGATCGCCACGCAGGTTTCGGCCCGTCCCGGAACTTATGTAGGCGCGCGGATCGACCCCACGCAAACCGTATCTAAAAATTCTCGCACGCATCAGCATGCGTCGGGTGAACTCATACAGACGTAGGCGCTTGATCATCGACCTGAGATTCATGCTTGGCCTCCCGTTGCTGCTGGGATCTTTGGTAAGCGAAACCAGAAGACATCGTCAGCCTCGTGACCATCAACAGCCCGCGTGATGGCTTGGAACTGAAATTCAGGACTCCAGAATCGCCGAATCAAATTGCGACACGTATCACGAACCTCTGGATCTACCCAATGAGTTTGAATCCATGGCCGAATTGCGTCAACAAGGGCATCAAGATCACCTTCCTTAAAAAGCGATCCTGTTACACCTGGCACAATCGCCTCGAATTCTGGCATCTGTGTCTCGGGGTTGTCCTGAGATACCACGGGCACTCCATACGCAAGGGCATGCATTGCTGACAAGCCCACCATGCCCGGAGCGACAACAACATTGGAGGCAGCAAGAATCTCACTGATTCGTGACTCGTCGTAGCACGAGCCCTCGAATGCCACTCGCACGCCGAGTTCTGCTGCCAGCTGTATGAGCCGTCCGCGCTCCGGCCCATCTCCGACAAGCACGATATTGACCGGCTCCCCGAGCTGACGAAGCCGTCCAGCCGCACGAAGCAGCATGTCAAGACGGCGGTGCGCAACCAATCGAGTCGTACATGAGACGACTGGTGTGACGTCGTCACCAAATAAATCACGGCGAACTTGCGCTGGCCTATTGGGAGACATCGCATTCAATGCAGCTTGTTGGGCATCAAAGTCGAGCGAATTTCCGATGACATGCACTATTTCCGGTGCGAACCCCTGCTCGATCGCAACAGCCTTTGCCCAACGCCCATACATCAGAAGCCCGTTTGCCAAGCGGTAAAACGTATTGCGAAAAGTAGCGGCCGCGCCAGTGGGACGACGGGTGTAGCCATGCGTCCAAAACAACACACGAGAACCCAACAGCCGTAGCATCGCCGCTGCAATCCACGTGGCGAGAAACCGATCTGCGCCCAGAAAGATGACCACGTCGTAACGCTTAAAAAGCAGATGCGGCAGCAAACCTTGCTGCCACATGAACCCAGCCGCGAGTCGCACGCAGCGGCATCGCTCAAAGCGCACCTTGCTGGAGAACTGGGCCGGTTCGATATCGGATGCATAGTCCTGAAGATCACCAATGAATGTCCACCGTCGATCTGGATCAAGAGCGAGCCGCTCAACAATCGCTCGGCGATAGTGTGCAAAAAAGTGGTAGACGACTGCTACTCGAAGTTGGTCTTTATCGTTACCAGACATCTGAGTTCTCTATGACAGCGACTCGATGATCTGTATCCAGCGCGCACATGCTCTGCCTCGAGACAGGGGCCCCCTTGCCGCTGTCGCACCAGCCTTTCCCATCTGTGCGGCGACCGCCGGATCTTGTTTCCATGAGACGACTTTATCCAGAAGGCTCCGCCAGTTCCCTGGCTCAACGGCCGCTCCGCAGCCGGACTCTTCGATCACTCGAGCGCATTCACTGTCTGGGGGTCCGATCCAAATCAACGGCCTCCCCACTGCCATGACTCCGATGCACTTTGAAGGGACGATTAAACCCTGCCATCCGGGAAGCATAGAAGCCAGATGCGCATTGGCGGTTTGGAGTAACTCGGGAAGGCGCTCCACAGATTGGTAGGGGTGGAACTGCACGTTTTGGATTGATGTATCCGCCAGTCTTGATTGCAACGATTCACGGCCTTTGCCGCCTCCCACAAAGACCCACTGAATTGAGGGGTCGTCGGCGGATTCTCGGATAGCTCGTTCGATGGTCGCGACCTCATGGCCAAGACCAAGATTGCCCGCGTACATGACGACAAACCGGTTCCGCAGTTCCCACTCACTCCTGAGGCTGGTATCTGAGGTCGCCTCTTGTGCACTGACCTCATCCTGGCCCCAGACGTGTACCACTTCGACACGCTCTGGATCCACGCCGCGATCGACCATGCGTTGACGCATGCAGCGACCAAGGCACACTACCCGATCACAACTCTGCATCACCCAGGTATCAAACCGAAGGAGAAGCCTATACAGAAGAGTGTTCGATCCAAGCAGCTTGCCCGCGGCGAGAACCTCCGGATAGAGATCCATCGACCAGCAGATCACTCTGGTCCCGCGAAGTAGCTTCAGCATCACGCCAACCAGCGACACCATTGGCGGAGTCGTGAAGCAAACAATGACATCCTGTCGCGGCAGCGCGAGTACGCGAATCAATGCGAGAACATAGAACAAGCCAAAGTCGATCATGCGCGCAAGCAGAGAAGACTTTCCAAAAAGGCTAAGGCCCACTCGCCAAATAGAGACCCCATCAACGCACTCGCTTCGCGGCAATCGTCCACCCTTAGTTCCATAGATCGCGCGAGATGAAACCGCGGTAACCTCGTGTCCACAATCACGCAGCGAGCGTGCAAGATCCCATCCCATTTGTGCCGTCGCAACCACGTCGGGATAGAAGCACTGGTTCAAAAGAAGGATGCGCACGGCTTGTCGATATCCACGTGGGGTCCTATGAACGCGCTTCGGCGCGATGCGTCTCAAACCACCAGATCGTCCTGCGCAAACCCTCCTCAAATCCGATTCGCGCCCGCCACCCCAGTCTGTCTGCTGCTCGCTCGACATCGAGACACCTTCTCGGCTGCCCATCCGGCTTGCTCGAGTCCCACCGAATTTCACCGCGGAAGTCGCAGAGCCTCGCGATGAGCGTAACCAGATCGCGAATGGTGATTTCCAGGCCCGTTCCGAGGTTGATCGGCTCGGGCGTGTCCATGACCTCTGCGGCCCGAATCAGGCCGTCAGCCGCATCGTCCACATACAGGAACTCTCGGCTCGCGGATCCCGTTCCCCAGCAGACGATGTGATCGCGGCCTGCATCTCGGGCCTCAATACACTTACGGATCAGGGCCGGTATCACGTGTGACGTGTCCAGATTGAAGTTGTCCCACGGACCGTACAGATTCACCGGCAAGACATAGACGCCCTTCAGACCGTACTGGCGTTGGTAGGCGTCCAGCATCACCATCGCTGCCTTCTTCGCCACACCGTAGGGGGCATTCGTTTCCTCCGGGTAGCCGTTCCAGAGATCCGATTCCTGAAAAGGCACCGGCGTGAACTTGGGGTAAGCGCAGATGGTTCCAGTTTGCACGAACTTCTCCAGTCCATTCCGCCGCGCATGCTCGATCAGGTGCATCGTCATGGCCATGTTGGCGTAGAAGTAGCGGCCTGGGTTGGCCATGTTTGCGCCAATACCACCCACCTCAGCGGCGAGATGCATCACCATCTGGGGTTTCATGTCCGCATAGAGACGCTCCACATGACTCTCAATCGTCAGGTCGTACTGGGCACGACGCGGAACGAGCACCTCTGCAGCGCCAATCGCCTTCAGCCGCTCACAGATAGCGCGGCCCAAGAAGCCAGCACCGCCAGTCACCACGATCTTCTTTCCTTGCAGAGGACTTGCCATGAATTCGGTACCTTTCAACGTTGAATCGTCTCAATCCATGCCTCTCTTGAGCCGATTTGAACGCTAACCTATAGCACACAACGCACCCCATGGAGATTACTGTCGTGAAGAAGGCACTCATCACCGGCATTACAGGTCAAGACGGCAGTTATCTGGCCGAACTTCTGCTCTCAAAAGGCTACGAAGTTCACGGCATCATCCGTCGAAGCAGTAGTTTCAACACCGAACGTCTTGATCACATTTATCAGGACCCCCACGAGCGCGGTGCGCGCCTGAAGTTGCACTACGGCGACCTTGCCGACGGAAACGGTCTGCTTGAGATCCTGCGCAAGGTACAGCCCGATGAGGTGTACAACCTCGGCGCGCAGAGCCACGTCCGGGTGAGTTTCGATCAGCCGATCTATACGGTGGACGTTGTTGCCACCGGCACCATGCGCCTGCTCGAAGCGGTGCGCAGCTTTCAGCAGATCTCGGGTCGCGGCATCCGCTTCTATCAGGCAAGTTCCAGCGAGATGTTCGGCAAGGTGATGGAGGTCCCTCAGCGCGAAACCACGCCCTTCTACCCACGCTCGCCGTATGGCTGTGCCAAGGTGTTTGGCCACTGGATCACCGTGAACTATCGCGAGAGTTACGGTATGCATGCGAGCTGCGGAATCCTCTTCAACCACGAGAGCCCCCGTCGCGGAGAGACTTTCGTCACACGCAAGATCACGCGTGCGGTGGGTCGCATCAAGCTTGGCATGCAGAAGAAGCTGTTCATGGGCAATCTGGACTCGCAGCGAGACTGGGGCTTTGCAGGCGACTATGTCGAGGCGATGTGGATGATGCTCCAGCAGGAGAGGCCTGACGACTATGTGGTGGCGACAGGCAAGATGATCTCGGTGCGGAAGTTCTGTGAACTGGCCTTTGGCCAAGTTGGCTTGGATTACAAGGACTTTGTCGAGATCGATCCTCGTTACTTCCGCCCTGCCGAAGTGGAGCAGTTGCAGGGAGATCCCTCCAAGACGATGAAAATGCTTGGTTGGAAGCCAAAGTGCACGGTCGAGGAACTTGCGCGCATGATGGTTGAAGCTGATCTTGAGTTGGCTCGACGGGAAAAGACACTTCGTGACGCTGGTCACAAGCTGCCTGAGACGCATGGCCACGACCAGTGAGTGCGGCTTAACGTGCCCGTGAGAAACTGAAGGAGCCCATGCCTGACACCATCCTGCTCACCGGCGGCGCCGGCTTCATCGGCAGCCACATCTGCGTGGAACTCGCGAAGGCCGGACACCGGCCCGTGGTGCTGGACAACCTGTGCAACAGCAAGCCCAGCGTGATGGAGCGCGTGGGCCGCATCATCGGCAAGCCCGTCGACTTCGTGCAGGGCGACATCCGCGACGGTGATGTGCTGCGCCGCACGCTGCGGGATTTCAAGGTTCGCTCGGTCATCCACCTCGCCGGCCT
>Ga0114972_10002045_pt1 | contig 15121 bp, 11 predicted proteins | sample M_140807_EF_Meta_FD_87354 | JGI IMG/M metagenome (GOLD analysis project Ga0114972, IMG submission 87354) | Freshwater microbial communities from Lake Montjoie, Canada to study carbon cycling - M_140807_EF_MetaG | ecosystem: Environmental > Aquatic > Freshwater > Lake | place: Lake Montjoie... | reverse complement strand
TGGCTCGATTCAAGTCGATCACCTTTTCAGGGAGGCTGTAACCCCACTATTTGGCCCTTTTGTCAACGAAATCCCAATACTTCTCTTCGAGTACGAGTACCGTTTCACTGAGTACGAGTACGAAAAGAACCATTGGTATGAATTGCTAGCCACGATAATGCCGGATGGACCCAAAAAAGATGCCGGGCCTCTTGGAGTCCATTTATCAGAAGAGCCTAGAAATTGAGTTCAAACTACGTGGAATTTCTGCCTCTGCTCAAGCGAGAGTCCCACTGATTTACAAAGGTTATGAGCTGGGAGATGATTTGGTTATGGATTTCTTTTTCCCGGACAAGCTCGTCGTTGAACTCAAGGCCGTCTCTGCGATCGCTCCGGTTCATATCCCTCAAACCCTTTCCTACATGAAACTCAGCCGAGCCCACCGCACAACTTTTTCCCAAAAACATTGTCCCCTGCATTGACCCCGGACCGAACTGGTGTAATACTAGACTAGTGCACTAGTCGCGTACTCTAGCAACGGGTGTTTTATCCAATGTTTTTTTCGATTGATCCAAGCAATGGCATTGCGATCTACGAACAGATCGTTCGGCAGGTCAAGTTTGCCGTGGCCGATGGCGTGCTCATCCCAGGCCAGCTTTTACCCAGCGTCCGGACGCTGAGCGTTCAATTGGCGATCAACCCTAACACGGTCGCCAAAGCCTTTCAACTCCTTCAATCCGAAGGCATCTGCGAATCGATGCGAGGCCGAGGCCTAGCGATCCGAGCCGATGCCGTCGGGGCTTGCAACCAAGCCCGCCGATCTCTACTCGAGGAGAGGCTCCGCTCGGCCATATCCGAGGCCCTTCACGGCGGGCTCTCGACCAAAGAAGTCCGCCGGCTGATGCTCGATCAACTCGGGCTCCTGGATGGCAACGTGGCCACTGTCGCTTCGCCGGTCGGTTTTGCCGCTGAAGAATCATAGCCAGTGTAGTCGTCTAGCGATCTACACTGGCTATCTACTTATCCAAATATCAAAAGCACTCGAAACAATAATCCATCGGAGGTTTCTTATGAACGATGTGATCAAGATCAATGGGGTCGAAATGCACTACCGAGGTTGCGATGCTCTGCGCGGCATCGATCTGTCGGTCGCCCCTGGGACGGTCATGGCGATCTTAGGCGAAAACGGAGCAGGCAAAACAACGCTCATCCGGATCATGACCGGCTTCCAGAAACCCTCCAAAGGGACCTGCACGGTCCTGGGCCTGGATCCCACAGTGGCCGACCAAGCTCTCGAGCTTCGCAAACGCATCGGCTATGTCTCCGACTCACCGGCACTTTACGATTGGATGACGATCGGTGAGATCGGTTGGTTCGCCTCGTCGTTCTATCCCGATGGCTTTAAAGAACGGTATCAGGACTTCATCACTCGCTACGATCTGCCGGCGGGTCGCAAGATCAAGCAGTTGAGCAAGGGCCAGCGGTCGAAGGTGGCGCTATCGTTGGCCTTGGCCCACGATCCAGAACTGCTCATTCTCGACGAGCCTACCTCGGGTTTGGATCCGATCGTGCGGCGTGAGTTTCTCGAAAGCATGATCAGTGTGGCCGCAACTGGCCGAACGGTCTTTCTATCGAGCCACCAGATATCTGAGATCGAAAGAGTAGCCGATACGATTGCAATTTTGCACAAGGGCAAGGTGCAATTGGTCGGTCCACTAACAGAGCTCAAAGAATCCATCGCTTTGGTCACTGTGTCGCTTAGCGATCCACTGATCGCGCTTGCCGATCTGCCCGAACCAAACCGCATTCTTGCGGAGATCACCGAGGGACGGCAGAAGCAGCTGATCGTCCAAGGGGATGGCCAAGCTGCGGCAGCGTATTGGCGAGGGGCTGCTGGCGTTCTGGGCGCTCAATCTCGAAGTGCAAGTCTCGAAGAGCTTTTCGTAGCATGCACGCGCGGCGATAGCATCTACAAACGGGTCTCTGAACCTAGCAATCCAAAAATCATGGAGGCAGGAAGATCATGAGTAGTCAAACCGTCGTTTCCATGCCGAGTCAAACATCGTGGACCAAGGCGCTACTTTGGAAAGAGTTCCGGCAAGTCATGCCGCTGATGCTCACTGTCCTGGGGCTTGGGTTTGGGACCCTACTGATTATCGTGGTGACCGCCGCCTTTGGCTCCCGAAAGGGGCTCACTTACGACGACGGCTTTTGGTTCCTGTTCCTTTCGATGCCGATGATGTATGCCACCGGCGTTGGGATCCTGCTGGTGGGAACCGAGAAGGAATCTCGCTCCATGCAATGGATGCGATCCTTGCCGGTCAGTGCGAAGTACATTGCTTGGAGTAAGCTCGTCGTGGCCTTGGTGACTCTCGCACTGGTCTGGCTGATCGCTGGGGCGTCATGGGCGGGTTTCGCAAGCTTTCTCGGGGAGAATCCCTTCAAGTCCTGGTCCATGGATATCTACTCAATGAGTGCTGGGGATGCGTTGCTACCCCCCTACTTGATGGTCTCCCTATTCTTGTGCTTGTCTGGTTTGGCATTTGCTTGGCGATTCGAGTCGCAAATCCTCTCGCTGTTGATGCTAATACCTGCTGCACTTGCCGTTTGGTCTGTAGCGTATGGGCTGGATAGGTTTCTCGCAGCCAGCAAATCGAGCTTGCATCTCGGCAACGTGGCGGATTCAGGCTCGTACTTGGCTAGCCTTTCGATCGGTAGCGTGATTGCCGTCGTCTATGGATGGCGGACAAGCCAACGGGAACTGGCGGCACTAGCGGCTCCAGTGCATGGGTCCGCAACCTCGGCCTGGGCTCCTGAGTTATTCGGTTCCGCGTCCGCTAACGGTGCGCAATCCGAAGCGCGATCCGCTGAGGCTTGGACTCTCTGGCCGAGCGTCACGCCGATCAGCGGAATGCTTTGGCAGATGATACGCCAAAACGGGGTCTGGTGGTCCCTCATCTCGATCGCCTCGCTGGTCGTTTTAGCGGCCGGATCGGGGTTTCATGCTTTTGGTGCCACAAGCACCATTGATGACGATTGGATCTTCTTGCTCCTTTTTCCAATAGGAGTGTTATCGGGCCTACTGGGCGTCTTGGCCTTTCAATCCGACGGGATACAGCAGCGAGTCCGCTTCTACGCAGACCGAGGTGTATCGCCGACGGTGCTGTGGTGGACTCGCCATTGGATCCCAGTGACTATGCTCTTGGGAATCGCGGTCGTGCGATACTTGACGCTTCGATTGTATCGACCGCAAAATCCTCCGTTGATCCTTGTCGACACGATGGCGGTGCTTGCGATTAGTTTAGCCGCCTACATTGTCGGTCAATGGGTATCGCAGTTCATCAAAAGTCCGATCCTCTCGGCGATTATCCTACCGGCAGTTCTTTTGGCGAACCTTGCGTATTGCATCTTTGCGATTGGCGCGATGGAAACACCTTGGTGGCTTCTGATTCCATCGTTTGCGATCATCGCGATTTCCACCTGTTGGATGATGCGGCCATGGATGGAGCGGCGGATCGATTGGACGTATTACTTGCAACATGGCGGATTTGTTTTAGCGGCCCTGGCCATACCGCTCGTACCGGGGCTTTGGAAGATCTGGAACTTGCCCAGTATGCCCTCCGAGGTCCGAACAAACCTCGAACAACTCGCTATGAAAAGCCCAAGTGTTTCCCGAATGCCAGGTTCCCGATTGCCACAGAGCATCAACTTCGGATTTGGAACACTCACGGGGCGCTTTGACCTAAAAAGCATCGGTGCGGTCCTCGATCAAAACGAGCAAGTCAAAGAGCAGTTATCTCATGGCCTCTTGCGGCAAGCGACAAGCCCAGATTACTGGCTTGCACATTCAAACCCGCAAGAGCTACTTCAAGCCTATTGGGCAGAGCTGGCGGGCCTCCAAAATGATTTGATACGGATCCAAGGCGACCCAACGCTCGACGCCAAAGAATCGCTGGAGAAGTACCAGGCTGCTGTGACAGATATCCCAAATTTGGTATCGGGATTGAGGGCGACCAAACGGCTTAGATTTTGTGATCTCGCTGAAAGAATCGAACTGATTGCATTGGGGCAATGCATGCACTCGAAGGCTCGGGAGTGGATGGGGGATGCGGCCTACCAATCCGTCACCAAGCTGCTTGCCGACGACCAAGCTCGCGATCAGTCCCGAAGGCTTGCTCTTGCAACGGCCTGGTGGGAAACAAAGCAATCCAAGAAACTCGATGGCTTAGATGGTTATCTAACACAATACTACGGTAACAATAAACCGGGAATGGATCAGGCTTCGATTCCAAATAGCATCCGCATGCTGCGAAACCATGATTTGTTTGTTGCAGACTTGTGGAGACTCTTAGAGTTGACTGCCGGTAGCAGCCAAGCAACAACTCATCGCCAATCGATGCTTTCGAAGAACGCTTGGGCAAGTAGTTGGATTGACACGGGAAGTTTCATCTGGATGCAATTTCCTATTTATACCCCCGCTGAGACTTGGCGAGGTGACTGGGAAGTTCTCGCTAAAAAACTTGTACTCGAGGGAGATAGCCGTGAGTAAGAATATAAAAACCGCATTTCCGAAGTGGAAGGTCGCTGCGACACTCGCAAGTTCCCTTGCGGTGCTTGCCGTAGGATTTCTCGCTACCCAAATGTTCGCTTGGGAAAGCGCGATCTACCGAGAGCACAAGCAATGGAAGAGCGAGATTGAGACGCAGGTTGCGCCGACCCTCGATCGAAGAGTCGAAGGAAGCAGTGCGACCGCACCCCAAGAGGTGAATTCCGATACGGTACGCAGATGGGAAGGGGTCTTGGCTCAAATCAATCATCCCTACCTCAAGGCACAGCAGGACTTGCTTACCGAGGTGTCATCGATTGCCTCGCCTAGGGATCTGAATGCTGTTGTTTTTGATTCCCAAGCCGTTTGGTCTAAATTACCTGACGAGTTGGCAAGATTCGTTCAGAGCAACAGCGAGTTGTTAGCCTCGGTTTACGACCTTGTTCTAGGACCGATCGCGGACCCTTGGATTCCTCCGACGTTTTATAACGGCCCCGCGCAAAAGGTTCGCGAATTGGTTTTTTGGGACATGGCGAATTGTTTAGCATCCAAAGACCAAGAGCGATTCAAGAAGGGAATGGAGGCTTACCATCGCTTAAGCCACTACACTGGCCATGTTGGGGTTGTAAATAACGATGCATTGATGTGCCTCTTGCATCGAAGGCTTGACGAACAGCTCATCAGTGCCGAGGAAGCGTCTAAGTGGCTTGACCAAATGTCACAAATCAGGCCAAGTGCGATGTATTTTGGCGATGCCAGCTTTCGAGCGAAATCCTATTTCTTAAACTTCAGCCAGCAATATGAAGGGGGATGGGTTCTTCCGAGCGTCAAGAAGGAACTGTTTGAAGAGTATTGTTCCCGGAACAATCTCTGGGCTGATCCCTTCGTTCAGAGCGAACAATCTTACTTGAGTTCACTCAAGTACTACACACTCGCCGTGCGTGTCGCCCTGCTCCAAGCGGTCGAGGAAAAACGAGGTCACCCAAAGCTTCCCGAGGATGTGCTTGCACGGTTGCGTATTCCAGGTGACATCGAGAGAATCCTATCCACGATGTTCAAGGGGAACTACTCGGCAACATCGCTTTTTGAGTACGTGCAAAAGACTCCGGATGCAGGTGAGTTAGAATTCAAGCTACTGAGAGATATCTCTTCTGGTCCGTTCCCGATTCGGACCACTTACGAAATCCAGGTACCGACCGATCCAAAGTAGCGATTTACACGGCACCGATGCGTTCGAACACACCCGTTGGGAAATCAGAAAGGGCCGGCTTGCTAGTCGATCGCTGAGCTTTTGGCTTCCTTTTCAAGGATTGACTTTCAAGAGCAAGGGTGGTCTCTAAGCTAAACAGCCCATGCTCTGCGAAGTAGGTATTGCGATAGCCGTGGTGAGCAACTCCCAAAACCCAACATCGCGCATGGGGGAATTGCAAATTCCCTATTTGATTGAACAGTGGGTATTTGGCTGTTTGATTTTTTCCCGGAGGGCGGCACGTGAAATGAGAGGTGATTTTAGAGGCTGAGCATGTGGTTGCTAAATAAGAATACATCTGAAGCATATTGAATGGGTGTGTTGTTGCCAGGGTTCGTTGGCTTATGCCACCGGCACAGAGGTGTCTTGTGGGCAGGGGGTTACGGCCACCCTCGGCGGGCGCGTTGGGTTTTGGACAGTGTTGACTGGATTGACTGCGGACATTGTTGACCTCGTTGACAGTTGAGGGTACTTTGCTGAGTAACCGCGAGGCCACATTTTTGCCTAGCGGCAATTTGGGGATCCGCTCGCGAGGGGCGATTGAGAATGCTCGCCAAACCAAGCCCGCAATGGGCTCAGAAAGATCAGACAGATCGATTCAAGTTGGGGATGCTACCTTTTGCTTGCCAGGAATTGCTCTAAGGCTTGGCCTGTTGGCGTACGTAGTTTGGCGATTTGCTCAAGAGTGCCGACTCCCACGATCTGGCCCCCACGAGCCCCACCCTCCGGCCCCAAATCGATGATCCAGTCGCAGCACGAAATCAAATCAAGTTGGTGCTCGACGATGATGATAGTATTGCCCTTATCGACCAAACCCAACAGTAGCCTGACGACCCGTTCGATATCCGCAAGGTGTAGCCCTGTCGTGGGCTCATCCAATACATAAACCGTTGATCCATTGGATTTTTTTTGTAACTCCGTCGCCAATTTGATCCGCTGTGCCTCCCCGCCACTGAGGGTCGTCGATCGCTGTCCAAGGGTCAAGTACCCCAATCCGACTGCTTGCAAACACCGAAGCGAGTTTTGCAGGTCGGGGAAATTTTCGAAAAACTCCGCCGCTTGATCCATGGACATCTCAAGTACGTCTGCGATGTTTTTTTCTTTGTACTTGATCGATAACGTCGAGCGATTGAATCGCTTGCCACCACATGCTGCACATGGAACGTCGACTTGCTCCAAAAAGCTCATCTCTAGTTTGACACGACCTGCTCCTGCACACATCTGGCATCTTCCATCGCCTGCATTGAAGCTGAAGCGATTGGGTTGATAGCCACGCAGTTTTGCATCCCTGGAAGCGGCGAAGGCTTTGCGAACGCCATCCCAAAACCCACAGTAGGTCGCCGGAGTACTCCTGGGTGATCGTCCAATAGGAGATTGATCGATTTCCAATAATCGTTCGATCGCGTCGGCCCCTTGAAGATTCCGCCAATGCTCACCGGATCTCTTCGAGTCGGTCAACCAGCCGCTCAGAGCAGGAACAAGCGTATCGTGGATCAGTGTGCTTTTACCACTTCCGCTAACCCCGCTGATGGCGATCAAGCGTCCGATTGGGAACTCGACGGTCACGTCCCTGAGATTGTTTTTGCTTATCCCTTCGATTCGCAACTTAGGATGATTCTTGTCGATCGATCTGCGAAGCGTCTGGTGCATGGAGTAATCGGCGGCTAGATACTTTCCGGTAAGCGAGCCAGGAGACTGGATGATTTCCTCTAAGCTTCCTTGGGCTACGACCGTACCTCCTTGGGTTCCAGCCCCGGGTCCCATATCGACGACAAGATCTGCGGCTCGCATCATCGACTCATCGTGCTCGACGACAACAATGCTGTTGCCTTGGCCGCGAAGCGACTTGAGGATTCCGATGAGCCGCTCGGTGTCTCGAGAATGGAGTCCGATCGAAGGTTCGTCCAGGACATAGCATACTCCGGTCAGTCCGGTCCCGACGCTCGTAGCCAATCGCACTCGCTGGAGCTCCCCACCGCTTAGGGTTTGTCCCGGTCTATCGAGAGACAAATACCCCAAACCGACTTGGTCGAGATACTCCAACCGAGGAAGGATCTCCTGAAGGATTGGCAGGGCGATCTTCTTTCGCTCGGGGTCCCAAGTCAGTCCACCGAGCCAGATTCGAAGTTCTTGGATCGACTGAGCCGTGATTTGAGCGATCGAGAGATCTTGCAAGCGGATCGCAAGCGACTCTTGCTTGAGACGGGTGCCTTGGCAGGCCGGGCAAGTTTTCTCTCTGGGATCACCTATGGTTCCATAGCCTTCGCATTTGGGGCAAGCCCCATAGGCGCTGTTGAAGCTGAAGGTCCGTGGTTCGATCTCCGGCAGGCTGATCCCGCATCGCACGCAAGCAAACCGGGTCGAGTACAAATTCTCTTGAGAATCTGCTAAGGTGCGGACCAATCCCGAGGTCAGTTGCAGTCCATCGAGGATTGCTTTTTCGATTCGCTCGCGGCTTTCCTGTCGGACTACGATACGGTCGACGACCGCTTCGATGGTGTGCTCCTTGCGAACCGCAAGCTTAGGGATTTCATCGAGTTCATAGAGTTGCCCATCGACTCGAACCTTGAGCAACCCAGCCTTTTCGATTTTACTGAACACATCCGCATGGGCTCCTTTTCGATCTAGGACCATCGGAGCCATGATCGTTAACTTGGTTCCTTCGGATTCCCGCATGACTGCCGCGACAATGGCTTCGGAGGATTGTCGCAAGATCGGTTCATTGCACTTGTAACAACTCGGGATAGCGACTCTGGCCATCAGGAGTCGAAGGTAGTCGTAGAGTTCGGTGATTGTTCCGACGGTGCTTCGGGGGCTTTGAACACCCTGGGATTGATCGATGCTAAGGCATGGTTGCAGTCCACGGACCGAAGCGAGCTTGGGCCGTTCCATCTGGTCGAGGAACTGCCTGGTGTAGGTCGATAGGCTTTGGAGGTACTGGCGTTGGCTTTCTGCAAACAGCGTATCGAAGGCAAGCGAGCTTTTTCCACTGCCGCTCACCCCGGTCAGAACGATGAATTTACCGCGAGGCAAATCGATATCGACGCATCGAAGATTGTGGGTGGCAGCGCCACGGATCTGCATCGACTGGCTATTCTCTGTCTTGTGTTTCTCGGACAGGGCCGTCGGCTTTTTCATCTTTGAAGTAGATCGCATTGTAGCCGAGTTCCTGGAGTTTCTTTTGGAAACCTTCCCTGGCATGCTCTTCGCCGTGGACCAGACGAATTTCTTTAGGAGGGTTGGGGATGCCTTGAACGAATTTGATCAGATCCAACTGGTCGGCATGAGCGGAGTAGCCGCTGATGGTATGGGTTTTAGCGCGTACAGGATATTCATGGTGATCGATTCGAACCGAGCATTTTCCTTGTTCGCAATCTTGGATCGCTCGGCCCGTGGTCCCGACGGCTTGGTAGCCGACAAAGACGATGTCGGTATTTGGCCGATGGATAAAGGCTTTGAGGTAATCCATGATGCGTCCACCTGCGCACATACCGCTTCCGGCGATGATGATGGCAGGTTTTCCGGAGCGTTTAAGGTATTCGATATTGCCTGCTGATTCACCGCCTCGGTCGATCTCGATGAGATTGTTGAAGACGAACGGTTGGCTATCGACGGTCAGAACCTCGCGGGCTTCCTGGCTCCAGTAAGGCTCCATCTGTTCGTAGATGTCGGTAAGTTTGATCGCGAGGGGTGAATCGACAATGATGTCGTAGGCACTCAGGGCTGAAGGTCCATGTTTTTGACCGATTCCTTCGATGACTTGGTTCAGCTCATAGAGGAGTTCTTGGGTGCGTCCCAGGCTGAAGGCAGGGATCAAGGTCACGCCTCGGTTCTCCAGGGTATCGAGCAAGATCGCTTCAAGGCGCTGCACACGGGATTCGCGGCCTTCGTGGATTTTGTCCCCGTAAGTGCTTTCGAGGACCAAGGTATCGGCGCGCTCGGGTGAAACCGGCGGGTTGAGGATCGGCGTGCAACGCGAGCCGAGATCGCCGCTGAAGCATATCCAGGAGTCTTTGTTTCGGATCTCGATGATCGCCGCGCCGAGGATGTGGCCGGCTGTCGAAAAACGAAACTCAGCGTTCCCAGGCAGCCTTTCCCATTTGCCGTACGGGACCGGGCGGATCAGATCCGTGATCGATTTGAGCAGATTGCCTACGACTTTTTTGTTTCGTGTGATTCCCAATCGGATCGCATCTTCGAGCATCACCGGCAGGAACTTGGCCGTCGGCGGAGTGCAGTAAATGGGACGATGAAATCCAGCTTCGATCAGATACGGGATTCGACCAATGTGATCGATATGGACGTGGGTCAGAAGCAGCGCATCGATTCCATCGAGGGGAAAGTCGATTTCCGGGGACGAATGTCGCCGAGCATCGGCACCTTGAAAAGAACCGCAGTCGATCAGGACCGATTGGGAGGCATTCAGGTGAAGTTGATGGCAGGATCCGGTGACCCCCAGATATCCGCCGTGATGTACGATTTCCATGGAAGAGAGTTCTCCAGTGAGCGATCGAGCAATAAAATCTGGTCCAGATTATAGCGGGCCAGAGAGTCTAAGATGAGATGGTTGAGTTTTCCTTGGTCCTTCGGCGCTTTTCTTGCCACAATTCCCAAAGGATGGGTAGGACGCTCAGGAGGATGATACCGATGGTAACAAGGAAAAAGTTCTTCTGAATCCATTCGGCTTTGGCTAGGAAATAACCTGCAAAGAGGAATAGGGTCACCCAAACAACCCCGCCTACGATGTTGGAAAGCCAGAACTTGAAAAAGTTCATTTTCCCTATGCCTGCCACGAACGGAGCGAAGGTCCGAACGATTGGGACAAACCGCGCCAGGATGATCGTTTTGGCGCCGTAGCGGTCATAGAAACGCTGGGCTCGGTCTAGATGCTCTCGGTGAAACCAGTTGGAGGTTTCACTTTTAAAGACCCTAGAGCCAGTATTGAATCCGATCCAGTAGTTGACAGCATCCCCCAGAATTGCCGCTACGCTCAGCAGGGGCCATAGGACCCAGATGCTCATCGGACTGCCATCGATCGCGCAGAGCGAACCGGCAGCAAAAAGGAGCGAATCTCCAGGTAAAAATGGAAGAATTACCAAGCCCGTCTCACAAAAGACGATCAAAAACAGAAGGGAATAAAGCCACGGGGCACCGACGGCCTCCATCAGTTCCCTCAGATGCCTGTCGACGTGCAGTATCCAGTCGATCCATTGCCGCATTGCGTAACTCTTCTTGGGACTTCTTCGTGAGGATTGCCTGCCGTTGCATCGCTTGCTACAAACATCGCCGACCCAGGGGGGGGCATAGGCCTAACAGGGAACAGGGTTGGAGGGACGCAGGTAGGAGGTCCAGAGAGCGGTTTTCCAAGGCTATCTGCCAACACCGCTATCTACCGACTATCTACCGATACGGCCTTGTTTTTGGACGAAATGTTCTTCGCGGGGGACATTTTAGTCGGCTTGTTAAGGCTGGGTAACCCTTGATTTGGTCTTTTCCTAACTCAGGAGTTCTGTACACTCTCCTCTCGTCAATTTCTAGGAAATGTGAGACATTTTCGTTTTCTGCGGGTGAATTTAAGACTATGGACCTATCCAAACTACGCAACATCGGGATCAGCGCGCACATCGACTCAGGTAAAACCACCCTCAGCGAGCGAATTCTGTTTTATGCTGGCCGGATTCACAAGATCGAGGAGGTCAAGGGGGACGGCGACGGGGCGACAATGGATTACATGGAACTGGAAAAGGAACGGGGGATTACGATCACCTCGGCCGCGACCCAGTTGCAGTGGAAAGATAATATTATCAATCTGATCGACACCCCAGGTCACGTGGACTTTACTATCGAAGTCGAACGATCCTTGCGTGTTTTGGACGGGGCCGTTTTGGTTCTCTGTTCGGTCGGTGGCGTTCAGAGCCAGTCGCTCACCGTCGACCGACAAATGCGTCGGTATGGTGTGCCTCGATTGGCCTTCGTCAACAAGATGGACCGAACCGGTGCGGACGCTTACCGAGTCGCTCAGCAAGTTCGCGACAAGCTCCACGCCAACGCGATTATGATGCAAATCCCCATCGGTGCCGGTGAGACGTTCGATGGCGTCATCGACTTGGTCTTGATGAAGGCGTTCTTCTTTGATGGCAAAGACGGAGAAGAGATCCGCGAAGAGGAAATCCCCGCCGACTACGTTGCAAAAGCTCACGAAATGCGTCAAAAGATGCTCGATGGCCTTTCGGACTTCAACGAGCAACTCGTGGAGCTTGTGTTCAACGAACAAGAGGTCCCTGCAGAGCTGATCTACCAAGCTTGCAAGGATGCGACCCAAGCACGCAAGATCACTCCCGTCTTCTGCGGTTCAGCTTACAAAAACAAAGGCGTGCAGCTCCTGCTCGATGCGGTCCTCCGCTACTTGCCAAGCCCCTTAGAGCGAACGATCTCGGCTCGTAAAGTTGGAAACGAAGAAGAGAAGTTGGCCCTTCAACCCGATCCAGAGCTCCCTTTCGTAGGCATGGCTTTCAAGATCGTCGAAGATCCATTCGGCCAGTTGACCTTCATGCGGATCTACCAAGGTAAGATCGGCAAAGGAGAGATGTACGTCAACCAGCGGACGAGCAAAAAAGAACGCTTCAGTCGCATCGTTCGGATGCACGCCGACAAGCGCGAAGAAATCGATGTCGCCGAAGCGGGTGATATCGTCGCGATCATGGGCATCGACTGTGCCAGCGGTGAAACCTACAGCAACGACCGCGATTTCTGCACACTCGAAAGCATGTTCGTTCCCGAGCCAGTTATCAAGGTCGCAGTCACCCCTGCCAGCCGCGCCGATGCGGACAAGATGAGCAAGGCCCTGAACCGTTTCCGGAAAGAAGATCCGACCTTCCAAGTCTACAACGACGAGGAGACCAGCGAGACGATCATCTGTGGGATGGGTGAGTTGCACCTGGATATCTACGTCGAACGGATGCGCCGCGAATACAAAGTCGAAGTCCAGGTCGGTGCCCCCAAGGTTAGCTATCGCGAGACCCCGGGCGAAGCCCAGGAATTCAACTACAAGCACAAGAAGCAAACCGGTGGTTCGGGCCAATTCGCCCATATCGTCGGTAAGCTCTCGCCGCTGGACCGCGAAAGTGAAAAAACCTTCGAATTCGAAGACCATGTCACCGGAGGTCGGATTCCTAAGCAGTTCATTCCCCCGGTCGAAAAGGGCTTCAAGGACTCGATGTTCAAAGGCCCACTGGCAGAATTCCCAGTCGTGGGTGTCAAGATCGAACTCGAGGACGGTAGCTACCACGATGTCGACTCGAGCGAACGCGCGTTTTACATCGCTGCATGCGATTGCTTCCGCGAGACCCTTCGAGCTTCGAATCCAATGCTGCTCGAACCAATCATGAAGTGCGATATCGAATGCCCTGAGAACGACCAAGGTTCGGTCGTCGGCGACGTTATCTCCCGCCGTGGTTTGGTCAACAACACCGATGCACGTGACGGCATCTCGTACATCACCGCCGAAGTACCCTTGGCGAATACCTTCGGTTATGCGACCGACCTGCGAAGCATGACCAAGGGCCAAGGAACCTTTGCGATGGAATTGGCTAGGTACTCGCCCGTTCCGCGGAGCCTCCAAGACGAAATCATCAACGAACGCAAGAAACAGCTCGCAGCAAGGGCGAAAGCCTAGCGACCGTTTGCTTGCAGAACTGATCGATACGACGTCGAGCGTCCAGAGACGCAAGCCCCGCGGCTTGCGTCTTTTTTTTCGCCCCTGGACATTGTTTGGACTTTGGCCGCACGTGAGCCCAAGGATCCGTTGACCTAGTCTATGAAAATCCAGTAAACAGACAGAAAATTGGGATCCTTGCATCAGCGAGCCCTTCCATCAGCGAGCAACTTGATGAATTCATACAACCTGACTCACCTCAAGCAACTGGAATCCGAAAGCATCCACGTCATCCGAGAGGTGGCTGCGGAGTTCAAAAAACCGGTCATGCTCTATTCGATCGGCAAGGACTCGGCCGTCATGACGCACTTGGCATTGAAAGCCTTTTATCCAGCGAAACCACCTTTCCCCTTCCTTCACGTCGATACGACGTGGAAGTTTCTCGAGATGATCGCGTTTCGCGACTCGTATGTGAAAAACGAACTTGGCATCGAGCTGCTGGTAAGCATTAACCACGAAGGGCTAAAACTCGGGATTGATCCTTTTGAAAATAGCGAAAAGCACACCGAGGTGATGAAGACCGATTCGCTCAAAGCCGCCTTGAACAAGTACGGCTTTGACGCGGCTTTTGGGGGTGCTCGGCGCGACGAGGAAAAGTCCCGGGCAAAGGAACGAGTGTTTTCATTCCGCGACAAGTTCCATCGTTGGGATCCCAAGAATCAGCGTCCTGAACTTTGGAACTTGTACAACTGCCGAGTCAATCCTCAAGAGAGCATTCGGGTCTTCCCGCTTTCGAACTGGACTGAGTTGGACGTATGGCAATACATCTATCTAGAAAACATCCCTCTTCCCGATCTGTACTTAGCCAAGCTGCGACCGATCGTCGAGCGCAATGGCGTGTTGATCAGCCCCAACGATGATCGATTCAAGCTTCGCGAAGGCGAGGTCATCGAGCAAAAGATGGTGCGGTTCCGCACCCTTGGTTGCTGGCCATTGACCGGGGCCGTCGAGTCGCATGCAACCACCCTGCCAGAAATCATCCAAGAGATGCTTCTGACCAAGACCTCCGAGCGGCAAGGGCGTGTGATTGACAAGGACGGAGGCGGAGCTGGTATGGAATTGAAAAAGATGCAAGGATACTTCTAAGATGTCGCACCAAAGTGATTTGATTGCCAAGGACATCCTGGCCTACCTAGAACAGCACGAGCGCAAAGAACTGCTGCGGTTCATCACCTGCGGCAGTGTCGACGATGGTAAAAGCACCCTCATCGGACGTTTGTTGTATGACAGCAAGATGATCTACGAAGATCAGCTTGCCCAGCTCGAGAACGAGAGCAAGGTTCACGGTACGACCGGGGGGAAATTCGACCCTGCACTGGTAACCGACGGATTGAGAGCCGAGCGTGAGCAAGGGATCACCATCGATGTGGCTTATCGGTATTTCTCGACCGCCAAGCGTAAGTTCATCATCGCCGACACCCCGGGTCACGAGCAATACACTCGCAACATGGCCACCGGCGCGTCGACTGCCGATCTTGCGATTATTCTTATAGACGCTAGGCATGGAGTATTGACTCAGACCAAGCGGCACAGTTTTATCGTCTCGCTTCTTGGGATTCGCCACGTGGTGGTGACCATCAACAAAATGGACTTGGTCAACTACAGCCAAGCTCGCTACGATGAGATTTGTGAG
>Ga0114972_10002043_pt1 | contig 15132 bp, 11 predicted proteins | sample M_140807_EF_Meta_FD_87354 | JGI IMG/M metagenome (GOLD analysis project Ga0114972, IMG submission 87354) | Freshwater microbial communities from Lake Montjoie, Canada to study carbon cycling - M_140807_EF_MetaG | ecosystem: Environmental > Aquatic > Freshwater > Lake | place: Lake Montjoie... | reverse complement strand
CGGTTTTGAGTCCATGCCCGGCCACCAGGCCTCTGAAAACCGAGGCGAATACGCTCCCAACCGGGGCGCGTCTTTGTCCAACCCAACGGGTGGTTTTGACAGCGTAGGACTCGGCACCTATGGCGGCACGGGCATTTACGCGGCCAAAATTGGCGGCGTGTGGGACGCCCTCTTGGGTGAAGGCCGTAAGTGGTGGTTCTTTGCCAGCTCTGACTACCATAACCGCGGCTCCTTCGGCCCTGACCAGCGTGAGTCCGACCAAGACTTTTACCCTGGTGAGTACCAAAAAGACTACGTGATGGCCCGCAAAGGCACCAACAGCCTGTCTGCTGAAGCCATCATTGACGGTTTGCGTTCAGGCAACAGCTTTGCTGGCAGTGGCGACCTGATCGACCGTTTGGCCTTCGTGGCTTGTGCGGCCAATCCAGCTGTTCCTCGCCCCGCTTTCAAAGCGCTGGTTGAAAAGGCTGCGGCCAACGCGGCACTCAAGAATGCAGAAGTTCGCATCGACGGCTGTGCAACCATGGGCGAAAAACTGGTGGTGGCGCCGGGCGCCGATGTGGTGGTGGCCATTGCTGTGCGCGATCCGCAGGGCAAAAACTTCTCGCCTTACAGCTTCCCCAATCCTTCGCTCAAGCAAATCAACATCACCCAGCCTCTGGACATGCCGGTCCTCGACCACATCGATGTCATTGGCGGCAACGTGACCGGTTTTGTCAGCCCCACTGACACGGCGAAATACGCCGGCATAGAAGGCACTGCGGCTGCCAGCAACCCTTCTGCGGCCATCAAGAAGGTGTTCAACAGCACCAATTGGACTGCCACTGCCGATGGTTTGCGGGTCATGAGCTACCGCATTCCTGCGGTGAAGGTGTCGCAGTACGTTCGTTTGCGCGGCACCAACTTACCGGCAGCCACGCCCTTTGAAACGGATGCGAGCGGCAACCCCTTGAACGACTATGACTTGTCGCCGTTTGTGGACGCAGCCAAGGCTGAAGCCCAAAAACCCGGCAAGGTGGTTTGCGCTGATGCCGCGTGCCCAGCGCACATGCGGACAGTCAATGGCGTCAAGTACTCCACCTTGGACGTCGCCGCATGGGCAGATCTGTGGTTCTACAGCAACCCCGTTTACATTGAGGTGACCAACTCAGTCAAGGTCGCAGGCGTCAAGTAAAGCTTGCTAGAAAGAGGTGCAAGTCCGGAGCCCGGACTTGCACACCCGGCCAAGGGCCGGGTTTTTTGTTTTTGAAAGTCCATGTGTTGATTGCAGAGAGTTCGATGACACCCAAGGCGCAGGTGCCGCTGTTGCCGGGGCCTGCTCAAAAAGGGCTCGCGATGCTGCTGATGTTTGCTTCAGGTGCGAGCGGCTTGGTCTGGCAAATGGTCTGGACTGCGCAGTTCGGCTTGGCACTGGGCCACGAGATCATTGCGGTACTCTCGGTTGTGGCGGCTTTTTTTGGCGGCATTGCGGCGGGCTCTTTATGGCTGGCCCATCGGCTGGAGCGCAGCCTTTACCCGGGTCGCTGGTATGCCGGTTTAGAGGCTTTGATTGCCAGCTGGGCGCTGTTGGTGGCGTTCGCATCCCCCCAAGTTTTACCTCTACTGTCCCAATGGATGGGTGCTGAGCCCTCGGCACTTTGGCATTGGGCCCTGGCTTTTTTCATTCCGCTGTTCGCTTTGTTGCCTGCCACTTTGGCCATGGGCGCAACGCTGCCTGCCATGGAGCGTTTGCTCAGGCGCAATAACACCCATCCGCTGGGCAGCGTGTACGCCGCCAATACGGCAGGCGCCATGACGGGCCTATTGCTGGCCGTGTTCTTTTTTGTGCCGAGCCTGGGACTGCTGGGCACCAGCTTGGTCTTTGCCGGGGTCAACGCGGCCTGCGCCTTGCTGGCGTGGCAAATGTGGGGCGGACAATTCAGTCGTGATTCGCGCTTGCCCGATGCTGCGCCCTATGTTGAGCCACACAGTGCTCAGACGATGGATTCACCCACTCCCTTGCCTGCGCCGAAAGCGGTTGCGCTGCGCCTTTTCCTGACCGGACTGTTGGGCATTGGTTACGAGGTACTGGCTGTTCGTGTGATCAGCCAGGTGACTGAAAATACGGTTTATACCTACGCGATGCTGCTGGCGGTTTTCTTGATGGGCACCGCCCTCGGTGCTGTCCTCATCAAGCGCGCTGGTGTGACTTTGGCGGTCACTGCAGAGCGCATAGACCAAGCCCTTGGTGCGCTGATTGTTTCCATTTTTGTGGGTGGAATCAGCCTGTGGTGGGCAGACCAAAGCTACGCGCTGCCATCACGCTGGTGGGGGCCGAGCGCAGCTACATCAATTGCTGGCGAGTGGCTCGCAGGTATGGCCGCCCTGTTTTTGCCGTCCATGGCCATGGGTGCGCTGTTCACCTTGCTGTGTCGCCAGGCCCTGCAAATCCGTATGCCGCTGGGCACGGCATTGGGCATCAATAACTTAGGCTCAGCGCTGGCGCCCGTCCTTGTCGGCCTGGTGCTGGTGCCCACTGCGGGTGCGCGCGCTGTTCTGTTCATTTTGATCGCCGGGTATTTGGCGCTTCGATCTCTGCAAAGCTGGAATCGGCCCGCTGCTTGGGTGGCGGCCGGGGCTTTGTTGGTTCTGGTTATTTTTGCGGGCCCCCTTCGCTTTGTGGACGTGCCTGCGGGCGGGCGCTTGCTGTCCTATCGCGAGGGTGTGATGGCCGCCGTGAGTGTGGTGGCCGACGCCGACGGTGTCGCGCGGCTGCACATCAACAACCGCGCCCAGGAAGGCAGCAGTGCCAGCGGCCAGGTGGAGACGCGTTTGGCGCAACTGCCGCTGCTGCTGCATCCGTCGCCGCGAACTGCCTTGTTTTTGGGCTACGGCACCGGCTACACCGCCAACGCCGCAGCGCTGGATCCCCGCATCCAAGTCAAAGCGGTTGAGCTATTGCCTGAAGTCATTGAGGCCGCTGGCATCTTCGCTTTGAAGGCCGGTGCGCCGGCGTCGGCCAGTCCGGTCACGACCGTCGCCGCGGACGCGCGCCGCTATGTGCAGTCCGCGACGGACCGCCACGATGTGATCGTGGCCGACCTCTTCCATCCCGCCAGAAGTGGTGCCGGCAGCCTGTACACCGTGGAGCACTTTGCTTCTGTGAAGGCCCGCCTTGCGCCGGGCGGCTTGTTTTGCCAATGGCTGGCCTTGCATCAAATGGACATCGAGACGCTGCGCAGCATCGTCGCCGCCTTCTTGCAGGTGTATCCCAATGCCGTTGCCGTGCTGGCCAGCAACAGCCTGGACACGCCGGTGCTTGGTTTGATTGCACGACCCGATCAGCCCGCATGGGAGATAGAAACCGTTCGCATCCGCATGGCTGGCATCTCGCCATTCGTGGCAAAAGCCTTGAAACGGGCCAAGCTGGATGATGAATTTGCGGTGCTCGGCAGCATCATTGCCGGGCCGCTGGCGCTCAAGGACTTCGTGGGTGACGCAATTGTTAACACAGACGACCGTCCCGTGGTCACCCACAGGGCGCCATGGGTCAGTTACGCGCCCCAAGAGGCGCCCAGAGATCGGCTCACTCTGCTGATGCAGCGGCTTGCACCGCGTGCCGCCGATGGGATTGCATCCCATCAGGGCGCTGACGCTGCGCGGTTGGAGGCTTATTGGACGGCGCGCGCAAAGTACCTTGCTTTCGGCATGGCGGTGCGCCCTGACCCGGACCCGCGGGTCATGCTGAACCAATTGCGCCTGCCGCTGTTGGAGATGGTGAAAACAAGCCCAGACTTTCGTCCGGCTTCTGAGCCGCTGCTGGCCTTGGCTGAGGCGGTTAGGGAGACCGATCCAGAGCTTTCGGCACAAGTAAAATCTGCGGTGCAATCCGCTCTTTTATCTCCGGTACCTCCTATCCCGCCGTCAACCTCGCCGCCTGCCACACCACTTGTCAAATTGCAATAAGCACCATGGAATCTCCTACTCTTGTCTCTCCCGCAACTTGGCTACAGCGCACCCTGCGTGAGCCGCTGGCCCACTTCATTGTGTTGGGTGCCCTTATCTTTGCAGCCGATTTTTTCTTTCTGTCCGTGCGGGGCGATCCGCAGGAGATCGTGATCACCAAAGAAACCTACGCCGAAGCCCGCGGTGCGTTTGTGGCGGGCATGAAGCGTGAGCCCACCGCTGCCGAACTCAAAGTGCTGACCGACCGATGGGTGGACAACGAAGTTTTGTTCAGAGAGGGTCTCGCTCTGGGCATGGACCGGGGGGATCAGGCGATGAAGGACAGGGTGGTGTTCAAAGTCCTGACGGCCACACAGTCCGGGTTGGCATTGCCCAAAATTGACGAAGCGGGTTTGCGCGAATGGTTCGAGTCGCGCCGCGATCAATATGACCTTCCAGCGCGTCTCAGCTTTGAAGAAGCCGTGATTGCTGTCAGTGATTCAACGCCTGAAAAGTTGAAGAAGTTTGTGACAGCCTTGAACGGGCAACAGGTCCCCGAACTGGAAGCCAGTCTGCGTGTTTTCAAGGACAGACCCAGGCCTAGCCTGGACCAAAGTTACGGCGCGGCATTTGCCGATGTGCTTGAGAAACAAACCGTGGGCACTTGGGTGGTGCTGGAAAGTAAAGAAGGCTACCGCGCCATACGTCTTACCGAATTGACACCGGGCCGCGCGGTCAGTTACGACGAAATGAGAGAGCGTGTGTACACAGAATGGAAAGAGATCACGTCCTCGCAGTTGACCAAGAACGCCATACGTGAACTTGGCAAAAAATACCGTATTCGCGATGAAGGAAAGAATTCGTGATGGTGTTCCATTTCAGGCAGATCTTCCAGCGCGCAGCCTTGTCCGTCATTTTGCTGGTCACTGGAGCGGGCGCATGTGCACACGAAATGACCATGGCCGATCTGTCGATGCGGGAGGTCGCGCCTAAAGAGTTCGTTTGGGCCTGGGGCGTACCCGGCAAAAATACACCTGTCTCGCAAGACTTGACCCCCGTCTGGCCAGAGGGTTGCGTGGCTGACGCGAGGACGGTTCGCTGCGGCGAACGCGGCCTGGCGGGAAGCCTGGCGGTCAATGGGATAGGGAAAAACTACTCAGCCGTCATTTTGCGCATTACTTGGCAAGGAGAGCAGCGCAGTACTTTTACATTGACCAAGAACCAACCTGCAGCGCGCTTGTTTGGCTCTGCGCGCGACGAGCGCGACGCCTGGCAGGTGGCGCAGACTTACGTTGTGCTGGGCATAGAACATATTCTCAGCGGTATCGATCATTTGCTGTTTGTGCTCAGCTTGTTGTTTCTGGTGGGGTTTCGGCGTCAACTTTTGGCAACCATCACCTTGTTCACGGTGGCGCACAGCCTGACCCTGGCCGCCAGCGCCTTGGGTGCCTTGACGCTGCGGCCACCGCCGGTGGAGGCGGTTATCGCCTTGTCCATTGTGCTGGTGTGCGCGGAAGCCTTGAGTCAAAAAGACACCCTCACCCGACGCTGGCCGGGGATCGTGGCCTTTGTATTCGGTCTGGTCCACGGGTTGGGCTTCGCCGGTGCCTTGAAAGACATTGGACTGCCCGAGCAGCATGCCAATATCGCACTGCTCACCTTCAATTTGGGTGTGGAGGCGGGTCAATTGCTGGTCATTGGACTGGCATGGCTGGTGGTTCTGGCTTCTCGCCGATTCGCTTGGACTGCTGATGCGCGGCGGGTGATTTTGTACGGTATTGGCAGTATCTCGGTGTTTTGGACGCTGTCTCGCATCGCCGTGATTGCGGGCTGACGCCACATGGCCGACATCTTCGAGTTGTTTCCCACGCCGGTGATGCGCATACCCGCCTTACTTTCACTGGAGGCTGCACTGGCGCTGTCAGAACGTTTGTCGCGGGCAGCCTCGGTGACCAATGAGCGATCTGCGCAGCTGTCGCACACACGCATCCTCAGGCCGGGTGAGGACGCCGCTCTGGATGCGGTGGTCGGGCAGATCGGGCCGCACCTGCAGGCCTTCGGCCAACTGCTTTTCGGCGAGTCATTGCGCTGGCTTATCAAAGAGATGTGGGTCAATGTGCTCCAGCGCGGTGGAAGCCAATCGCTGCATAACCATGCCAACTGCTTCGCATCCGGTGTCCTGTATCTCAGCACTTGCGACGCGTCGGCCTGCACCCGTTTCAGCCGACCACTGGGCGGTGCAGAGTTTGTTTTTCGCAACACGCACGCCGGCATGCAGACCGGCCCATTTAACGCCGACAAATGGAACGCGCCACTGCCTGCGCCCGGCGACTTGATTCTTTTTCCAAGCTATCTGCTGCATGAAGTTCCCGTCAATCCAGGTGGCGAGCGGGTTACGCTGGCTTTCAATGCCATCCCGGATCGACTGGACGCATGGGGCTACGGTGTTGGGTTTGAACCCTGAGTTCTGAAATTACGCCGGCGTGACCGGTCGCAAAGGAGTCGTCAATGATGAAGCGCGCTTGGTTAAACATTATTTTTTTATCGATCGCCGCCACGGCAGGCCCGGCCTACGCTGAAGACGTTTTGGCTTGTGAAACCCTGTCGGTACACTTCAAAAAGAGAGAGTACCGGTGCCCGTTGACGGCCAAAGCAAACGCGCAGCACATCCGCTTCAAGGCGGACTTCTCTGGAAGTCACGACGACACGCAGTTGTCCATGACCCTGAGTTTGGACGGCTTGCCTGTCACCTGCGGCAAGGGCAGCAAGACTTGGCTCAATGGCGAGGACGGCGACGTCAGTCTTGAGTGCCACCTTGTCCTTGACGGTGCGGCGGGTACCCAGAAAATGCTGCATGCAACCGTCAACCTTTATCACGCTGAATTTGTGGGTGTCAAACTCAGCGCCCTTTGACCCTGGGTGTCAAGCAGGCAGGGCTGAGCGGTGCATTTTTTGCAGTGCGTTCGCCACTTCCGTCACCAAAGCCGGGCCTTTGTAAATGAGACCGGTGTAGATCTGCACCACATCGGCGCCCGCCTTGATTTTGGTGACTGCGTCTTGGCCGCTCAAGATACCGCCTACGCCCACGATGGGAAAAGCGCTGCCCAGCGCAGCGCGCAATTGGCTGATCACCCGGTTGCTGGCCTCAAACGCGGGGGTACCTGACAAGCCGCCTGCCTCTTGCGCATGCCGCATGCCCTGAACCGCGTCGCGGGCCAAGGTGGTGTTGGTGGCGATCACGCCATCCATGCCGTGCTTGAGCAAGGTGGCGGCAATCACGCCCACTTGGGTTTCGTCCAGATCGGGGGCAATTTTCAAAAACATCGGAACATGGCGGCCATGCTGTGTGCTCAGTTGCGCGCGGCGCTCGACCAAGGCGCCGAGCAAGCCGTCCAGAGCCTCGTCGCTTTGCAGGGCGCGCAGGTTTTTGGTGTTGGGGCTGGAGATGTTCACCGTCACATAGTCGGCGTGCGGATAGACCCCGACCAGCGCGGTGAGGTAATCGTCAGTGGCGTTCTCGATTGGGGTGGCGGCATTTTTACCGATGTTCAAGCCCAGCAAACGGCCTTGCTGGCGAAATTGCGCTTGCTGCACATGGGCCACAAAGGCGTCCAGACCCTCGTTGTTGAAACCCAGGCGGTTGATCAGGGCTTGTGCTTCGGGCAGGCGAAACATGCGCGGCTTGTCGTTGCCCGGCTGGGCTTTGGGCGTGACGGTGCCAACCTCCACAAAGCCAAAACCCATGGCCCCCAGGCCGTCAATGCAGCGTGCGTTTTTGTCTAGGCCTGCCGCCAAACCCACGCGGTTGGGGAACTGCAAACCAGCCAAAGTGAGGGGGTCGCGCACAAAGGGCTGGCGGAACAGCGCGCCCCAAACCGTGTTTTGGGTTTTGGCCAGCGCATTCAAGGTCAAGTCGTGCGCAGCTTCGGGATCCATGCAAAATAAAAAAGGGCGTGCCAGGGGATACAGGTTAATCATCGGATAATTTGCGATTGCGGGTTGTGTGCGATTGCTTGGATTGTCGCAAACCTCAGACTCTGACCCTGACTCTTTCATTCCAGCCTTATTTTTCAGCACCCTTGAATTGCATATGACACAAGACGAACTCAAAGCTTTGGTGGGTCAAGCGGCCCTGCATTACGTGGTCCCCGGCGAGATTGTCGGCGTGGGCACGGGCTCCACGGTCAATCAATTCATTGAGGCGCTGGCCAGCATGAAAGACCAGATTAAAGGTGCGGTCTCCAGCTCCGAAGCCTCCACCCAACGCTTGAAGGCTCTGGGCATTCCGGTGTTTCACTGCAACGCGGTGGGCGAGTTGTCGGTCTACATCGACGGCGCGGACGAAATTGACGGCCTGGGCCACATGGTCAAAGGCGGCGGCGCGGCGCTCACCCGCGAGAAAATTGTGGCCGCGCAGTCGCGCCAGTTTGTGTGCATTGCCGACGAAAGCAAGTGGGTGAGAACCTTGGGCGCTTTCCCGCTGCCGGTCGAAGTCATCCCCATGGCCACGGCCCGCGTCATGCGCCAGTTTGCGGCCATGGGCGCCTTAGCCCAGATTCGCCAAAAAGATGGCCAGCCTCTGGTGACCGATAACGGCCAACACATCGTGGACGTGACGGGCTTGCACATCACCGACCCGTTGGCCTTTGAAACCCAGGTCAGCCAATGGCCTGGCGTGGTGACGGTGGGCGTGTTTGCCCACCAAAAAGCGCATGTGTGTTTGCTGGGGACGGCCAGCGGCGTGAAGACGCTGACCTTTTAAGCCCAGCCAAGCCCGTTGATTACGCGCTCATGCCTTGGTGCCGGAGCAAAGCATCCAGATTCGGCTCGCGCCCTCTGAAGGCTTTGAATGATTCGAGTGCGGTGCGGCTGCCACCGGCTTCCAAAATCGCTTCTCTGTAGCGGCGGCCGGTTTCGATGTCGTGGCTGCCGTCGCTGTGCAGCGTTTCTTCAAACGCGGCGTAGGCGTCCGCGCTGAGCACTTCGGCCCATTTGTAGCTGTAGTAGCCGGCGGCGTAACCACCGGCAAAAATGTGGCTGAAGGTGTGGGCAGAGCGGTTGAACGCGGGCGAAGGCAACACCGCCACTTCGGCGCGCACCGTTTGCAGCAAAGGCATGAAGTCTTGCGCCGGGTCATGGGCTGAATGCAGCAACATGTCAAACAGCGCGAACTCGATTTGGCGCAGGGTTTGCAGGCCACTTTGGTAGTTTTTGGCGGCCACCATTTTGTCAAACAAGGCGCGGGGCAGGGGCTCTCCAGTGTCCACATGGGCGGTCATGTGGCGCAGCACTTCCCACTCCCAACAAAAGTTCTCCATGAACTGGCTGGGCAGCTCCACCGCATCCCACTCCACGCCGCTGATGCCCGAAACGTCGTGCTCATTCACTTGGGTCAGCATGTGGTGCAAGCCGTGGCCAAACTCATGGAACAAGGTGGTCACGTCGTCGTGCGTGAGCAGGGCGGGTTTGCCATCCACGCCTTCGGCAAAGTTGCACACCAAATGGGCTACGGGGGTTTGCAGTTGGCCGTTGTCTGGGCGCAGCCAGCGGGTGCGCACATCGTCCATCCAGGCGCCGCCGCGCTTGCCGTTGCGGGCCGGTTGGTCCAGGTAAAACTGGCCGACCAAGGCGCCTTGGCGTTCGATGCGGTAAAACTGAACGGCCGGATGCCACACGGGCGCCGTGTCGGGCCGAATGCTGACTTCAAACAAGGTCTCGATGATCTTGAACAAACCGGCCAGCACTTTGGGCGCGGTGAAATACTGTTTGACCTCTTGCTCGCTGAAGCTGTAGCGGGCTTCTTTGAGCTTTTCGCCAATGTAGGGCCAGTCCCAAGCCTGCGGATCCGTCAGGCCGAGGTGCTCGGCGGCGTAGGCTTTCAAATCGGCCACGTCTTTTTGCGCAAAGGGCTTGGCACGCGCGGCCAGGTCGCGCAAGAAATGAATCACCTTGGCGGGCGACTCGGCCATTTTGGGCACCAGCGACACCTCGGCGAAGTTGGCGTAGCCCAGCAGCTGCGCTTCTTCTTGGCGCAGGGCCAAAATGTCTTGAATCAGAGGGGTGTTGTCAAAGCGCTGTGCATCACCCACGGACTGGTCGGAGGCGCGTGTCACATAGGCGCGGTACAGCTTTTCGCGCAGGGCGCTGCTTTGCGCAAACTGCATCACGGGCAAATAGCACGGCATTTTCAGGGTCAGTTTGTAGCCGACTTGGCCGTCTTTTTCAGCGGCGGCGCGCGCGGCTTGCTGCACGTCATCGGGCACACCCAGCAGTTCTTCGGCACTCACCAACAAGGCGTAGCTGTCGGTGGCGTCCAAGGTGTTTTCGCTGAACTTTTGCCCCACTTCGGCTTGGCGTTCTTGAATTTGGGCAAAGCGCTCCTTGGCCGCACCGGTCAATTCAGCCCCGCCCAATACAAAGTTGCGCATGGCGTTGAGATGCGCTTTTTGTTGTGCAGGATTCAAGCGGGCGGTGTCGATGGCTTTGTATTTGGCATACAGCCGCTCGTCGGCCCCCAGCCGGGTCCAGAACTCGGTGACCTTGGGCAGGGCGGCGTTGTAGGCAGCACGCAACTCGGGGCTGTCGGCCACGCTGTTCAAATGACTCACTGCGCCCCAGGCGCGGCCCAGGCGTTCGGTGGCCACGTCCAGCACCTTCGCAATGGCTTGCCATTCAGCCGGAAAATTGTCTTGCGTGACCTGCTCCAACGCGGTTTCGGCTTGCACCAGCAAGGCGTCAACCGCCGCCTCCACATGGTCGGGCGCAACGGCATCAAACAAGGGCAAATCGGCAAAGTCGAGCAAAGGATTGGTCATGGTGTTCATGGGTTAGGCTGCAGAGGCGTAAATGGAAGTCGTCCCCAAAGGGGGACCAAGGAGCTTCAGTTGGCGGCGTTTTCGGCGGCTTCAAGGGTGTTGACCAGCAGCATGGTGATGGTCATCGGGCCCACGCCGCCGGGCACGGGGGTGATGAAACTGGCAACTTCTTTCACGCCCTCAAAGTCCACGTCGCCGCACAGTTTGCCATCTTCATTGCGGTTCATGCCCACGTCCAGCACCACAGCACCGGGTTTGACCATGTCGGCCCTCAGCACGTTGCGCTTGCCCACGGCGGCGACGATCACATCGGCTTGCAGGGTCATGGCTTTCAGGTCGGGCGTGGCGCTGTGGCAGATCGTCACGGTGGCGTTCTTTTGCAACAGCATCAGCGCCATGGGTTTGCCCACGATGTTGCTGCGGCCAATCACCACGGCGTGTTTGCCTTTGAGGTCGTAGCCAATGCTTTCCAGCATCTTCATGCAGCCATAAGGCGTGCAGGGCCAAAAGCCGGGCATGCCGGTCATCAAGGCCCCGGCGCTGGCGATGTGAAAGCCGTCCACGTCTTTGGCGGGGCTGATGGCTTCAATCACCTTTTGTCCGTCGATGTGTGCGGGCAAGGGCAGTTGCACCAAGATGCCGTGAATGCTGGGGTCGTTGTTCAGCCCTTCAACACGGGCCAGCAGGTCGGCCTCGCTCATGCTGGCGTCGTACTTTTCTAGCACCGAATGCAGGCCAGCGTCTTCACAGGCTTTGACTTTGTTGCGCACATAGACCTGGCTGGCCGGGTTTTCGCCCACCAGCACCACCGCCAGACCGGGCGTGACGCCTTGGGCCTTGAGGGCCTGCGCGCGCGCAGCGACTTGGGTGCGCAGTTGTTTGGACAGGGCGTTGCCGTCGATGAGTTGAGCCGTCATGTTGGATGTCTGAATGGGGGTGTGAGGGGTAAAAAGCAAAACGCCCGGCACAGGCGCGGGCGTTTACAAGTCGGGCAGGGCGCTCAGGCCTTGGGTGCGTTTTGCCCCAGGGCAATTTTGAGCAGATCGGCTACGGTGTTGGCGTTGAGTTTTTCCATGATGTTGGCGCGGTGCGCTTCCACGGTTTTGATGCTGATGCCCAGATCGTCAGCGATCTGTTTGTTCAGACGGCCGGCGACGATGCGTTCCAGCACCTGTGCCTCGCGGCCGGTGAGCTTGGACATCAAGGCGTCGCGGCTTGCCGCTTGTTGGAAGTCTGCAAAGGAGTCACGTGCATTGTCGAGCATGCGCTCCACCAAATTCACCAGGTCGTCTTCTTTGAAAGGCTTTTGGATGAAATCCATAGCGCCTTTTTTCATGGTGTTCACGGCCATGGGCACGTCGCCGTGACCGGTGATGAAAACGATGGGCAAAGGCGATTTGCGCTCGATTAGACGATCTTGCAGTTCCAGGCCGGTCATGCCGCCCATCCGGATGTCGGCGATCAGGCAGGCCACTTCACGCGGGTCGTAGCGGCTGATGAAGGTTTCGGCGGAATCGAAACAGCGCACGCGGTAGTCTTTTCCTTCAAGCAACCATTGCAAAGAATCTCGCACCGCTTCGTCGTCGTCAACAACGTACACAGTGCCTTTTTTGGGAATCAAACTCATGCGGTTACCCCGGGTAATTTTTCGGTGTCTGGTAAAGGTGTTGTGGATACAGGAATCCAGAAGGAGAAACAACAACCTTGTACATCGTCGGCATTGTAGAGGTTCTCAGCAACGATTCTTCCTTGGTGTGACTCGACAATGCTGCGGCATAAATTAAGACCGATGCCCATACCTTCGACTTTTGTAGAGAAAAAGGCCTCATACAAATGTTCCAGCACCTCCGGTGGAAGTCCCTTACCCGTGTCGGTGACTGAAAAGTTGACGACTGAGAGACCATTGATTGTTTTGGGTATGACCTGCAACTCCACCTGCCTTGAACCCATGGGGCGCTGGGCATTGTCAATGGATTCGGCAGCATTTTTCATCAGGTTGACCAGGACTTGCTCAATCAAAATCGGATCAACCATGAGTTGAGGCAAGCGAGCTGCCACGTAATGTGACAGCCGCACGTTGCGACGTCGCAACTCGATTTCAGCCAACTCGACGGCTTCATGCACCATGGTCAACACATCAGAGGGAGTCCTGTTGGGTTCGCTGCGTTTCACAAAAGAACGAATGCGCTGAATGATCTGGCCTGCGCGTTGGGCTTGGTGGGCCGTTTTTTCCAGTGCCCAAAGCATGTCTTTTTCGTTGATGTTTTGGCTGCGTATGCGACTCACCAAACCTGTGCAGTAGTTGCTGATGGCGGTCAGGGGTTGGTTCAATTCATGCGCCACGCTGGAAGCCATCTCGCCCATTGTGATGAGTCGGCTGGCGGTCTGCGCCCGTTCTGCCTGTTGTGCTGCAATTTCTTCGGCTTGGCGTCTGGCAGTGATGTCCGTCGCAATCACCATTTGTGCCAGCCGGCCATCTGCCCAATTGAGATAGCGGGAGCGAACTTCTAACCATTTGCCCAGACTCGGTATAAACAATTCAGCCCGTTCTGAAGGCGCCACCGTGAGGCTTTCAGTGGGCAGTCCTGCAAAATCGTCGACGTCGTCATCGTGGGGGGTTTCTTTACTCACCTCGATAACGCCTGCTTCTGCGACAAGACTTAAGTGCCCTTGTGTATTGGCACCAAACCATTGTCGGTACAGTTTGTTGGCAAACAACAATTCTGATCTGCCCAAAGGCGCGACGGAAACGGCTGCGTCCAGGGCTTCCAACACAATCGTGAATCGGTCATGTGCTGCAGCCAGTTGCTCTCGAATTCGATTCGGCTCGGTGATGTCCGTCATGGAGGTCATCCAGCCGCTTTGTTTGCCCACCGCATCAATCAAGGGGCTGACATACAAGCGCGCATCAAAAATACGGTTATCTTTTCGTTTGACCCGAACTTGAAAGCCGCCAGGAAGGCTGTGTCCGCTGATCTCTTCTTTCAAGCGTGTCATCAGATGTTCACGGTCATCCTCGGGCCAATAGGCAAAGGGTGGGGTGCTGCCGACCAGTTCGCTTTCTGTCCAACCTGTCATTTGGCAGAAAGCGGCATTCACATAACTGATCCGACCGTGCATGTCCAAGGCCCGCATGCCTGTGAGCATGGAGTTTTCCATGGCTCGGCGAAAGTTGGTTTCTGCAACCAAGGCTTGCTGTGTTTGCATGCGCCTGCGGGTATGGCGCCAATTGCCAATCAGCATCCAGGCCGTCATCACGCTCAAAGCGCAAACCAACCAAAACAAGCCACTGCCGACAACACCCTGGGAGGTTCGCCATGCTTGCGCACGCAAGATCAAGCCATTGCCAACGGGGGAAACGGGTACCTCGTATTCATTTTCTTCTCGTCCAGTCCAAGTTTGCAAATTCCACAGTTGTGTTCTTTTGGGGATCGATTGACCTGCAAGCATTTGCCCATCGCTGTCCAGCAGCGCCACAGCATATTTGGCCATGATCTCAGTGGGAATCCCGTAGCGTAAGAGTCCTTCAATGCTGTATTCACCCATCAAGACACCGCTGAATCGGCCATTGTCATCCGTGAGGGGTGTGTGCAGCTGCAGTACCGGTAGCGCGTTCGGGTTGTCCTTTAATTTGCTCAACTCGATTTGGGCATACACAGGTTGCATGAGGTCTCTGGCCAGTCCGTAGCTGTTTTCGGTTTCACCGATTTTGAGAATTTCACCTGCTGTCCAAGTTTGACCGTTCGTCAAGCTGGGAGCTGTACGAGAGGCCATGATGCGGCGTTTGCTGTCAATCCACGTTAAAGCTTGTAATTCCGGGTTTTGCATGACCAGTGATTCAGCACGCAACATGAATTTTTCGCGGTCCAATTCTTTGTTGGAAATGTCACGTGCCAACCGCATAATTTGCTCTTGTCGCTCTAACAACCGCAGTCTCAACCTTTGTTGACCGTATTCCACATCCCGTTTGACGGCCTCTTGTTCGCGGTCAATCTCTTCGACTCTCAAATACCAAAATGAAGACACGATCGCAGCTAAAAACAGCAATACCGCAGCCACGGGGGCCAAGGTGGCAAACCGGTCTTGCCTATGCGGCGCTTGGCGTGTCCACCAGCGTTGCCATAAAACGACGGGTTTGAACTGTAATTTTCTGCCGGAAGCAAAGCTCAATTTCATGTTTACGAGTGTAGATGAATGCTGTTTGATAGTCACATTTGTCTTGCGTTTGATTTCTTTTAAACCCAATAAATTTCACATTATAAAATCATTAAGCATAATTTGAAATATTTTATAAATTGTGAGAAACTCCGGCTGTAAATTTTCAACGGCCTAAATACAAGGAGACAACCATGTCAGCCGTACCCTCGAATCAGTTGGGATTGGATCTGGACGT
>Ga0114972_10002042_pt1 | contig 15134 bp, 11 predicted proteins | sample M_140807_EF_Meta_FD_87354 | JGI IMG/M metagenome (GOLD analysis project Ga0114972, IMG submission 87354) | Freshwater microbial communities from Lake Montjoie, Canada to study carbon cycling - M_140807_EF_MetaG | ecosystem: Environmental > Aquatic > Freshwater > Lake | place: Lake Montjoie... | reverse complement strand
CAGAACTTTTTGGGCTGAAAATGATAAAGCATGGGTGGATATGAATACAGATAATCCAGTAGGTTGGAATTGGATAAATAACAAACAAGATTTTTTATGGGTAAGTGAAAAAGATGGTTGGCGCCATATTTATAAAATAAGTAAGGATGGAAAAACAACTACATTAGTTACAAAAGGTAATTTTGACATTGGAGAAATTAAAGCAATAGATGAAGTAAATAACTATGTTTATTTTACTGCATCTCCAAATAATGCAACGCAACTTTATTTGTATCGTATAAAAATAAATGCGGCAGTTGGTAAAGTTTCTAAAGAAGAGACAATGGAATTATTAAGCAATGTCACATTAAAAGGTACACATAATTATGACATTTCTCCAAATGCAAAAATGGCTTTACATCGTTTTAGCAATCGCAATACTCCACCTATTTCAGAGTGGGTAGAATTGCCTGAAAATACACCGACAAATTCGAACAAATCTATTTTGAAAAACGTAGAAACTGATGGTTCAATACAAGTTGAATACATGAAATTGTTAACCGCTGATAATGTAGAACTTGATGCTTGGATCAATAAGCCGAAAAATTTCAATCCCAACAAAAAATATCCACTTGTGGTTTATGTATATGGAGAGCCAGCAGCTAAAACCATTGATGATGAATATGGAAATCATGAAAACTTTTTGTACGATGGAAGCATGTCGGATGATGGATATATTCAGGTTGCTTTAGATAACAGAGGAACGCCTTCTTTAAAAGGTGCTGCTTGGAGAAAAGCGATTTATAGAAGAAATGGACAGATCAATATTCGTGATATGGCAATGGGTGTATATAAACTAATAGAAACTTCGCCGTTTATTGATACATCGAGAGTTGCTGTATGGGGCTGGAGTGGAGGAGGTTCATCTACATTGAATTTACTTTTTCAATTTCCGAATATATTTAAAACAGGGATCTCCATTGCACCCGTTACTAATTTGTTGTTTTACGATAACATTTACACCGAGCGATACATGGGTTTGCCTCAAGAAAACATGCAAGATTTCATAAAAGGTTCACCTATGACACATGCAAAAGGTTTAAGCGGAAATCTATTATTGGTGCATGGTACAGGTGATGATAATGTACATTATAGCAATGCAGAATCTTTAATCAATGAGTTGATAAAATACAATAAACAATTTCAATTTATGCCATATCCCAACAGAACGCATAGCATCAGCGAAGGAGAAGGAACGTTTCCGCATTTGTCAACATTGTACTCTAATTATTTGAGAAGCCATTGTAAACCGGGAGCGAAATAGTTGATTTTGAATTGTGATGCTTGTTACTTAAGAATTTGGATACATGATTATTGATATTGGATTTATTTTCGTTCCAAATTGTTATTTCAACCCCAAACCACAAACCACAAACAATAAACCCTTAAACCAGCGAAGCGACTTAAATCCTTAAACTTTTAAACGTTTAGCTAACTCTTCCCGGATAAATTTCAAGTGCTTTTTCAAGACAGTCTATTGCTTTATGTATGGCTTCAACATTTAACACATAAGCCAATCTAACTTCATTTTTACCTAAGCCTGGGGTAGCATAAAAGCCCGTTGCCGGAGCGAGCATTAACGTTGCGTTGTTGTAGCTGAAAGACTCCAAAAGCCATTGACAGAAAACATCGCAATCATCGATTGGTAATCTTGCCATGGCATAAAATGCGCCACCTGGATTGGGACAAAAAACGCCAGGGATTTTATTTAATCTTTCAACAATCGTGTCTCTTCTTAATTTGTATTCAGCTTTTGTAATGTCAAAATAATCATCAGGCAAATCAACTGCAGCTTCACCAAGAAGTTGGGCATAATATGGTGGACTTAATCTTGCTTGTGCAAATTTCATGGCAGCGTTTAGCACTTCTTTATTTTTGGTAACAAAAGCGCCAATTCTTCCACCACAAGCACTATATCTTTTACTGATGGTGTCCATCAAGATAACATTATTCTCGGCACCCTTTAAATGCATGGCACTTGTATGTGTTGCTTCGTAACAAAATTCTCTGTAGGCCTCATCTGCAAAAAGAAACAAATTGTGTTTGATTACAAGCGCTTCAAGAATTTTCATTTCCGCTTCGCTATATAAATAACCCGTTGGATTATTGGGATTGCAAATTACAATTGCTTTGGTTTTAGCAGTAATGGCTTTTTCAATTTCTTCCATTTTAGGCAAGTCGAATCCTGTTTCAATTTTACTGCCAATTGGAACAACTTTTACGCCAGCCTGAACAGCAAATCCATTGTAATTGGCATAAAATGGTTCAGGAATAATTACTTCATCACCCGCATCCAAACAAGCCATAAATCCAAATAAAATCGCTTCACTACCACCTGTAGTTACAATGATTTCAGATGCATCAATATGGATATTGTTTTTAGCATAATATTGAACAAGTTTTTTTCTATAGCTTTCATTTCCTGCGCTATGGCTATACTCTAAAACAGAGAAATCTGCGTTTCGAACAGCATCTAAACAAGATTTTGGCGTTTCAATATCAGGTTGTCCGATGTTTAAATGAAACACATTAATTCCTTTTTTCTTCGCAGCTTCTGCAAATGGAACCAATTTTCTGATGGGAGATGCGGGCATCATTTCCCCACGTTGACTTATTTTTAGCATGTTGCAAATATAAGTTTTTCAGATAAAAAGAAAGGGTAGCGATGAAGTTGAATTTTGGTCTTAAATAAAAATTAAAAAGTCGAAATTAAAAAAGTCGAATCTACAATCTACAATTTTGATTTTTTACTTTTGACTTTCTGTTTAACTTGTTTCAATGTTTTTTAAAAATTGCTTCATAGTTGTCATTTCAATGCATTAATATTCAATAACTTGCATAGCATAAATCAAACAAATGACTGTAATTATTGTATTTTTTCTAACCCATTGGTTTTTATCTCTTTTTTTACATACTTTTTTTCTGCATCGATTTGCTTCTCATAAAATGTATGAAACCAGCAAAAACTGGGAGAGGTTTTTTTATCTAAGTACATGGTTTGTACAAGGTTCTTCATATTTAATCCCAAGAGCTTATGGGGTAATGCACCGTATGCATCATGAATATAGCGATAGTGAAGAAGATCCTCATTCTCCACATTTCTTTAAGGATGTTTATCAAATGATGATGAGCACTAAAAAGATGTATCATTCATTCATCTATAACGAAAGAATTCCGGATGAAAAATTCACAAAGGATTATTTACCGGTATGGGAAAAACTCGACAAATTTGGTGATCATAATTTCACAAGATTTTTTTTTATTTTATCATACATCGCTGTTTATGTAGTTTATGCGCCAAGTTTTTGGTGGTATTTACTTTTACCCATTCATTTTTTGATGGGGCCAGTTCAAGGTGCAATTGTGAACTGGTGCGGGCATAAATATGGCTATCGTAATTTTAATAGTGAAGATAAAAGTAAAAATACAAGTCCTTGGGGAATTTTATTGATGGGCGAGTTATTTCAAAATAACCATCACCATAATAAAGAAGACGCAAACTTTGCTAAAAAATGGTACGAGTTTGATATGACTTATTTAATCATGAAAGGACTAAACGCAGTTGGCATTATTAAAATAAAAAAGTTGGGATCTTAATATTTCGCTTTCAATTTTCCATATACCTTTTCGCTAAGTTAATTATTACTTTAAATTATTGAGGACAATACCATTTGATTTATTTAAGAAAATTCAGTTTTAACAACATTGTACATTCTTAGGTTTTTAGTTAGATAATTTGTAATGGCTTAAACTGAATATTTCTTTATGATGAATAAATACAAATAAGCTGCAAACATTAGCGTTACTATTAAATTTATTTCTTCAGTTCATAACAAGAAAACTTTTTCAACTACAATATCTATAAAATTAAAAACCCCGCAATTTGCAGGGTTCTTTAAATGTAGCTATAAAAATAGATTATGGCTTCTTAGTTGTTTTTTTCACTGGTGCTTTTTTAGCAGGGGTAGCAGTGGCTTCAGTTGCTTTTGGAGTAGCTGCTGAAGTTGATTGAAGAACAGGCGTGCCAGGAGCTGCTATTTTAGCAGGTTCAGTTGAAGGGGTAGCTGCTGCGTCTTCATTTTTTAAAACCTCACCTTTAATGGTAATAGCTCTCATATCATAACCTGCAAATTTCACATTCAAACGCTTTTCAAACATTCCTACGTTTTTAGCGTTGTATGTAGCTTTGATAAAACCGGATTTTCCAGGAGCAATTGGCTCTTTTGTGTAATCGCCAATTGTACAACCACAAGTTGGAGTTGCTTGCTCAATTACCAATGGCTCTTTACCAATATTGGTAACTTCAAATGTAGCCATAGTAGGATTATCTTGTTTGATTCTACCTAAATCAATTACTGTTGAGTTGAATCTAGCTACTGCTGAATCTGATTGTGCAAAAAGAGCTGTTGTTAATACGAATGCAGTTAAAGAAAGTAATAGTTTTTTCATGATTTTGATTTTTTAGTGTTTATAATTAATCTTTTAAGATGCTTGATGATGTGTTTACTGGAGCGCTAGAAGATGGTGTTTTCCATACTTCTCCTTTTATGGTGATGATTCTTGTTTGATCTGTGTTATAAGTTATGGTTATTGTTTTTGAAAAAGGACCTTCGGCCGCAGCGTTGTAGCCAACTTTAATTGCACTTGTTTCATTTGGTGCAATGCTTTTGTCTTTTTCCCATTCTGGGGTGGTGCATCCACAACTCGCTTGAACATTTACAAGTTTCAAATCAGTATTGCCTCCATTTTTGAATGTGAAATTATGAATTACAGGTTTTCCTTGAGGAATTTTACCAAAGTCAAATGTTGTTTCTAATAAAATTAATGCAGTATCTAATTTTGTAGTTTGTGGTGTTTCCAACTTTACCGCATCATGATTATGTCCTTCATGTTGGGCAAATAAATGAAGACTAAACAAAAAAGATAAACAAAATGAGAATAAAACTTTCATGATTACTTAGGTGTAATTTAATTTAAGCGTAAATATACAAAATCCTTTTACAAACAACTATTTTGGTACTTTGTTTTGAGTTTTTTAACAAACTAATTTGAAAGTGTTATTTTTGAAAAATATTATTATTCCAATGGATACATCTATTAATGAAATCAATACACAGGAACAACTTAGTTTTGAAACTTTTAGAAATGAAATACTAAAAGATTATAAAACTTCTTGCGAGAGCAGAGAAACGAGTTTAATGGGAAGAAGGGAAGTGCTTTCAGGAAAAGCAAAATTTGGTATTTTTGGCGATGGCAAAGAAGTTGCTCAAGTGGCCATGGCGAAATTTTTTAAGCCAGGGGATTTCAGGGCTGGTTATTACAGAGATCAAACATTCATGTTTTCGAGTGGATTGGCAACTATAGAACAATTCTTTGCACAACTATATGCCGATCCCAATATTGAACACGAACCCTTCAGCGCTGGCCGACAAATGAATGCCCATTTTGCTACAAAATTTGTTGCAGAAAATGGTGATTGGATGGATTTGGCTTCGTTAAAAAATGTATCTAGTGATATTGCACCTACAGCAGGTCAAATGGTGCGTGCTTTAGGTCTTGCTTTTGCCTCTAAAGTTTTTAGAAACGTACCACAACTTTCTGAACTTAAAAATTTAAGTAACGAAGGAAATGAGGTTTGTTTTTGTACAATTGGAGATGCATCAACAAGTGAAGGACAATTTTGGGAAACCATGAATGCTGCTGGTGTTTTACAAGTGCCATTAGCTGTTTTCGTTTGGGATGATGGATATGGAATTTCTGTTCCTAAAAAATATCAAACCACTAAAGGCTCAATTTCAGAAGCTTTATCTGGTTTGCAAAAAAATGAAGATTCGAATGGTATTGATATTTATAAACTAAAAGGGTGGGATTATGCTGGTATGTGCGAAGTGTTAGAATCTGCCATTCAGAAAATCAGAGATACCCATGTTCCTGCCTTATTTCATGTTGAAGAAATTACACAACCTCAAGGACATTCTACTTCGGGTAGCCATGAACGATATAAAGATGCAGACAGACTTGCATGGGAGAAAGAATGGGACTGTTTAAAACAAATGCGTAAATGGATTTTAGACAACGCACTTGCTGATGCGGCTGAATTAGATGCCATTGAAGAAAGTGCGGTTGCTTTTGTAAAAGAAAGCAAACAAAATGCTTGGTCAAATTATCATCAACCACTTAAGAATTTAGTAAAAGAAACGGCTGATATTTTGAATGATTTAGGTGATTCGAATCCTGAAATTTCAAATGTAATAAAAGAGTTAAATGCCATTCGTGAACCAATGCGTAGAGATGTACTTAAGTCATTGGCTTCAATTGTAGATTTGTCAAATTTAAACGAGTCTGAATTTGCCCGCATTAATCAATACTATCAACGATTAAAAACGGAAAGTGAAAAACTTTATGATTCATTCTTGTATAATGAAGGAGAAAAATCAGCCTTAAATGTCCCTGAAATTTCTGTTCGTTACAATGATGATGCTGCTTCACTAAATGGGTTTGAAGTGTTGAATAATTACTTTGATCAATTGTTTGAATCGAATTCAAGAGTCGTTGCTTTTGGAGAAGATCTTGGTCATATTGGAGACGTGAATCAGGGCTTTAGTGGCTTGCAGGAAAAATATGGCATTCAGCGTATATTCGATACCGGTATTAGAGAATTGACCATAATGGGGCAAGGGATCGGGTTGGCTTTAAGGGGATTAAGACCAATCGCAGAGATTCAATATTTAGACTACTTATTGTATGGACTACAACCATTGAGTGATGATGTGGCAACCACCCATTTTAGAACAGCTGGTCAACAAAGTTGTCCTTTAATTGTAAGAACTCGTGGACATCGCTTGGAAGGGATTTGGCATAGTGGCTCTCCAATGGGCATGATTATAAATTCACTGAGAGGGATGTATGTTTGTGTTCCGAGAAACATGACTCAAGCCGTTGGAATGTACAACACATTATTACAAAGCAACGACCCAGGATTAGTAATTGAATGTTTAAATGGATATCGATTAAAAGAAAAATTGCCCAACAATTTACTTGAATATACCGTTCCTTTAGGTATTCCTGAAGTGCTCAAATCGGGAGATGACATTACCATTGTGGGATATGGATCTACTTTACGCATCGTACAAGAAGCAGCCGAAAAACTAGCATTAATGGGTATTTCATGCGAGATAATAGATGTGCAAACTTTATTGCCTTTTGACATCAATCATTTAATCAAATCATCGCTTAATAAAACAAACAGGATTTTATTTGTTGATGAAGATGTACCAGGTGGAGCAGCTTCATACATGTATAACAAAGTAATGGAGGAGCAAAATGGATATCGCTTATTGGACGTAGCGCCTCGTACATTAACGGCAAAAGCACATCGCCCATCTTTTGGAAGTGATGGCGATTATTTCTCAAAACCCAATACAGAAGATGTAATAAGGGTAGTTAAAGAAATGATGGCTGAGTAAGGATAAGATATTTTGACTATTTTAAATTGTGATACACTTTTTGAACATCTTCATCTTGTTCAAGCTTATCAACCATTTTCAATACTTCATTTGCTTCATCTTCACCAAGTTCAACGGTGTTGGCAGGAATGCGTGTAAGCTCAGCGGTTATCACTTCAATGCCTTTTTCCTCTAAGGCTTTATTCATATTGCCAAATTCATTAAATGCAGTACGAATAATGATATTGCCTTCAGCATCTTCACCAATTTCTTCCAATCCAAAATCAATCAATTCCAATTCTAGATCTTCGGTATTTAATCCAGCATTTTTAACTTTAAATTCTCCCATTCTATTAAAAGTAAAGGCAACACTTCCACTAGTTCCTAATGCGCCGCCACCTTTAGTAAAATGCATTCTAACATTTGCTACTGTTCTAGTAGGATTATCTGTGGCCGTTTCTACCATTACCGCCACACCGTGTGGTCCATAACCTTCATACGCAATTTCTTCATAGTTGGTGGTATCCTTTCCCATCGCACGTTTAATCGCCGCTTCAACGCGATCTTTAGGCATATTGCAAGCTTTTGCGTTGATATAGCACCTTCTTAATGCAGGGTTATTATCAGGGTCTGGTCCACTTGATTTTACAGCAATTGCAATCTCTTTACCAATACGGGTAAAGTTTTTAGCCATTTTATCCCAACGTGCAAACATGGCACTTTTACGAACTTCAAATATCCTTCCCATAGTATTAATTTATTTAAGGTTGACAAATGTACGGAAATGATTTTTTTTAAAGTTGTCAGTCTTATTATTTTATAAAATATAGCTGTATTATCTTCGCCAAATGGAACAAAATTTTTCTTATCATCAGTTGTTTGCTTTTGTGCAATCTATTTTTATAAAAATGGGATGTTCAGAAATTGACGCAGTCACAGCTTCGAAATCTTTACTAAGTGCCGATTTAAGGGGCGTTGATAGTCATGGTATTGCGCGTCTAGTAGGTTATGTTCGATTGTGGGAAATAGGGCGAATAAATAGTAAACCCGAAATAAAAATCATTCACGAAACACCAAGTACTGGAGTTGTAGATGGCGACTCTGGGTTGGGTTTGGTTGTAGCTCCCTGGGCGATGAATGTTGCCATTGAAAAAGCTAAGCTAGTGGGCAGTGGATGGATAAGTGTTCAAAATAGCAATCATTTTGGAATAGCTGGGCATCACGCGATGATGGCATTGCCTCACGATATGATAGGCATTGCTATGACAAATGCTTCGGCTTTAGTATCGCCAACTTTTTCTAAAGAAAGGATGTTGGGCACCAATCCAATTGCAGTAGCCATACCTGGAGGAGAACAGCCTCCATTTGTAGCTGATTTTGCAACTACTACCGCAGCCAATGGAAAACTTGAAATATCACAAAGAAAAAATATTGCTGTTCCAAGTGGTTGGGTGCAAGATGAAAATGGTAACGAAACAAATGATGCTCATGCGTTGAAGAAGGGTGGGACGTTATTGCCGCTTGGTGGCGATCGTGAGCATAGTAGTCATAAAGGTTTTATGTTGGGCTCAATAGTAGATATTTTTTCTGGGGTTTTAAGTGGCGCAAATTTTGGTCCATGGGTGCCTCCTTTTCCTGCTTATGTGCCTATGCCAGAAAATATGCCGGGAAAAGGCATTGGGCATTTTTTTGGAGCAATGAGAATTGATGCTTTCAGAACAGCAGAGTCATTTAAAAAAGATATGGATCTATGGATAAGTAGATTTAGAGAGGCTGTTCCAATAGATACATCAAACCCTGTTGTAATTCCGGGTGATCCTGAAAGATTAATGGAACAAGAAAGAATCCATAATGGAATTCCTATTTCAGACATGCTACAAAATGAACTTAAAGCATTGGGCGGAAAATTTAATGTGCCGTTTGATTTGAGATAGAAAAGTAAAAAGTAAAATGCTTGAATTTTATACTAAGAAAAATAAAACCTACAAATTAATTTTTTACAAACGCAATAAAATCAAAGCGTTATCGTTTTAAAGATGGTTTTTCATAGGATATTGGATTAATACGGGCTGCGATTTCTATCACGGCCCTTTTTTTATTTTGGGAAGTGAAAAGTAAAAAGTAAAAAATCGAAATACTGGATTTTCATACCAAGAAAAATAAAACTTCTAAATTAAATTTTACAAACGCAATAAAATCAACGTGTTATCGTTTTAAAGATGGTTTTTCATAGGATATTGGATTAATACGGGCTGCGATTTCTATCACGGCCCTTTTTTATTTTGTATAATTGAAAAAATAAAAAAGTCAAAAGTGAAAATGCTGAATTTTCATACCAAGAAAAATAAAACTTCTAAATTAAATTTTACAAACGCAATAAAATCAACGCGTTATCGTTTTATAGATGGTTTTTCATAGGATATTGGATTAATACGGGCTGCGATTTCTATCACGGCCCTTTTTTATTTTGTGCAAGTGGAAATTTAAAAAGTAACAATTTAAAAAACAACTTGCAGCCATTGGTGGGGTTAACAATCAAATTTACTGGGCAATAAAAAAGCCCCGAATAATTTTCGAGGCTTTTAGAATTCCATTACAAATCATTTATATAATCAACATCGCATCTCCATAACTGAAGAAACGATATTTATCTTTTATTGCTTTTTGATATGCATCCATCATCAAGTCATATCCAGCAAATGCACAAGCCATAATCATCAAACTAGATTTTGGCAAATGGAAATTGCTTACCAATGAATCGGCAACGTTAAAATTATAAGGCGGGTGGATAAAATGATTCGTCCAGCCTTCTGACGGTTTTAATAATTTTTGAGCGGTGTAAGAGGTTTCCATCGCACGCATTGTTGTTGTTCCAATAGAACAAATTCTATGGTTTCCTTCTTTTGCTTTGTTTACGATGGTACAAGCCGTTTCATCTACTTTATAATATTCTGCATCCATTTTATGCTTACTCAAATCTTCTACTTCAATTTGACGGAAAGTGCCTAATCCAGTGTGTAAGGTTACTTCGGCAAAACGAATACCTTGTATTTCCAGACGTTTAATCAATTCTTTACTAAAATGTAAACCTGCAGTAGGTGCTGCCACGGCTCCTTCATATTTTGCATAAACCGTTTGATATCTTTCTTTATCTTCTTCTTCTGGTTTTCTTTTGATGTATTTTGGCAATGGGGTTTCTCCCATCAATTCAAGCATCTGACGGAATTCTTCCTCTGTGCCATCCCAAAGGAATCTTATTGTTCTTCCGCGGCTTGTTGTATTATCGATTACTTCTGCAACCAATTCATCGTTCTCTCCAAAATATAACTTATTACCCACCCTGATTTTACGCGCAGGGTCTACAATTACGTCCCATAATTTATTGGCTTTATTAAGTTCTCTCAATAAAAAAACTTCAATTTTTGCACCTGTCTTTTCTTTTCTACCATACATTCTTGCAGGGAAAACTTTGGTATTGTTTACCACAAACACATCCTTGTCATCATAATATTCCATGATGTCGGAAAAGGTACGATCTTCAATATGACCGGTCTTGCGATGAATCACCATCAAGCGACTATCTTCTCTTTTTTTTGTGGGATTTTGTGCAATTAAATTTAATGGGAGGTCGAAACGAAACTGTGATAACTTCATGTATATTGTTTTTAGGTTTTATACATGCCGCGATGCAATAAGATTGCAATTGTCATTTAAGCCTTAATAAAGGCACTTATCATGTTACGGCATGATTTTGAAGAGCAAATGTAATTTATTTTATTTAAAAAAAGAGAAAGAATTTGGGAGGAAGATTCTGGGAAAAGGGTTCTAGATACTTGATGACAGTTCATTCCAACGCCAAACACCAAACACCAAACAACAAACACCAAACTTATTATTAGAAAAGTATCAAAACGTAATGTACATCTATTCAGCATCTATCAAACTATCTTTTTTCAAATTATATCTATAATACTCGTAGCTGATGCAAAGAAAAATAAAAGCTTGGATACATTCGAAAATTTCGGATGCGGTTAAATAGTAATAAATATGATTTCCTACAGGAAGAAGCATCAATACTAATCTATATACAAACCAATTCATCATAAAGAAAACACCAACAGAAAATTTTGGGGTAGGCATTTTTATGTAATGTATAAAATCGGAGATTTTTTTTGACTGAATCATTAACATTGGGATTATTATTCCATAAAAAAGACAAAATAGCCGGAACAAAAAATTTATTTCTAATAATCTTTGTATTCCCGTTTTTTTAGACCCGTCAAAATTCCCTGTGTTAAACACTTCAATGTTATGAAAATTAAACTCGTTTTGAACATTTACTTTGTTTAAATAATTGGGGGTAGAAAAGTGGATTAAATGTTGACCCCAACTGATTTCTTCGCCTGCTCCAACGAAAAATAAAATTGAAAGTAAAATAAAAAAGATGTTTTTGGAGCTTCTAAACAATAGAAATAAAATTATTGAAGCTATTAAAAAAAACAACGCAGTAGAAAGTTCAAACAATGCGTTTTCGTCGCTAAGGCGTATAATTGATTCTTCACTGCAATAAGTATAAACAGTGTAACTAGCAATGATGGTTAATACGATTAAAAGTATATAACTTTTGCTTTGATTAAAATCATTTTGATACTTACTAAACATTTCTTTCAGATATGGAGGTTTTATGTTTCAATTCAGATATTTTATTTTTCAGAAAAATATTAAAGTAAAATCGAAACAAGATATTGTAAAATAATAATAAAATATAATAATAATAATTGGTTAAAACTTTAAATGCCTAACGGTTAATCCAGAATTAATGAGTTGTTTTAAAGAATCAATACCAATTTTAAGATGAAGTTCTACAAACTCTGAGGTAACTTTAATATCGCTGGCTTCAGTTTTCACGCCTTCAGGAACCATTGGAGAATCACTAACAAGTAATATTGCACCCGTAGGAATTTTATTGAAAAATCCTACAGTAAAAATAGTGGCCGTCTCCATGTCTATGGCATAAGCCCTTATTTTTTCTAGGTATGCTTTAAATTGTTCGTCGTGCTCCCAAACCCTTCTGTTGGTTGAATAACATACACCTGTCCAGTAATCACATTCATAATCTCGAATGGTTGTTGAAATGGCTTTTTGTAAAGCAAAAGCTGGCATGGCGGGCACTTCAGGAGGGAAGTAATCATTGCTTGTTCCTTCTCCTCTAATTGCAGCAATCGGTAAAATTAAATCGCCTAATTTATTTCTCTTTTTTAACCCACCACATTTACCTAAAAACAATACTGCTTTTGGGTGAATCGCTGAAAGTAGATCCATTATTGTAGCAGCTCCTGGACTACCCATACCAAAATTTATAATGGTGATGTTATTGGCTGTTGCGCATTGCATTGGATTGTCTTTTCCAATGATCTCTACATTGTGCCATTCTGCAAATAAGTGTACGTATTTTGAAAAATTGGTTAACAATATATATTCACCAAATTCTTCAATTTTTAATCCGGTGTATCGAGGCAACCAATTGTTTACGATTTCTTCTTTTGTTTTCATTGCTTGTATTGTTTTATACTTTTTTGTAAAATATAATCTAGCTCAGTTTTATTTTATAAAAATTCCAAATTAGTTAACTATAAATATAATCATTAGTTGTTTATTAGAGCTGAATAAACTTCGGTTGAACTGAATATAGTTTACCAATAAAGCAATCAATTCATCATTGCAGATTTTACTTTTGAAAAAAAATATTATGCAATCTATTCGAATTTACTTCTGCCTTTTTTTTGTGGTGATTTTTATTTCCTGTAAAAAAAACATTGTAGAACCAACGCCTTTAATCTTCCATGTTGTATCATCCCAAACCATAGATGATTTAATTTATAAGTCAACAATGACTTATGGCAATTTTGATTGGAATATGGTAGAAGATAATATCGTTTGGAGTGCTTTAGTACATAGCGATTATATGATGTCTATCGGTTTTAATCCTTCAGGATATTTTTTTGATGATGAAAAAATTCATGAAATAAAGATTCAAGAATCGATTTGGCAAAAAGCAAAGCAAGAGTTATTGAATGAAATTTTGAGATTAGAAAAAGAGTTGGATTCTTCTGTAACGTTAAAAAAAATAGTTCCATGGGAGGAACATTCTTTACCGCTTGTAAACGTATTGATTAGAAACCCAAAAACGATTTCATGGTTGAAAAAATCAGTTCTGGTTAGATATGCGGAGCCAATGGGATATGAGCCTCGTAATATTATAATTAATGAGATGAAAAAAGAAAAAACTATATACAATGCAATTGCAGGTAGTAGTGGCTGTGATCAAAATAATGCTGAAATTGGTTTAATGGCAAATAGCGATTATATCAATGTTTTACCTTCAGCCAAACAATCATGGAACTATCAATATCATAATATTCCAAAAGCTTGGACTAAAACTACAGGCGCCGGAGTTAAAGTTTTTTTTATAGATACGGGCTGCGAATTTGACCAGGAAAATTTAGGCACCTCGTTTAATCAGGGATATTCTGCAAGAAGAACAATTGAGAAAATAGTCACCTTGCCTAGGTCTACTTTTTTGGGTATAAACACCGGTCCTATTGAAACTGCTGATGATGGTTGTGGGCATGGTACATCAATGGCAGGCGCTTGTGCTGCACCAAGAGGAGTTGATGGTAATACGGTAGGTGTGGCTTATAATTGCCACATGGTTACTTGTAGGGCTGCTGAAGATGTATTTATTGAAGACAGCAGAGAATCAAAAGGGGTGGCAGATGCTTTTACAAATGCTGCTAACAGAACAGATGTAAAAATAATCAGTATGAGTTTGGGCAGAGTTACTACAAGTTCCCAAATTAAAGATGCTATTGCATTTGCTTATGGAAAAGGGAAGTTGATTTTTTGTGCGGCGGGTACTTCATTTAGTTGGACAAGTGGTTGGTATGGGGTGATTTTTCCAGCTACATTGCCACAAGTTAATGCTGTTACAGGTGTTTATGAAAATGATTTTAATACTTCATGTGCTAGTTGTCATGATGGAGCTGAAACCGATTTTACGGTAGTTATGGAAAAATCAACCAATGCCAAGTTTCCATTGTCATTGGCAATGCAAGGAAATATTCCATCAATTGTAGGAGGTTCCTCAGTTGCTACGGCAACTGCATCTGGAATAGCAGCTTTAGTTTGGAGCAAATTTCCGACATTGTCGAGAGATGCCATTTTAAATAAATTGATTCAATCGAGCTCAAATTATCCTATAAAAAATGCGCAATTGGGGTGGGGGAATATAAATGCAGATTTGGCTACGAATTAAGAAAAGTAAAAAGCGTACCTGAGGTAGTAGGTGAAAAAAGTAGCATTCTATTTTTTGAATTTTAAATTTTCACTTTTTACTTTAAATAAAAAAATCCTTCAATAATGAAGGATTTTTTTTAGACATTATATTTAATCGTGTAAACACGAAATCAAATTAAAAATCTCTGTTGTAGCCACCGCTACCACCGCTGCGATTACCGCCACCGCCGTAGCCACCGCCACGACTTCCGCCGCCACCACCGTAACCACCACGACTTCCGCCGCCGCCGCCACGATTTCCACCGAATCCGCCGCCGCCACCTGGACGCTTTTTGTATTCGCCTTCTTGACGTG
>Ga0114972_10002041_pt1 | contig 15136 bp, 10 predicted proteins | sample M_140807_EF_Meta_FD_87354 | JGI IMG/M metagenome (GOLD analysis project Ga0114972, IMG submission 87354) | Freshwater microbial communities from Lake Montjoie, Canada to study carbon cycling - M_140807_EF_MetaG | ecosystem: Environmental > Aquatic > Freshwater > Lake | place: Lake Montjoie... | reverse complement strand
GCTAGCCGAAGCCATCCGACGGATCCACTCGAATCAATCGATCAGTTCGATGTTCGGTGCTGGCGGCTCGATCCATTAGTGCCCGAGCGATTGCCCATCGGTGGTTGATATCCGGTTCTAGAAATATCCTTTCGGGACTTGCATCGCCTTTTGAACTACACGACAATCGGCGAAGAAAAGAAAACTCTACAAAAGATTAGTGAAACCTGGAAAGCAATGATCACCAACGCAAACGGCCTGAGTTTCGAGGAGTTGCATGTTGGAGATCGTTGGCAGAGCGACTCTCGCACCATCCTTCAAGCCGACATTCAGCAATTCGCTGCGTTGACCGGAGATCACGATCGGTTGCACATCGACCAGGAGTTTGCAACTCGAGGGCCTTTTGGGCAGACTGTGGTTCATGGCATGCTGGGGATGTCGATTCTTGTGGGGCTCAGTTCCACTGCACCGTCGGTGCAGACGGCCGCATTGATCGACGTTCAAAACTGGAACTTTTGTAAGCCCATTTTCCCAGGGGATACGGTTTATGCCATCACCGAGGTGGTCGATCTGAAACCCCATGGCCGTCGGCACGGCCATGTTTCTTGGTACCGGCAATTGGTCAATCAAAAAGGGGAAAAGGTCCAAGAGGGGACTTTGGTGACACTCGTCATGCGGCGCAAGCCACTGTCGAGCCGACCGGTTCGCGCCGATTCTGGTCATCTGGTTTCTGGCCATCTGGGGGCGGAAAATGCATCGGGCGACGCTTTGCTCAGTCCGGCATCGGAGGCATCGTTGCCTGTGCGGATGCTATAATGGAGGAGTTGATCCCTCCTTACCTTCACCTGCCGACGACACCATGCTCCGATTCCGATCGATTTGCCAGCTCGCCTTGGGTATTTGTGCGACTGTTCTGAGCACCCTGACTCTATGGGGTCAGGTTGACGACAAAGACTTCTTTGAAAAGCGAGTGCGGCCGATTTTGGCCGAGCGATGCTGGTCGTGTCACAGCGGGGTGTCCGGAGAGTCCAAAGGGAGTCTGCGGCTTGACCATATTGACTTGATCAAGCAAGGCGGAGACTCCGGACCCGCCCTTTTGGCCGGGGATGCGGATGCGAGTTTGATCTACCAAGCCGTGTCGTACCAGGGCTATGAGATGCCACCTGATGGGAGGTTGCCCAAGGAGCAAGTCGAGACGATCAAAGAGTGGATCGCTCGGGGGGCCTATTGGCCCAATGAGCCTTTGCCAGAGAACAAGAAGCCCGAGGAGGCTTTTGATCTGGAGGCTCGGCGGGAATCTCACTGGGTATGGAAGCCTCGTGTGAGAGTTGGTGTTGCGAGCCCATCGCAAGACCGATGGTCCAGTGGGATTGCTGACGCTCTGTTGATGCAAAAGCTCCGCGAGCATGGTCTGGAGCCGAGCGACCAAGCGGCACGATCGACCCTGGTCAGACGCGTTTATTTGGATTTGATCGGTATTCCTCCAACTCCGGCAGAGCTCGACCAATCGGTCAACACCCAGGATCCAGAGTGGTACACTAAGTTGGTAGATTCGCTCCTAGCGAACCCTGGTTTTGGGGTTCGATGGGCTCGTCATTGGCTCGACTTGGTGCGATTTGCTCAGTCGCGCGGGCACGAGTTTGATGAGGACATCCCCTCGGCGGAGCCTTATCGCGACTATGTCGTTCGAGCCCTCAACGCCGATGTGCCTTACGATCAATTCCTGACCGAGCATTTGGCGGGCGATTTGCTTCCTCTGCCGCGAGTGCATCCGACCTTGGGGTGGAACGAGTCGGTTTTAGGGACCGGATTCTGGCATCTAGGGGATTGGGTGCATTCTCCTGTCGACACTCGCAAGGATGAGACGGATCGCTTTGACAACATGGTCGATGTTTTTAGCAAGACCTTCCTTGGCATGACGGTGGCTTGTGCACGCTGCCACGATCACAAGTTTGATGCAATTGCGCAGGACGATTATTACGCGATATACGGGTATCTCCAAAGCAGCGATTATCGGCTGGTTCGCTTCGAGACCGACGTCCAACACCGCGAGTTGGCCCAAAGGCGGAATGAGAAAATGCGGCTGCTCCAAGCCCTCGTCGAGAAACAAATCCAGGAGCTGATCAAGCGGACTTCACCGAAAAGTTTTGCAGAGCTCAAAGACTCTGCGACGGTGGTTGAGGCTCTGAGCCAGGCGGCCAAGCTGATCGCGAATCATTCGAGATTTGCTGCATCGATGTTACCTCTAGAGGATGATCATGTTCTGTTCGATGCTAGGAGTCCTGATTCTCGACTTTGGCAATCCGATAGCGTGATCTATGGACAGGGGCCCAAGTTGCCCGGTTCGTTGTCCGTGGATTCAACCCCTCAAGTACCTTCTTGGAAAGTCCACCCTTTGCCGGAGGCTTGGCGGGACCCGTTTTGGAATCCGATGACCCAAACATCGCATGGAGTCAATCGGCTCAACCGCCATCCGCAGGTCAACGAGGCGGGCAAGATTTTTCCGACCAAGAAGTTCACGCTCAAGTCGGGAAAGGTGTCTTATTTGGTACGAGGTTCGTTCCGCGCTTTTGCGAGTGTCGATTCGCATCGATTGATCGCGGGTCCTCTTCACGGAGAGACAATCTTCGAAAACGGCGGACCGGATAACGAGTATCGCTGGGTGACTCATTCGCTGGATCGTTACAAAGGCAAGACGATTCATTTAGAATTCTCCCCCTTGCAGGACAAGCCGTTTGGGTTGGTGCAGGTCATCGAAGGACCGGCTCCGGCCCTGGCCCCGATGCCTGCAATCGAGGCTGCTGGTGCATTCGAAATGTGGAACGCCACGCGGGAGCTTGCCCTGAGGCAATTGCAGGATCCCTCCACGGCGTTGGATGTCACGCAACGCACGCAAGTCGCCGCTTGGACCCAAAGCGTACTGGATCAATCGGGCGAACAATCGCTAGGTACATTGGCGCTAGGTACATTGGCCGTAGAGGCCAAGCAGCAGGACATCGAGTTTGCCAAGTACATTGTTTGGCATTCCAACTTGGCATTGGCGATGCGGGATGGAGATGGGATCAATGATTCGCTGTTGATTCGAGGGAATCATTTGAAGCCCGGTGCCCAGGTGCCCAGGCGAAACCTGACGGCTTTGGGTGGCAAACAGAGTGTTTATCAAGGTCCAGGGAGTGGTCGATTGGCGTTGGCTCAGCAATTGCTTGAGCCGGACAACCCGCTGGTGGCTAGAGTGATTGCCAATCGTCTGTGGCATCACCTGCTTGGGCGCGGCATCGTACCGACGACCGACGATTTTGGTGTGTTGGGAATCAGGCCTACGCATCCGGAGTTGCTCGATGAGTTGGCCGAAGAGTTGATTCAAAGCGGATGGTCCCTCAAGTCCCTGATACGGTCGATTTGTTTATCGAGTGTGTATCGGCAAGATTCTCGGCCCAGTGAGTTGGCTCGGGAGAAGGATCCCGACAATCAGTGGCTTTCGCACGCCCGGGTGCGGCGTTTGGAATCCGAGGCGATTCGCGATACGTTGCTAGCCATCAGTGGGCAGTTGGACAATCGCTCGACCTCGGCAGATGTTCCGAGCGTCCCGGTTCACTTGACGGAGTTTCTTGAAGGTCGAGGTCGGCCGGGCCGCAATGGGCCGGTGGATGGGGCCGGCAAGCGGAGTTTGTATTTGGAGGTGCGGCGAAATTTCCTCAATCCGATGATGTCGACGTTTGACACCCCGAATCCGTTTAGCAGCATGGGACGCAGGAACGTGTCGAACGTGCCGGCTCAGTCGCTGATCCTGTTGAATGATCCATTGGTTCATCAGTTGGCCGATCGTTGGTCCGATCGGATTTTGCAAGAGCAGCCAAACGATACCGAGCGAATACGCACGATGTGGGTGACGGCTTTTTCGCGGGAACCAACGAGTTTGGAGCAGGAGCTGATGGACCGTTTCGTCCATTCGAAGGATTTTTCCAGCCCCAAGGAGGCTTATCGATCGCTTGCCCACATGCTCATGAACAACAAAGAGGCGATCTACCGGTTTTAAGCTTTTGAGATAGCTTTATTCTTTGGTAGGCTGGTTTAAGGGAGACTTGATTATGCTCTGCCGAAGCATTTGCTTGGCGTTGGTTGCAAGCCTTTGGACATACTCTTTAAATACCATTTTTGCTCAGGAATTGCTCAAGCTCGAGGCATCGAAGGAACCTTCGCTCGATGAGCTATTGTTGTTTTTCCCAGCGAAGTACCCGAGTGGGGACTGGAGCCCCAAGGGGCTCAAGTTCCAAGACGTGTACTTCGAATCCAACGACGGTACGAAACTTCATGGGTGGTACTGTCCAGCTGAGAAACCTCGCGCGGTGGTTCTCGTAGCCCACGGCAATGCCGGGCATGTGGCTTCGCGAGCGGGTTGGCTGAAGTATCTTCAGTCGCAAATGAGCGTTTCGGTCCTGATGTTTGATTACCGTGGTTATGGACGCAGCCAGGGGACACCGACGGTCGATGGAGCGATTCAGGATGCCACAGCGGCTAGAAAAAAACTGTCCGAATTGGCAGGCGTAAACGATTCTCAGATGGTTTTGATGGGCGAATCGCTCGGGGGAGCCGTTGTGTTGCAATTGGCTTCGAAATCTCCTCCAAAGGCGCTGATTCTTCAGAGCACTTTCTCGTGCCTCAAAGACGTAGCCGATGTTCACTTCCCCAGATTGTCGTGGCTGGTTCCCCGAGGAAAACTCGACTCGATTGGTGCGATTAAGGCGTATCGGGGGCCACTGCTTTTGAGTCATGGAACGATGGATAGAACGATTCCATTTGAGCTGGGAGAGAAGTTGTTTCAGGCGGCCAATGAGCCCAAGGAGTTTGTACCGGTTCGAGGCGCCGATCACAACGACGCGCTCACCAAAGACTATCTGCAGAAACTCAATGTTTTTATCGATGAGCTTGCGAAACCGCGGTAAGCGGTACGCGGCTAGCTTGTCATGGCCATAACTGGGGCGGGTGGACCAAATAGGTTACAATCTCCGGAAACACGTCCCCAAGTACACTTTAAGCCGATCGACACGAAACCACTGGACCTGACTCTGATGATTTTTTTCTCAAGCGAATATTTTCAAAAGTGGAAGTTCGGTATTTGTGTGCCGATCCTTGCAGCAGGCTGCTTGGTTGGAAATTGCGTGCTTGGCATAGCACAAAATGCGGCCGAACCCCAAGGTCCACTTTTGGCTTACGTGGGGACCTTTAGTTCTCCTTTGAAAGACACTCTGCCCACACAAGTCGATTTGCCTCCGGGGAATGGACGGGGGGTTCATATCTTTGAATTCGATCGCAAGACCGGCCAAGCTAGCCTCAGGGGGGAGTTTGTCTTGGGCACGAGTCCGAGTTGTCTTGCGACCAATGCCGCTCAGACGATCCTGTATAGCGCCAATGAGACCGATCGAGTCGATGCGACTGGCATAGCCGGCGCAGATAAAGCGGACAGGGCCGACAAGCAGAAGCATGGGACGGTGAGTTCCTATGCGATCGACCGCAAAACCGGCGGGCTTAAGCATCTAAACACGGTGGATTCCGGCGGAGCCGGACCGACGTATGTCGCTGTGCATCCGAGCGAAAAGTACTTGCTGGTCGCCAATTACTTTGGCGGTTCGATCGCTGTGCTTCCGATCCTCCAAGACGGGACGCTTGGGGCGGCCACCGACGTGAAGATCGATTCAGGGGAGATTGGTCCGACGCGTGCCGTGCACGCAGCGACGGGGAGTTTTGCATTCAGTGGCCATGATCGCACCCATGCGCACATGATCAGCGCCGATCCCTCAGGGCGTTATGTGCTACACGTCGATTTGGGTTTGGACAAGATCTTTATTTGGAGGTTCGACTCCTCGACCGGTAAGCTCAGTGCTGCCGAGCAACCTTTTGTCGCATTGCCACCGGGGGATGGTCCCCGGCATTTCCATTTTCATCCCAATGGCAAGTGGTTTTACTCGATCCAGGAGGAGGGTTCGACGGTGGTTGTTTACGACTGGGACTCTCAAGTGGGTCGGCTTGATGAGAAGCAGACGATTTCCACGTTGCCTGCTGGGTATGCGGGAAGCAATTTCTGTTCGGAGATTTTGGTATCCCCGGATGGTAGGTATGTGTACGCCGGAAATCGGTTGCACGATACTATCGCGATTTTTTCGGTTGGCTTGGATGGAACGCTTCGCTACGAGGCCGAGGAGTGGACGCGTGGTAATTATCCTCGTAGTTTCACCTTCGATCCGACGGGAGAATTTTTGCTGTGTTGCAATCAGCGAGCCGACCATGTGGCGGTGTTTCGGGTTGACCGAGCGATGGGCCGATTGCAATTTACGGGGAACTACTTGCCAGTGGGCAACCCATCGCATGTGCTGTTTGTCGATTTACGATAGTCGTATTCGAATGAATATTTAGCCATTTTCCAACATGTATTGAATAGCACGGCGATTCAGTTCTGCTCCACTTTTGGCACCCAGTTTCTTCTTGATGTTCTCGCGGTGGGTGTCGACGGTATGGGTGCTTAGGAAAAGTTGCTCGGCAATACCGCTTGTGCTGACCCCAGCGCCGATGAGCCTAAAGATTTCCAGCTCGCGATCGGTAAGTGTGTCGAGCGGGTCACCGGTAACATGACTTTTTCCCAGGGCATGGGTGACAAGTCGCTGCGTTATTTCGGCACTCACAAAGAGATCTCCCTGCAATACGGCTCGAATGGCTTCTATTAGCTTTTCATTCGATTCTTGCTTGTTGAGATACCCCAGGGCTCCGGCCCGTAGGGCTCGCTCGGCGTAGAGTGACTCCGGGAACGTAGATATGATCAACATTTTGGTTTCTGCATCGAGCGATCGGAGTCGCTTGACTAAGTCGATCCCATTCCCCTTCTTCAACGAGATGTCGATCAGAACAAGATCGGGGTTGAGCTGCTTTGCAAGCTCGACAGCTTCATCTTCGGTCGAAGCTTCTCCACAGATAACCATGTCATCTTGGGAACCAATTTTCATCGTTATTCCATTTCTGATCATGGGATGGTCATCTACAAGCATAATTTTCGTCTTGGCTACAAGATTGGTCATTTTAGATCACCTATTGTGGGTATGGTGCAAAGTACGGTGGTGCCGTTACTGCCATTTCGACTAACTTGAAGTTCGCCGCCAAGAATGCTCGCACGGTATTTCATGATGCGAAGCCCCATGCCGTTTTCCGAGGAGTTTTCTTTCTCTTGGGTGTCGAAGCCCACTCCGTTGTCGGATATCTCAAGGACTGTTTGAGAGGAGTTCAGTGTGAGTGAAATCCTGATTTCAGTTGCATTGCTATGCTTTAGAGAGTTCGTCAAAGACTCCTGGGCAATGCGATAAAGTTGAGTGGCAACGGCGTTGTTGCAAATGGAACCCGACCCTACAAGTTCGAATTGGCAGCTGATCTTTGGATTGGCATTTGTTGAGGATGCGAGATCCGCCAACGCTGCCTGAAGACCCACAGCGTCAACCTGCATCGGCATAATGCCGTGCGAAAGCTCATGGACATGGTGGTTGGCTTGAATCAGACCGCTGGTAAGTTTAGAAAGCGCCTGCTTGATCCGCTGAAAGTCGACATCTCGAAGTATCCATTCCTCAACTTCCTCAACGGATCGATGGGAGGCTTTGGCGAGTAGATCATTAATCACACCAGCATACAGTAATAGTCCAGCCAGTTCCTGTTGTGTTCCATCGTGAAGTTCCCGGCCGATACGTGCCTGCTCGACGTTGGCAATTTCTAAAATATGAGCTTGCAGTTGTTTTTTAATCGTAATGTCTCGCAAGATTCCGGTATAGAGTCCGAGGTGACCCACTCGACTCAGTGCGAGGTCAATAGGAAATGTGGATCCGTCTTTGCGTTGTGCTAGAAGTTCGCGAGGATTTCCATCGATTTCTACAAGCTTCATTGGGATGGTTTGAGATGTCCCCGGAGCGTGATCGGATTTAAATATAGCTGGAATCAATAATACAATATTCTTTCCAATGAGTTCGTTACGATTGTATTGAAATGAAATTTCTGTCGCTTGATTGATCTGGTCAATGTTTCCAAGCAGATCAATGGTGATGATCGCATAGGCCGCAGTGTTCAAGATTGCTTGCAAGCGTTCAGCGATTTCATACATTTCGGCGAAGTGGCGAGCATCGTTTTCTCTCTGTGCAAATTCCGCATTTTTTCTATTCGTTAGGTCGACAAAGGTGATTACTACACCACCGACGTCGTCCTCGTTGGTGCGATAGGGTAGGATTCGACGTAGATAATGCTTGAGCTCATCGGTTTGAACTTCTCGCTCGAGCGACTGCGCACTCTCAAGTACCAGTTGGCATTCCTTAAGCATCGTATCGTCTGCAAAGTTCTGTGCTATCTCCTTGAGTGGCCGTCCGATATCTGCGGACTGCAAGTTCAGCACAGCCGTTGTGGGCGGAGTGAACCGTTTGATATTCAACTGTCGGTCAAGAAAGATCGTCGCCGTTTCGGCACTCGACATCAGATGCATCAGGTCGTCAGTAGCTTGCTTGAGTTCCTTGACCTGTGTTTGTAGGTTGGCGTTGGCCACGGTTAGCTCCTCATTGATGGACTGCAAGTCTTTGATTTGGACAATTCCCATATGGCGTAAAACCTTCTTTCCACCATTCCCAATGCGATAGAGATGCCAGTCGTAGATTGTTCGTTGTAGTAGCATTGCTTCACCACCCTGGAGCTTGTTCGCATGCATACCCAGCGATCCGTGTCGGCCCTGGGTACCAATCTCAGACTGTACCATTTTTCGCTACTCTGTGCGATGCAATCCGATCCAGTGGAACTCGTTTGGCGGATTCCGCCATGCGGGTTTCAAGTGACCATCGATAGTATTCATGGAGCATCCTTGCAAGAATCAACTCGTCGGCAGATAAGCTCATGATCTCTTCAACGGCTTGTTGATTCGTTGGAGCATGAGCGGCAGATCTGCCAAATTCGAAAGGGATTGAAGATGAAGACAGAAACCACAAAGGGTGCTGCGAATTGTTGCGATGGAAAACTCGTCAAGGTTTCAGGCGACCAACTCACGTCCACCTGCAGCAAAGGCAATGAGCAAAAATACACCGTCGCGAAGGAAGCGAAGGTCACATGTGATGGCAAAGAAGCCAAGCTATCGGACCTCAAGTCGGGCTCTACCATTCGAATGACCACGTGCAAGGACGATAAGAAAAAAATCCTTGCAATCGATTGTGGGAAGCACATCCCAACGCTTATCCCTGCTTAACGCCTCTGCTTTGAAGCAGTGATCTCGCAAAGATAGCTAAAACCGGTCGATCTCGCGATGGGCGGCGACATTAAACAAGAAGGCCCGAGAGTTGGTGGTGTTGATTCACGCTGACGCTCGGGCCTCTGTTTTTTTCTGCTCATCAGAATTTGTGGGGGTGGGTGAAACCCAGGAGTCGGCGCTGAGGAGAAAAACCTGTGCGTGGTTGAAATCCGATGACCCGGCAAGAAGGGGATGTGGCTGTGTGCAGGCCATCACCCGCGGCTTGCGCATTGCCTCGAAATGATCTCGTTCAACCCGGGGCCTACGGCAGGGAAATTCAATAAGCCCCGCTCCCTTAATAGACGAATTTCTGCTCAGGAGCTTAGCATGTTTGTCTGGTTCTGGTCCTATGAAGAACGATCGAGGAGCCAAAACAGCCAATCGCGTTTTTCAGTGCCCAGGCGTTTGCGTTCAGAACGTTGAACGCTTGTCCACGCACGTGAAATTTTGGTCGTTCGGGTTTCAACCTCTTCGCTGGTGAGCTTTGGATCGCGATACAGCGGTTTCTTAGATGGGTTTCGATTTGACGGGACGAGTAGTGTCATGGAGGCATCCTTTACTCTTTCGAATGAGCGATCATTGAATCTGCTCGCTGGTTGCGAGCAAGGAATTCATTGTCGCGGAAACTTTGGGCGAGTTGAATCGGGCGTTGCTGGATAATTTACTAGTTGAATCCACTACACGAGTGACTGTTGTCGACCAAAACGGCTTGAAGCATTGGGTTGATTCCGATTGCTACGAGATAGTGGTCGTGGACATCGGCGACATTCAACGGATGGCACAATAAACGAATGCTTTACAGGCCCTGGTTGTACTGAATGAAGAGGAGTCTGATTATCGGGACAACCTTTAAACCGTCCTAGAGAAATCCGCCATTCCATCTGGTACCTTCGGCATCGTTACCTCGTTAGCGGAATTCACGGGTGCGTTGCCATCGTCCACGGGCGTCGATTTCCCCTAGCCCCTAAAGCCTGAAGCCTAAAGCCTAGTTGTTTATTGACTATAAACGACTCAAGGGATGGTCGGTTCCTAAGAACCGACCATCCCTGAGTACTCCCCCTGCCTCTCGTTCACAGCCTTCGCTGTACGCTCAATGAATCATGGTATGTTTGAGGCTCCCCAGTTGAATTTCGGTGCCGGGGGGGCTTGGGCCTTCCTGCTGCTTGCTTTCTTCAAGGGGACCGGTTCACTGGGCTGGACCGGAGCCGGAGGTTGCTGATCTTTTCTTGGTGGTTCGATCCTTGGTGCAGGCGATGCGATGGTTGCACCGGGTGTGGCAGTTTGGTTTGCGGTACCTAGGTTTTGTGGTAGTTGGCCGCGGCTCGATAGGGTTGGTCGGCTAGCTCCATTTTCGACGGCTCGGGCGGCCGATCGTTCGCGGGTTCGTTCCGAGGAGTCCCAGTAAGCTTTATCGGGCCAGAGACCTTCTTCGAGGGTGATGTTGTTGTATTCCAGCAGCGAACCCTTGAGCATGTGGACTTCGACAATCGACTTGTTGTATTCTGACAAGGCTCGTGCGTAGTTTCGACCGGCACTTGCGCGGCTTTGCTGGGCACGCAGGAGCAAGTCCATGATCTGCTCAACACCGGCTTCTCCAGCATTGAATTTCTCTTGGTAGAGTTTCACCCAGCGGTCTGCGGCCGAGAGGGCTGCAAGTTGTTCGGTCATCTGGATGTAGTTGCTATTGAGTTCCCGAAGAATTTGGCTGATGCGATGGGTGGCGGCGATTTCTTTTTCATCGAGCAGGGCATGATCTCGCGCCAGGGTGAGTTGTTTGTTGCGTACATCGTTGCTGGCGCGTCGTGCTCCGATAGGGTTGGGTAGGAAGTCCATGCGGACAGCGGCTTCTTGGTAATTCCCCGAGAGAAGTTCTTCCCAAGCACTCGGTGGCGGATTGGTCGCAGGAGAGGGTGGAAACGGTCCGTTACCACCTTTGTCGAGCAACGATCCACCGACGCCGACGTATCGGTAGATGAAAGACAAGTCGACGTTGGCCAGCATCTGGTTCTTTGCTGAGAGTAGCTCAAGTTCTCGTTGTTTGATGACCCAGCGTTGGCGACGCAGATCGACGCTGCGTGTTAGCATTTCGTTGATGGAGTCGTCGAAGTCGAATTGAGCTAGGCCGATGGCTGGTTTGTCGGAGGGGCGGACCAAGCGACCGTCGGAGCTGGCCCAACCCATGAGGATTCGTAGAGTCTGTTCGCGTCCGAAGAGGCCTGTGTCACCGCCTAGAGCAGCCCCGCCGGCCAACGCCGCATCGAGTTGGGCTTGGAAGTCATGGTAAGTGAACTTCGCTTGGGCTTCGGTGGTCCCCGCGGCACCTTTTTGGAGTTTTTCGTACGCGATGTGATAGGCTTTCGCGGCGCTATCGCGGGCTACACGGGCGTTTTCGACATTCCAGTAGGATTGGTAGAGATCCCAGTAGGCGAACTCGACATCGCGGACGAGGTTTCTAACGCGTTCTTCGAAGTCCACCAGCGAAAGGTCTTCGTTGATCCTAGCCAAGACGACTGGGATTCGGTTCACCGAAGTACCGCGACCGCGAAGGAGTGGGTGCTGGACTTGGAATTCCAGAATTTGCGTATAATCGCTGGGCACGGCGCGGCCTGGACCAGAGGTTTGGATATTGTTATAGCTGTAGATCGATTGCGAGCGGGCCGAGACGATCCCTCCGGTGGCCATGCGTTTGGACAAGGCCATTTGTCCGGTGCTATCGCGACCTTTGAAGAGTGTGGGGTTGAATGGGTTGTTGCTACCAACGTTTCGAGCGCGGTCGGTATTGTTGTAGGAGAAGAAGGAGGAGAACTGAGCATCGAATTCGCTGAGTGCATCTTCGACACCACCGACTTGGTTGGCCCGTGCTGCCCCACGAGGCAGGATGCGGTTTCCATTTTGATCGACAGCGATTTGTTGGGGGCTGGTCGTTGTGGCGGTGATGGCAGGATCGTAGACCGAGCTTTGCTGCTGACTCGGGGTCGATAGGATATTGGCTGCGATATCGATGTTTTGACGCTGGGTGCCAGGGATCGTGCGGATGAGCTTGCTGTTGACCAATGCGTAGGAGACGCACTCTTCGAGAGACAGGTCGAGGAATTCGTATTTTTGGTTGTCGAGCGTCAGGGGTTCCAAAGAGTGGGTGGCTTCGGGAGCAGGATCGATTTCCAGATCGGGAATTTCGATTTGCTGTGCGTGCTGAAGATACTCGGCGAAATTTGCACGGTCGCGGAGGTAGAACGGCTGGGTGGGCTGGCAACCGGTGAGCATGACGCTACCGATTTGCAAACCGATTAACCACTTGTGAAAGGTGCGTTTCATAAGCCGGGGGTTCCCATCCAACGTGTTTCAGCCCAATGCCGAATTGCGGCGATCGCACGTCGAAGATTCGACGTGTTGATTTCTATGGTGTTAGGCCCCCCTAACAAGCGACCTGGGAGCTTTGCGACACGAAGGCCGCAACGACTCCGGCGGTTGCTTAGGAGAATTATCGGCACTGGCGGTGGTAAACTTTGACGATTACGGAAGAAATTCCGGGATGGTGAGTGCTAGCATTAGTCGCAGTAGAAAGAAAAAAACCCTGCCTAGGTTTGCCTAGGCAGGGTTTTTTGGATCATGGTGTGCGTCGCGTGGGGCGACTATTTTCTAGCTAGTCTAGGAAACCGACGAGTTCTTGGGAGCGGCTTGGCTGTTGAAGCTTTCGCACTGCTTTGGCTTCGATTTGACGGATACGTTCGCGGGTCACTTTGAAGATGTGGCCAACTTCTTCGAGTGTGTAGCTGTATCCATCACCGAGTCCGTAGCGGAGCTTGATGATTTCGCGTTCTCGGTAGCTGAGAGTTTTGAGCACCGAGTTGATGCGAGTTCTAAGCATTTCTTGGGCGGCTCCGATGGCAGGGCTTTCGGCCGCGCCGTCGGGAAGCAGATCCCCGAACTGACTGTCTTCACTGTTTCCGACTGGACGATCGAGCGATATGGGGTATCGGCTCATTGCTAGCACTCGACGGGCTTCCTCGACGGTGGTCTCTGCCCTTCGTGCGGTTTCTTCGAGGGTCGGTTCGCGGCCGAGTTCTTGGAGCAACTGTCGGGAGACATTTCGGACCCTGGACATGGTTTCGACCATATGGACAGGGATACGAATTGTCCGGCTTTGGTCCGCGACAGCCCTTGTGATGGCTTGGCGGATCCACCAGGTTGCGTAGGTACAGAACTTGAAACCGCGTCGGTACTCGAACTTATCGACCGCCCGCATCAATCCCGCGTTTCCTTCTTGGATCAGATCCAGGAAGCTCAGGCCGCGGTTGCGATACTTTTTGGCGATGGATACGACCAACCGCAGGTTGCCCTCGCTGAGTTGCTTTTTCGCTTGTTGGTACTCGGTGAAGACCCGTTTGACCATCATGACGCGGTTGCGTAATGAGGAGGGGGTTTCTTGGGTAGCGACAAGGATTTGGCGATATTCTCGGCGGAGCTGAGCGAGTTGCGAGGGGGCGACTTGGTGGGACTTGAGGGTCGCCAAGTCGTGCCTGATTTCGTCGACGCGTGCGGACAATCTTTCGAGAACACCGATCATGGCTTCGATGCGTTGGGTACGCAGACCGAGTTCCTCGATGAGCCGGACCGCTTTACGGCGTCGGCGTGCGAGGTTGACCCAGGCTTCGGTTCGCTTCTTGGCGGGCAAGGAGCGACTCAGAGCATCACGGTAATCTCGACGATTGCGTTTGAGCAGAACGTCCAGTGTTTTTAGATTGCTAGGTAGTCGACCCAGAATCTGTTCCTTTTCAAGTCGATCGGTCACTGAAACCTGGACCGTGCGATCGAAGGGTAGTTCCCCGGTATGGACTCGGCGTAGGATCTTGAAGGCGTATTGGATCACATAATCGCATTCGAGGAGTTTGGTGCGAAACCGTCGTCGGGTGACTTCGATTTTCTTGGCCAAACGAATCTCTTCTTGGCGAGTGAGCAATGGGATTTCTCCCATCTGAGTCAAATACATCCTGACAGGATCGTCCGACCAGGTCTCAACGTCGTCCATGCCCGATAGCAAGTCATCTTCGCTATCGAGTTGGACTTGGTCCTCGGGGACCACGACATCGACCACCGCATCGGTCAAATCATCGCCTTCTTCTTCAAGCGATAGTTTGTGCAATCCGTCCAAGTCATCAGCGCTGCGCGGCAAATCATCATCGAAATCCAACAGGCCGTCGAACAAGGTCATAATTCCTCAAACCACAAAATGAATGCAGGGTAAGGGAGCGGTTCGTTTCAGGAACGGTGCCACTAGCTTATCCGCGATGATCGAACAGACCGGATTTTTTAAAACCGATCGATCTTTGCAAAGGCAAACCAAGTGTAGCACCGAAGTGACGACGAACGGATCTCCCGATTGAAATGGTAAATTTTTACGAATGGAGGGAGTGGACCGAGCCAACCTTGGCGCCATTGGGGAGTCTTTCGCGACACGTCGGTGGCAGACTCGACGAAAATCCTCATAGTAGTTCGATTTTTTCAAACTACTTGGAATTTCCGAAGGAAAGTCACTCGACGCGGGCTAAGCGATACGAAATCACCTGCCTTCGTGCGGAACACGACCTAAAAAAACCGTCCTCTAAAAACCGTCCTTGATTCCCGGAACTACCTCAGTAGGGATCACTCGATATGCCCCAACCGCGATCTACCTCGTCATTCCTTGGTCGTGTTCTGAAGTTGGAAGTCAGCCTGACGGTAATGCAACCTGAGAGCTACCTGAAGGTAGTTCCAATTTGGCTGTGACTTTGTTTGACTCGAACGACGCGGTGGATTCGGATAGCGTACTTGGGGGCAAAGCGGCAATCTACAAAGGATTCCGGTCAATGTATCGCCCGCGGAAAG
>Ga0114972_10002040_pt1 | contig 15139 bp, 13 predicted proteins | sample M_140807_EF_Meta_FD_87354 | JGI IMG/M metagenome (GOLD analysis project Ga0114972, IMG submission 87354) | Freshwater microbial communities from Lake Montjoie, Canada to study carbon cycling - M_140807_EF_MetaG | ecosystem: Environmental > Aquatic > Freshwater > Lake | place: Lake Montjoie... | reverse complement strand
CTCTATGTGCACGTCCCGTGGTGCGTGCGTAAGTGTCCCTATTGCGATTTTAATTCGCATGAACCGCGGCCGCAGACAGGGGCTGGTCCTGACGGCGAGATTCCAGCCGAGGCCTTTGTGGACGCCGCGTTGCGCGACCTGGAACTCGCGCTGCCGATGGTTTGGGGGCGGCCCGTGCATACGGTGTTTTTCGGTGGTGGGACGCCAAGCCTCTTGCCTGCCGAGGCGGTCGAGCGACTGATCTCCGGCATACGGGCGCGGGTGCGCCTGGTGCCCGATGCTGAGATCACCTTGGAGGCGAACCCGGGTACCTTCGAAGCGGAGCGTTTTGCCGGTTTTCGTGAGGCAGGGGTTAACCGTTTGTCGCTTGGGGTGCAGAGCTTTGACACGGGGGCGCTGCTGCGGATCGGTCGGATTCATGACGATCACGCAGCGCGGGTTGCAGCGGCGCATGCGGTAGAGACATTTGAGCGCGTCAATCTGGATCTAATGTACGCGTTGCCGGCGCAATCTACAGAGGCGGCGTTGGCCGATCTGGAACAGGCCTTGTCGTTCGGGCCCGACCATCTTTCGCTGTATCACCTGACACTTGAGCCAAATACCTTGTTCGCCGCGCGACCGCCCGCGGGCTTGCCCGATGAAGATGCCGCAGACGCAATGGCCAATGCGCTGGAAGCCCGATTGAATCAAGCGGGGTTGCGTCGTTATGAAGTTTCGGCCTGGGCACGCCCGGGCCAGGAATGTCGGCACAACCTCAATTACTGGGAATTTGGCGACTATCTTGGGATCGGGCCGGGTGCACATGCCAAGATTTCGCTGCCTGATCGAATCGTTCGTGAGACCCGGCCGCGTCAGCCCCGAGACTGGTTCGCTGCGGTCGAGGCAGGGCAGGTGGTCGAGACTCAGCGCCACTTGCCGGTGGCCGATCTGCCCTTCGAATTCATGCTGAATGCGCTGCGCTTGACCGCCGGGGTGCCGACCGAACTGTTTGCAGAGCGCGCGGGTTTGCCCTTTCAGTGCCTTTCCGTGGGCCTTGATCGGGCCCTGCAGCGGGGGCTAATTGAACCGGACCCTTCGCGCTTGAGGGCGACGCCGTTAGGTCTACGTTTTCTGAATGATCTCGTCGGGATCTTTTTGGCGGATTGAAATCGGCGCGTGAGATCGAGAGCCGAGCTTGATGCTCGGCCTTGGTGCGATGGTGTCTTTTGCACCAAATAAGTGCGCTCTAGTGATGCGGTCAAGTCAGGTCGCACCAAAAGCGGGATTTTTGCCATGATCGGGTGCGGCATGTTTTTCGCTTCGAGGGGCGGCTACCGTCTTGTTCGGTTTGCGCGGGAGTCCGAAAGACTCGACAATCGCATTCCGATTAAGCATTTGTGCGGATCCCTTTTTCTGAATTTTCCCTGGAGTAATAACAACCATGGCAGCCACCGCCGACGACGTTCTCAAGAAGATCGCGGACAACGAAGTTAAATTTGTCGATCTCCGCTTTACCGATACACGCGGCAAGGAACAGCACGTTTCGGTGCCTTCCACGATGTTTGACGCTGCGAAGTTCACCGAGGGCCACGCCTTCGACGGCTCATCGATCGCAGGCTGGAAGGGAATTGAAGCTTCCGACATGCTTCTGTATCCGGACCCGAACACGGCCCAGATGGATCCGTTCCGGGAAGAGCCCACGCTCAACATCACCTGTGACGTGATCGAGCCCAGCACCGGTAAGGGCTACGACCGCGACCCGCGTTCACTCGCCAAGCGCGCCGAGGCCTATCTCAAGTCTTCCGGAATCGGCGATGCCGCCTATTTTGGACCTGAGCCCGAGTTCTTCATTTTTGACTCGGTGACCTGGAACGTCGACATGTCGGGCAGTTTCGTGAAGATCGCTTCCGAAGAAGCCAGCTGGTCAACCGGACGTGAATTTGAAGGCGGCAACCTCGCCCATCGGCCCCCCGTGAAAGGTGGCTATTTCCCTGTGCCCCCGGTCGATAGCTTCCAGGATATGCGCAGCGAAATGTGCCTGATTCTTGAGCAAATGGGTGTGCCGGTCGAAGTGCACCATCACGAAGTGGCAGGCGCTGGTCAGAACGAAATCGGTACGAAGTTCAGCACGCTCGTGCAGCGCGCCGACTGGTTGCAGATCCTCAAATATGTGGTCCATAACGTCGCGGCCAGCTACGGCAAGACCGCTACTTTTATGCCCAAGCCCATCGTTGGCGATAACGGTTCGGGCATGCACGTGCACCAGTCAGTCTGGAAGGACGGCAAGAACCTGTTCGCTGGCGACAAGTACGCCGGCCTCAGCGAATTTGCGTTGCATTACATTGGCGGCATCATCAAGCACGCCCGTGCATTGAACGCGATCACCAATCCTGGCACCAACTCGTACAAGCGTCTGGTCCCCGGTTTCGAAGCGCCCGTCAAGCTCGCTTACTCGGCCCGCAACCGGTCTGCATCGATCCGGATTCCTTATGTTTCCAGTGACAAAGGCCGCCGCATCGAGTGCCGCTTCCCTGATCCCCTGTGCAACCCGTATCTCGGCTTTGCCGCGATGATGATGGCGGGTCTTGATGGGGTTCAGAACAAGATCAATCCGGGTGATCCTTCGGACAAGAACTTGTACGATCTGCCCCCCGAAGAGGACGCGAAGATCCCGACCGTATGTCATTCGCTTGATCAGGCGCTTGAATATCTCGACAAAGACCGCGAGTTCCTGACCCGCGGTGGTGTTTTCACGAACGAAATGATCGACGCCTACCTGGCGCTCAAACATGAGGAAGTCACGCGCTTCCGCATGACGACGCACCCGGTCGAGTTCGATATGTACTACTCGCTCTGATGAAATCGCGTCCGGACCGGGCCCCCCACGCGCGGGTGCTTGGTCCGGCGTTGCGATCGGGCGCCCTCTGGGCGCCTCTGATACTGACGGTTCTGGCGATCGGTTTCTCCTCGATTGCCACTGCCCAAGTCTTTCGGTGTGAATCCGAAAACGGTGTTCCGGAATACACCAACACGCCGCGCGCGAAATGTCGCCGCCTCGATCTCGCGCCGCTGACCACAATTCCCGCGCCGCCCTCGAGGTCATCTCCGAACTCACCCTCTTCGACCCCATCCTCTTCTGCGACTGCTCCAGCCTCAACGGCACGAAACGCTTCGCAGCGCCCGGGTGGTTCAGGGGATGCCGCCCTGCGGGTCGACCCCACCACCCAGAAGGCTCGCGATACCGATCGACGTCGCATCCTGCAAGATGAACTCGCCAAGGAGCAGGCCCGCCTGGATTCGCTACAGCCCGAAATCGTCGCTGCGGAAGCCGCGTTAGCCAAAGGCGGCGCGGGCAAAGCTCCAGATCGACTGACTCGGCTACGCGACGAACAGACGCGAACCGAAGGCAATTTGAAAGCGCTGAACCGCGAAATTTCGTTACTTAAAGACTAAGAGACCAAGGAAACCCAGCATGCGAAATGCCAGTCCATTGCAATCGGCACCGATGATGGCCGAATGGGCTGGGCTTGAGCTCGTCCCCAGCGGGGTGGTGATCCTTGACGAGCGCGGCCGGACGCGCTTTTTGAATCCGATGGCAGAACAGCTGTTGGGCGTTTCGGTGCGGGCGGTGGTTGGTCAGATGTTTTCGAGGCTCTTCTTGGATGGTTCTGCGATCGAAGCCTTGCTTGCCGATCAATTAGCGGGCCGACTAGGCATCAAGCATCTTGATCTGCGCCTGGAACGGATTGGGCGCGACTCCGAAGACCGCCCCGTTCTGGGGCGAGACATGCGCGAAGGCTTGCAATTCGAATCGATTGCAGTCGCACTCGATGCGAGCTTTGCACCATTTAGGGGCGTCTTGCTGGAACTACGCGAAATTGATCAACGCTTGCGCGTCGATCGGGAAGAGCGGTTGTTGCAATCGACGCAGGTCAGCCGAGAACTGGTGCGCAATTTGGCACATGAAATCAAAAACCCGCTAGGCGGTATTCGCGGCGCGGCGCAGCTTCTTGAGGCAGAACTCCCCAACGCGGATCTGCGGGAATACACTGGCGTCATCATCAAGGAGGCCGATCGGTTGCAAACCCTCGTCGATCGACTGCTCGCGCCCCACCGCGTGCCGCGCATCGTCGATGACGTCAATATTCACGAAGTTTGTGAACGGGTGCGATCGGTGGTCCTGGCCGAATTCCCGGTCGAGCTCGAGATTCGGCGCGATTACGACGCAAGCCTTCCGGAGTTTAGGGGCGATAAAGAACAACTGATTCAGGCGTTGCTCAACCTTGTGCGTAATGCAGCCCAAGCGATGAGCGGCGGTGGAACCATCCTCTTGCGCACGCGGGTTGCGCGTCAGGTCACCATTGCGCGCCGGCGATTCCGATTGGCACTGGACTTGCATGTAATCGATGAGGGTCCGGGAGTGCCAGAATCGATCCGTGACCGGATCTTTTTACCGCTCGTCTCGGGCCGCGATGGGGGTAGTGGCTTGGGCCTTCCGTTGGCGCAAACGTTCGTTCAGCAACATCTCGGTACGATCGAATGCGACAGCCGACCCGGCCGGACCGACTTTCGGATCCGGTTGCCATTGCCCTGCTCGGATTAGCTGAGATCAAGTTAACGCGCGTCGCCTTCGTGTGGGCAGGCGCATAGGCAAGGACGGAGACTATGGACGCAGTGTGGGTTGTCGACGATGACCAATCCATTCGCTGGGTGCTCGAACGGGCACTTAGCAAAGAAGGATATGCGGTCAAAGCCTACAGCGACGCGCGTGAGGCCTTGTCTGCATTTGACCTGGCGGTCGCACCGGGGGGCAGTCCCCCGCAAGCGATTATTTCAGACGTCAGGATGCCGGGGCAGAGTGGCGTTCAGATGCTCGCGCGGATGAAAGCTCGCAGGCCCGCGCTACCCGTCATCATCATGACTGCATTCACGGACCTCGATACCGCGGTACAGGCCTTTCAGAGCGGCGCCTTTGAGTACCTGCCGAAACCCTTTGATCTGTCGCAGGCGATCGACCTGATTCGCCGCGCTGTCGCGGAGGGCAAACGCGAGGCGGCGGTCGAGGAAATTCTCACCGAAGCGCCCGACATGCTGGGACAGGCGCCCGCCATGCAGGAAGTTTTTCGGGCGATCGGGCGCTTGTCGCAATCGAGCGTGACCGTGTTGGTGACAGGCGAATCCGGCACCGGAAAGGAGCTGGTCGCGCGCGCCCTGCATCGTCATAGCCCCCGCGCGAACAAACCCTTCGTGGCGCTCAATACGGCCGCTATCCCGCGCGACCTCCTCGAGAGCGAGCTGTTCGGTCACGAGCGCGGTGCCTTCACCGGCGCCCAGGCGATGCGTCGTGGGCGCTTTGAACAGGCCGAGGGTGGCACGCTGTTTCTCGACGAAATCGGCGACATGCCCCCGGAACTTCAAACTCGATTGTTGCGGGTATTGTCAGACGGACACTTCTATCGGGTCGGCGGGCATTCACCGCTGCGCGCTGATGTGCGAGTGATCGCAGCGACGCATCAGGCCCTCGAAGCCCGCGTACGGCAGGGCTTGTTTCGCGAAGATTTATTTCATCGCTTAAATGTCATCCGTTTGCGCCTGCCCGCTCTGCGTGAACGGCCCGAAGATGTGCCCTTGTTGGCCCGACATTTCTTGAGCACTAGCTCGCGAAGTCTGGGGACGGATCCTAAGCGGCTCACGGATGCCGCGGTGAATTTGCTGGCGCGTTTTCGCTGGCCAGGAAATGTTCGTCAGCTCGAAAATGTCTGCCACTGGCTCAATGTCATGGCGCCAGCGCAAACCGTTGACGTGGGCGATTTGCCACCCGAGATTCGGGAATTGCTCAGCGATGAAGTGCGGGACCGAGAGCCTATCGTTACTCAGGTCAACGGATTCCATGACGAAGGGATTCGGGCAGTCGAGAATTTCGGAGAATCGACCGCTGGGGTGTTAGTCCCGGGGGCGGCTTCCCATGAAGGTTCCGCTCATGAAATAGCGACTCATGAAATTCGAGATTTCGATGGAATTCATGCCGAGTTAAGCGCTGATGGTCGCCCCAAGAATGAACTTGGCAGGCATCCAGTGGTGTTTTCGGGCGTTGGCGTTGCCGTTGGTGCTGGTGCTGGTGCAGGCTCGGGTGCGGTGATGGCGCCGGGCCGATGGGGCATTCAGCTCGAGAGAGAGCTCGATTCATTATTAAACGCGCAATGCTCAGAAGGCGATCCGCCTCAACATAGCGATTTGATGGATCGTCTGGTTCGAGAGTTTGAGACGACGCTGTTGACGACGGCCTTGCGGCATACCCGGGGCCGAAGGATCGAGGCGGCGCAGCGGTTGGGGATTGGGCGCAATACGATTACGCGGAAGATCAAGGAATTGGGGATCGGGGAGTAGCTGGGCCGCGGTAAGGGGCGGGCGCAGGAATAGGTACAGGGTCTGGGGAAGGGGCGCGGGGCCCACTTTTCATTCCTCGTGCATAGCCCTCACGTCATGAAAAGTGGCCCTCGCTCCCCTTCGCAATCCGCGTTGAGTAACGCCCCTCCTTAGCTCGGACGTCCATTCTGTTTTGGGTTCCCGCCGTCGGCATTGGCCGTCTGAACCGGATGTTGCATTCGGCCGGTCGGAGGAGACTCTGTTTTCGGGACGTGAGGGCTATGCCCGAGGAGCGAAAACAGAGTCTCCTCCGGCCAGGCGCGGACGTGACCGGTCAACCGTGCCAAGTCTCGATTCGGGACGTGAGGGCTATGCCCGAGGAGCGAAAACAGAGTCTCCGACGGCCAGGCGCTGACGTAATCCCCGCGATCACTCCGCCGCCCAAGTGGAAGGCTAATTCCCGGGCTAACTTTCAATCTCAACGGTCACCGGCGCATGATCCGACGGCTGCTCGCGCTTACGCGCTTCGCGATCAATGCTGCAACTTCGCGCCCTCTGAGCTAAAGCCTGGGTCAACAGGATCAGATCGATCCGTAACCCAGCGTTGCGCCGGAAGGCACCCTGACGATAATCCCACCAGCTATAACTTTTCGGGGGTGGGTCGAAGGATCGGAAGGCGTCCACGAGTCCCCCGTCGAGCAGCGAGGAAAGCCAACCACGCTCGGCGTCGGTGCAATGAATTTGCCCACGCCACGCCTCAGGGTCATGCACATCGAGGTCATCGCGGGTAATGTTGAAGTCACCGACGAGCGCCAAGTCCGGATACTGCGTTCTCTCCTGGTCCAGCCATCGTGCGAGCGCTTCGAGCCAGGCTAACTTGTAAACAAACTTGTCACTATCGGGAGCCTGGCCGTTCGGGAAGTAGCCGTTGACCACTCGAACGCCCTTGAAGGTGGCGCTGATCAGTCGCTTTTGCTCGTCCTGAAATAAGGGGTTACCGATGACGACATCCGAGGCCTCCCCGACCGTTTCGACTCGGCTCAGGATCGCGACGCCGTTGTAGGTCTTTTGGCCAGAATAGATTGCCGCATAGCCAGCGTCGCGCAGGGCCTGGGTGGGGAAGCGGTCGTCGGTCAGCTTCGTTTCCTGAAGACAAAGTACGTCGACCGAATGTGCGGCCAGCCAGTCAAGAACATGGGGTAGCCGAACGTTCAGGGAGTTAACATTCCAGGTGGTGATCTTCAAAGGCATTCTAAAAAATAGTTTTTTTGGGAGCAGGGTGGGGGGTCAGGGAACATTCTGCACTGCCGTGTCATCCCAGGAAAATTGGTAGATCCTCAACGTGGTGCCCCTCTCTTTTTCTTGCGGCGAGTAAGGGGAGCTGGCATTCTAGTCACCATGACTAGAAAATCACCGAGCTCCGACATGGCCGCTGCCCATCCAATGGTTAGCCGATGGCGCCTCCAAGACGCCAAGGCGCGATTCAGTGAAGTGGTTCGCATGGCGCATCGCGATGGGCCGCAGGTCGTTACGTTGCATGGGCGAGATGCAGTCGTGGTCATCGATGCTGCTGAATTCAGTCGTCTTAAGGGCGGGCGCACCGGCGGATTGTTAATAGAAGCCCTGCAGGCATCACCCTATCCCGAAATCGAAATCGAGCAGCGACGTTTCGAGATGCCAGTCCGCGACGTCAATCTGTGATCGGCTGGCTTCTCGATACCAACGTGATCTCGGAGTTGCGTCGACCGCACCCCGATCCGAGGGTGCGAAGGTTCATCGAAGGTCAACGGCTCGAGGGTTTGTTTATCAGCGCCGTGACCTTTGCTGAAATTCGTTACGGTATTGAAACCTCAACTGATCCTATGCGTCGCGCTGAGCTCGATTCGTGGCTGCTTTATCGGGTTAGACCCATGTTCGATCAGCGGGTGCTCGAGGTTTCTGAGGATGTCATGTTCAAGTGGCGACTTTTGGTCGAAGGGGGCCGCAAGATTGGTCACACGTTTTCTCAACCCGACCTGATCATTGCGGCAACCGCCCTTCAATACGGGCTGACGGTGGTCACCCGGGATACAGGAGACTACCGACTGGCGCGAGTCCCGCTTTTTAATCCTTGGCTCGACGAGTTGGTATAGGGATTATCAGAGCGTATTGACCAGGTGGCCGCCATCGACCGGAATCACGGCGCCCGTCATGTAGGACGACGCCTGCGACGCCAGTAGCAGAAGCGGTCCGTCGAGTTCGTGCAACTGGCCGACACGTTGTTGGGGAATTCTCGAGATGAGTTCCTCTCCCATGGGCGACCTCAGCATCTCGCGATTGATATCGGTTTCGAAATAGCCAGGTGCGATGGCGTTGACCCGGATGCCGTCTTTCGCCCATTCGAGCGCGAGGGCTTTGGTGAGTTGAACGACGGCGGCCTTGGTGGCCGCATAGGCAGCAACCTGGTTGCGTACGCGCAAGCCCAGGATCGATGCAATATTAATAATCGACCCGCCAGTGCGGGCCTCGATCATCGCTCGGGCACTCGCCTGGGCGACTCGGAAAACACCGGACAGGTTCACGTCGACGACGCCGGTCCATTCGCTATCGCTGACTTCGACACTAGGCTTTCGAATAACTGTTCCAGCGTTATTGACGACGATGGTTGCGACGCCTAAGTCGGCGCGCGCTTGGGAAAAGGCCTCTGTCACGCTGTCGGAGTCGGTCACATCAACGGCATAGGCTCGAATGTCGCCAGGTCGTCCAGTTTTTTGGGTGAGTTCTGTGGCGACTTGATGGCCGAGCTCGATCCGACGCCCCATCAACGCGACGCGGGCGCCGCGGACAGCCAACACTGATGCAAAGTGCAGACCGAGGCCGCTGAAGCCACCAGTGATGAGGGCGGTCGCGTGGTTGAGATCGAGCAAATCGTTTTTAGGGATTGGTTCAAAGGTTGTCATGATGGTGGTCAGCATTAAGGTGCAATCCTGAGAGAATAGCGGCTGTCGATTGTTCGTCGCTGTTGTCGTTACCCCTAGGCGAGGTTGTCCATGAAGTATCTGCACACGATGGTCCGCGTGACCGATCTTGAAGTGTCATTGGCCTTTTATCGCGATGCCCTCGGTCTCGAAGTTCTGCGAGTGCAGGAGGTGCCTTCAGGGCGTTTTACGTTGGCGTTTTTGGCGGCCCCGGGTGACCACTCAGCGCAGGTTGAGCTCACGTATAACTGGGATCCGGAGGCGTACACAGGCGGGCGGAATTTTGGTCATCTGGCTTACGCGGTTGATGACATTTATGCGCAATGTAAGCGTCTTCAAGAACATGGCGTGACGATCCTGCGGCCCCCTCGCGACGGCCGAATGGCATTTGTGCGCTCGCCCGACCAGATCTCGATCGAGCTGCTCCAGCGTGGTGGGTCGTTACCACCCGCCGAACCTTGGGTATCGATGCCCAACGTGGGCAGTTGGTAAACATTGTGGAGAACTTCATGGTGGACAACGATGTGGCTAATGGTCTAAAACTCGAACAGTCGGCGAATCGATGGCCGGCCCATCGGACGGTGGCAGCCATGCCGGGTTCGTTGCCAATGGGCGGAGTTATCCCCATGACACCGGTCCACGCTTTTGAAGAGTCGCCCCCGTGCTTGCGGTTCGGCGAGTTGCACGAATTGCCGGTGCGAACCGATATCGCCCTGGATGGGTTGCTTGCGTTCTCGATCGCACCTGTCGTGACACCGGCCGAAGCTGATGCAATCATTGAGGCCACGGAGCGGTTTGGCTATCGGGACGAAGCGCCTGGCATCGCTACACCGCCGGGAATGCGGATGAACAAGTCGGTGCACTGGGTCGCCGACGATGCTTTGTTGGGGCCGATCTTCAAGCGCATTGGTCCGTTGTTGCCGGCGGAGATCGATGGTTCGACGCTCCAACCTCAGCTGAGTCATCGTTTAAATATGTATCGTTACGATGATCAGGATGTTTTTAATCGCCATACCGATGGTGATTGGCCTGGTTATGGTTTGACGAATGATCGTCGCGAGATGGTTGAGTGGCCCAGGCTGCGTTCATGTCTGACGATGCTGCTTTATTTGAATGGCCCTGACGATGGCGTGCAAGGCGGAGCAACGCGTTTGTACTCCCCAACCGGGCTCTGGGTTGATGTGACGCCGCAAAAGGGCGCAGCGCTATTCTTCCGGCACGGGTTCGGGCCGGGTTCAGTCCTCCATCAAGGCTGTCGTGTAAGCGGTGACGTATCGAAATACGTGGCCCGCATCAACGTGATGTATGCGCGCAATTAAGATTTAAGCGCTGGGTGCGTTGCCCGCGCTCTTGGGTGCGCTGCCTACGCTAGCCGGTGCGCAAGCGGGTGAGCGGACGCCGATCTATCAGCGGTTGCTACCCGGGGATGGTTTGGTGGGTACCGATGAGTCTGAACGTCCACCTGTATTCGAGGGGCTGTCGGAAAAGGTTTGCAAGGTTTCGGACCATGCGCGATCCGAAGCGGCCGGCGGTGGTCCGTGCGGCCCACCATGTTGTTGGCCCGGCGGCATTCCCGGCGGCATTCCCGGCGGATTGCCCGGTGGATTTCCCGGAGGGAGGCCAGTTGAATAAGCAGGAGGGTAGCCTGGAGAGTACCCGGGAGGGTAGCCGGTTTGGTACCCGGGCGGATAAACGGGCAGCGGTCCGCGAGGGTCAATCTGCTGACCATATCGAGGATCAAGTCGAGGGTCCATTCGAGGATCAAGCCCGCCGTTGGAGCGTCCCGCGCCTCGATTGCCGGGGTCGGGGCGGGCCCAGATGCTCAATGGATATGCGGGTGGTGGTTGCCATGTCGGCGGAAGTGCGGATGGCCGTGGGAAACCTGCGCGGTCGAGGGCGCCGCCCCACTTGGGTTCTTGAAAGCCGCTGAAGCGCTCATTGCCGACCCCGAGCGCGGGAAATCCAACGCCGAATCCCAATCGCCTGTAAGCGGTCAGGTCAGCCGTGGTTTCAACTCGCGCTTCGAGAAAGGGGACTCCACGCGAGAGGAGCCAGAATCGCGCCTCGTCGCAGGGTTCGCCGCAATTATCGGGCGTGTAGAGCACGACGGGCGAACGCAGGGCCAGTGACTGCAAAGCGGATGGAACACCTGCGAGCCAGGCGGGGGCTTGCGGAGCAGCGGGGGCTCCTGGCTGACCCGGCTGGCCAGGTGAGCCAGGGGTTCCTGGGGTGTTAGGCGCTCCTGCGGTAACTGGAGTGCCCGGAGTTCCAGGCGACCCTGGGTTTCCCGGGTAACCCGTGATGATCTGGGGGCGTTGCGCGCTCTTGGGTGCGTTGGTGATGGTTTCCGCGGTTGCGGTCTGCGACAACGCGAACGCCGATGCTAAAAGTACTGATGCCCTCAGGACGGACGCACTGCGTGCGTTGTCGCGCGATGATTGAATTCGATTGGGCATCAAAGATCTCCTAAGCCGCGAGGGCGGGGTCTTCGGCCATCCCCTGATGGCGTAGCAGTGCATCGATACTCGGATCGCGGCCGCGGAACGATCGGAAGGACTCGATTGCCGGCCGGCTGCCACCGACCGATAGGATTTCGTCGAGGAATCGCTTTCCGACGAGGGAGTCGACAGGCCCTGTCGCGGTCTCTTCGAAGGCTGCGAAGCAATCAGCAGAGAGCACTTCCGCCCATTTGTAGCTGTAATAGCCAGCCGCATATCCGCCTGCGAAGATGTGCGCGAATGTGTTCTCGAAGCGGTTAAAAGCGGGTGGGACGATCACAGCGACTTCGTCTCGAACGGACTGTATGAGGGCGCGAACGTCGGGGGCGTGACTTTGGCTGGTCGCTGCGTGGAGCTGCATGTCGAAGAGCGAGAATTCCACCTGGCGCAGCGTCTGCAGACCGGCCTGATAGTTCTTGGCGGCGACCATTCGGTCAAATAGAGCCTTGGGAAGTGGCTCGCCGCTCTCGACCTCGGCGCTCATCGCCTTTACGACGTCCCATTCCCAGCAGAAGTTCTCCATGAATTGACTCGGCAACTCGACCGCGTCCCATTCGACGCCATTGATTCCGGCGACGTCAGAGGTGGAAACGCGGGTGAGGAGGTGGTGCAGACCGTGGCCGAATTCGTGGAAGAGGGTGATCACGTCGTCGTGCGTCATCAGGCCGGGCCGATCGCCGACGGGGGGTTGGCCATTGCAATTAAGGTAAGCCACCGGCGTCTGAAGGTGCCCCTCGGGGCGCAGCCAGCGGTTGCGTGCGTTATCCATCCAGGCGCCACCACGTTTGGTTGAGCGCGCATACAGATCGACGTAAAACTGCCCGACAAGGGCTGAATCGAGGGCCGGGCCCAAGTTCGAACTTGGCTCTGAATTGTTGGCGCTAGCGCGCTCGACTCGCCAGAAGCTCACATCGGGATGCCAGACCGGGGCTTTATCCGGGCGGATCGTGACGCCAAACAGTCGTTGAATAACGCCGAAAAGGCCCTCAAGGACTCGAGGGGCCTGAAAGTATCGTTTGACTTCCTGATCGGAGAACGAATATCGGGCTTCTTTGAGTCGCTCGCTGACGAATGCGATATCCCAGGCCTCGAGTGCGGGCATGGCGAGTTCGCGTTGTGCGAATTCGCGGATGTCGGCGAGATCGCGTTCGGCAAATGGCCGGGCGCGCCGGGCCATGTCGCGAAGGAAGGTGACGACCTGTTCGGGTGACTCGGCCATCTTGGGTTCGAGCGACAGCTGGGCGTAATTGTCGAAGCCCAACAACGCAGCTTCCTCGCCGCGAAGTGCCAGAATCTCCGCAATCAGCGGCGCATTGTTTTTTTCAGCTGGTCCGAGGTCGGAGGCGCGGGTGACGTACGCCCGATACATACGCTCGCGAAGGGCGCGGTTCTTGGCGTACTGCATCACGGGGAGGTAGGAGGGCATCCGAAGGGTGAATGCCCAGCCAGGTTTGCCCGCCTTTTCGGCCTCTGCGCGGGCCTCGTCGCAGACGTCCGCAGGCAGGCCGTCGAGTTCCGCTTGGGTCTCTACGAAGATTAATTCGGCGTTAGTCGCATCGAGTACATTTTCGGAAAATTTCTGTGATAAATCAGCCTGGCGCTCGGCGATCGCGGCAAATCGGGTGCGCTGATCGCCTTCGAGTTCTGCGCCACCCAAACGGAATGAGCGGAGCGAGTGTTCGATTGCACGTTGCCGTTCGCGCGCAATCTCTGGGTCCGCGTGGGCCCAACCGGCAGCGGCTGCGAGCGCTTTAGTACGGCTGTAGAGTTGGCGATTCTGGCCGAGTTCGGTCCAGAACTCGGTCACCTTGGGCAGGGCGGCGTTATAGGCCTCGCGCAGGCTGGGTGAATCATCGACGTGGTTGAGATGGCCGACCATGTTCCAAGCGCGGGCAAGACGCTCGGTGGCGGTTTCGAGGGGCGCGACCAACGTTTCCCAGCGCGGTTCCGCGGGGTCGTTTTGCGCGCGCTCGACGGCCGCCCGGGCGTCCTGGAGCAATTGCTCAATGGCGGGGCCAACGAGCTCCGGTTGGAACCGGTCAAATTGGGGCAGACCGGTGAAATCGAGCAGGGCGTTCAAGTCGAGGTTAATCCCGTTATCAAGCATGTCGGTTTTCGTGTTTGATTTGTTGTTCGCTGGCTTCAATGGTGTTCATTAAGAGCATGGCGATGGTCATTGGACCGACCCCGCCCGGAACGGGTGAAATAGCCGACGCGACGCGCGAGACGCTTTCATAATCGACGTCGCCGCATAGGGTGCCATCGGTTTGTCGATGAATACCTACGTCAATGACAACGGCTCCGGGTTTGACCATGTCGCCGTGGATCATTTTGGGCTTGCCAGCGGCAACGACCAGAACGTCGGCGCGGCGAGTCTGGGCCGACAGATCGCGGGTTTTGCTATTGCAGATGGTCACTGTGGCGCCGGCCGCCTGAAGCAGGAGTGCCATCGGTTTGCCGACGATGTTGCTGGCGCCAATGACAACTGCTTCGGCGCCGCGAAGTGGAATCGTTTCATGTTCGAGCATTGCCATCACGCCAGAGGGCGTGCAAGGGCGCAGGCCAGGGCGTCCGGTCATTAGCGCGCCCGCATTGGCGACATGAAAGCCATCAACGTCCTTCGCTGCGGCGATGGATTCGATCACCGTGTGGGCGTCGATGTGGGGTGGCAGGGGCAATTGCACCAAAATGCCATGGACATCGGGTGCCTGATTAAGAGCCTCGACGCGTTGTAACAGATCAGCCTGAGTGATGTCTTCTGGCAAGCGCTCGAGGATTGACCGGATGCCGGCCTCTTCGCACGCTTTGACCTTGTTGCGCACGTAAACCGCAGAGGCGGCGACGTTGCCAACTAGAAGAACCGCCAATCCTGGTTGGTGGCCAGACGCTGTGAGCGTTGCAGCGCGTTGCGCGACTTCAGCGCGGATGGCTTGGGCGAGCCGGATGCCGTCAATCCGGCGGGCGATAGGTTGGGTCATTGCGGGCGCCTCCGAAAAACGTTCGAACATAGCATGGGGAGGGCCTACGGGGGCGTTGAAGCCACTGACAGGTTGCCCCAATTGCAAACCTTGTGTACAGTCTCGCACTCTTCGGTGCTGCCGCAGACGGGGGTATAGCTCAGCTGGGAGAGCGCTTGCATGGCATGCAAGAGGTCAGCGGTTCGATCCCGCTTATCTCCACCAAGTACGGCAGCTTGTTGAACCAGTCTCGCGACCAGATTTGTTTTGCCTCGTCCCGTTCGTCTAGAGGCCTAGGACACGACCCTTTCACGGTCGGTACAGGGGTTCGAATCCCCTACGGGACGCCATAGAGTGATAAAAGACCGCCTCAGCCGGTCTT
>Ga0114972_10002036_pt1 | contig 15152 bp, 16 predicted proteins | sample M_140807_EF_Meta_FD_87354 | JGI IMG/M metagenome (GOLD analysis project Ga0114972, IMG submission 87354) | Freshwater microbial communities from Lake Montjoie, Canada to study carbon cycling - M_140807_EF_MetaG | ecosystem: Environmental > Aquatic > Freshwater > Lake | place: Lake Montjoie... | reverse complement strand
TGGGAAGTTGAAGCCGAAATTCGTTCAGGCAAATTGGTGCCGCTGTTGGAAGACTTTGCCGCGCCGAGCAACGGTATTCATGCCGTTTTTTCTCAGCGTAAACATCTGCCACTGCGGGTGCGTTTGTGGATCGACTTTCTCAAGCAGGAATACAGCCAGCCCCATTACTGGAAGAGCGCCACATGAAGGGCCCTCAACCTGAACGACGGGTGGTGCTGTGCGCAGATGATTTTGCAATCAGCGCCCCGGTCTCGCAAGCCATTGCCCAATTGGCCCAGACCCAACGTCTCAGTGCGACCAGCGCCATGGTGTTGTCACCTCGCTGGCCACAAGACGCTGACTTGCTCCAAGGCCTGCGGGGTCAGATCGATGTGGGCTTGCATCTGGACTGGACAAGCGAGTTTGCCATCGCGCAAGGGCACGGCCACTCGCTGGCACAGGTCATGCTGTGCAGCGTGCTTGCGCAAAAAATGGGCGGACTGCAAACAACCTCAGTGGCCGCTGAAATCGAACGTCAACTGGACGCCTTTGAGTCGGTCTGGCAAGCCCCACCCGACCACATTGACGGCCACCAACATGTGCAGCAATTCGGCACGATTCGCAAAGCCTTGTTGCAGGTCTTAACGCGGCGCTACGGTCCCCGACAACCTTATCTGCGGGTCTCACGACCGCCACCAGGCCTCACCGACTTGAAAGGCCGGGTCATGGCAGCGTGGGGCAGCACCGCCCTCGTTCATGAGGCAAGCCGCTTGCGAATTCCGACGGCGCCCGCGCTGTCAGGCATTTACGATTTATTCAATGAATCCTTAGATTACGCCGCACTCATGGGCGCTTGGCTGGCCCAGGTACCCGACAAAACATTGCTCATGTGCCATCCAGGGCTGTCTGAAACAAGCGATGCGCATGCCTATTCGCGCGTGGCTGAGTGGCGGCACCTGCTGAGTGACGCGTTTGCAGTTCAACTGAAAGAGCGCCAAATTCGCTTGGTGCGCGGCAGCGAGGTTTACACCTGAAATCTCAGCGCTGAAATGCCCAAAAGCGACTGAGCACAAAGGTCTGCGCTGCAGCCACCACCAAAGCGGCGAACAAAGCCAACAAGCCCAACCACCCGTAACGCCGGGTCAACACCATGAAGACCACTTCATTGCAGGCAAAGCCGGCCAGTGCTGTCACGGCAAAGCGAGCCAAACTTTGCTGAACAGGCGTCGATGTGCCTTTGAAACTGAGCCAACGGTGCCCGCCGAAACTCAGCACAAATGCAAGCACAAATCCAAGTGCGTTCGCGGCTTCCGGCCACACATCGGGGTACAGGTTCTGCACCAGCGTGAACACCCCCATGTGGGTCAGGGCCGCAGTGGCCCCGGTGATCAAAAACCAAAAGACGGTGGGCCTCATGCCCTGGGCAATTCGACCCGTGCGGCTTGACCCGACAAGCCTGCGCCGACGCGCTTTTGCACCCAAAACACGGGGCGTTGCTTGACCTCTTCGTAAATACGGCCCACATACTCGGCCAAGATGCCCATGCCCATGAGTTGAATACCACTGAGCAACATCATGCCCACCACAATGGTGGCGTAGCCGGAGACTTGAATGCCCCAATAAAAATACTCCACCACCACCCAGCCGCCGTAGACAAATGAGGCCAAAGCCAGTATCAAACCCAAGAGACTCAAAAACCGCAAAGGCATCGTCGAGAAGGCCACCACGCCCATCACGGCCAAGCCGATCGAGCTGCGCCAGCCAAAGCGGGAGTCCCCTTCCAGGCGGGGCAAGGGTTCGTATTCGATGGCGGTGCTTTTAAAACCGGCCCAGGCATACAAGCCCTTCATGAACCGGTTGCGCTCAGGCAAGGCGTTCAGGGCCTTGACCACTTGCTGGTCCATCAAACGGAAGTCCCCCGCATTCGGCGGGATCTTGACCCGATTGCCCGAATTCACCAAGGTGTAAAACAACTGCACCAACTTGCCGTGCAAGGCCGTTTGGTCGTCACGCGAGGTGCGGATCGCGTAGACCACATCCAGCCCTTGTCGCCACAAATCGAACATTTTGGGCAGCAGCTCAACCGGGTGTTGACCGTCAGCGTCCATGATCACCACCACCTCACCGGCTGCCGACGCCAAGCCAGCCGTGATGGCCGACTCCTTGCCGAAATTGCGACTCAGCTGCAAAAGCACCACTTCAGGATACTGGGTGCACAACTGCTCTGCGACAGCCACCGTGTCATCGCGGCTGCCATCGTCGACGATGATCAGTTCCACGCGTTCGGACAATGTCCGCAAAGTACGCAGAATCTCGCCCACCACAGGCGGCAAATTCTTGGCCTCGTTGTGCGCTGGCAGGATGCACGAAAAAGAAGCTTTATCGCGCACACTGACTGACGCAGGCGCAAGAACCCCATGAACGAGAGGTGAAAGAGGCAATGTAGTCATGGCGTGCTGCGTTGGATGTGTCCATCCTAATGCAAAGGCGAAAAAAAACCCACCGACTCTCGCACGGTGGGGGCCTTGAGGCCTGAGCCCCTCGTTTTACTTCTTGAGGCACTCGCTCATGAAGGCTTTGCGTTCATCGCCTTTTTTACCTGCCGCATCGGCGTTACAGGTTTTCATTTTGTTTTGCTGTGTTGCCTGGGGGGCGGCAGCGGCTTCAGGCTTGGCACTCAGGCAGTTTTTCATGAAGTCTTTGCGCTCATCGCCCTTTTTGCCTTCGGCCTCTTTGTTGCAAGTGGCCATTTTGCTTTGCTGCGGTGTTTTTTCAGACGCACTGGCCGGCGCTGCTGGCGCTGCTGGCGCTGCGGCAGGTGCTGGGGCTGGGGCCGCTACAGCGGCTGGCGCTGCAGGGACAACCGCTTTGGCGGGCTCCGCCGCTTGTGCGACGCCGACGGCCAAAGTGACACCTAAAGCAATGAGAGAAAGAAATGTGCGCATGATGTATCTCCAAGAACTGTCAAAATTGACGAAGCATCCCTGCAGACACTGCGCTGCCTGGATACGCTCTTTAACGCCACGCGCAAGTACTCCGTGCACAGCCCTCGTGTCATATTGTGTAACAAGGCACTCCCTCTACTCTTCAACGCCTCTTCTTGCAGACCCTTAAAATCACCCCATGCTTTCAGCCAAACAAGAATTGCTCACGGCTTTGGCCGTTGAGCTCGAGAACATCCTCCCCGGTGCGGGCGCCAAAGCGGCTTTCGAGTCGCCCAAGGTGGCAGCACACGGTGATTTCGCCTGCACTGCGGCCATGCAACTGGCCAAGCCCCTGCAACTCAATCCACGGCAACTGGGAGAGCAGTTGCGAAACGCACTGCTGGCCAACCCTGTTTACGACAAGTGGGTTGAAGGCATCGACATCGCGGGCCCGGGCTTCATCAACATACGCCTCAAACCGGCGGCCAAGCAGGCCATCGTTCACGAAGTGTTGGCCGCAGGCGCACATTTCGGCCAGCAAGCCCACAACGGCCAGCGTGTTTTGGTCGAATTCGTGTCGGCCAACCCCACGGGGCCCTTGCATGTGGGGCACGGTCGTCAAGCCGCCTTAGGCGATGCGATTTGCAATTTGTTGGCCACCCAAGGTTTCGACGTTTACCGCGAGTTTTATTACAACGACGCCGGGGTGCAAATCAACACGCTGGCCCACAGCACCCAATTGCGCGCCAAGGGCTTCAAACCGGGCGATACCTGCTGGCCGACCGAGCCGGACAATCCGGCCAGCAAAGCGTTTTACAACGGCGAGTACATTGCCGACATCGCCAATGATTTTTTGGCAAAAAAGTCCGTCAAATCGGACGACCGCGAATACACCGGCAGCGGCGATGTGGCCGACCTTGACAGCATCCGTCAATTTGCCGTGGCCTACCTTCGCCATGAACAAGATTTGGACTTGAAAGCCTTTGAGGTCAAGTTTGACAATTACTACCTCGAAAGCAGCCTCTACTCCAGCGGCAAAGTAGCCGATGCGGTGAGTCGCCTGCAAGTTGCCGGCAAAACCTATGAACAAGACGGCGCTTTGTGGCTCAAATCCACCGACTACGGCGACGACAAGGACCGTGTGATGCGCAAAAGGGATGGCACGTTCACCTATTTTGTGCCGGATGTGGCCTACCACATTGCCAAGTGGGAACGTGGTTTTACCAAAGTCGTCAATATCCAGGGCACCGACCACCACGGCACGATTGCGCGGGTCCGCGCCGGCTTGCAAGCTGCGGGCGTGGGCATCCCTGAGGCTTATCCTGACTATGTTTTGCACACCATGGTGCGTGTGATGCGCGGCGGCGAAGAAGTGAAAATTTCCAAACGTGCCGGCAGCTACGTCACCTTGCGCGACCTGATCGAGTGGACGAGCAAAGATGCCGTTCGTTTCTTCTTGCTGTCGCGCAAGCCCGACACGGAATACACCTTCGATGTCGACTTGGCCATTCAAAAGAACAACGACAACCCCGTCTATTACGTGCAATACGCGCACGCCCGCATCTGCTCGGTCTTGCAGGCCTGGGCTGACAAAGACGGAGGTGATGCGGCGAGCCTGAAACGTGTCGACTTGACCGCCCTGGACAGCCCGCAGGCACAAGCTTTGATGCTGCAATTGGCCAAATACCCGGCCATGCTGACCGCGGCGTCCAAGGACTTTGCGCCGCACGATGTCACCTTCTATTTGCGTGACTTGGCCGCCTGCTACCACAGCTATTACGACGCTGAGCGCATTTTGGTGGACGACGAAGCGGTCAAACATGCGCGCTTGGCGCTGGTCGCCGCCACCGCGCAAGTGCTGCACAATGGTCTGCAAGCACTGGGCGTTTCAGCTCCAGTCAAAATGTGATGAAGGTCAACAGATGAGACAGCATTCCCAAAAAGGTGGCACCGCAATAGGTTTCATCATCGGTCTGGTGATCGGTTTGGCGGCCGCTTTGGCGGTGGCCATTTACGTGACCAAGGTGCCCACACCCTTCACCAACAAAAACCAGCCCCGATCGGCCGATCAAGATGCGGCCGAAACGCAAAAGAACAAAGACTGGAATCCCAACAGTGGGCTGCAAAGCAAGTCCGCTGGGGATGGCAATCCTGAGACATCGCCCAATTTAGACACCAAAGAGTCAGCCAAGGACACCCCGAAAGAGTTCATCAAAGAGCCGGCAAAGGAGACCGCCAAGTCTGAAGCTAAAACAGAGACCAAGATTGAGGCAAAGACCGAATCCAAAGCTGAAATCAAACCGGGGGTGACAGCCGACCCCTTGGGGGAACTGGTCAAATCCAAAGTCCCCCTGACGGGATTGGGCAATACAGCAAGCAGCGCCGACCCGTTCACTTACTTTGTGCAAGCCGGTGCTTTTCGCAGTCAAACCGAAGCCGATGCCCACCGCGCGAAGTTGAGTTTGATGGGCTTGGAAGCCAAAATCAGCGAACGGGAACAGGCGGGCCGACTGGTTTACCGGGTCCGTTTGGGGCCTTATGATGACAAGGACGTGGCCGAAAATGCAAAGGCTCGCCTGGACAAAAACGGCATCGAAACCGCATTGGTTCGTGTGCAACGCTGAGATCAACCCCTATTTTTTCGGAGTCTTTCACCATGAAACGTCGTGATTTCAACCTCGCCACTTTACGTGTCGCCACCACCGCAGCCGTGGTCAGCAATGCATCGGCTTGGGCTCAAAATGCAGCCGCCAAGCCCACCAGCGGGCCGATCAACCTCAAAGAGGGAAAAGACTACCAGAAGCTCGAACGCCCCCTGGTGCCCGACGCAGGCGCCGGCAAAATCGAAGTCATCGAATTCTTCTGGTACAGCTGCCCTCACTGCAATGCGTTTGAGCCGACCTTTGCCAACTGGGCCAAAACCGCGCCCAAGGATCTGCTGATTCGGCGCATCCCCGTGGCCTTCAATGACAGCTTTGCCCCTCAACAGCGCTTGTTCTTTGCCCTGGAAGCCCTGAACCTGCTCGAGAGCTTGCACGTCAAGGTCTTCACGGCCGTACATGTTGAAAAACAAGCCCTGAACACCGATGCCAGCATCCAGGCATGGGTAGAAAAGCAAGGCGTGGACAAGACCAAATTCGCAGAAGCCTATAAATCCTTTGGCATGACCAGCAAATTACGCCGCGCCGTTCAATTGCAAAACGAATTCAAGGTCGAAGGCGTTCCGTCGCTCGGCATTGCAGGCCGCTTTTACACCGACGGTTCATTGGCAGGCAGCATGGAGCGGGCTTTACAGGTTGCCGAGGGCTTGTTGGCGCAAGTCAGACAAGGCAAATAAAACAGCTTGGCCCTTCGTTCCCAAGGGCCCACAAAGTCCGCCAGATGGCGGACTTTTTTATGGCCTCGCCACCAGCCAGACCCCGCTTGCACCTACAATCCAAGCAAGATTCGCGCCCTTATGAAATTTCCTCTTGCATTGACCTCTTTGGCCTTGGCCGCTTTTTTGGCGGCACCCACAGCCACGGCTGAAAAAGCCGACAGTAAACAACCGATGCACATTGAGGCGGACGCACTCAAACACGATGAGTCTGCGCAAATCACCACCTTCACAGGCCGCGTCATGGTCACCAAAGGCACTCTGGTGCTGCGCTCAGAAAAACTTGAAGTCCAGCAAGACAAAGAAGGCAAGCAAGTGGCCAAGCTGTGGGCGGCCAAAGGCGAACGCGCTTTTTTCAGGCAAAAGCGTGAAGGCCTGGACGAATTCACGGAAGGCGAAGCCGAGACCGTCATTTACGACAGCCAGGCCGACAAAATCACGCTCACGGGCCGCGCCGAATTGCGCAGCTACAGGGGTCAACAACTTTCAGACCGGTTGCAGGGGCACCTGATTGTTTTCGACAACACCACCGAAGTGTTCACCGTGGATGGCCAAGCGCCCTCGGGCCCCACCCCCTCTGGCAGTCAACGCATCAAAGCCACTTTGACGCCACGCAACACGGCCAAAGACGACAGCAAAGACAACAGTTTGGTGCCCTTGCTGCAAAGCAGCCCTCGCCTGACCGGGGGCAAGCCTTGAGCAACGCGCCGCTTGTTCCCTCAAACAGTGCGGCGTCCTCAAAGGTCAGCAGCCTGGAGGCCCGGCACCTCGAAAAGGCCTACGGCAGCCGCAAAGTCGTGCATGACGTTTCGCTCCAAGTGAACAAAGGCGAGGTGGTCGGTTTGCTCGGCCCCAACGGCGCAGGCAAGACCACTTCGTTTTACATGATCGTTGGCCTGGTGCATGCGGATGGTGGCCAGATCATGATAGACGGTCAAGATGTGACCGACATGCCGATTCACCGCCGCTCGCGCATGGGCCTGTCCTACCTGCCGCAAGAAGCCTCCATTTTTCGCAAACTCACCGTGTCCGAAAATGTGCGGGCCGTGCTGGAACTGCAACGCGATGCCAATGACAAACCGCTGACTGAAGCCGCCATCACCCTGCGTTTGCAAGAGTTGCTGGAAGACCTGCGTGTTGACCACTTGCACGACTCGCCGTCCCTCGCCTTGTCGGGTGGCGAGCGGCGACGGGTCGAGATTGCCCGCGCATTGGCGACCCAACCCCGTTTTATTTTGCTCGACGAACCGTTTGCCGGCATTGACCCGATCGCTGTGATTGAGATTCAGCGCATCATTGCTTTTTTAAAAGAACGTGGTATCGGCGTCCTGATCACCGACCACAATGTGCGCGAAACCCTGGGCATTTGTGACCACGCCTTCATCATCAGTGATGGCCGTGTACTGGCCGAGGGCACGCCCGAGCAAATCGTCAACAACGCAGACGTGCGTCGCGTGTATTTGGGCGAACATTTCCGAATGTGATCGAATGACTTCAGTTCACGCCCCCCTGACACCCTTGACGCCCACCGCTGGCGCCATTGCAGGAGGAGGCGCAGCATGAAGCAAGGTTTATCTCTGCGCATGTCGCAGCATTTGGCACTCACGCCACAGTTGCAACAATCCATTCGATTGCTGCAACTGTCCACCTTAGAGTTGAGCCAGGAAGTCGAGCAAATGCTCGACGAAAACCCGTTTCTTGAACGCGCTGCCGAAGAGTCCATGGCGGAAGAATTCGGTTTGCCCGAAGCAGATACCCGTGTGAGCTTAGGTGATCGCGTGACCGAAGCCGCCACAGAGGCACGCGACAACAGCAAGGAGGCCAGCGCAGAAACCACCGCCACGGTCGCCACGGACGAAGCCGTGCAAGATGTGGCCGAGAGCTGGGAAGGCGATGGCAGTGCCGATGTGGCTCCCGACGACAGCGAATGGGGCAACGACGCCGGTTCACGCAAAACCTCCGACAGCGATGCGCCTGACGCGATCGACTTGGCTCGCGGCTTGGGCTCCTTCACCGAGTTCCTGCACCGCCAAGCCTTGTCTTTGCGATTGTCAGAAGTTGACCGCGCTGCGCTGCGTTACCTGATTGAATCTCTCAACGACGACGGTTACCTCGAAGATTCTCTGGAATCGCTGGCGCAAGGCTTGGCGGGCACAGACGACCTGGAGCAACTCGAGGAACTGGTGCACCGCTTCACCGTCGCCTTGAGCCTGTTGCAATCCTTCGAGCCCGTGGGTGTCGGTGCGCGAGGTTTAGCTGAATGCCTGCGCTTGCAAATCAAAGCGCAACTGCAAGAAGACCCTGAGCACCGCATCTGGCAAGCTGCGCTCAAAATCTGTGCCCAACCGCTAGAGCTTTTGGCCAAACGCGATGTCAAGCGTCTGTTGGTGTTGTGTGGCGAAGACGACGTCACCATCAAGGCCGCCATCGCTTTGATTGCCCGCCTCGAGCCCAAACCGGCCAGGCCCTTTGCCAATGCAGAACAGCACGTGATCATTCCGGATGTGTTAGTGACCAACACCCGTCCCAACGGCGAGCCGCGTTTCAAAGTACAGCTCAATCCCGATGTGATGCCCCGCCTGCGGGTGCATGACATTTACGCAAACGCCCTGCGCGGCGGTAAAAGTGAAGCGCATCAAGGCTTGCAACAGCGACTGCAAGAGGCACGTTGGTTCATCAAAAACATTCAGCAACGGTTTGACACCATCTTGCGTGTGTCCACCGCCATTGTCGAACGGCAAAAGAGTTTTTTCGTCCATGGCGAATTGGCCATGCGGCCGTTGGTGCTGCGTGAAATTGCCGATGAACTCGGTCTGCACGAGTCCACCATCAGCCGAGTCACGACCGCCAAATACATGACCACTCCCATGGGCACGTTCGAATTGAAGTTCTTCTTTGGCTCAGGCTTGGGCACCGACAGCGGGAGCGCTGCGTCGAGCACGGCTGTCAGGGCCTTGATTCGCCAATTGGTGGCCGCAGAAAGCCCCGCCAAACCGCTGTCAGACAATCAATTGTCGGAAATGCTGAAAGAGCAAGGCATCGACTGTGCGCGGCGCACGGTGGCCAAATACCGTGAGGCGCTCAAAATTGCGCCCGCCAACCTGCGAAAAACCCTGTGAATTCACTGCAACTTTTTTTACCTTGCGCCGCCGGTGTCGAGGGCTTTCTGGCCGACGAGATCCACGGCATCACCGGTCTGACCGGCCAAGACTTGATGACCGGGCGGGGTGGCGTGGTCGTGCGCGCCTCCTGGCGTGAAGCCCTGTTGCTCAATTTACACAGTCGCTTGGCCCAGCGGGTGCTGGTGCAACTGTCGCAAACCCTGTACCGCAATGAAAAAGATCTGTACGAAGCCACCAGCGATGTGGCGTGGGAGATTTGGTTCACCACCCAGCAAACTTTCAAAATCGAAGTCACTTCGCAACACAGCCCACTGACCAGTCTGAACTTTGCGGCACTGAAAATCAAAGACGCTGTGGCCGATCGCTTTCGCGACAAGCGCGGCGAACGCCCCGATGTGAACACGCAATGGCCTGATGTGCGCATCTATGCACACCTGACCACCGACCATGCCACGCTGTACATTGACACCTCCGGTGAACCTCTGTTCAAGCGCGGATGGCGCGCTGACAAAGGCGATGCACCCCTGAAAGAAACTTTGGCCGCGGCCATGATTGCCGCCAGTGGCTGGGACGCGACCACGCCGCTGTACGACCCTTGCTGCGGCAGCGGCACGATTGCCATCGAAGCCGCGCAAATCGCTTGCGGAATTGCACCCGGCATCTTGCGCCGCTTTGGTTTTGAAAAGTTATTGCCCTACCAGCCGCATGTCTGGCAGGGGCTCTTGGAACAAGCCCAGGCCGCAGAGCATGCGCCCACAGCGCCTGTTTATGGCAGCGATGTGGCGCACCGCATGGTTGACTTTGCCGAACGCAACGCCCAGCGCGCAGGGGTTGCCGATGCCATTCAATTGCGCGGGGGCGATGCACTGCAACGCATGCCCCCCAGCGAAACACCCGGCGTGATGCTGCTCAACCCGCCCTATGGCGAGCGGATTATGGCGGCCGGTATTGCGGGCCGTGGACGGGATGAATTTGAACCCGGCGCGCTGGCCGCGCAGAGACAAGGCAGCCACCGCGAAACCGCACACACCGATGACGGAGGAGACTTTTTCAACCAACTGGCCTCCCACTGGAAAAAGAACTACAGCGGCTGGACCGCCTGGATGCTCACCCCCGACTTGAAATTGCCCAGTCGCATGCGCCTGAAAGAAACCCGCCGCGTGCCGATGTGGAACGGCCCCATTGAGTGCCGTTTGTTCCGCTTTGACATGATGAAGGGTTCGGTGCGTGACAAGCTCTGAAGCCTTGCTCACGGTGTTGGACACCAACATCGTGCTCGATCTGTGGATCTTTGACGACCCGCGCACCCAGGGCCTGCGCCACGCGCTGAGTCAGGGCCGACTGCGCTGGATCGCCACCGCTTCCATGCGCGAAGAATTGCGCCGCGTGCTGGGCTATCCGCATTTGGCGGCGCGCATAGCGCCCATCACCCCATCGGGCTGCACTGCCAATGACATATTACTGGCCTTTGACGCGCAGGCCACCCTGCACGAAGACGCGCCCAAAGCACCCTGCACCTGCAAAGATGCGGACGACCAGAAATTCATCGACTTGGCCGTGGCGCACCGCGCCCTGCTGCTGAGCAAAGACGCGCAAGTGCTGTGCATGCGCCGCCGCTTAGAGCGTTTGGGCGTGGACCTGAACCCGCACATCAAGCCACCACCCGGCTTTGTGGCGGATGCGCAGCGTCAGGCTTTCTACGCCCACTTGTTTCAAACGCCTTTAGCGAACGAACTTGCCTTGGCGACCTGAACGCTTGCAGCTCACTTTATTTATTTTTTTGATCTAGACCATGACCATCCCGACCCCAACCCCAGCAGAGAGCGGCATGCAACCCGATGACTTTGACGCTCTGGACGACATCCTTGACGAAATGCGCACCCGTTACGACGAAACCCCGCAGTGGGAGTTTTGTGAAGGCTTTTTGGCCGCCATGGTCTGTTGCCGCACGCCGCTGCCCGAGGCCGAATGGTTGGTCGTGCTGCTGGGCTTGGACGAGGGCGGCAGCTTCGTCGACGAGGTGCAACACAGCCGCTTTATGCAATTGTGGCAACAGCGTTTCACCGAAGTCAAAATTGCCCTCGACAGCAGCATTGAAGCCCTGGACGACGACCGCGCCTACGCGCCCGAAGTGATGGACATTCGTGGCGCCATGGCCAGCTTGCCGCCTGAAGAGCGCACCGACATTGAGGGCGACGAAATTCCATCCTTTGCGCAAGTGTGGGCGTTGGGCTTCATGTTCGCGGTGGAAAATTGGCCCGACGACTGGGCCGCACCCAAAGACAAAGACGCCGCCAAACTGCACGATCACTGCCTGGAAGCGATCGTTGCCCTGACCGAAGACGACACCGACGAACCCACGCTGTCTGCCCTGAGTGAAGACGGCCCACCCAGCGTGAGCGAGTCGCGCTTAAACACCTATGGCGAAGCCCTGTGGGCCGTATACGACCTGCGCGAAATCTGGCGCAACATCGGTGCCCGTGTGGTGCAAGTCATCCGCGACGCCACCCCCGGTCGCAACGAGCCCTGCAACTGCGGCAGCGGGAAAAAATACAAAAAGTGCTGCGGTACCCATGGATTCAAGCCCACCACATGACGCCCATGGCACTTGACCTCACGTTTATTCTGGCCAGCATGGCTGCTTTGTTTGTGGGCTTGTCCAAAGGCGGTTTGCCCTCGATTGGCATGCTGGGCGTGCCGCTTTTGTCGATGGTCATGTCACCCATGAAGGCAGCCGTTTTGCTGCTGCCGATTTACGTGATCTCAGACATCGTGAGTGTGTGGCTGTACCGCCGACATTTCAGTGCGATCAACCTGAAAATTCTGGTGCCTGCAGGCATCTTCGGGGTGTTTATTGGCTGGCTGACGGCTTCTTACATTTCGGACACGGCAACCAAACTGTTGATTGGCAGCATGGGTCTTGTTTTCTGCCTGCACAGTTGGTTTCGCAAAACTGCAGCGCCGACCCAGTCGGCCACCCTTTCGAAGGGGTTTTTTTGGGGAAGCTTGGCCGGATTCACCAGCTTCACCTCACACGCTGGCGCTCCGCCGTTTCAGGTCTATGTGCTTCCACAACACTTACCCAAGTTGGTTTATGCCGGTACCGCCACGTTGCTGTTTGCCTGTATCAATGCGGCCAAAATACTGCCCTACCAGCTGCTGAGCCCTTACGCTTTCGATGATCTGGTGCACGCTACTGTGTTGATTCCGGCCGCATTGATCGGGACTGTGGCGGGGGCTTATTTGACAAAAAAAATCGCCGACGTTTGGTTTTTCAAAATCGTTCAGGCCTGCCTGTTTTTGATTTCAATCAAGCTCATGGCCGATGCATTGGGTTCTTACATCGCTCTGTAACGCACTTATCAAGAACGCTTCAAGCCGGCCAAATACCTTGTCAGGTCAGGTGATTTTAAAAACGGTGCGGATGATTTTTCCGGCTTTCTTTTGCTCGAACACCGACCACTGTTTGATGCCTTTGACAAGCACCGAAGCACTGATGTCTTTGACTGGCATTTTGCTTTTGAGCTGCGCAGTGATCCAGTCCTGCACATGCGGATAGACAAGCCCTTGCTCACCCGTGGGGGTCAACAGTTCAAGTCCAGCCACTTTGGCGCTGGCGGTGACAAAGATTTCGGTTGCTGGCATAACCTGTTGTCAATCCCAAGGGCGTTGCGAATTCCCGCGCGCAACGCGGGAACTGCCATCAGTCGACTTTAGCGCCCGACGCTTTGACTACTTGCGCCCATTTCTTGTGCTCGCTTTCAATGAAAGTCAGAAACTGGGCCGGCGTATTACCACTTGGAATCGCACCTTGCGCCAGCATCTTTTCTTTGATCGCCGGCGTGTTCAAGGACTTGGCTACCTCTTGCTGCACGCGGTTAATGATGTCAACCGGGGTGCCCGCGGGGGCCATTAAACCGAACCAACTGCTGGCCTCAAAGCCTTTCAGCCCTGCCGCTTCTTCGATGGTGGGCAACTCGGGTATGGCGCCTGAACGCTGAGCGCTGGTGACGGCCAAGGCTTTGAGTTTGCCCGACTTGATCAGCGGCAAAGCCGAAGGCAGGTTGTCAAACATCACGTCCATGCTGCCACCCATCATGTCCAGCAAAGCAGGGCTGGAGCCGCGGTAAGGAATGTGCGCCATAAAGATACCGGTTTGGCTCTTGAACAGCTCACCCGCCAAATGAATCGATGTGCCATTCCCGCTGGAGGCCATGTTGAACTGACCCGGCCGGGCCTTGGCCGCCTTGATGAAGTCGCTCACCGTATTGATGTTCAAGGCCTTGGCTTTTTCGACATTGACGATCATCACATTCGGCACAGCGGCCACCAGCGTGATGGGGGAAAAGTCCTTGAAAGGATCGTAGGCCAACTTGGGGTACAAGGCGCGGTTGATGCCGTGGGTTCCCACGGTGCCCATCAAAATGGTGTAACCATCAGGGGCCGATTTGGCCACGGCTTCTGCACCCACATTGCCCCCCGCACCGGCACGGTTTTCCACCACAAACTGTTGACCAAACGCTTTGGACAACTCGGGGGCCACAGCACGCGCCAAAATATCGGTGGTCCCGCCAGGTGCAAAAGGCACCACAATCTTGACGGGTTTCTGAGGCCATGCCGATTGGGCCTGCACTGCAGCGCCTGCCAACAACAACGTGGCAACCGCTGCACCTGAAGTGAGTTGACGACGGGTGATTAAAAAACGCAGCATGGGATATTCCTGTCCTGTAAACAATCTTCAATCATGCCACGCGGGCCAAGTCTTCACGGCCGAAAAAGAGACAAATATATCCTCGTCCTGTTGCGACTCATCAAAGATAGCCTGTTTGCAGTTGAGCTTTCAATACAGGCTTTTGCACTTTACCCAAAGCGCTTTTGGGCAAACTGTCCAGAAAGACGACCCTGTGCGGCAATTTAAACTTGGCGATCGATTTTTGCAAATGGGCAATGATCGACTCTTGGCTCAACACCTGTCCCGCCTCGGTGTGAGAACGAACCACCACCGCCACCGGCACCTCGCCCCATCGTGCGTCAGCCAAACCGAGCACCGTGCATTCGGCCACGCCGTCCAAAGTGAGCAGCAAGTTTTCGATCTCTGCGGGATAGATGTTTTCTCCACCCGAAATAAGCATGTCTTTGCTGCGGCCCACAATGGTGATGCAGCCGTCAAGATCCTGCCGACCTGAATCGCCAGTCGCGAACCAGCCCTCCAACAAATCGTCATGGGTGGCGGACACACCCTCTTGCGCGCGCTGCCAATACCCGCGCATGACGTTGGGTGCCCGGATGCAAACCTGCCCCACGTGGCCCAACGGGACTTCTTGGCCCTGTTCATTGCGCAACTGCACCTGTACCAAAGGTGAGGGCCAACCTGTGGTGCCCGGGCGGGCCATCGCCTGATCCAAGGGCAGCACAATGGAAACAGGGCCTGTTTCGGTGGTGCCATAAATTTGCCCCACCGGAATGCCTCGGTCATGAAATGCCTGCAAGTAGGGCAAAGGAACAGTCGATGACCCCGTCATCACACCGCGCAAGCTTGTCAGATCGGTGCCCTGCCATTCGGGGTGGCCCATCACCGCTCGCAAAGTGGCAGGCACTAACAAGGACAGGGTCGGTTTGTCTTGGGCTACAGCGCGCAACCACATTGCAGGCTCAAAACGCGGGTGCAAAGTGACCGTGACGCCGCACAGCAATGCCGGCAAAGTCTGGATACACAGGCCCCCGACATGAAACAAGGGCAGGGTAGACAGC
>Ga0114972_10002033_pt1 | contig 15169 bp, 13 predicted proteins | sample M_140807_EF_Meta_FD_87354 | JGI IMG/M metagenome (GOLD analysis project Ga0114972, IMG submission 87354) | Freshwater microbial communities from Lake Montjoie, Canada to study carbon cycling - M_140807_EF_MetaG | ecosystem: Environmental > Aquatic > Freshwater > Lake | place: Lake Montjoie... | reverse complement strand
GACGCCTTTTTCCCCTTCCCGGATTCGGTCGAAGCCGCGGCGGCGGCCGGTATCCGGGCGATTGTTCAGCCCGGTGGTTCGGTAAAGGATGCCGATGTCATTTCGCGAGCGAATGAACTCGGCATCGCCATGTGCTTCACCGGCGTCCGCCACTTCCGCCACTGATGCCCGAATCCGCCGTTCAATACACCGTCAGCACCCGTGCGGAAGACGTTAATCGCGATCGACTGTTCCAATTCCTTGGTCAAGAAAGCGGTTGGGCAAGCGGGATTACGCGTGAAATCGTGGATCGGTCAGTTGAAAACTCCCTCAACTTCACCCTGCTGGATTCCGACGGTAGGCAGCGAGGCTACGCCCGCGTCGTTACCGATCGCGCCACCTTCGCTTGGTTGTGCGATGTCTATATCGACGAGGAACTGCGCGGCCAGAAACTGGCACACCTGCTGCTCGAATCAGTAGATAACCACCCGGAACTTCATGGACTCCGTCGCTGGATGCTAGCCACCAGCACCGCCGCGTGGCTCTACGAAAAGTACGGATGGAAACCGGTTGCCCGCCCCGAAGTCTGGATGGAACGCCACCAACCGTACCATTGACCGCTAACGATGATCCCACCAAAAGTGTTGGCCCCCCGGGTGGGTGGTCGCAGGGTCGTTGCCTTCGCTTCGTCCGGGTTCGCTCAGGGGGCCTCTCGCGGGCCACAAGGTCGGGGATTGACAGGAACATCGCCCACAAGAGTGTCGGCGCTCCCAGGGTCGGATGCCGGCAGGGGTGCCGGCGATTACTTGACGATGCGGAGGTTATCAAACATGCGGCCTTCGATATCGAACGCGGACATTTCTAGCACGCCGCCGTTGATGGAAACGACGCAGTAGTGGTGGCCGTGGCGGATGCGGTTGCTGAATTCGGGGCGGGTAGGGCCGTGGGTTTCCAGTCCTCCTCCACCGCCGCCGCACACCACGTAGGTTGGTCCTTTTGCGGCGGCGCGACCGGCAAGGATGGGCCATGTGCGCTCGTAGCTATGGATGTGCCCAGTCCACACGACGTCGACCCCGTATCGCTCGTAGAGCTTTGTCATGGCTCGCAGGCGAGTATCACCGCGGGTGGATTGGCCCTCCCATAGGTTGCCGAAATCGTCTTCGTCGCTGCTGTAGGGCGGGTGATGGTGGGCGACGAACTTCCACTTGGACTTACTGGAGGCGAGGGAGGCTTCCAGCCATCGGTACTGTTCGCTACCGACGCTGACATCGCGGTTAGAATCAACGACGAAGAACTCGGCGGGCCCATAGGTGAACCGATACCAGTATTCCGGGGCGGGGACGGCCATGTAATCGTAATACAGCCGGGCATCGCCTTCGTGGTTGCCGATAACGGGGATGAGGGGAACCCGGTCGAATAGGGGGCGCATGGAGGCGAAGAAATCGTTGGTCCAGTGGCGTTTATTGGCGCCGGTGCCGACGAGATCGCCCACGATCATAAAGAAATCGGGGCGTTCATTCCACATGTGTTCGGCAATACGGGTATTTACCTTGGGTTGATCTTGGGTATCGCCCACCACCGTGAATCGGATGGCTTTATCGGCTTGCGGGGCAGTGCGGAAGGTTAGGAGTTTCGATTCAAGCTTGCGTTGCTTATCATCGATGGTCTCGACCTTGTATACATAGTGCGAATCCGGCTTTAGGTTCTTAAGGACGACTTTATGGATGAGCGATTGGGGGTTTCGCGTTAACGAGCCTTCGACTTTGGTGAGATTGGCCTTACTGGGACCGAAGTAGACGGCTGAGGAAGCGGGCCGCGTTGTCTCCCACATGATGGTGATTTCGTCTTGGGTCGGGAATTGCTGATAAGGGGCCACAACCCACTCGAAATCGGGGTTTTCTTGGACCACGGGCTCGGCCAGGGCGATCTCCTTGCGGTGGTCGAATAGGTGACTGACGCCGCTGGGAGTGGCGACCATGTCATACAGGGCTGCGCTCGCAAGTCGGCCTTCGAGGGGGTACTCCTCATCATCGTCTTTGTAGGCACCCAGCGACCAAACTGCGGTCTCAGGGTAGAGGATGTCGCCGGACTGGGCGGCGGACTCCGACTCGAGTTTGCCGTTGACGTATAGCCGCATGACTTTGCCATCGTAGCTGCCGAGAACGTGATAGAATTTGCCGATCACGTAGTCGGTTTTGCCGGCGAGGTAGGTGAGTTTGCCATCGCCGTCATCGGCGCCTTTAGTGCTGAGGGCGAAGGTGAATTTGCTGCCGTTGTAGCCGAGGGACCATCCCTTTTCGAAGTTGCCGTTATCTTGTAGCACACCCATGAAACTGCCATCGTTTTGGCCCATGTTGATGGCGGCCCAGGCCTCAACGGTGAACTTTTGGGTGGGCAGAAATTGCCGGGCGGTGCGGTAATCGGCGGTGGCAACAAATCGGTCGGTTTTGCCGTTTAGAACAAGGCATTGCCCCAACGCGGTTTGACCGGGCATGGGCGATCCCATTACGGTTGCGTTGGGTCCGATCCGGGCTTTAAGGGTTTGGCCGTCTAGGTACCGGGGCTGGAAATCCCAGGCCGCGATGGGATCAGGCCCATCGTGAAGGCCCATGCTGGCAAGGGCGAGAGCGGCAACGCAAAAACACACCCGGATAACCTACGGCTTGGAGATTAACGTAAGGTTAACCCGCATCGCTTAGCGACCTTAAGAACAGCGGACGGGCCGTGAGCTTGATCTAGTCGGGGGGCAAACCGGTTAAGAGATTGAAGCCAACGGACAAAATGCCCGTGACCCCAACCACCGCAGGCGCCCAATACGGGTAGCCCTGAGGAACAAAGACGAATATTCCCAACAATGCACCAAGCTCCACCAAAGCCATCGCAACTAAGAACTCAACTTGCGCTTTAGCGAACGATGGCGCCGACGGAACCCGAAGCCGGGCATACAAGGCACCAGTCACCGCCAAACCGATGCCAATGGCCCAAGGCATCGAGTCCGACGAATCTGGCCGCTTGGCCGCCGTGGGCAGAGCCACGAAAAAAGTTAGGAGCACCAAAAGCGCCATGTAGGAAAACCATATTAGAAAGATGGTTTGCCGCTTGGTGGTTTGCATGACGTTACTCGGCGACCTTTAGGACGCTTAGGAAGGCTTCCTGGGGGAGTTCTACCGAGCCGATTTGCTTCATGCGCTTCTTGCCCTCTTTCTGCTTCTCTAAGAGCTTTCGCTTTCGGGAAATGTCGCCGCCGTAGCACTTGGCGATAACGTTCTTTCGGAACGGCTTGATGCTGTCGGCCGAGATGACTTTGGCGCCGATGGCGGCCTGAACCCGAACTTCATACTGCTGACGCGGGACGACTTCCTTTAGTCGAGCCACCATCGCGCGACCACGATTGTAGGAGAAATCTTTGTGAACGATGAATGAGAGGGCATCGACGCCGTCGCCATTAAGCAGGATATCAACCTTCACCAGGTTGCTCACGAGGTATTCATTGATGTCGTAATCGAAGCTGGCGTAGCCTCGGGTGGCACTCTTGAGTTTGTCGAAGAAGTCCAGCAGGATTTCGCCGAGCGGCAACACGTAGTGCAAAATGACGCGCTGCGGGGTGGGATATTCAGTTTTAACGTACACGCCGCGTCGCTCTTGGCACATCGTCATCACCGCCCCCACGTACTCATTGGGCACCATGATGGTGGCCTTTACGGTGGGTTCTTCTACCACTTCAACGCTGCTGGGGTCGGGCCATTCGGCGGGGTTTGAGATGTGCACGACCTCGCCGCTCTTTAGGGTGAGCCGATAGTCCACCGACGGGGCGGTGAGAATGAGATCCAAGCCGAACTCACGCTCCAGTCGTTCGCGGGCGATCTCCATGTGGAGAAGACCCAAGAATCCGCAACGAAAACCAAAACCGAGGGCGGCGGACGTTTCCGGTTCAAAGTCAAGCGAAGCATCGTTCAGCTTGAGCTTATCGATGGCGTCGCGGAGGTCTTCGTACTGGTCGCCATCGCTGGGGTAGAGGCCGCAGAAGACCATGCTGAGGGCCTTCCGGTAACCGGGCAGCGCCTCGTGACTCGGGTTTTCGGCCTTGGTGACGGTGTCGCCAACCTGGGCGTCGCCGATGGACTTCATGGCGGCGGTAATGAAGCCCACTTCGCCGCAGGCAAGGCCCGTGTCGTCGGTGAGGGCGGGGCTAAAGTGGCCGGTTGAATCCAGGACGAACTTGGACCCGGTGGACATCATCGTGATGGTGTCGCCTTTTTTGATCGTGCCATCTTTAACGCGGACATAGGCGACGGCGCCTTTGTAACCATCGTAGTGGCTGTCGTAAATGAGCGCGCGGGTGGGGGCGTTCGGGTCGCCGGCGGGGGCGGGGATGCGGGCGACGATGGCTTCGAGGATTTCGTCGATGCCGATGCCGGCTTTTGCGGAACAGGGAATCGCGTCGGAGGCATCGACGGCGACGGCACTTTCGATCTCTTCGCGGGCGCGTTCGACGTCGGCGTGGGGAAGATCTATCTTGTTGATGACCGGGACGATTTCCAGGTTCTGGTTCATCGCCATGTTTGCGTTGGCGATGGTCTGGGCTTCCACGCCCTGGCTGGCGTCGACGACCAAAAGTGCGCCTTCGCAGGCGGCGAGGGCGCGGGAGACTTCGTAGGTGAAATCGACGTGACCCGGCGTGTCGATGAGGTTGAGCTGGTAGGTATTTCCGTCTTGCGCTTTGTACAGCAAGCGAACGGCGGCCATCTTGATGGTGATGCCGCGCTCGCGCTCAATATCCATGCTGTCCAGCATCTGTTCCTGCGCGGTGCCACGGATAGCTCCGCATCGCTCAATGAGCCGATCGGCAAGGGTCGATTTGCCGTGGTCAATGTGAGCGATGATGCAGAAGTTACGGATAAATCGCTGGTCCATTCAGTCTCAACCGGGAAGTATCCAGTGTACCGGAGGGGTGTTTGCCCGCCGGGATTGGCGAGAGATTTGTCTTGGTCGGGCGTGTGGTTACGGATCGCTCATAATCTTCGCAAATGCCTGAACCCGCGGCTCGTCCGCCGACCGATGCTGAGCGTATTTTGGCGGTGTTTGCTGCCGCGCGAAGCGAGGGACGGAGCATGGCGAGTAATGAACTTGACCGCATTGAGCGGCACCAGATGGAAGATGTGTGGCTAACGGTTCAGGATGATCCGTGGTGGGAGCCCTCATGACTTTGTTGCTGGATACAACGGCGTTGATCGACCTGGAACGCGGTCGAAATGGGGCGGCGGAGGCATTGGCAGACTGGCAAGGCCCAGTGGCGACTTGCCAGATTTCGCTGGCGGAGCTGCGGCGAGCCGAAGGCGGGGCGCAACGGGCAAACGAATTGGCGCCCGTGATGATGGTGTTGCCGCTGGATGCGGTTTCGGCGGATCATTACGCGGCAATCACGAACTACCTGCGGGATGGAAGCTGGATGATTGGCGCGAACGATCTGTGGATTGCGGCGATCGCCCGGGCGAGCGGGGCGACGTTGCTGACGCGGCACGCGCGGATGTTTCGTCGCGTGCCGGGGCTAGAGGTGTTGGGTTACGGGCTGGATCCGTTCGAGATACCGATCGAGTTTCTGCAGTTGGAGGAAGAGACGTCGTGACGCCTAGAGAACGATTGGAGGCCTGTCGAAATGGGACCGAACCGAGGTTGATTGGGCAGTTGCCCTCGGGTTTCTTGGTACTGCATGAATTTCAATACTGGCCTGGTTACTGTTTGCTGCTGGCAGATCCGCTTTCGGCGCGTCTAAATGATTTGCAGGGGCCGGAGCGGGTTCAGTTCTTGACCGACATGGCAGCGGTGGGGGACGCGTTGTTGGCGGCAACGAGTGCCGTGCGGATTAATTACAGTATTTACGGGAACCTTGATCCTTTTGTCCACGCCCACATCGTGCCTCGGTACCCCGATGAGCCGAAGCCTTATGGCACCATGCCACCACTTTCGGTGCCCGCCGAGATTCGGGATTTTCGGGGCGATTCAGCCGAGGTCGCCGCGCGGCTAAGGGCGATTCTTTTTGAGAATATTCGCAGGATTGATTGACATTGTCCCGTCTTGGGCCTGTAGTGCGTGATATGAAATGCATTTGCATTTTTGTCGGTTTGGCGCTTAGCGTCGCGACCCTTCAGGCGAGTCCGATCGTCAATGTGGTCGCCGACGGAGGGGCGTTTCACGCGATCTCTGCGGAAACACCGCTTCGCTCGTACTATTCTTCTAACACGGTACAGGAATCTAGTGGTTCAAGCTTCTATGCGGGCACCGGCGACTACGCGTACTTGAACGACTACTGGACAACAAGCCACGACGAAATCATTGGTTACGACGAGAATGGCGATCCCATTTACGGTCCGGTAACGGAAGATCAGTTTGACACCGCGGAGGCGCAGGCGTATGGCTACTCACGTTTTGAGAAGAGCAACGACGGTCACGGGAACGATTTGATCACGGCAGAGGTGTATGCCTACGAGAATACGTACGCGTCGGCTTCCGGCTCTCAGGCATACGCCAATGTCTTTGCCCTTAGTGTCAGCTATATCAATGTATCTTTTGAATTATCTACGGTTTCCGATGTCCTTCTGAGTTCTTCAGTGAGGTACGGAAACGCTTCCTTGGCTCTTTACTATGGCGGCCGGTTGGTGGCAGACGCCTATAGTCTTTCTTACAACCCGCAAGGGCTTTACTTGCAGCCCGGAAGTTACTCGTTAACCGGATATGCATCGATGGGCGGGGCGGAATTTAGCATCTTGGCGACAGCGGCGCCAGTGCCGGAGCCGGTTACGCTAGTCGCTCTGGGGTTCGGGGCGCTGATGCTTCGTCGCCGGTCGCGTTAGTGTCGTCGGTTTTTTTCGCAACTTCTTGCCCGATAGTAATTTTGCTGGGTAAAGGTCGTGTCATCACGTTTACTTGCAGGTTTTCGCATGACACGAAGGCGGGGTCGGCTTGGTTGTGGTCACATTAGTAAGTAGCTGAGAATCGATTTTGACAACCTGGGGTTGGCGGAATTGGGTCGATTTTCGGAGATGCGGGGATCGCGACGTTACGCGTATTGCGTCGTCATTATTCGGCCCGACGGCGGGAGGAGCCACCGCGCCGCCTACGGGGTCGCGTTCGGTCGGGGTTATGGCTTCGAGACTAAAAACCGTCGCGGGGGACCGCGCGGGACCACAATTGGTCGCTTAATCTTGGTCCATAAGTTGCTTTTGGTTTGGGGGTGGTTAGTAGCTTGTTCTGTAGCCATTCGGTTCGCCCCAGTGGACTGGGGCGGTCCGATTCGGTCATTTCCGGAACCCCATCCCCTGACCCCTTCCCCATTATCGGCACAAATCATCCAAAACCAGGGAAGGGGACGACCGGAGCCGCCAGGATGGCGGCGTTACCTTTGGTTGATGCTAGTTGATAGTTTGTCCACTAGCCATTCGGTTCGCCCCAGTGGACTGGGGCGGTCCGGTCAGTCGTCTACTTCACGTACTTATCCAGCCAGGCGACCCAGCGGGCCCATTGGTCTAGCATGGTTTCCTTGGCGATTTGACCGTGATCTTCGTACGGATAGACATACAGGCTGGCGGTTTTGCCGAGGGATTCCAGCGCGTTGAACATTCGCTCGGAGTTGAGGAGCGCAGTGCCTACGTTTTGGTCGTCGCCACCGTGATACATGAGCACGGCGGCGTTGATTTGGTCGGCGTACAGGATCGGCGACATGGAGAGGTACACCTCGCGGCCAAGCCACAGGGGTCGCGATTCGTTCTGGAATCCGTACGGCGTGAGCGTGCGATTATAGTTTCCGTCCCCGGCGATGCCGGCTTTGAAGAAGGGGGTGTGAATGAGGGCGTTCATGGTGCTAAACGCGCCGTAGCTGTGACCGCCGATAGCCAGCTTTTCTCGGTCGATGATGTCTCGCTTGGCTAGCTCATCAACAACCGCCGATAGGTTGTTTCGCAGCTGCGGAACGTAGCTGTCGTTACTGGAGCCGTAGTTGGCGAAGATGGGGCAATCGGGCTCGACCAGAACGTAACCCGCTCGCAGCAGAATGGTTTTGCTGCCGCCGCTTACGGGAGTAAATAGATTGGGGTTGAGGTTCTTGCGACCGTCGTCGTACGCCTTTTGGTCCTTAAACTCGGAGGGATAGAACCAGAAGAACGCCTTGCGGCGGAAGACGCCTTCGGCCGGGGAGGTGACTTTCACCCAGAATTTCATGCCGTCGGCCCGGGTGACGGGGATGTATTCGATCTTGGCGCGCGTGAGATCGGGCACGAAGTTGATGTTTTGGGTGAGGCGAAGCCTGGTTTTGGTGGTCAGGTTCTGGGCGTAGAGGTCGGGCACTTCGGCGCGTGACTGGCGAGAGACCACGACGGAGTCGTTGGTGGTCATGGTGGCGGATTCAAAGGCATCCGCCGCGCTTTCAAAGAGGCGAGTTCGCTTGCCATCGGTGAGATCGACCTGCTCGATCCACGGTCGCACAGGGTCTTTCAGGACATCCTGTCGTTTGTTGGTGCCAGAGAAGTAGAGATAACGATCGGAATTGATGCGCAGGAAGCCATTGGGAGTATTGATGAGGGTTCCGGTGGTCTCGGCTTCGTCAGATTTGTACTCCGCTACGGTACGAGACTCGGGCTTGCCGAGGGCGAAGAGGCGGATGCGCGTTTTGCCATCTTGGCTGTCGGTGACCGTGAATTGCTTCGCGTCGGCGGTGTAATTGACGCTGGAGATGCGGTTGTCTTGCTCGTAGACCGTCGTCGAGTCTTTGTCGGTGAACGGAGCTTTCCAAAGGACGAGGCGATCTTTGCGCTTCTTGTCTTTGTCGGCAGGACCGAGTTGGAGAAAGCTGAGTCCGGCCCCGTCGGGTCGCCAGCGGACGGCGCGGCGGGCGTCATCTTTAGGCTTGGGCGGTTCATCCTCGGTTTGGAGTGGTCGCTTTTCTAGCTCGACCAGTTCCTTACCGTTGATGTCGATGAGGGCATCTCGTTCGCCAAAGGATCCTTCGGGAAAGACGTAGCTGACCGGGCCATCGAGATAGGTAGCCACGATAAACTCACCGGTGGGGCTGGCGTCGATGCCGCGATAAGCGGCGGGCTTGCCGATGGCACGGAACTTGCCACCACCCGAAACCGATGCCAATTGGCCGGTGATGGCGGTGCGGTAGATTTCGGTGTCTTCGGGGGTTTGCAGGAGCGAGGCGAATACGTATAGCTTTTCCTTTGCCGTGGTAGTGCCGAGGATGCGAGGGCTGCTAGGTACGGGAACTCGGGCAGGCAGTCCTCGGAACCCGTCGGGGCGAAAGATCGCGACCAGTTCGCCAGCGTTTGTCCATTCCGGGGTGGTGACAGAGACGGGAAGGAGGGGACGATCGGTTGCGCGACGAGTGCGACCCTCTAGATCGCTGACCCAGAGTTCGGAGCGGTCTTCGAAGTGAGCGAGAAATGCGATTTGGTTGCCGTCGGGTGACCAGACGGGATTCGAGACGCGAGCGCCATTCGGGATGGTGACCGGCTGAAGAGCCCCCGTGGCGGTGTTGAGGATGCGGAAACCGACGGCACTGCGGACGTAAAGGGACCGTTCGCGGACGGCTTGGCGATCGACCTGGAGGCCGCCAAGCTTTTCGTACGGTCGGGCGAGGCGGGCTAGAGGAGGGGCACCATCACGCTCGGTAATAAGGGAGAACTGACCGGTTGCGTTGAGGGAGCCGAGGGAAGTGTTTTTGTACCACGGGGCGAGGGCAGCATCGGCAATGGCCCGCGGCGGGAGGAGATAGCCTTCGGTTTTGAGCGGGTCGGGGCTATTTTGGGTGAGGCTGGCGGAGGCTAGGGAAATCGCGGCCAGGCTCAGCAACGGAGAAGATATTCGGTGGCGCATCGGTGCGCTATTTTAGAACGATTCACAATAGGGGAGTGGGATTTTATCAATCGGTGCTGCGGCCGTTGGCATTTCGGTTCGATCCGGAGTGGGTGCATGGCTTGGCGGGGCGGCTGATTGATACAGGTTTGGGCGGCGGTAGCTTTACGGATCCACGGCTACAGCAGACTTTGTTCGGAGTGAAGTTTGCTAACCCAGTTGGCTTGGCGGCCGGGTTTGACAAGAATGCGGAGCATACGGCGGCATGGCCAAATTTCGGGTTTGGTCACGTGGAGATTGGCACGGTAACGGCGCGACCGCAACCGGGAAATCCGCGACCCCGAATGTTTCGGCTACCGGAGGATCAGGGCTTGATCAATCGGATGGGGTTCAACAATGCCGGGGCGGAGGTGGTGGCCGGGCATCTGCGGAACCGAGACGCCTTCCCGATCGGGATTAATTTGGGGAAGAACAAGGATACGGAACCTGCCGGCGCGGCGACGAACTACCTGCTGGCTTTTGAGAAACTTCGCGGACTCGGCGACTATTACGTTATCAATGTGAGCTCGCCCAATACGCCGGGCTTGCGATCTTTGCAGGAAAAGGGGCCGCTGATGGAGATTCTTGGCACCTTGAGAAACGCGGATGCGGCGGCCCGGTTCTTCATCAAAGTCGCGCCAGATTTGATGCCTTCGGCGCTGGACGATGTGATTTCGGTGGCTCACGATGGTGGGGCGACCGGATTGATCGCCACCAATACGACGATCTCTCGTGATGGATTGACGCGGGATCCTCATCAGGATGGCGGGCTATCGGGCCGACCGGTGCGAGAGAAATCGGACGCGGTGCTGGCGCATTTGGCGGGAAACTGCAACCTGGATTTGATCCTAATTGGGGTAGGCGGGATCTTTGGCGCGGACGACGTGATCCGTAAAATTCAGCTGGGGGCGCACCTTACTCAGTTGTATACGGGTTGGATTTACGGGGGGCCTCAGCTGGTGCCGACCATTCTGCGAGACTTATGCGCGCGGATGGATCGGGACGGTGTTCGGAATATTCAGGAATATCATCGGCAGGAATTGCCAAGATTTGCCTAACAATGTTAGGGTTTGGGATGACTGCGGACTATTCTTCCGGTTCCGTTTGCTATTCTTAGTGTCCCATGGACTATTCGTGTTTGAAATTTGCTACCCGGGCTCTGCGAGTGGGGCAGGACCCCGAGGGCCGATTCAAACCCGTTATTCCCCCAATTTTCCAGTCCACCACATTTGCTTGGGACGATCTGGACCACATTCCGAGTGTCGATTACACTCGTTGTCAGAATCCCAACCGCTTGATTCTGGAGGAAGTGGTAGCGACCCTGGAGAACGGCAAGCATTGCACGCTGTTTAGCTCCGGAATGGCGGCGATTGCGGCTTGTTTTAGTTTGCTGAAGCAGGGCGATCACCTTCTGATGGCGGGCGATATCTACGGCGGCACATTCCGGCTGGGCGAACAGTGGTTGCCGCGTAGCGGCGTGGAGGTGAGCGAGTTTTGCGCCCATAACCCGCTGACAATTGCCGACGAGGTTCAGGCTTCCACCAAGATGCTGATCTTTGAGACGCCGACAAACCCAAATTTGCGGGTTTCGGACATTGAAGCGGTGGTCACCGAGGCAAAGAAGCACGGTCTGCTGACGGTTTTTGACAACACATTCGCTTCTCCCGCGTTGCAGAATCCGCTGGATTTGGGGGTGGACATTGTGCTTCACAGCACGACCAAGTACATCTCGGGCCATAGCGACGTGATTGGTGGGGCGACGATCACCAACGATCCCGAGCTTGGGAACTGGCTCTTTGAATACAACAAGGCATTTGGCGCGACGCCTTCGCCGTTTGATTGCTGGCTATCATTGCGCGGCGTGAAGACCTTGGCGTGCCGAATGGATCAGCACTCGCGAAATGCGCAGGCGGTCGCAGAATTTCTGGAAGGCCACCCGAAAGTGAAGCGCGTTTTTTACCCGGGGCTGACCAGTCACCCCGACCACGAGACGGCGAAGAAGCAGATGCGCGGCTTCGGCGGCATGGTAGCGGTGGATTTTGACTCGGTGCAAACGGCCCGGCGGGTGGCAGAGAATACTTGCGTTTTTCTGCTGGCGGAATCTTTAGGCGGGGTGGAGTCTTTGGTGGCATATCCGCCGTTGATGTCGCACGCGACGATGACGGAGGAACAGCGCTTGACCAAGGGCATTCCGCCTTCGATGTTGCGGCTGAGCGTGGGGATTGAGGATCCGGTCGACCTGATTGAGGACCTTCGGCAGGCGTTAGACGGCTAGTTTCTAGGTCTATCGGCGCAGAAATTCTTAGGTCCGCAACCGGTTCGTCTGAGGGTCGTGAGTGGATATGAGAATTTGTTATGCGACATTTGCATTCACCCAATTGCCCCACTTTTAGAGCCGAACTGATGGATGACCTGGAGGATGCGATCATGACGCATTTGGAAAGGTTTGAAGCGGAGAACTGCTACCAATCGATTGCCGATTGCCACGCGTCCAACCCGTTTCGGCGAGTGTTTATTCGTCGATGGGAGCGGGAGTCACCCAGCTGGGGCGGTCTCTTGTCGCCCGACGTGGCAAATGCTCGCCAGTGGGGATACGCGTTGGCGAGCAATTGGCTGTTTTCTGTGTTGTGTGAGCGGGCCAACTTGCCGGAGCTAAGTGTGGCGAATTTCAGGACGCGAGAATCATCACTGTTGCGGGGCTTGACCAGTTGGATTGACGATGACGACGCGATTCGCGCCGGTTTTCAAGATGGGCTGCGAGAGACGTGGTTCCCGGTGTGGCGGCGCATTCACGCCGCTTTGGAACAGAAAGTGACGGGTGAACACGCGACCCGATAAACCCGATCGCCCATGCGGAGACATGGCGAGAGTTCTCGTAGACTACGGAGGTGGCGAAGAGGATCTCGACCGTTACGAGGGGTATCGACAGCGACAATCCATGGTTGAATGTTGTGCAATATCCCTTTGTGACGCGTGAGTTTGACACGGGCGACGGATGGATGAGCTACGTGGACCAAGGTCGCGGAAGGCCAATTGTTTTCGTTCACGGCGCGCCGACTTGGTCTTATATGTGGCGGCACTTGATTCGGGGATTGGCGCCTTGGTATAGGTGCATTGCTCCCGATCACTTGGGGTTTGGGCTGTCCCACAAGCCGGATCGCATCGATTACTCGCACGAGGCGCAGGCGGCGCGGTTTGAGGCGTTGATGCTGCACCTGAATCTGAAGGACATCGTGCTGGTAGTGCACGACTCTGGCGGGCCGATTGCGCTGAATTTTGCGATTAAGTATCCCGGGCGGGTGCGAGAGCTGGTGCTTTTCAATACTTGGATGTGGCCGCTGCAGGAGAATCGATCGGCGATGAAGCTGGCTCAGCTAGTCGGAAATCCTTGGAATCGGTTCTATTACCGGGTGCTGAACGCTTCGCCGAGCTTCATTATGCCAGCCCTGTTCGCAGACCGGCACCGGATCGCGAAGCCTACTCAGATTCAGTATTTGGAGCCTTTTCGGCCCTTTCACGAGCGGCGCGGACTCTATGCGATGATCGAGGGCTTGCGGCATTCCGCCCCGTTCTTTGGCAAGCTTTGGCGACTGCGGGAAGCGATCGAGTTTAAGCGGACATTGCTTATGTGGGGGATGAAGGACCCAATGTATCGTGCCGATTATTTGGAGCGCTGGCAGCAGCTTTTGCCGAATAGTGAGACCGTGGAATTTCCTCACGTTGGTCGGTTTGTGCCCGAAGAGGCGGCAAGGACGGCGGTGGAAGAGATTCGGTGGTTTTTGATTAACAGTCCGGCGTTTGTGAAGTACGAGACGGATTAGTACAAGGTTTTGATGATATCGGCGTACTTTTCACGGACGAATTTCCGTTTGACCTTAAGGCTCGGCGTGAGTTCACCGGTGGCGACGGAGAATGGATCGCGCAGAACGGCGAATCTCTTGACGGCCTCGAAAGGTGCCAAAGTGCGATTGATCGCGTCAATTTCGGAGTTCAGTAGTCTGCGGACCGTGTCGGACTTTGAGAGGTCTTCGGTTTCGGGGAGGGAGAGTTTTTCGCGGACCCTTTCGGCGTTGGGGACGATAAGGGCGGCGCAGCTATCCATGCCGTCGCCGAGGAGGACGCCATCGGTGATGTAGTCGCTTTGGCGGAGTTTGTTTTCTATGGGTTGCGGGGCGATGTTCTTGCCGTTACCGAGGACTAAGAGGTCTTTCTTGCGGTCGGTTATTTTTAGGCTTTTGCCTTCAAACTCTCCGATATCGCCGGTGTGAAACCAGCCTTGGGGATCGAGGGCGGCGGCGGTTTCTTCCGGCATTTGCCAGTAGCCCTGCATATTGAGTTCGCCGCGAATGAGGATTTCCCCGTCGTCAGCAATTTTGACCTCCACCTCAATGGGCTCACCGACCGTCCAGTACTTGTTGTTTTCGGGGCGATTGATGACGGTTCCGCCGCCGGTTTCGGTGAGGCCGTAGCCCTGCAGAACCGTGACGCCGACGGCCAAATAGAATTCGGCGACGGCAGGCGAAAGGGCAGCACCGCCGCTGACGAGGTACCGGACGCGACCGCCCATTCGTGCGCGGATCTTTTCCATGACGAGGCGATCTAGCAGTGGCTGCAGCGGGGCAAAACCGCCCTGAGCCCGTTTGACTCCGGTAGTGAGAGCCATGGCGAAGAGACGTTGGCGCAACGGGGGGAGCTTCTTGACTCCATCCAGGATTCGGTCGCGGAAGGACTCCAGAAATCGCGGAACGCAGAGGATGATGGTGGGGCGGACCTTCGTAAAATCGCTGGCCATTGCGGCGAGGCCCCGCGAATAGGCGACGGTGCCTCCGGTTAATAGCGGTAAGTATTGGCCAGGAATTCTTTCGTAAACGTGGGATATTGGAAGGAAGCTGTAGAAGATGTCGGTTGGGCCAATGGCGGTGACGCGGGGCACGGCTTCAGCTTCGTGAAGAAAAACGCGGGCGGGCAACATCACGCCTTTGGGCACGCCGGTGGTGCCGCTGGTGTAGATGATGGTGACCAGGGACTCACGGTCACCGGTCGTGGCTTCCCTTTGCAGATCTGCCTCAGCAATCTGTCCTGCAGGAAATTGTGATAGAAGCTGGCAGGGCAGTTCGCCCAACTTTTTTGCGAGGTCTTCGGAACCGGCCAGGGCGTACTTTGCTCCCGAGTTAGTGAGGATATATTGGACTTGGTCGGCGGGGAGAGTGGGGAAAATGGGGACGGTTACGATGCCGAGGCACTGCGCGGCGAAGTCGACCAGGGTCCATTCAGGAGCGTTCTCGGCACAGATGGCCAGACG
>Ga0114972_10002032_pt1 | contig 15172 bp, 17 predicted proteins | sample M_140807_EF_Meta_FD_87354 | JGI IMG/M metagenome (GOLD analysis project Ga0114972, IMG submission 87354) | Freshwater microbial communities from Lake Montjoie, Canada to study carbon cycling - M_140807_EF_MetaG | ecosystem: Environmental > Aquatic > Freshwater > Lake | place: Lake Montjoie... | reverse complement strand
CACAAATATGATTTTGCTTGCCTTGTTTATTGAAACCATTTTTACGGATATGGGTAGATTTACACTCAGGACATTGCATTTTGATTTCCTCCATTCATAGCTCTATTATGCAACGCCTGAAATTCTATATCTTTTTCTATATGGTATAGACATCCCCGATAATCCTCGCGCTTACAGCAATTTTAGAGCAAGCCCGCCACAAGAGTGAGTCACCAAATCAAGTTCAGGCAAGGTTTTAGCATTTTGCACACATACACGTTTGATTGTAATTTGCTGTAATTTTACGATTGAAAAGTATCAATCTCAAAACAATAGAAAAAGCTGAAAATAAAAATTAATTAACGTAAAAATTTAATATCAAGGCAAACAGTAAAACTAACTGAATCGTTAAAATAGTTAAATAAAATACAGGTTTAAAACGAAAAACAGCCAACAAAAGGGCTAAACTTTTGAGATTAATCACCGAATCAATTAATAAAAAAGCCAACGACGAACCGATCCAGAGATTTGCTGTTAAAGGCACTAGAAAAGAAGCACTGAAGAGTGAACCCAAGGAGAGAGTAACGCCTAATCCCATCATTACCAAAATTTGAGTTAGGGGATCGATCGCCCAATTCAGAAGGCTGGCTTGGGGTAAATAAAGTTGACTTCCCGCCGCGATCGCCGAACCCAGGAGCAAAAAAGGAATTAACTCCAGACTTTCTTGTATCCCATTTCTAAAAAATAAACTTAACTTTTCTAGCCAAGAGCGTTGATGCACTTCTAGCATGGCGTATTCATAAATTAAATTACCACTTCGTTGCAGAGGATCATCTTTAGTTTCATCGATCAAAAAAGTGCCTGAGCGTAAAAATGGAACCCGACTAACGGGATTTAAAATCATCTCTGAAGACGGTTTTTCTCGATAGGAACTAAAAACTAGGGCAATAATTACCGCTATGAACCAGGTCAGCACAATCCGCAGAAAAATCAAACGAGGTTGAATCGCGAGGGTCGATAGGGTAAACCAAATTACGATGGGATTAACCGTAGGGCCAGCAACGAGAAAACTAATCGCCAAGGGAATGGGTGCGCCCTGTAACAGTAAACGCCGAACCACTGGAATCGTGCCATATTGACCGACGGGCAACAAAATCCCTAAACTACTACCGACAATGCTGCTGAGAATTCGATTTTGGGGAAATCGGGCGATTAGTTTGTGTTCGTCCACAAATACTAACAGCACGCTGGAAAGAACAATTCCTAGCAGCAAGAAGGGGATCGATAGCAATAACTGACTAAAAAATAGCGTTAGAGCCTCATTCAATAGGGGAAATTGGAGCATTAGGTCTGTCTAGATGGGTCTGGGTGATTGGCACTCTCAACATCCTATCTTTAGTCTGACCACAATGTTAAAGCTAAGTCCCCCTAAAATCAGAAAGAGAACCGACGACTTTCCGTGTTTCGTCTCGGCTCTCTGATTCTGGTTCGCTCCTCACACTTGACTTTAAATATACCGTATCCTTACCTGATTATGACGTTTGAGTTTAAAAAAAATTTACAATTCATCGGGGGCGGGAATTTGAAGTTTCGTTAAAAGTAGTATTTCTAAAATAGCGCGGGTATTGATGACTAAAAGCCATGCTAATTGGTTTTGAGACTGGTTTTTAGGATTAAATAGACGATGATGCCGCTCAAAAAATAAAAGTGATTGACTTAAATTTTTGCTGACCCTGAGCCAGTTTTCTGGTGTTTTTCCCTCCACTTGATCAATGACTCTCAGGATTTGTTCTAATAGCGATCGCATCGGAGACGATAACTCGAAAATAGTGGCAAATTCTGTTGACGGAGAAAGGGGTAAGATTTTTTCCTGTTCGGCTAATCTGAGTAAGGAGCAGGCGCGGGCATGGGCATATTGACAGTAACCAGCGATCGCGTTTTCGGTAATACCCTTTGTCGTCGATCGCTTTTTTAGAGAATCTCCTGGATTTAATTGTCGGGATAGAGCCAGCAACCAAACCTGAAGACTGGAACAATCTAGAATAAAAGTTAGCCAAACGCGATCGATGAGTTGAACTTCAATGGTTAGGGACTTGGTATTTTCGTTGATCGGTGGGTTAATCAGTGCGTTAAATAATTGTTCTGCTAGGATTTCTGGTTCCCCATTTGTTTTTTTTCTGAGCTTAAAGGCGATCGCTGAACGATAGGTTAAATGGCGATCGGTCACCGTCGGCACTAGAGGAATATCCGAATAGACCAAGGGATCTGTTAACCCATCAGGGATTTGAGTCAATAATGCTAATATCTGAACTTGAAGAATTTTTTTGAGGGACAGAAGAGAAGAAGAGTTTTCTTTTTTCAGATCCAGCGTTAAATAACCCGTTTTTATCATTTTTTGTCTTCTTTGATAGCAAAAGCCTATGGCGATATCCGATCAGCCTCTTTTATTAACTTTTCCCGAACTCATCCAGTGGGGGCAAGCCCATTACCGCGATCGCACCTTTAATAAAGAGGATTTTATTCCCACTCGCCAAGGATTAATCTATTTTGTCCATCAAGGTGTGGTGCGTTTAACTAGCCAGCCAGCAACACCGATTGCAACCGAAACAAAGTCCCCTACCCCCACTCTCTTGGGATTGATCGGAGCAAATCGTCCTTTTGAAATTTTAGCCCAGCCTCCCTTAGTTTTCGGAGCCTATGCCCATCTCGATCAGACTTCGGTGATTTGGCTCTACTGGAATGAATTAATCCCCCATCCCCCCCTCCCCCTCGCCATTCTCGAAGCCTTTCGCCAACAACAACAATTTCCATTGCTTTGGTTAGGACTGTTAGGACAACAATCGACCCTAGATCGTCTCTTGAGTTTTTTAGCCTTGTTAATGACCCAGGATGGAGAACCTATTGCAGATGGTTATCGTTTACCCTATCCCCTCACCCATGCTCAAATTGGTAGTGCAATCAGGGCAACACGAGTTACGATTACTCGCCTGATGGTTAAACTACGGGAAAAAGAAATTGTCTGGATTAAAGATGATCTAATTTGTTTGAGCCGTCGCAGTTTTCAGGAATGGAAACCTTTAAGACCGCACTGACAATTCGCATCAAAAATTTTTGCAATTAGGGGATTTAAGTAGAGACAAAAAATTCTTATTTTGATATTTTTTAATTGACCAACACCATAGAGGGATTACCATTTTTTATAGGGTAAAAATTTACCGCACATCACGACTTTGACGCGATCGCCTTTAGGATCTTCGACCTTTTCGATATCCATCGTAAAATCAATCGCACTCATAATGCCATCGCCAAACTTTTCATGGATAACCGCTTTGATGGGCATCCCATAGACCTGCATGATTTCATAAAAACGATAGATCAACGGATCGGTGGGAATGACAGGCTCTAGGGAACCCTTTAAAGGACAGGTGGTTAACTCATCAATTAAAGATTCATCCGCACCGATCATTTCGATAATCTGTTTCGCTTCTTCGGGAGAGGCACTGGCTTGACGGTAAAAGACGGCGGCAATCCAAACTTCATCCCGTCCCAATTTTGTTTCTAAGTCAGAAAAGCTTACGCCTGATGATTTTTTCGCGGCTAACAGTACTTCAGTAATCGCAGAAATTGCCATTTTAGTTCCTTAGTTAATGTAATTTAATATCAATAAATTGGTGAATAAAAGCTAGTATCCCGAATCTGTGGCTTAGATACTTTCTAATAAATAGACTCAGTATCTTTCACAAATAGGATTAACCGATTTAGACTGTTATCCTGGAGATATTTTTTTGACCGTTTGAAGAACGAAAAGAATATTTTTTCGACGATCAAATCATTGGTCATAATAACCCCAAAAAGATTTGATTTTTGTAATCATTTTTACGGGGCTAATGTTCAAATTGTGAATGGGTAGGATTTATTCAATGTATTATAGCGGTATTGCCAGAGGTAAGGTCTTGCCGATGTTGATAAACCAGGGGTGAAACGCTTTGTCCGTAGCTCATTTAACTTTATACGGATATATTGTTCACTTTTCCTACTATTTTGTCGTTTTTTAACCCCATTATCGGTAAAATTGAAGCAACAGACCTCCCAGAAGGACGGAAAAATCTCTAAGATACGGGAGGAATTTTCCTAAAGATTCTTGAGACTGATATAATTCCTTTCAACACCAATCGCGAAACTATTTAATCGAACTCATGTTCCTTCCCAAACTCAAACTAGGTTCTAGCATCGTCTTAAGCTCGATTCTTACCCTGAGTCCCCTCTCTACCGCATTTTCCGCGACTCCCCCGACCTTCAACACTTTTTTAGATTGGTGTTCTGCTAAAAAGACCCTAGCCCCCGCCACACTCAATACCGTTAATAAGATTCTCAACAATCTCGGAACCCAGGATTGTCAACAAGCGGCTAGAAAAGTCCCCCTCACCTTTGCCCTGAACCTGAGTAATCAAAATATCACCGACTTGGCCCCCCTCGCGACCCTTCCTAACCTGACCCAACTCAACCTCTATAATAATCAGATTAAAGATTTAGCTCCCTTAAGTTCCCTTAAAAATCTAGATCATCTTATTTTAGGAAATAATCAAGTCTCTGATTTAAAACCTCTCAGTAATTTACAAAAATTATCCCGACTATTTTTATTTAACAATCAAATTTCTGACCTTACCCCCCTCAGTTCCCTCACTAATCTTAGTGTCCTTTTCTTAAACCGCAATCAAATTTCTGACCTTACACCGCTTAGTTCTGTTACTGATTTAACGGAACTCTATGCTACCCATAATCAAATTTCTAATCTCGCTCCCCTGAGTTCTTTAACGAATCTTATTCAACTTTCTTTAGACAGTAACAAAATTTCTGATTTAGCTCCCTTGATTCCACTCACAAAAATAACAACTTTATCCCTCGTGAATAATCAAATTAGAAATGTTGCTCCCCTTTATAAATTGCCTAAATTAAGCAAAGTTTATCTCCGTAGAAATCCTGTTGCAGATAAACTTTGTCCCAATAATTCAGACGCACTTTGTTTCTTGTAAATAATTCATGAGATCTTCCTAGAGAACGTGTTGACATAATTTCTCGGTAATCAGTTTTCCCGCTAACTGATGTCCTTGTTTATTCCAATGTCCAACCCCCATTCGCGTATTATCAAATCCATGTAAGAATACTTGATTTTTATCGGCATATTCTTGCATGGGTTTAGCTAGATTAAATACCGTAAATCCATTTTTTTGTCCTAATTTTTGGATTCTTTCATCGGGATAAAATAAGTTTGTTGCTCCTATTCCTTTTAGGCGATCGCGAATTTTAAGATCGGGATAAACCTGGGGAGGATTGCTGATAGTGACAGCCAGAAAATTAGTATTTTTGGATTTAACTTCAGTATTAATTTGTTGAATTAATTCTTCTGTCACTTCCCAAGCTTCTTGCCAATCTTTATTTTGCGGTTCTTGATATAAGTTTACATCAAAATCTAAGGCAGGGATGATATCATCATTAGCGGGATTGGTAGATAAATTCCTATTTGCTTCCTTTTTTAAATTAATCACTCGTTTAGCTTCATTGATGACTTGTAAAAGACGAGAATGATTGATGACAGAGAAAACAAATCTTCTGGCGAAACTATCCCGACGACGATAGGTTTCTGTTTCTTTAAATGATAAATCCATTTTGAATTGGCCATTTTCTTTTTTTAAAAAAGGGCTAAATCGATCCGCAGGACTCAGAGCTTGAGAATTATTGACAATATCATTTGCTGTAAAAATCTCTAGTAAAACCAAATCAGGAGAATATTTCCAAACATGATGTTTCAGAGTCATCAACTCCTGAGCCGTTCCATAATCTCCTACTCCAAAATTAATGACTTCAACTTTCTTTCCTTGGAGAGCAGGACAGGTGGGCAATTGATTGGCGATCGCTGACCAAAAAGTTTCTTCTGCATTGACTTGAATCGCTTCAGAAAAAGAATCGCCAATCACCGCAATGCGATAGGTATTTTCGGGTTTTGTTGTTGAATGTTCCTTATCTCTTAGGCCATCGCTATTAATAGAAACATAGCCTTTTCCTTCACTGATCCACCAGTCCGAAAAATTGGGAATTAAGGCATGACCGCGATATTCATCGACTTGATAAAAGCTGGGATAGGAAATACCGACAATCCGTAAACCAATTTCTGCAATCACTAAAGCAAAGGCAATTCCGCCTAAACTTAGGAGAATATTGGCTCCCATTAATTTTAATTTTTTAATATCTGGCATGGTGAAAAATCTCTAAGATTTCAGTTAGAGTTTTATGATTAAATTTATCGTAAAAAATTATGATTTTGACTTTTTATCTTTTTTCTTTTTATCCAATTTTCCTTCAATTAAACGATTAAATCCATAAATTTCGCGATCGCCGACAAAATTAACCAGTTCTACATTTTTCTCATCCCCAGGTTCAAAACGAACAGCCGTTCCCGCAGGAATATTGAGGCGCATTCCCCTGGCTAATTCTCGATCAAAGCGTAGGGAGGGATTCACTTCATAAAAGTGGAAATGGGAACCGATCTGGATAGGGCGATCGCCGCTATTGGAAACCGCAATTTGTTGAGTTTCGCGACCTGCATTGAGTTCAAGATCACCAGAGGGAGTAATAATTTCACCAGGAATCATAATTTTTAGGAAATACTTAATCAAAATTTTTAGAGGACTGGAAAGATTTGAGCTTAACGAATCGGGTCGTGAACGGTAACCAGTTTTGTACCGTCGGGGAAGGTGGCTTCTACTTGTACTTCCTGGAGCATTTCCGCAATGCCATCCATAACATCGCTACGGACTAACAGGGTCGCGCCATAGTTCATCAAATCGGCTACGGTTCGCCCTTCCCTAGCACCTTCTAAAATTGCCGCCGAAATATAGGCAACAGCTTCGGGATAATTCAGTTTTAAGCCCCGCGCTTTCCGCCTTTCGGCAAGGAGACCCGCCGTAAAAATCAATAATTTATCTTTTTCCTGGGGAGTTAATTGCATAAAAGATTATCAGTGAATACTCGTCCTATAAATATTAAGCGATTTGTTGCGGCTTTAATAATCTTGCTTGACACAGACTGGCTAAAAAAAACGCGATCGCAACTTACACCACAGGAGTCGAACTGTTTCGCGGTTAACATTCTCACCAGAGCAGATATCAGCCTGAGTCAGATTTTAGAATCAATTTGGTTATAATGATGAACGATTAAGCGAGGATAATTTAACAATGGACAAGATCATCATTCAGCAAAAAATCAATCTCATTACAGCCAAACGCGAATTTCTCGTCAAACTATCCGAACAACCAAATCTGGGGATTCTCAAGCTAGATGTTATTCAAGCTCTGAGTGAACTAGATGATTTGATCGAAGATTTTTCTGTGACTTTTCCTGAGTTTAATTAATTAAATTAAAGGGAGGATGCTTGAATTTAATCCTCCTTTTTTATCTATTTTTAAAGGGAGAAAATTTTTATTTTTAAGGATATGGGCCAAATTTAACTGACTTTCTAATAAACAAGCATGGCCACTCTGGGGCAAAATCTCTAGTTGAGCTTGGGGTAAAAAATTCTGTAACCGTTTTCCTTCCTCTACTGAAGCCAAAAGACGATCCGCTCCACTGGCAATAATCAAAGACGGCTGTTTAAATTGCTGTAATTGAAATGGCTCAACCACAAAGTCATAAAGCAAAGATAATCGACTACACACGACTGATTGAGGCAGCGATCGCATCGCTTGCAATAATTGACGGCGATCTTCTGCTTCCATACGGCTTAAAGAGGCTAAAAGGGGGAGAAAACCCAAGGTAGAAGCTTGATGTACAGTTTCAGGGAGCCAATGACTGAGAGTAATCCCCAAGCCTAGCCAGGACACTTGACGGAGTGACGAAGCAGGATTAATTAAAATTAGTTTATCGACGATTTCAGGCTTTTTGAGAGCGATTTTAAGGGCTAAACATCCTCCAAAGGATTCACCGCAAAGATAAACAGGTTTTTGTTTGATTTCCGTTGAAACTAAGGAAATAACACCCTGGGCCATCTCATCCCAACTATTAATACTGACAGCGGGGAGGGAAAGGCAATGAAGATTAAAAAAAGGAGCTAAGAATTCACTCTGGCGATGCAATAACCTACCAGTTCCATCCATGCCAGGCAAGTAAACTAAGGAGGGTAAGTGGGGACGAAGGGGGAAAGGAGTCAGTAATTTCATCAATTTAATAAAATTTCACCGATGCAAGATAGAGATGGCGGCAAATCTGCCCGAAATATTTTCTCTACGACAATTTATGAGGATTCTCTTTTAGTTTAACGCAATTGGGTGAGGCGATTAGGAGAGAAAACCGATGTTGATCGGCGATCGCATTTTTTCTATTTGACTGGAAAGAATTTAATTCGATATTGAACGGAGCGTTTTAATTAGAGTTAATTGTCGATTTTAAAAATATGAGCAATTAATAATTCCATTTTCTTAAAATACTAGATTAAGAATAATTCCTCCATAAAGCGTTAAAACCTTCCTGTTGAAAATGGCGATCAAATGTCAAGAAATCTCTGATATTTTGCTGTCTCATAATCAACATAGAAGCACAATCAGTCAAGCTATAACTTTTATCTTTTCTTTGACGATAAAAAGCTAAGGCTTCGGCAAATAATTGAGGGGTTTGGGGGATAATTTCAACATTTTTATTTTGTTGTAAACCATCCACAATACTCAGCCCCGCTTGACGCAAATACTCACCTCTACCGCATAGGGCATTGAGTAATTCCGTTAAGACCATTTCACTTGTCACCGAAGGAAAACGACCTCTATTGTTAGTAATTTGTACGGCTAAAAGATGTAAATCATCACGGGTGTCAACCAGAGCTTGAAGATAGGCTGTGTCCAGAAAAACTGTGTTCATTCCGCTTCATCTTCCTCCCTTGGTGCGCCGTACATATAATGTTCAAAGTTGCGGGCAAAGTCTTTCGGTAATTTGTTCCATTCTTCAATAGGGACTTGTTTACCAATTTCGACAATCATTTTCCAGAAGGGGTGTTCTGATTCGTCTAGTTCCTGATCGGTTGTATTATCAGGGATCGCTGTCGGTGTTGAGTTATCCATTGTTATTGATTCCGTAATCAAACTAAAGGTTATTGAATATTATTGTAACAGAGATTTTTCGCCATCCCTGTTTGTAACATTTGAATAATTGAACTCTACGGTTGTTAAGCTTTCTAGTTAGAGAGTATCGCCGTCTTATCATCGCGGTATTATTAAGTTTTTAGTAATTGCTTTTTCTTCAATCCTTAAGTCGTAAAATCGTTAGTTGAGTTCTGCTTCATTTTATTGGAATAAAGGAAGATAAAGAGTAACCATCGTTTAAAATCTTTCTTCCCAATCCTCCCAATCTCCCTCTCACCCCGTCTCCCTCATTCTCTTTTAGGTAGATTCTTTGATTGTCTGGCTTTCTAGATAGAGAGTATCGTAACTGAGGTCAAGGCCGTTTGACCATTCCACTGAACCTGCAACGACTCGTGCTGAAGTAAATAAAGAGAGATTTTTTAATTGACTAAATATGCCTTTGTTTAGATAAGGTTTTAGATCAAAGATTTTTTGTTCTTCGTTGTCAAACCAAAGTTTTAAGCAATAGTTATCTAAGGTTTTAACTTTTTTTACATAAGGATTCATACAGTTCTCCATTATTTTAAAGGATCAATGCGGAATATTTCTTGACCTGTAACCGCTAATTGCCAATTTGCCATTAGGTCTTCTCGATGAATTTCAATCCAAGCCTCGACTAGTTTTCGTTTATTTTTGGGTAATTCACCTGTTAATAATTCCCCTTCTGTAATGCTAAAAACGGCCTTTGAGTCTCCATACTCGGCGTGAATATGGGGAAGATGATGTTGTTGGTTATCGAAGTAATACATTCGGATAATGATTCCATAAAAAATTGATAGTGTTGGCATAGTTAAACCTCTTTTAGATTAGCTTTTTTAAAACTATTTTTATTCTGATTTCAAGGATTAGTATTTTTTAGGTTTTGCAATTTCTCAACGGCAAATTCTCGCAATTTTTCATCGGAATCATTAAGAGCAACCTGATTTAAAATCTCTAGGATTTTAGGATCATCGCCAAAGTTTTTAAGTAAACCTTCTAGGGCAGTTTGGCGAGGATTACGTTCTAAATAATACTCAGGTTTCAATGGATGAAGTTCCAGATGATATTCACGCTGAAATGGATCACTTATAATACGATCATATAAAAAGTTAAACGTTTGAATATCTTTTTTACCTTCTTTAATAATTGCTTTCAATGCGATTTCTCGTACCATCCAATCTTCGTCTTCTAAAACACATTTTTTAAGTAAAATTAATATTTCAGGCTCTTCTTTCCAATATTCAGATATCATCTCTACAACGACTTGTCGAACACGTTCTGATTCATCCTTTAGAGCATATTCTGTGAGAAAAAGTAAGGTGTCAGGGAACTCTTTCCATTCCTTAGCAATCAAGGGAATAGTGGTTTCTCGAACAATAAAATTTTCATCTAGCAAAGCACGGTCTTTAAGAAATGCTAAGGTATCAGGGTCTTCTTTCCATCGGTGAGCGATCTCCGACAGAGCTAAATGTTGAACCCAGCAATCTTCATCCTGTAGAGCGCGTTCCTTAACGAAGTTTAATGTATTAGGATATTCTTTCCAGTGTTTGGCGATCTCATGTACTGCATCTTGTCGAACGTAGCGATTTTCATCTTTTAGAGCGCGATTTTTGAGTAAAGCTAGAGTATTAGGGTCTTCTTTCCAATCTTTTGCTATCGTATTCACTGCAAGTTGTCGAACATAGCGACTTTCGTCTTGTAGAGCGCGATCTTGGAGCAAAGTTAGAGTATCAGGATCTTTTCTCCAGACTGTCGAGATCTCCTGTATTGCGGCGTGTCGAATAGCTAAATCTTCATCTAATACCGCGCAGTTTTTGAGCCAAGACAATGTTTCAGGATGCTCTTGCCAAATCGTTGCAATCAAAGTAATTAAATTATTCCCTACTTCCCAATAAAAACAGGGTTCAGATTTTTGCTCAATTTCGCCTTTTAAGATTTTTAATAATTGCTCAGAATTTGTAGCGATCAAGTTTCTATTTCTGACCTCTGCAAAACAATTAGTTGCTAAAACCAGATTACCAAATCCTTCTTTTTTAATCCAACCATTTCCATCTAAATAATCACTTCTATTAATTTTTTGATTTAAAAGAAAATTAATAATTTTCGCCACAAATTTTGGCTCAATCATTCCACAAATTAACCGCAAAACTTCGTGCCAACTTTCATCCTGCCAATGCGTTCCAAAAATCTGATTAATCAACCCATTAATTGTTAATGTTTGATCCTCCTTAAACTGCCAAACAAACTCCCAAGCACAAAAATATTCCAAAAAAGTACGATGCACAAAGCCATAGGAATCTGCCCCCAAAAAACACAAAATAAAATTACGAGTCCGCAGTTCTTCAATAATTACACGAGCGATCATTCTTGGCTCTCCCCGCTCTATAATCTCTCTTAAAGATTCCGTCAGGATATTTTCTAAATCGGACTTACTGATGAGATTTCCTGAAGTATCTTGTTTATTAGATTGCATAAAATAAGCAACCTTTCGCAACATTTTTTGCTTGTCACTTAGACTAATCTCAACTTTCCAATCTTTCAACGTGGGATTTTTTAATTCTACCTTGCCGTCAATATCCCATTTATAAAGCAAAATTTCTGATGCTTTTTCATAAAGTTTAGAGCGATCCTTGGGTAACTCCTGATTACGGTTCAAAATCGCCATCATGGTTAACAATAACGGATTCCCTGCTAATTCTCGAATTGCCTTAGAATCCTCAATCGCTTGGATTAACCTTTTCTTTTTTCGTACCTTATCTGATTGATCCTCAAATGTTAGCTCATGCCAATGCTCAATAAACTCTTTAATTTGGTCAATCTCCAAATCTTGCAACATAAAATGCCGAAAACCCGCATTTCGTAAGCGTTCCCCTTTATAGCCTAACCGACGGGAAGTTGTAATAATTTGCACATGGGGATAATCATTACTAAAACGATGAATGGCGTTGCTGATTTGGGGTATGAATTGTTTCATCTATAATTTTTAAAACTTGGACTCAAACTGACTTTTGGATATGTGCAAAATTGACATTCATACCTTGATTCAGCAACGCCCGATGAATATCCTGCACTATCCCATTACGCAGAGCCAAATCAAAAATTTCATCAATTCCGTCAAATAAGGCAATAACTGAACCTGCTTTTAACTTTTCATAGAGTTGCTTCTGATCTAATTGGCAAGGCACATTTCCCGTATGAATAAAAGATAATAAATCTTTGCAATTACCTACTTGTTTATCTGCTGCATAGAGCCGCAATTCAATTAATAAAGGAAGTGGATATAAGGATAATTCTTTAATTGGCCGTTTTGCCCAAGTTAAAGCTAAATATTGTAATAAACTCGATTTACCAGATCCAGGATCACCCAAAATTACTGTATACTGAATCGGGCTTTTTGAAAATTCAGTAGTTGGATCACCAATAATTTCCCAAATTAATCGACTTTGCTGATTAATGTAATATTTGTGATATTGTTCTAACTCCTCTTTCGTGTATCTTAATAAATCTGGATAAAATTCTTTACTAAATTGCTGTTGATTCTCTTTAGGAAGTTCCAGAGGCAAAATTTCTTGACACTCTTTTATATTTTGTGGCACAAAAATTTTCCATAACCTTAACTGGTTATAAGAAGAGCCGTCAAGCTCTAACGCATCTAACCTTAAATTTTCATAGGTTTCTCGTAACCCTTCTGCATATTTTTCTAAATTAAAGTCAGGGGGAATTCCCACTAATTCCTGAACATTTTCTGCCATTTGAGACTGGATTTGTACTGCAAAAATGGGCCGCAATTTATCCGACTCTTGAATAATCGCTCTAACTTTTTTTAGATAACGCTTACTGACCCGTTCCCAACTAAATTCATCGGGTAAAAAGGGCAAATTTAACTCTTTCCATGTTTTCGCAAAAAAACGCGTATTTAAACTGACACAATCTACCTCAAAAGCACTACCTAAAATAGCCGCAACTTCTGGCTTTTCAATAAACCTTTTAAGCGGTTCAAGAAATTGTCTGATCTGGACTTCCTGATAATCGGCATCGTCTAATTCTTGCTGAAAAAATAGTAAAAATTCTTTTAAGGCTTTCCCATAAGCTTCTTTTTGCTCATCCTTTTCAGGTAATTTAATCACCTTTTTCAGACAATCCTTAAAAAAATCTTTCGCGTAATCTTTCGCCGACTCTTTGGCCAAATCTTCTAAAATCGGCTTAAAGACAAACCCTGCCGCCTGAGCCGCGCCCCAAATTACCATCCATTCCATAATTGTTCATTCTTAGTCTCATTAACGGCAATTATAGATTAAATATCACCTACAATGCCCAAATTTTTCATCGGGACTTAATAACGCAATAATAAAAATCGTTAGTGTCACGAATCTTTCGCGCTGGGTCAAAGACAAAAAATCGCCCCTTACTGCATAAGGGTTTCAGAAAGCCTCAATCGGTCGCGCGAATAAATAAAGACACTAACAAAAATCAGCTATCCGTGAGAGCGATCGCGGGTATTGTCCATAGAATTTTTCAGTGACATCTTACCCCTATAGCAAAAAAGCGATCGCCATAAGATGATCGCAATATTTTTAGATAAATTAGACCTCCTACAGAAAAGATAAGCCTTTCCAGAAAAGAGGTCTAAAAACGAGACTTAAACCGCCGCAACATCAGTTAAAGCCATTTCTGATACCGTCCGTAAACGGGATACTTTCGGATTCCAGGGTTGGTCGTGCATAATAGAACGAGCCAAAATATAACGGTATAGATCACTCACTTGCAGAGCCGCATTTTGCCAGCTAAAACGTTGATTCATCCCACTAGACGCTTGCTTTTTCAGTTTTGTTGCCCAAGCTTCATCCCCTAGTACCTGTTCAATGGCATCCGCTAAAGCCATTTCATCCTTGGGTGGAACCAGTAATCCCGTTTCTTCAGGTTGAATGGTAAACCGTAAACCGCCCACCTTAGAAGCCACCACAGGCGTTCCACAGGCGATCGCTTCAATCGCCACCAGACCAAACGGTTCATAATAACTGGGAATCACACAGACATCCGCCGCACTGTAATACCAGGGCAACCAATCATGGTCAATCCGTCCAGCAAAATCGGTCTGGTCTTGGAGTTCCAGGGTTTTTACCAACTGCTCAATGCGATTTCTTTCAGGGCCATCCAGGCGATCGAGGCTACTTCCCCCGACAATCACCAGCTTTAGGTTTTCCACTTTCCGTTCCTTAAGCTTGGCACAACTTTTAACCAACGTTTCAATCCCTTTACGGGGAGCGAATCGTCCAACGTATAGCAAAATCTTGTCCTGCTCAGTCCATCCTAGTTTTTCCCGTGCTTCATTTTTAGGAAAACTATGAAAATTAGCCGTTGTTCCGCAGGGAATGACCTCTATTCGCCCCGTTTCGGAAAGCAGATCACAGAGCGTTTCTTTTTCCTGGGGACTGGTGGCCAAAATACAATCCGCTTTAGCCAAAATTTCCGATTCTAGAGCTAACCGCGTTTCAGCGATCGCGGGTTTATCAGCCATCGTGTCGTACTTCACCGCACCGAGGGAATGGTAGGTATGAATTAATTGGGCATTATTCTGTTCTTGAAGTTGTAGTCCGACCCAGCCCGACAACCAATAGTTTGTATGAATCAAAGGGTAGCGAACCGCATTTTTTGTCTGAAAAGCCTGAAAAGACGCTAAAAATTCAGGCATATAGTCAAACAATTGATCACGGGGAATAAAGGTTTCAGGGCCAGCTTGTAAGCGAATTGTGCGGCAATGGGGACTATGTTTCACAATGGCGAGATCATGCGGATTACTCTTGCGGGTAAAAATATCGACTTGCCAGCCTAACGCCGCTAGACTTTCTCCCATTTCTCGGACATAAATATTTTGTCCCCCCGCTTCTTCCATATCAATTTCTTCTGTTGGATCAGCATAGTCAGAAATTACGGCTATTACTTTCCGTTCGGAATTTACCATAAAAAACACCTCTTGTTCGTCATTTTTGCTTTTTTTAAAGGAAAAAACAAAGGAAACTCTGAAAAATAATCAAAATCCTCTGTTTTAT
>Ga0114972_10002031_pt1 | contig 15175 bp, 9 predicted proteins | sample M_140807_EF_Meta_FD_87354 | JGI IMG/M metagenome (GOLD analysis project Ga0114972, IMG submission 87354) | Freshwater microbial communities from Lake Montjoie, Canada to study carbon cycling - M_140807_EF_MetaG | ecosystem: Environmental > Aquatic > Freshwater > Lake | place: Lake Montjoie... | reverse complement strand
TCGCCGGGCTCGATGCGGTCGAGCCGCGGGAGCTGGAGGCTCGGCACGTCGTGCGTCGAGGGCGTAAAGTCCGCCGGGTCCATCGCGAACCCCCCGAGCGGCGCGACACCGACGTGGCAGTTCATGCAGCGCGCGGTCAACAGCGCGTTGACCTCGGCCTGCGTGAACGCGACGGGCGAGGCAGCGTCAACCGGCGCGGCGTCGACCGGCGCGGCGTCGACCGGCGCGGCGTCGACCGGCGCGGCGTCGACCGGCGCTGCGTCGACCGGCGCGGCGTCGACCGGCGCTGCGTCGACCGGCATGGCGTCGGATGGATTCGCGGCAGGCGTGCCGCACGCAGCGAAGGTCAACAAGAGCACAGGCCACTTCAGGCTGCCGAGCGCCATGGTCCCCCCTCGAGCGCGACGCGCTCGGGCCAAGTTCAGAGCGAATCGATCCAGAGACCGATGGTCTCGACGTCGTCCGCCGAGAGTGCGGCGCCGAGCGGCATGCGGCTCGAGCGACCGCCTGCCTCAATGTGCGTGCCCTCGACCTTGCGGTACAGGTAGCTCGCGGCCCGGTCACCGGGCTCGATCAGGTCAAGGCCAGACTGGCCCGACCGCACGTTCACGGTCGTTACGGTGAAGTCCCCCGCGAGGCTCAGTCCACCGCTCGCCCCCCCGATGTGGCAACCGTTGCAGGTGGCCAAGAAGATCGCGGCGACCTCGGCCTGCGTGGGGCCTGTGGGGCTCGGTGCTCCGCCGACAGGCGCGGGCGTCCCGCCCATCGGCGCAGGCGTGCCGCCCACCGGCGGGGGATCGCCGCCCACGGGCGCAGGCGTCCCGCCCACCGGCGGGGGCTCGCCGCCCACGGGCGCGGGCGTGCCGCCCACCGGCGCGGGCGTGCCGCCCACCGGCGCGGGCTCGCCGCCACCGGGCGCGGGCTCGCCGCCACCGGGCGCGGGCTCGCCGCCCACGGGCGCAGGCGTCCCGCCCGACGGTGTGCCCCCCGTGGGCGCGGGCATTCCGCCCGAGGACGCGCCCGCGTCGACGCTTGAGGTGGACTCGTCACTCGAACAGGCCGTGAGCATCGTGCTCGCGACAAGACAGGCGCCCAAGATGGGCCACGCGCGCTTCATAGAATCCCCCATGTGTCAGGATAAGACGGCAGCTGCCTCGCTGCCGATTAGCAGCAAGTGACGCTCCGAATCAACCCGCGCGCGCCACGGGGGACGCGTGGGGCGACCGCCCCGCCGGTCAGCTCACTCGCCGACGCAGCCGGCTTTGAACGTCGCGTTCAGGGTCGAGATGAAGGGGACGAGCTCCTCGCAGGTGGCCTTGCCCGCGGCGAGGTCCGCGACGAATGCCATGCCGCCGGGGCCGCAGGTCTCGACGCAGCCGACGTAGAGGCGCTCACGCTCCTCAGGGCCGTAGCAGGGGCACAGGTCGGGGCTCTCCGCCGTGGCGCAGTCGGCCAAGCGGCCACACTGCACGTAGCACTTGTCGGGCGCGCCCACGGCCGCCTCGGGGACCGGGTCCATGCTGTCGACCGGGCACATCAGGGGCGCCGCGCCGCCGACCGGCGCGCCCCCCGCAGCCGCGCCCCCCGCCGGCGTACCACCCGCAGGCGTACCGCCCGCGACCGCTCCACCCGCCGACGCGCCGCCGACCGGCGCGCCGCCGGTCGTCGCGTCGGGGTGCACATGCTCACCGCCCGCCGCGTGACCGCCCGCTGCCGCGCCGCCCGCTGCCGCGCCGCCGGTGGCGCTGTTGTCGGCGTCGTCCTCGCCGCAGGCCGTCAGCGAGAGACCAAGGACCAGACCACCGAGGAGAACCTTCGAGAGCTGCATAAATCCCCCATGAAATGGAACGCGCCCTGAATCGGGCGCGGTGACGAAAGTCGTCAAATGGAGCGTGGCACGGGCCGCGACTTCGTTTCAAACACGGCCGCGGAGCCGCTCACTTGTCGAGGCGGTTGGCCTCGGCGTACTTCTTCTTGAGCGCCTCGGAGACGGAGTTCGGCACCTCGGTGTAGCGCGCGAACTCCATCGTGAACTCCGCCTTGCCCTGCGTCGCCGACCGGAGCTCGGTCGAATAGCCGAACATCTCGGCGAGCGGCACATCGGCCTCGACGCGGGCGAAGCCGTCCTCCTCGGACGTGCCGGTGATGATGCCGCGGCGCTGGTTGAGCGTGCGGGCCATCGCGCCCTGGAACTCGTTCGGACCCTCGACCGCGACCTTCATCACGGGCTCGAGGATGACCGGGCTGGCCTTCGAGTACGCCTCGCGGAACGCGCCACGCGCGGCCTCCTGGAACGCGATGTCCGACGAGTCGACCGCGTGGGCCGCACCGTCGTTGATCACGACCTTGAGATTCACGACCGGGAAGCCGATCAAGCGCCCCTTGGGCATCATCGACTTGAAGCCCTTGTCGCACGACGAGATGAACTCGCGCGGGATCACGCCGCCGACGATCTGCTCCTCGAACAGGTACTCGGCGTCGGGCCACGGCTCGAGGTAGCCGGCGACGCGGCCGTACTGACCGGAACCACCCGTCTGCTTGCGGTGCGTGTAGTTGAACTCCGCCTTGCGGCCGATCGTCTCGCGGTAAGCGACCTGCGGCGCGCCGGTGTCGACCTCGCACTGGTACTCACGCTTCATGCGCTCGACGTACACCTCGAGGTGCAGCTCACCCATGCCGCAGATGATCGTCTCGCCGCTCTCCTCGTCGACGAAGGTCCGGAACGTCGGATCTTCACGCGTGAAGCGGTTGAGCGCCTTGCCCATGTTGATCTGCGACTTCTGGTCCTTCGGCTTGATCATCAGCTTGATGACGGGCTCGGGGACGAACATCGACGTCATCGCGATGTCGACCGTGCCGTCCGTGAAGGTGTCGCCGGTGTTGCAGTCCACGCCGAAGAGCGCGCACAGGTCACCCGCGCACGTGTCTTCGATGTCCTCCATCTCGTTGGAGTGCATGCGGACGATGCGGCCGACCTTGACCTTCTTTTGGGTGCGCATGTTGACGATCGTGTCGCCCTTGCGCAGCGTGCCCTGATAGACGCGGATGTAGGTCAACTGGCCGTAGCGACCGTCGTCAAGCTTGAAGGCGAGCACGACGAGGGGCTTGCTCGAGTCGCTCGGCAGCACGAGGGGTGCCTCGTTGTTGTCGAGGTCCACCGCACCGTTCTCGACCTCGCTGGGGTTCGGCAGGTAGAGGTCCACACCGTCGAGCAGGAGCTGAACGCCCTTGTTCTTGTAGGCTGAGCCCATCATCACAGGGGTCAGGTGGAGCGAGAGCGTGCCCTTGCGGATCGCGCGGCGGATCTGCTCCGTCGTCGCCTGACCCTCAAGCGCGGCCATCATGAGCTCATCGTCGAACATCGAGACCGCGTCGATCATCTTCTCGCGATACTCGTTCGCCGTGGCGACGAGGTTCGCCGGCACGTCCGACTCGATGATGTCCTTGCCGCCCTCGCCCTCGAACCGGAAAGCGCGCATCGTCGTCAGGTCGACCACGCCCTCGAGCTCCGCCTCGGAGCCGATGGGGATCTGGATCATGACGGCGTTGTGGCCCAGCTTCTCGCGGAGCTGCGACGTGACCTTGTAGGCATTGGCGCCCTGGCGGTCGAGCTTGTTGACGAACGCGATGCGGGGCACCTTGTAGCGGCGCATCTGGCGGTCGACGGTGATCGACTGGCTCTGCACGCCGGCGACGCCGCACAGCACGAGGATCGCGCCGTCGAGGACGCGGAGCGCGCGCTCCACCTCAATGGTGAAGTCCACGTGCCCCGGGGTGTCGATGATGTTGATGAACTTGTCGCGCCAGAAGCAGTGCGTCGCGGCGGACTGAATGGTGATGCCGCGCTCGCGCTCGAGCTCCATCGAGTCCATCTTCGCGCCAACGCCGTCCTTGCCACGCACCTCGTGGATCGCGTGAATCCGGTCGGTGTAGTAGAGAATCCGCTCCGTCAGCGTGGTCTTGCCGGAGTCGATGTGAGCGCTGATGCCGATGTTACGAACAAGCGAGAGGTCGGAAATCATAGGGCCGCCTTTTGCCGGTATGAGGGGGTTTTCGGGCGCGGGATGGTAACGATCGAGGCGCGATTTGCAAGGGCGTCGGGACAGTTTGAGCGTCGGACGTCGCAGACGACCGCGACTTGTCTCGATTTCGCCGCGGTGCGATGGTCGCGCCGATGAGCCGCCTGCCTCGACGAACCCCGCGCGCAACGCGCCCTGTGACCTCTCCCGACGACGCCGGACGCACGGCTGATGGTCAGGTCGTCTGCCGCAAAGGACCGGTTCTCTACGTCGATCGGGACGGCGAGCGCATCGCCTGCTCAGCGCGCGGCCCCGGCAAGGGCGCGGTCGTCGGCGACCTCGTCTTCCTTGAGGCGGACGTCGTTACGGGCTGCGTCCCACGCCAGACCGAGCTCGTTCGCGTCGACGCGCTCGGTGACCGCCCACACACCATCGCCGCGAACGTTGACCGGATGTTCATCGTCTGTGCGGTCGAGCCGCCCCTGCGCGAGGGTCTCATCGACCGTTACCTCGTCGCGGCCCACCGCGCGGGCATCGCGGCGCACATCGTCTTCAACAAGACCGACCTCTTCCTCGAAGACGACCCTGAGGACGAGGCGGACTTTCGTGAGCGCCTCTCCCCCTACCCGCCGCTCGGCGTGCCGGTCCACTATGTGAGCGCACTCGAGGCCCGCGGTGTCGAGAGCGTGCGCGCCGCACTCACAGACCACCTCGGGATCTTCGTCGGGCACAGCGGCGTGGGCAAGACGAGCCTGCTCAACGCATTATGTCCCGGCCTTGAGCATCGCACGCAGGACCTCTCGGAGCAGAGCGGCCGCGGGCGTCATACGACGAGCCACACGGAGCTCTTCGAGGTCCCCGGAGGCGGCCGCATCATCGACAGCCCCGGTGTTCGTGCCTTCGGCCTTTGGGCCATCGACCCCGCCGAGGTCAAGAATCACTTCGTCGAGTTTCTGCCGCTCGCCGCTCGCTGTCGCTTCGCCGACTGCGCGCACGCCGAAGAGCCCGCCTGCGCTGTGCGCGACGCCGCCGAGGCGGAGAAGATCAGCCCCTTTCGTTACGAGGCCTATCTGCGCATTCGAGAGTCTCTGCGCGCGTCGCAGGGCTGAACCTTGCAGCCCGACCACCTGGCTCCGCGACCAGACGAATCCCTCGACCGCCTCAGTCGAACGCTCTGGCTCCTGCAACGCAAACGCGGCCACCGCGCGACCTCGGACGACGTGGTGCTCGCGGGTCTCGCGGTTGCAGCGGCGCCGAGGGCGCTCCGGGCGCTCGATCTGGGCACAGGCAAATGCACAGTGGCGTTGCTCCTGGCGAGAGCGCTGCCGGACTGCGCGTTCGTCGGGGTCGAAGCGTTCGCTGAGAGCTACGCGCTCGGCGCGCGAAATGTCGCTCTCAACGATCTAGAGACGCGCATCGATGTTCGGCTCGGTGACCTGCGCGACGCTGGTCTCCTCTCGGCTGAGGCCCCCTTCGACCTTGTGACAGGCGCGCCGCCCTTCATGCCGCTTGGGACCGGCGTGCTGCCGAGTGACCCGCAGCGCGCCGCGGGCCGCTTCGAGACACGCGGGGGCATCGAGGCGTACGCGGCTGCGGCTGCACGCACGCTGTCTCCGTCTGGGCGCACTGTTCTGCTGATGGATGGCGCCTCCGCGCCTCGGTCGCTCGCGGCGCTCGCGCAGGCTCGGCTCAACGTCCTCGACTGGATCGAGGTTCGGCCCCGTCCCGACCGTCCGCCGACTTTTCATGTCTTCGTCGCCGGCGTCGGGCCGACCGTCGTGCCCACATGCGGACCGCGCCGCGTGCTCTCGATGCGCGACCAAGACGGCGACGCATGGCATCCAGAGTACGCCACGCTTCGCGCAGCGCTCGACCTCGAGACAGTCGGCACGCCCGTTGCGTTGCCCGGTCGCCCTAAGCCTCTCTAACGGAGCCCAGCACTTGCGTAACGTTCTGTTTTCAATGAGTTTTGCGTGCATCGTCGCGGCCTCCACCGCGTCGAGCGCGCAGGCCGCGGCCCGGTGGCGTGCGTATCCTAACGGCGCCCGCGATGTCTACGCGCGGGTTTCCAACGAGTACCTGCTCGTGTCGCCCTCGTCTGGATACGACCTCGGCAGCCTATCGCTTGCCCTCGGAAAGGCGACGACCACGGGCGCGCTGACCGACCTGCGGCCGCTCGTCCGGGAGCGCGTGCTGGTGCGCGTCCGGGGGCTCGAGCCGAGCGCTCTTGAGGCGCTCGGCGCTCGCCTGCTCGACGAGGGCGTCGTGACGGGCGCTTGGCCGGCGCTGGAGAGAAACGGAGGCGTCGCGTTCGTCGACGACGCCGTGGCTGTTCGCCTCTCTGGGACCCCAGACGCCGCAATGCTCGAGAAGGCGGGGCTCGTGCTTGAGGGGGCCACCGCGTTGCCGGGCGTCTTCCGCGCTCGGGCCGTGGCGGGCGACGCGATCGCCGCAGCCCTGAACGCGCGCGGCCTCCCCGAGGTCGTCTGGGCCGAGCCCGACTTGGTCCGGGATGTCAAGCTGAATGGGACCATCCCGAACGACCCCGAGTTGGGCGCGCAATGGCACCTCGACAACGCGGAGGACGTCGGTGATATCGACGCAAACGCCGCGTGGGCGCTGACGACAGGCGAGCCATCGGTTGTCATCGGCATCTTCGATACGGGCACTGACCTCGACCACCCTGACCTCGTGACGAACATTGTCGGCGGGTTCGACGCGGCCGACGCCGATGAAGTGGCCGAGGCCGAGTGCGGCGCATCCCAAGACGGCGCGGGCCCGGCGGGGAGCTGCCCTCGCGACCGCCCGTTCCGCGAGTCGCACGGCACGGCAGTCTCCGGCCTGAGCGCGGCGCGCGGCGCGAACGAGGTCAACGGCGCGGGCGTGTGCCCCGACTGTGCCCTCTTTCCCGTTCGCCTGATCGCGGAGAGCGGCGGCCTGCGGTCCCTCGGCAACGCAGAGACTTTTCGGCGCGGTGCGGACGCCGGGCTGAGCGTCATCAACAACTCGTGGGGGCCCAACCTGTCCCGCTTCTTTCCGCTGTCGCAGGCGGAGCGCGAGGCGTTCGATTATGTGACGCGGGACGCTCGCGACGGCCGCGGTGTCGTGGTCCTGTTCGCGGCCGGCAACGATTACTTCACCCCGGCGGACGCGAACCCCTACGCGAGCTATCCGGACAACGTCACCGTCTCGGCGAGCACTCGGAAGGACGACTTTGCCTGCTACTCGGACTATGGCGACGTGGTCGCCATCGCCGCACCCAGCCAGGGCTGCTTTGACGGCGAACCGGGCATCGCCACGACGGATTTTCAGGGGCCCGAGGGTTACTCCGCCTCGGAGTTCACCAACGGCTTCGGCGGCACGAGCGCCGCGAGCCCCATCGCCGCCGGCCTCGCAGCGTTGGTGCTGTCGGCCAACCCGACGCTCACCGCGCAGCAGGTCAAGCTCGTCCTGCAGATGAGCGCCGAGAAGATCGTCGCCGACAAGAACCCGTGGCAGCAGCAGTTCGGCATCGACCTGGCCGCCGAGTTCGCCTACGACGCGCGAGGCTTCAGCAAGGGCTTCGGCTACGGTCGAATCAACGCGGCCGCTGCGGTCACGCTGGCGCTGAACGCGCCTCCTCAGACGGCGGGCGTCTGCGACGACTTGTGCCCACAGTGCTTCGAGGGGCGCTGCGCGCCGCCCTGCGCGACGGACGACGAGTGTCCTGCTGCGTCACGGTGCGTGGACGTCGGCGAAGGCCGGACGGGCTGCGTGGTCCCCAAGCCGGCGCCCACCGCACCGGGTCAGCCCTGCGCCGCGGAGTGCGCGGCCTGTATCCCAACGATCGACAGTAACTTCGCCGGCGCCGAGGTGTGCACCACGGCGTGCGAGGACGACGCAGGCTGCCCGTTCGGCTTTGACTGCCGCGCCGTCGACATCGAGGGCGGGCCAGCAAAACTCTGCATCCCGGGCAACAAGGAGTGCGGCCTGCCCTTCGACGACGTGCGCTGCCAGAGTGAGCTGGCGGTTTCGGGCAATGGCACGACCTATTGCTCGTGCGAGTGCCTCCCCGACACCCCGGGTGCATGCCCCGAGGGCTTCGTATGCGAGCCTTCATTGTGCCAACAGCGCGGCCAGACCATTCAGTGCGAGCCCACGAGCGAGAACCGCGCGAACTACTTCCCGAGCTGCTTCCCCGATCCGAATTTCCGTCGTCCGTGCACAGGCCACAGCGACTGCGCGAGCGGGCTGTTCTGCATCGACGGCGCGTGCGCGCCCGACCAAGAAGAGGGCGGCTGCGACGCGTGCATCGTGTGCACACGGGACGCCGACTGCGCGGCGGGCGAGTCTTGCGTGGACACCACGCGTGGGCTGCACTGCCTGCCCTCTTGCCGCGCGGACGACGACTGCCCCGCGAGCACCGTGTGTGTCAACGTGCCGGGCCCGGCGGACTTCTACTGCGTGAACGAGAACTACCAGACAAAAGGCATCTGCCCGCGGTCGTGGCGCTGCGAGCAGCCCGGGCGCTGCTTCTCCGACGCAGACTGCGACGAGGGTGTCGCTTGCGTGGACCGCGCGTGCGACGTGGTCACGCCCGAGATCGACGCCGCCCCCGCCGACGCCGCCCCCGTCGACGCATCAGTGGACGCGGGTCCGCGCGATGCGGTCGCTCCCGACGCCGAGCCCATCGAGGCAGACGCAGCGGCTGAATCAGGTGACGAGCGCGCGGCGAGCGGTGGTTGCAGCGCCCGCCCCGCGATCGCCCCCTTGCCGTGGGGCTGGCTCGCGCTCTCGTTGGTCGGCGTCGCTGCGCGGCGGCGTCAGCGCTTGCGAGGCAGCCGGAGCACGACCTGCTCCTCGAGCGCGCGCTGAATCACGTCGGCCCGCAGTCGCTCGGCAGCGTAGTGCTCGACCTCGATCCGCGGACATACGAAGGCGAGCGTCTGCGTGACCCGAACTGAGCCTGGCTGGCTGGCATAACGCCGCTCAAAGCGAAGACAGCCATCCGCGACGCGGACATCGCTCGGCACGCGGAGCGTCGTGGCGCCCTCGGGCAGCGTCAGGTCCATCGTCCAGGCCCACGAACGCGGCACGCCGAGGTCGACGTCGTGACGCCGCTCGGCGAGGCTGAAATAGGGCGTCGGAGACCACCCAAACGGTGCGCGGACACGGAGCGTTTCGCCCTCGACCTGCCCGACGGCGGGCGCCGTCAGCGCAACGCTGAGCGCTGCGGGCGCGCGGACTGAGTCGAGCCGACCGACCTTCGGTGCCTCAGTCCGAGCGCCCGTCATCATGAACCCCGCTTGCTGCTGCATCAGCTGCGCGAGGCGCTCCGGGTTGCCAGCGTCCCTGCGCAGGGTCGATCCGGTGGATCCGACGGCGACCAGCTCGAGCTCTCCGCGCGCATCCCCCGCCGCGTCGAGGCGCAACTGCAGCTTGACTTGGGTCGAGTCGACCTCGGCCTCCTGATACGGCACTTCACGCCAAGTCTCCTGCGGAACGGCGGTGGTGGACCCGTCAAGAAATGGCTTGGGGTCGAGCACAAGGCTCCATGTTCCCTGGTCGTCGGGACGCAGAACCGAGACGTCGAACTGCTCGACTGTCGGGTCGAAGAAGCGCCCGCCCGGGAGCCCCGGCTGGTCGGGGACGTAGACGATCGCGTGATTGAACTGCTGCATGGGGACGCCGCGCGCGACGGGTCCCGTGTCGCGCGTGCGAACGGTCGCGAAGTGGGCTTCGATGCCCGCAAGCCGAGCCAATGTGATGAAGAGCACTGCCTTGTCTTTGCAGTCGCCGTAGCGTCGCGAAACCGTGACCGCGGCGGGATGCGGCTTCACGCCCGCGATCTCCTTCTCGTAGTCTTGCTGGTAACGGATTTCGTTCATCACCCAGGCGTGAATGCGCTCGACCTTGTCGAGCGGCGAGGTCGCGCCATCGAGCACGCGCAGCGCGACGGCCTCGACTTCGGTATCGACGCGGAAAGCGTCGCGCAGGAGCGCGGCCTCCCAGCCGGAGAATGTCTCCCAGCTCGGCACCGTGCTCACCACGACATGCGACGCGACGGTGGCCCACGGGGGCATCGCCGGCTCAAGGATAACCGGGGCCACGTCGGTGCGTGACCAGGCCACGCGCGCCCATTCCCCCATCTCGGTCGCCTCACGCACAATCGGGCCGAGGCGCTCTTCGTGGAGGGTCGTCGCCTTGCCGCGCCACAGGACCCACCGACTGCGTGCAAGCTGGGCATTGGCCTCGGCAAACCACCAGCGCCGCGCCATGTAGCTCGCGAGGTAGCCGTCGGGGCCGCTGTCGAGCCTGTACTGAAGAACGACCACGCTCCCCGCCTGCAGCTGCCGAAAGCGGACGTTCCCGCCTTGAATGGTGCTCGCGTCGCTTCGACGCCCCTGGGGGTCGACGCTGAACGCGTTCAGGATGCGCGCGCGCCCCCCGCCCCGAACCTTGAGGCGGGTCAGGTCGTCGCGGCCCGCGTCGTTGAGCGGGACGGCGACCGTGGTTACGTAGTTCACCGTCGAGCCGTCGGCCTTGAGGACCGTGACCTCGTCATCGAGGAGCTGCACGACGTTCGCACCCGGAGCGGCTGTCGCGACCTGCGCCGCAGCGCCCGCGACCAGGGCATCAATGGCCTCGGGCGTCGGGACGTCATCGACCCACGGCCCCGCCGCCTCGGGCGAGAGAAAGTCGAGCCGATGGGCCACGCGCTCGTTGTCAGGATCCCGCTCAAGCGCGAGGCGCCACGCCGCGAGTGCCTCGTCGCGACGGCCCGCCTGGTAGTAGAGCTCAGCCAAGCGGTGCCACCCGACCGGCGCCGTCGGCGCGAGCCTTGTCAGCGCGCGCGCGGCGCGCTCGGCGTCGGCGAAGCGCCCCGCGCGTCGATTGGTCTCGAACAGGCGCTCCCACCCGCCGCGCTCGTTGGGCCAGCCCTGAACGATGCGCTCGGCCCACGCGCGCGCCGCGTCGAAGTCGTCGTTGCTCTGCGCGTGCCATTGCAAGCTCATCAGCGTGCCGTAGCCGTTCGGCACGACCTTGAGCCACGCGCGCAGGACCTCGACCGCCTGGGGATAGAGGCGCAAATCATCCAGCGTGTCCGCGAGCTCCGACTGCACAGCGCTCCAGCGAGGCCAACGGGCGTCGACCTCGCGCAGCACGCGCAGGCGGTCCTCGTGCCACCCTTCGCGCTCAAACGCCGCCGCGAGCGCCAGCCACGCCTCGGGCAGGTGCGGGTGAGCCGTCGTCAGCGCAATCAGGCGAGCGCGGGCCTTCTCGCCGAGGCCCTGCCGTGCCCATTGCTGGACCTGACGCAAGACCAGCTCGGGGTAGAGCTCGCCCGTGTCCGCGAGCAGGCTGCGCAAGCCCTCGGCGGCCTGCGCCCACTCTTGGTTGTCCCAGGCCGCCTGCGCGAGCCGCCAGCGAGGGACCCAAGCCTTCGGAGCGCGCGCGGCGAGGCGCTGCGCCAAGTCCGCTGCCAAGGCACGTTCACCCAACGCGTTCGCCCAAGACAGCGCGAGTGCGTCTGCTGCTGCGCCCGTCAAGCCGGCGGCAGCCACTCGGCGCGCGACGAGCTCAGCGCTGCCCAGCGGCGCGACCACGGGCGTGGGCCCGCTCGACGGCGACGTGTGCAGGGGGAGCACCTTGAAGTCGCCGCGCTTGAGGGGCTGCCCCCCGGGCCGCGTGAGGCGCGCGAACAGGCGCCACGCGCCCTCACCGTGGGCCGACTTCACCAGGAGGCGGTTCGCGCCGGCGCGCAGAGAAACGGGCACGACAATCGCATCGCTCGGTGAGGCCGACACGGACGGCAGGCTCGCCACCACTGTGTCGTTGACCCAGACCTTGACCGGGTCGGTCACCCTCAGGCGCAGCTCGTAGTCGCCCTCGGCAGGCAGCTCGACGGCGGTCGCGAGGTAGGCGACCTGCCAAGTCGTCGGTTCGAGGATGTCCGTGAGCTCAAAGCCCCCGCGCGGATCAGCGATGTCGGTTGACCGCCACGTCACGTCAACCAACTTGCCGCGAACGACGCCGCCCTGCGGCGGATCAAGGCCGCGCTCCGGCGCGAACTCCAGGTTGAAGCCCTTGCCTTGGTCGTTGTCGAAGGTGCCGATGACCGACCAGCCCAGCTCGGGACCCAGGCGCGCGACTGCCTCGTCGCGGCGCTCGAAGGCGCCGTTGACCTGCGCGGCCTCGGCGAGCGCGATCGCGGCCGCACCGCGAACCTCTGCGAGGGGATGCGCCTCGGCGAGCTCGGCGTAAAGCGCCCGCGCCCGCTGGTCCTCGAACGCAGTCCACCACAGGTCATCGAGCGCAGCCAAGTGGAGGAGCGCGCAGGGGTTCGCGGGGTCCCGAAGCGCCGCCTCGAGCAGGTCAAAGACGTCGAAGCGACGCTCCTCGAGCTGGGCGAGCTGCACGGCCAAATCGAGGGCACGCGCGTCATGCGGCGCAGAAGCGAGCGCCGCGTCGACGGCGTGGCGGAGAGCCCGCGTGCTCTCCGCGCCGTAGAAGGCCTCGGTCGCACGGGTGAGCGCGTCCGCAGCCGCAGGCGAGAGCGGATGGGCGACCATCGGAGCTGCGGGGGGGCGCGCGCCACACCCACACAGCGCGAGCACCGCCCACAAGAAAAGCAACTTCCACGGAGTCGGTTGTCGATTCGTATCTCTCACCGGACGTCCATAATCAGGGATTCCCCGTGGGGTCAAGCGCCGCTATCCTGCGCGCCATGCAGGATTCACGCGGCAGTCAAGTCGTTCTCGTCTCGGGGTGCAGCGGCGGCTTCGGTTACCGCGCGGCGCGGGAGCTGGCACGCCGAGGGCATGTCGTCTACGCCGGTCTGCGCGAGCCCGAGGGCCGCAATGCGGAACGCGCCGCAGCGCTCCGCGAGTTCGCGTCTCAAGGCAACGCCGCGCTGCACATCGTTCAGCTCGACGTGGATGACGCGGCGAGCGTAGACGCGGCCGTCGAGCACGTCGTGCACAGCGGCGCGGGCCGCATCGATGCCCTCGTCAGCACGGCGGCGTACAGCGTCATGGGGCCGATCGAGGCGTGCCGGCCTGAGCAGCTCCTCGCCGAGCTCAACACGAACGTCGTCGGCGCGCTCCGGCTCTTTCGCGCCGTGCTCCCGCCGATGCGGCGCGCCGGCCGCGGGCGCATCTTGCAAATCACCAGCGGGCTGGGCCGCGCGGCCGTGCCCTTCATGGGGCCTTACAGCCTGAGCGCGTGGGCGCAAGAGTGCATCGCCGAGGTCCTGCACTACGAGGCAGCGGTCTTCGGCATCGAGGTCGCCATCCTCGAGCCGAGCGCCTACCACACCGATCTCGGCGGCCCCGCGGTCAAGGCGGTCGGGGACGCTGAGCGGCTCGCGCACTACGAAGCGCAGCTCGTCGCCTTCGCGGAGAAGCTGCAGCGCTCCGACCCCGCCGCTGCGGGCACCGCCGACCCCGAAGAGGTCGCCCTCGCCGTGGCGGACGCGCTCAGCGCCGACCAACTCCCACTGCGCACGCCGGTCGGCGCCAGCGCCGAGGCGCTCGTCCGGCTCCGGAACGAGTCGACCACGGGCGAGTTTAGAGCGGTCATTCTCGACAAGACCGGCCTCGGCGAGTTCGTCAAGGCAAAGCACCGCTGAGGTCCGCATGCCTGTCTTCGTTGAAACCCTAGAGAGCACGCTGCTCGTCGGTAACCCGCTCGGAGACAGCCCAACGCGCCGTGTTCCGGTGTACTTGCCCGCCGAGGCTGCGGCGCACCCCGGGCGCCGCTACCCGCTGCTCATCGCGCTCGCAGGCTTCACGGGCACAGGGGAGAGCTTCCTCAACTACGACTTCTACCAGCCGAACCTGCCGCAACTCCTCGACGCGATGATCGCGTCGGGCGAGATGCCGCCCGCGGTGGTCGTGATGGTCGACGCGATGACCGCGCTCGGCGGCAATCAGTACCTGGACAGCAGCGCGGTCGGCCCCTGGAGCAGCCATATCCTGCACGAGGTCATCCCGTGGGCTGAGGCGCGCTTCCCCGTCCTGCGCGGCCGCGACCACCGAGGCGTCTTCGGAAAGTCTTCGGGCGGCTATGGCGCGCTGATGATGGGCCTCGAGCACAGTGAGCACTTCGCCGGCGTGGCCTCGCACGCGGGCGACTGCTACTTCGAATACTGCTACGGCGGTGACCTGCCGCACGCAGTCGACACACTGCGCGCGGCGGGCGGCCTCGCGCGATGGCTCGCCACATGGCGAGGGCACGATCGCCTCGCGGGCACGATGTTCGCTGCGGTCAACATCGTCGCGATGAGCGCCTTCTACAGCCCCGATCCCACAGCCCCCTGTGGCTTCGAGCTGCCGTTCAGCCTAGACACCGGCGAGGCGCGGCCCGAGGTGCTCGCCCGCTGGAAACGCAGGGACCCCGTCGAGCTCGTGACGGCGCACGCGCCTGCGCTGCGAAGCCTGCGTTGCCTATTCTTCGACTGCGGCGACCGCGACGAGTACCACCTGCACCACGGCGCGCGCATTCTGCACTTCCGCTGCGAGGCCGCCTCGGTCCCGCACGTGTACCAGCGCTTCGACGATGGGCACCGCAGTATCGGCTACCGATACAAGGCGTCGCTGCCTCTGCTCACACGCGCCCTCCTGTGAACTTGGAGTTGACGATGAACATGACCCGGCTTGCGATGCTCATGGCCCTACTGGTCTGGGGGTGTGGGGGCGGAGCCACGGGCGGGGGCGGAGGCGCCCCCGATGCGGCGCGTCCCAGTCAGGACGCGACCGCGCCAACAGGTGATGTCGCGCCCTCACCCGGTGGTGAGCTCGCTCCGCCCGGCGGTGAGGTCGCCCCACCCGGCGGTGAAGTCGCCCCGCCCGGCGGTGAGGTCGCTCCGCCCGGCGGTGAGGTCGCTCCGCCCGGTGGTGAGGTCGCTCCGCCCGGCGGTGAGATCGCCCCACCCGGCGGTGAGGTCGCCCCGCCCGGTGGTGAGGTCGCCCCGCCCGGCGGCGAGGCGCCTCCCCCTGTTGTGCTCGCGCGCATCCGCATCGTGCCGGACGCGCTGGAGCTCGTCTCGGGACAGACCGGCATCCTGAGCGCCGTCGCGACTTACTCCGACGGCGCCGAACGTGACGTCAGCGATACGGCCCGGTGGCGAAGCATCGATTCGAACGTCGCGGCACCCGGGAGAAACTTGCCGGGTC
>Ga0114972_10002030_pt1 | contig 15176 bp, 9 predicted proteins | sample M_140807_EF_Meta_FD_87354 | JGI IMG/M metagenome (GOLD analysis project Ga0114972, IMG submission 87354) | Freshwater microbial communities from Lake Montjoie, Canada to study carbon cycling - M_140807_EF_MetaG | ecosystem: Environmental > Aquatic > Freshwater > Lake | place: Lake Montjoie... | reverse complement strand
CTGCTCGTACCAGGTGTGCCGCATGGTGCCCGAGCAGCGTGTCCGGACCTACCAGGTGTGCCGCATGGTGCCCGAGCAGCGTGTTCGCACCTGCTCGTACCAGGTGTGCCGCATGGTGCCCGAGCAGCGTGTCCGGACCTACCAGGTGTGCAAGATGGTGCCCGAGCAGCGTGTCCGCACCTGCTCGTACCAGGTGTGCCGCATGGTGCCCGAGCAGCGGATCCGCACCTGCACCTATAAGATCTGCACGATGGTCCCCGAGCAGCGCGTGCGGACCTACCAGGTCTGCAAGATGGTGCCGGAGCAGCGTGTGAAGACCTGCTGCTACAAGGTCTGCAAGATGGTGTCCGAGGAGCAGGTTCGCACCTGCGAGTACAAGGTCTGCACGATGGTCGCCGAGCAGCGCGTGAAGACCTGCACCTCGAAGGTGTGCAAGATGGTGCGCGAGGATCGCTCCCGCGAGGAGTGCTACAAGGTCTGCACCATGGTGAAGGAGTGCCGGACCAAGCAGGTGCCGGTCTACACCACGCGTCCTGTGCACTACACCAAGACGATCGACGTCGTCCGCATGGTGCCGAAGAAGGTCGCCTACACGGTGACCCGCTGCGTGCCCACGACGGTCTATCGCGAGGTGCCCTGCTGCGAGTGAGCGGAGATCACGAGGCTCCGCCCCGCCGGCCCTCCTGAACGAGGCCGGCGGATCGAGGACGACACCGATGGGAACGAGGGCGGCCCGGGCCGAAAGGTCCGGGCCGCTCCTTTTTTACGCTGTCGTGAAGTCGTGCACGCACGATTACCCGTATTGGTTCGCCAGTCTGCGGCATGCTCGTCGCCGGCGGATTTTGCTCCGGGAGACTCTCGGACAGTGGTTCGCCGCTGGTGAGCCGCAAAATGCACCGGCTCCTGCGCGTGCCTCCGACCGGCTCCTCAGCATCGGGAATGGCGGAGTGCTGTCAGCACAGCGGGAGACCAGACACCAGGGCCGGAAGCCCGGCTCAGCACCGGCGAGCGGACGCTCGCCACGTCGGGACGGCCACGACGGCCGGGCCCGACGTGAACGAAGCCCCTGCGAGCAGTGCTACGCCGGCTCGGGCTCGATCGAGGCCGACATCGCCCCCTTCGAGCGGGCGAGCAGCCGGTCGGCGCCGAAGGCGTGGATCTGGTCCCGCTTCAGCTCGGCGTGTTCCTTCGTCGTCGTGAGCACGATCGCCCGCCCGCGCAGATCGACCTCCTTCGCGAGCAGGAAACCCTTCTCCACGGTGTGGCCGAAGATTTTCTGCAGCATGGCGACCACGTACTGGTAGGTGTGGTCGTCGTCGTTCCAGAGCACCACGTGGTAGCGGGGCTGCCGCTTGGGACGGGCGGCATCGGCCGTCGCGGCGGCCGCGGTCGACGACTCCGGAGCGGCCGTGTCGGCCTCCGCGGCGGCTGTGGCGGTCATGGGTGGGCTGCCGTGCGAGGTGGACTGTACTGCCGCCGGTCGCGAGGCGAACGGACTGACAGGACACGGCTCACAGTATAAGGTGTTGCTCGCCGCCGGTGGCCATCGCCCCGCGGCTTCCCCGGGAGATTTCCGCCGTGCTCGACCGCCGCTATGTCGCCGAAAACGTGGACCTCGTCGCCGACAACTGCCGCCGACGCGGCTCGTCCGCCGACGTTGCCAGATTCGCCGAACTCGACCGGTTGCGGCGGCAGATGCAGGCCGACATCGACCGGCTCAATCAGCAGGCCGGGCTCGTCAGCCGGTCGATCGCCGGCGCCGCCGACGCCGCCGAGCGGGAGGCCCGGAAAGCCGAGGGCCGTCGGCTCCGCGAGGAGGTCTCGGCGTTCGAGGCCAAGCTCACCGAGATCGTCGCCGACTCCGACGCCATCCTGCGGACCATCCCCAACCTCACCCATCCGGCGGCGCCCGTGGGGGGCGAGGACGCCGCCGTCGAACTCCGCCGCGGCCGGACGCCCGCGCCCTCGTTCGACTTCAAGCCGCGCGATCATGTCGAGCTCGGCGAGCGGCTGCGGCTGTTCGACTTCGAGGCCGGCGCCAAGGTCGCCGGCCACGGCTTCTACTTCCTCGCCAACGACGCGGTGCTCCTGGAGCTGGCCCTGCAGCGGTACGCGGTCGAGATCCTCATGCGGCGCGGGTTCACCGTCATGACCACGCCCGACCTCGCCCGGGACTCCATCCTCGAGGGCACCGGCTTCATGCCCCGCGGCCCGGAGACGCAGATCTACTCCATCAACGACAGCGACCTCTCGCTGATCGCCACCGCCGAGATCACGCTCGGCGGCGCGATGCACGAGCGGATCTTCGAGGCCGAGGAGCTGCCCCTGAAGCTCTGCGGCATCAGCCACTGCTTCCGCACCGAGGCCGGCGCCCACGGGCGGGCCACCCGCGGCCTCTACCGGGTGCACCAGTTCACGAAGGTGGAGATGTTCGCCTACACGCTGCCGGAGCGGAGCGAGGCGATGCACGCCGAGTTGCTCGAGATCGAGTGCGAGATCTTCGACGGCCTGGGCATCCCCTACCGCGTGATCGACACAGCCAGCGGCGATCTCGGCGGCCCCGCCTACCGGAAGTACGACCTCGAGGCCTGGATGCCCGGCCGCGGCACCGCCGGCGAGTGGGGCGAGGTGACGAGCACCTCCAACTGCACCGACTACCAGTCCCGCCGGCTCGCCATCCGCTACCGCAAGCCGGGCGAGAAGGGGACGTCGTTCGTGCACACGCTCAACGGCACCGCGGTCGCCATCAGCCGGGCGATCATCGCTGTCCTGGAGAACCACCAGCGGGCCGACGGATCCGTCGCCGTTCCCGAGCCGCTGGTGGCCTGGATGGGGAAGCAGGTCATCGACGTTCCGACCGGCTGAGCGGGAGCGGCTCCAGCCGCAGCAGCGCTGCCGGCGCGGAGAGGTCCGCTACCACTTCAGGCCGAACCGCTCGCCCACGGACTGGCCGCCGAGGCCGCCCTTGAGCGGGCTGTTCCGCTTCTTCGCCTGGGGCGGCTGCTCCGCGGAGGCCGCGGAGTCCTCGGGTCCTTCCGCATCATCGTGGCCAGCGGCCGGGGCCGGCTTCGCGGCGAGTGCCTTGATCGAGAGCGACATCCGCTGCTCGTCGGGATCGACGGCGAGGACGCGGCACTCGACCTGCTCCCCTTCCTTGACGACGTCGGCCACGCTGCGGACGTGCCGCGTGGCGAGTTCCGAGACGTGCACGAGCCCCTCGACGCCTGGCTCGAGCCTGACGAACGCGCCGAACTGGGCGATGCGGCTGACGACGCCGCGGACGGTGGCCCCGACGTGATACTTGTCGGCGGCCCGTGTCCACGGGCTCTCCACGAGGTCGCGGGCCGAGAGGGCGATCTTGCCGGTCTGCTGGTCGATCTTCTTCACGACCACCCGCACCCGTTGCCCGGGCTGCAGCACGTCGGCCGGGTTCGCCACCCGCTCCCAGGAGAGCTGGCTGACGTGCACGAGCCCCTCGACGCCCTCGCCGATGTCGACGAACGCGCCGAAATCACGGACCGAGCGGACGGTGCCGTCGAGCGTGTCGCCCACTTCGAGCGTTTCGAGCAGCTTCGTCCGCGCCTCGGCGGCCTGCTTTTCGATCACGGCGCGGCGGGAGAGCACCAGCCTGCGGGCGGCCGGCACGATGTCGGTGACGAGGCTCTCGAGCGTCTGCCCCACCAACTCCTCGAGGTTCTCCACACGCCAGGTGCTCACGAGGCTCGCCGGCATGAAGCCGCGGAGCCCGGCCACCTCGCATTCGAGGCCGCCCTTGTTGGCGGCGGTGACGCGGGCCTCGACGATCATGCCCGCCTCGAGCTGCGACCAGTCCTCGACGCTCACGGCGCGGTTGGCGAAGGCGACGTCGTAGAGGCCGTCGTCGTCGTTCCGCAGCCCGACGCTCAATTGCAGGACATCGCCCACGGCCGGGATGCTCTCCAGCTCGAGGCCGGCCAGCTTGAGGGCGCCCTGCCGACGCTCGCCCAGGTCGATGAAGGCCGTGTCGGCGCCGATCGAGAGGACCGTGCCGGAGAGCCGCGTGCCGGGGTCGATCGGGGCGTCGGCGCGGATCGACGTGGAGGCCGCGACGAGATCGTCGATCGCGATGCCCGCCAGAGCCGCCTCGAAGTCCTCCTCGAGGTCGTCGTCGAGCGCGGCCCGCAGATTCGGCACCGCCACCCGCTTCTGCGGCGGCAGCACGTCGGTGAACGGCGACTTCGCGGCGCCACCGCCCCGCTTGTCGCGCCGGCCCTCGCGCCGGGGTGCCGCGGCTCCGCCCTGCGGAGCGGACTGCGGCGGCGTGGCCGGTGCTGTCGTCGCGTCGGCCGTATCGGCGGCCGCCGCCGACTGGGCTGCAGGCGGCGCTGCAGCCGGCGTGACGAAGGCCACTGGCGGCGTTCCCGTCGGCGTCGCTGCGGGCGGCTGCAGGCCGGCCGTCGGCACCGGAGCGGCCGACGAGAAGTATTCGTACCGCGGCGCGAGCCGGGGCGGCTTCACGCCCGGCCGCTGCGTGCCGATCGGAATCCGCCGCGGCCCCGGCGATTCCTCTGGCTGAGGAGCGCCAGGCTGGTCCTCTGGCTGAGGAGCGCCAGGCTGCGGAGAGCCAGACTGCGGAGAGCCAGACTGAACAGAATCAGGCTGGGGAGAAGAGGACTCTGGCGTCGAACTCATCGTCCTCTCGCTCCGGCCTGACGCTCACGGGTGCACAATGCGGGAAACAGGACTTGAACCTGCACGGTATTACTACCACCAGGCCCTCAACCTGGCGCGTCTGCCAATTCCGCCATTCCCGCGGCGGGAACCAGGATCGCCGAGAACGGCACGGCCTGGAGAGCGTATTCTCGACCGGTTTCGGCCGCCGTCAAGCAGCGGCCACCGTCTCGCGCGGAATTCGCTCCGCGGAGTTCGCCTCGCCGCGGCAGGCAAAGAGCCCGCCGACCAGCGCCAGCGTCCACACGACGTCGCCCACAGGCATCCAGCGGAAAAACGGCAGCGCCGCCACGTAGCAGGCGAGGAGCCCCTCGGCCGTGTGCGGATAGAGGTTCGTCAGCAGCCAGGTGGCGAAGTTCGTCGCCAGATAGAACACCAGCGAACTCGCCAGCGAGCCGCCGATGATCGCGGCGATCCGCCGCCGCCGGACGAGCCCGCCGAGCAGCACCGGCCAGGAGAACGCCAGGGCCACCGTCGCCGCCATCGCGAGCCCCTTCCAGTCGTCGCCGTAGCCGGGAAGCACGAGGTTGCTGACGGCGAGGGCGGTGAGGGGCACGGAGGCCGCAACGACAGGATGGGAAAAGGCCGCGCCCGATGCGATCGCCGCACCAGTCAGGGGCGTGACATTCCACAAGGGCTGCCCGTCCCAGACGGGCTGCCAGAGCCGGCCCACCACGGACACTGCCACGAGCACGAACCACACCGCGGCACGCTTCGCGAACCCGGGTTTGAAGACGGCCTGCAGCCGACGAGCGACGCTATCCATGGTCGGCCGGGTCTCCTCGGAACGGTGGGTTGAACGCGGGTCGGGAACGCCCGATACACTAGCTGTTTTTGGGTTTCGGGCAAGCGAAAACTGCTCCCCAGCCCAGACTTCGCCCGCATCGGAACATCCGCCATGCCCGGGACGCACCGCCAGCCAGCCGAGAAATACCGCACGCTCGCGGTCGAGCGGCAGGCGGACGGGACGGCCGTGCTGACGTTTTCCGTGCCCGGACACTCCCAGAACGTCCTCACGCAGGAGGTGTTCGAGGAGCTGGCACGGGCGCTCGACGAGATCGCGGCGGGGCCGCCACCGCGGGCCATCATCCTGCGATCGGGCAGACCGGGCTCCTTCTTCGCGGGGGCTGACATCGAGCGGCTCGAGCGGCTGCACACCCTCGGCCGCGCCGAGGTCGAGCGGCTCTGCGACGCGGGCCGCGCGGCCTTCGGCCGGCTGTGCGGCGCGCCGTGGCCCAGCGTCGCCATCATCGACGGCGCCTGCCTCGGCGGCGGCCTCGAGCTGGCGCTGGCCTGCGACCTGCGCGTCGCCACCGACGCCGCGCACACGCTGCTGGGCTTTCCCGAGGTGAAGCTCGGCCTGCTGCCCGGCTGGGGCGGCACGGTTCGGCTGCCGCGGCTGATCGGCCCCGGTCCCGCCGTGGAGCTGATGGCCTCCGGCGAACCAGTCGGCGGCGAGGCGGCCGGCCGGATCGGGCTGGTGGACGCCTGCGTGCCCGCAGCGGCGGCGGAGGAGTCGGCCCGTCGCCTGGCGGCCGCCGCCTCGGCCCAGGGCGGCCACCTCGCCCGCCGCCGGCTGCAGCGGCCACCCCTGGCCGCGGAGGAGCGGGAGTTCCTCGAGGCGACGTCGGCCGCCGTCATCCTCGGCCGCAGTGGCGGCCACTATCCCGCACCGTTGGCGATCCTGCAGACCGTGCTCGACGGCTGCAATGGAAAAGTGGAGGAGGCGGGACGGCTCGAGTCGTCGGCGTTCGCCGCGCTCGCCTCCTCGCCCGTGTCGCGGCAGCTGATCCGCGTGTTCCGTCTGGGCGAGCGGAACCGCCGCGACAGCGGCCTCGACCAGCCCGCCGCCGCGCCGGCCCTGGCCACGGGCGGCCGCCCGCCCGCTGAGCCCGACACGATCGCCCGCCCCGCCGTGATCGGCGCCGGCATCATGGGGGCCGGGATCGCCGCGAGCCACCTGCGGGCCGGCTTCGACGTGACGCTCGTCGACGTGCAGGCCGACGCACTGGCCCGCAGCGTCGCCACGATCCTCGACGAGGCCGCCTGGGACCGATCCACCCGTCGGGCCGACGCCGCCCGCGCCGTCGCGCTCGCCGGCAGGCTGCACACCGTCACCCGCATGGACGCGATCGCCGCCGCCGACCTCGTCATCGAGAGCGTCCTCGAGCGGACCGACGTCAAGCGGCAGGTGCTCGCGGAGATCGAGCGGACCGTCGGCCCCGAAACGGTGATCGCCACCAACACCTCGACCAATCCGATCGCGAAGCTGGCCGAGTCGCTCCGCGACCCGGCGCGATTCTGCGGTATCCACTTCTTCAACCCCGTCCGCCGCATGACGCTCGTGGAGGTGGTCCGCGGACCGGCCACATCCGACGCCACCGTCGCCACCGCCGTCGCCCACGTGAAGCGGCTGGGCAAGTGCCCGATCGTGGTCCGCGACAGCCCGGGCTTCCTCGTCAACCGCGTCCTCATGCCCTACCTGCACGAGTCAGTGGAGATGCTCCGCGAGGGTGTCGATCAGCAGCGGATCGACCGCGTGGCCCGCGGCTTCGGCATGCCGATGGGGCCGCTGGAGCTCTACGACATGATCGGGCTCGACACGGCGTTCTACGCCGGGCTCGTGCTCGACGACGCCTACGGCGACCGCATCGAGGCCTCGCCCCTGATCCCGGCGCTCGTGAAGTCGGGGCGGCTCGGCCGCAAGAGCGGCGCGGGCTTCTACCGTTACCGGCCCGACGGCGGCCAGCGGGCGCGGATCGAGCGGCCCGACGAGGGCGTGCCCCAGCTCATCGAGCCCTACCGGCTCCCGGCGCGGGAGAACTCCGACGCCACGATCGCCGACCGGTTGCTGCTGCCGATGCTCCTGGAGGCGCTGCGGGCGCTCGACGAGGGGATCGTCCGCGACGGCCGCGACGTCGATCTCGCCGTGATCCACGCCCTCGGCTTCCCGGCGTTCCGCGGCGGGCTGCTGTCCTGGGGCGACTCGCTCGGCGCCGCGGAGGTGGTCCGCCGGCTCGAGCCGCTCGCCGACCTGGGCGTGCGCATGCATCCCACTCCGCGGCTGCTCGCGATGGCGCGGGCGGGCGAGCCGTTCACGCCCTGATCCCCCCGTCCCGCACGTCACGCCCCCACCCCCGTAGCCCACTCCCCGAACCAGGGAACGTATCGATGCCACTCCCGATCAGCAGCGCACCCGAGGCCACGCCGGTGGTGGTGGCCTCCTGCCGCACGGCGATCGGCCGCGCCCATGCGGAGCGGGGCGTGTTCCGGAGGGTGCGCGGCGACGAGCTGGCTGCGGCCGTCGTGCGGGCGGCCGTGGATCGCAGCGGCGTCGATCCGGCCACGATCGAAGACGTCGTGCTCGGCGCCACGCAGCAGCGGGGCGAGCTCGGGGGCAACGTGGCGCGGTGCGTCGCGCTGCTGGCAGACCTGCCGCTCGCCACGGCGGGCACGACGGTCAACCGGCTCTGCGGATCGTCGCTGCAGGCGTTGGCCCAGGCCTGCCACGCCATCGCGGCCGGCGCGGAGAACGTGCAGGTGGTCGGGGGCGTCGAGCACATGCACCACCTGCCGATGGACGCGGCCGTCGACGTGCATCCGCGAATCTTCGCCCGGTCGAGCCGGGGCATGCTGTCGATGGGGCTGACGGCCGAGCAGATCGCCGCGAGCCACGGCATCTCCCGCCGCCGGCAGGAGGCCTACGCGATCGAGAGCCATGCGCGGGCCGCTCGGGCCGCCGACGGCGGCCTCTTCGCCGCCGAGATCGTGGGCGTGACGGGGCACGACGAGGCGGGGGCCGTCGCGGAGGCGCTCCACGACCAGGGGGTTCGCCGTGGCACGACCGCCCAGCAACTCGCCGCGCTCGAGCCCGTTTTCCTGCCGAAGATCGGCACGATCACCGCGGCCACGAGCGCGCCCTTGAGCGATGGCGCGGCGGCGCTCGTCGTCATGTCGCTGACCGAGGCGCGGCGGCAGGGGCTCGAGCCGCTGGCCCGCGTGGTGGCCAGTGCCGTGGTCGGCGTGCCGCCCGCAGCGATGGGCATCGGGCCGGTGGCCGCGACGCGGAAGCTGCTCTCCCGCACCGGCGTGCGCATCGGCGACATCGACCTGGTCGAGCTCAACGAGGCCTTCGCGGCGCAGGCGATCCACTGCATCGACGCCCTGGGGCTCGATCCGGCGAGGGTCAACGTCCGCGGCGGAGCGCTCGCGATCGGCCATCCGCTCGGGGCGAGCGGCGCCCGCATCGCGACCACGCTGCTGCACGCCATGCGCGACGCCAACGCGACGCTCGGCCTCGCGACCATGTGCATCGGCCTCGGCCAGGGCATCGCCGTGCTCTTCGAACGGATCCGCTGACACCACGGGCGAGTCTCATGCTCACCGCCAGTCCCGCAGCCAGTTCATCGCCCGCGCCCGCAGGCCGGGCTGCGCCCCCGGCCTCCGTGGCCGGGCTGCTGCTTCAGCGGCTCGACGTCTCACGCGATCGCGACGCGATCTGTGACGCCCTCGCCGGCGGCTCCTCCTGGAGCTGGGCCGAGGTGATCGCGGCGGCCGTCGAGGTGGCCGCCGAGCTCGACGCCGCTGGCCTGTCGCGCGGCGACCGGCTCGCGCATCTCGGGCCGCACGGGCCGGACTGGATCGTCGTCGACCTGGCCTGCGGCCTGGCGGGCGTCGTGCACGTGCCCCTCCACGCCGACGCGGGCCATGCCGAGCTCGCTGCGCAGCTCGCCTGGCTCGCGCCGCGGGGCATCATCCTCTCTGGTCCTCCGTCCGCACGTCGCCCACCGTCGCCGGCCGCCGACCGTGCGGCTCCGACCGTGATCGATCTGCGGGCCGGCCCGCCGGCGACGGCGGGGTCCGACCGCTGGCGCGATGGCATCCTGCGGGCGTCATGCTGGCGGCCGCGGCTCGACGCCGCGGGAGGGCTGCACGACCGGGTGCGGCGGCTGGCCGAGGCGTGCGATCCCGACGCCTGCGGCACGATCCTGCTCTCGTCGGGCACGAGCGGCCATCCCAAGGGCGTGCTCCACTCCCAGCGGGCGATCGTGGCGAACGCGGCAGCCGCGGCCGATGCCTTCCTCGACGAGCCACACGACGTGCGGCTGTCGTGGCTGCCGATGAGCCACGCCCTCGCCCGGACGGGCGACCTCGTGACGGCGCTCATCCGCGGCGGCTGCCTGAACGTCGTCACCGACCGGCGGCGGGCGCTCGATGCCTGCCGCGTGATGCCTCCCACGGTGGTGCTGGGAGTGCCGGCGTTCTTCGAACGATTGGAGCGGGCCGCCGAGACGGGACGGATTCCCGACCTGGCCGCGGCCCTCGGCAGCCGGGTTCGAGTCTGCATCTCCGGCGGCGCTCCGTTGCGGGAGCGGACCCGCGCGGCCTTCGCCGCCCGGGGCGTGCCGCTCGTCGAAGGCTACGGGCTGGCCGAGGCCGGACCGATCGTCACCGTGGCCACCCCCCGCACTGCGCGGCCCGGCACGGTCGGCCCGCCGCTGCCCGGAGTCGAGCTCGCGATCGACGACCGCCCGGGCTCCGCCGGACAGTTGCTCGTCCGCACGCCGGGCCGGGCGCTGGGCGTCATCGACGCCGCCGCGGGCACGGACGCGCCGACGGATATCCTCGCGGCGTCAGCACGCGACGGCTGGCTCGAGACCGGCGACATCGCGGCCATCGACGACGACGGCCACGTGCGGATCACCGGCAGGCTGGTCGACACCCTCGTGCTCGCCAGCGGGGCGAAGGTGCCGCCGGCGGCGGTGGAGGCGGCGCTCGCGGAGGATCCGGCAGTGGCGCAGGTCTGCGTGGTGGGCAGCGGGCTCGAGGCGCCCCTGGCGCTCGTCGTGCCCGAGCCGGCCGAATTGAAGGCGGCGCTGCGGCGGATGGGCGTGCGGGTGTTCAGCCGGCGGGCGGCGCTGGAGCATCCGCGGGTGCTCCGCTGGCTGGCGCGGCGGCTGACGCGGCGGCAGCGAAGCCTGCCACGGGCCTGGCGGGTGCGGCGGGTGGTGCTCGTCGGCCGGCCTTTCGATGCGCGGCACGGCGAGGCGACCGCGTCGCTCAAGCTCCGCCGTGGCCCGATCGCGGCGCACTTCGCCGGCCGGATCGCGGCCGCCGCGGACACCCCCGCGCCGCGGTGGGCGGCCGTGCTGCCGGGCGGATCTCCGAGCCCGCGTGGCGGCGTCGCCGCCTCGGGCCGACCGCCCCGGGGATGGCTGGAGTCGACCCTCTGGAGCGGCGAACGCGGCGAGGAATGCGCCGGCGGGTTCGCGGCGGCAGCGGAGGCGGCCGCCGAGCCGCTCCCCGACGCCGTCGCCTCGGTGCTCGACCACGCCTGCGACGTGCTCCGCCGGCTGCGGTCGGACGGCCGCCTCTACGAGCCTGCGGCGGCCGCCGTCGTCGATGCCGCGCCGCTCGACGACGCCCCGGCCCGGCCGCTCGGCCGGTTCACGCGAGCTGCCGAGGAGGCGGTCGGGGAAACGGGTCTGTGGGGGCTGCTCGTGGCGGAGCGGTTCGGTGGCGTGGGCTGCTCGATGCAGCAGCTCGCCCGCGCGATCACGCGGCTCGCGGCCGAGGTGCCCACGGCGGCCGGCATGCTCGCCGTGCACTCGAGCATCGGCGCTGTGTCGGCGGTCGTCGGCTTCGGCACGCCCGCGCAGCAGGCGCGGCACCTGCCCGGCCTCGCCCGGGGGCTGCCGCTCTCGGTCTTCGGCGCCACCGAGCCGCAGGCCGGTTGCGACCTGCATGCCATCCGCTCACGGCTCGAGCGGCAGGACGGCAGGCTGCTCCTCACCGGTACGAAGATGTTCATCACCGGGGCGACCCACGGCCGCGCCGCGAAGGTGCTGGCCCTGCTCGACGGCCGTCCGACGGTGGCGATCGTGCGGCTGCCGGACGCAGACACGCCGACCTTTCGCCTGCGGCACTACGCATTGCACCCGCTCAAGCACGCGCACAACGCCGCGCTGGAGTTCACGCGATTCGAAGTGGACGAGGCGGACCTGCTCCCGCTCCCGCCCGGTGCGAGGGATGGCATGCCCATCGTGTGGCACGGGCTCAACCGCGGCCGCGTGACGCTCGCCGCGCAGGCCGCGGGCACGCTGCGGCTGCTCGCGGCGCAGGCACGGGATCACGCGCTGGCCCGCCGCACGTGGGGCGAGCCGATCGCGTCGCGGGAGCTGGTGCAGGGGAGGCTCGCGCGGATCGCGGCCGGCATCGCCGCCTGCGACGCGCTGGCCGCGTGGGCGGCCGCGGCGATCGATGCGGGGCACTCCGGCGAGCTCGAGGCGATCGTGGCGAAGGTCGTCGCCAGCGAGTGTGTGCGGGCCGCGGCGATCGACGCGCTGGGCATCCATGGCGGCCGGGCGTTCCTCGTGGGCCATCCGCTGGGAGACTCCTTCCACGACCATTTCGCCGTCACGGTCTACGAGGGGGAGAGCGACCTCCTGGGCCTCGCGCTCCTCAAGGGCCTCTGCAGGCATCATCCGGCGGCCGGGCTGCCCGGCGGCTGGCGGCGCGGTGCGGCATGGCTGGCCTGGCAGGTCGGCCGGCTCGCGCGGCGGCCCGCCCGCGGCGATCGGGAGATCCTCGATCGCCGGCTCCGCGGCCACGCGGCGGCGGCGCGGCGGCTGCTGGCCGCGGCGGCGGCACGACTCGACGCCGCGATCCGCCGGCACGGACGGAGCCTCGCCGACCGTCAGCTGCTCGCGGCCGCGATCTCCGCCGAGATCCGCGAGGCGACGAGCGTGCTGGCGGTAGCGCACCACGCCGACGCGGTCGCCGCGGAGCCCGACCTGGCGGCCGCCGACTGCTGGTGCCGGCTGGCGCTGACCCGCGGCGGCGGCCGCGGGCCAGAGGCGGCCGATCACGCGGCGCTGGCGGCGCTCGGCCGGGCCGTCGTGGAGCGCGGCGCAGGGTGAGTGCGTTCGCCGAGCGATGCGCGGGGGCCGCCGCTCGCTCCTGCCGCCAGCGGTGCGCGCCGGATCCCGCAGGCCGTGGAAGCTTCTTCCGCAGCCAGCTGGAGCACATGCGGAATACCCCGAGCGACGACCTGACAAACCTGGGGACGGAGGCGAAGGGAGTCGGCGAACGCTCGAGGAGCATTGGGCCGCCGCGGCCCACGCGACGAGACTTTTGCCGCTCCCGAGCCGCTGCTCCACCTGACTTGGATGCGCTGACTCGGATGCGCTCTAGCGGCTCGTCACCAGGGCTGGCCACCAGCTGCAGAGATACCAGGCACGTGGCGTCGTCAGGGTCGCGAACGCTTCCAGCAAACCGAGCGCCGGCATGTCGCTGCCCGCCGTCAGGCCGCTGCCGAGCACCTCCTGCAGCAGGCTGCTGGGCCGCGCATAGCGGACCACGCGGGCTGTCGTGGCGGTGAGGCCGGCGAGTTCCACGGCGCGGTCGATGGCGTCCTCGAGGAAGCCGATGCGGTCGACGAGTCCCGCATCGAGCGCCTGCTGTGCGGTGAAGATCTGGCCGGTCGCCACCTTCGCGACAGCCTCGTCGTCGAGCTTCGGTCGGCCCTGCTTCACGATCTGCTTGAACCGCGAGAACATCTCGTCGACCAGGGCCTGGACAACCTGCCGCTCCCGCTCCGCCAGCTCCGGCGTGCGTTCCTTGGTGGGGCTGAGCATCTCCTTGAGTGGGCCGCTGGTGATCGAGTCGTCCTGGATGTCGAACCGCTTCATGAGCTTCGAGACGTCGAAGTGCGGAATGATCACGCCGATGGATCCCGTGAGCGTCGCCGGCTCGGCGAAGACCACGTCGTCGCGGCCGCCGTTGGCCATGGCGACGTAGTACCCGCCACTGGCGGCGATGCCTCCCATGCTCACGACGACCGGCAGGTCTCGTTCCCGCGCGATCTCAGCCAGCCGGTAGTGCAGCTCGTCGCTGCCGCTCACGGTGCCGCCCGGGGAATCGACCCGCAGCACAATCGCCCGCACCTCCTTGTCGTCCTTGATCCGGTCGAGCTGGGAGCGGGCGAAGCCGCTGCCCCCCATGATCGCCCCGGCGACGTCGACGATCGCCACCTTGGCCGGCGCCGTCCGCGAGAGGGAGTGGTGGTGCTCGAGCACCTTGGCGTCGCCCTGGAAATACCGGGCGTTCGCAGCGGCACTGCCCAGCGCCGCGAGCAACGAGACGCCGGCGACGATCCACGCCAGCCGGGAACTCCAGCGGCCCCAGACGCCTCCCTGCTCGAGGATCACGCGGGTGGTGGGCGGTGGAGATTCGATCGACATGGTGGGGCTCCCGACGAGGGCCGCGCGGAGGCATGCCGGCGGCGATGGACGCGCTCCAGTCTAGACGATCCGCGCGCGGGGGGACGATCGCGGCGGGCGGGGCGCGGCGGGCGGAGCGATTGGTTGCCAGTTTTCCGTGCGGGCCGTTACCCTCTGAGGCCGGCCGTGCCGGCGTGGAAGGCGGGACGTCGGGAGCGTCCGGTTCGAGGATCGATCGAGAGGAGCGTGGCGACGTGTTCGTCTGTGTCAGCACCGAATGTTTTCCGGAACTGTCGCTGGCGAAGGCGATGGAACGGCTGGCCGAACTCGAGTTCACCGCCGTCGAGCTCGACGTCCACGAGGGTGGGCCGCACCTGCAGCCCGGGGCCGTCGCGGCCGATCCGGAGACGGCCATCAGCGCCTGCGCCGACCTGCAGCGGCTCCGGCCCGTCGCCGTGTCGTTCTCGTCCCCGGAGACACCGGAGCTCTACGACCGCTTTGCGGCCTGCTGCCGGCTGGCGAAGTCGCTCGCGGTGGTGACCGTCGTGGTCGACGCCTCGGAGCTCGGCACCCCCTTCAACGGCGAGATCGAGCGACTGCGGCGGATGGTGGCGATCGCCGCCGGCCTCGGCGTCGTCGTGGGCGTGAAGACCACCGCCGGCCGCATGACACAGGACGCCGAGACGACCGCCTCGTTGTGCCGTAACGTGCCCGGCCTGGGGGTCACGCTCGACCCGAGCCACTTCATCTTCGGCCACAAGAAGCTGGCCTCGTGGGAGCCGATCCTGAAGTACGTCTGCCACGTCCACCTGCGCGACACAAAGCTCGACGCCTTCCAGGTGCGGATCGGGCAGGGCAGCGTCGAGTATGGCAAGCTCGTGTCGCAGCTCGAGCGGGTGGGCTACAAGCGGGCGCTGTGCGCCCACATGCCCCCGATCGCGGGAGTCGACCAGGTGGCGGAGCTCCGCAAGATGCGGCTGCTGCTGGAGAGCCTGCTGTAGGGCCTGTGGATCGTCCCGTTCGTGAGCGATCAGCGCCGGGACGGCAGAAGTCTCCTCGCGGGATGATTTCGCGCGCCGGCCTGTGGGGCTGCATTTCTCGTGGACATGCGAAATCCTCCAGGCTCGTCGAGCTTCCGCCGATCCCGGCTGGCCGTGCTCGGCAGGATTCCGAGCGTAGCACCAGCGGGCGGATGCCCGCCAAGCGAAAACCGCAGGATGCGGTGTTTCGCGTGCAGCCAGCTCG
>Ga0114972_10002029_pt1 | contig 15177 bp, 11 predicted proteins | sample M_140807_EF_Meta_FD_87354 | JGI IMG/M metagenome (GOLD analysis project Ga0114972, IMG submission 87354) | Freshwater microbial communities from Lake Montjoie, Canada to study carbon cycling - M_140807_EF_MetaG | ecosystem: Environmental > Aquatic > Freshwater > Lake | place: Lake Montjoie... | reverse complement strand
TGGTTGTGAACTTGAGTTTCCAAAGCCAGGCGGTGTGGCGATTATTAGCCAGTCGGGCGCCTATGGCGCACATTTAATGGCCGTTGCCACCGCAAACGATATTGGTTTGTCTGCGCTCATCATGACGGGCAACGAGGCCGACTTAACTGTGGGCGATATGTTGCAAGTTGCGGTCGATGACCCTGACACCACGGTCATCATGTTGTATTCAGAAGGCATCAAAGAAGCTGCAGGCTTTGTCGCTGGCCTTGAAGCCGCACGCCGCGCACGCAAGCCTGTGGTCATGATGAAGGTTGGTCGCAGTGCAGTCGGTAGCGCGGCGGCGCAATCGCATACGGCCTCGATCGCGGGTGATGATCGCGTGACCGATGCGGTACTCAAAGAGTTAGGCGTGGTGCGCGTGCAAACCACCGAACAAATGTTGGATATCGCGCGCTTAGCTGCGCGAGGCATTTATCCTGAAAACAATACCCTTGGCGTGATCACCGTCAGTGGCGGTGCTGGCGTGATTATTTCGGATGCGGCCGATGCGATTGGCTTGCCGATGCCAGAGATGCCAGCCGAGTCACAAGCACGCTTGCTTAAGCTATTGCCGTTTGCCGCGCCACGTAATCCTGTGGATGTGACCGCACAGTATTAAATGAAATGACCTTGATCAGTACGTTTACCGATGCGTTAATTGCTGAAGGCAAGTACAGCTCGATCTTGGGTTTCTTTACCTACACAGGTTGTGTGCCAAGTATTGCACCACGGCTACGTGAACAATTAAACATTGCACGTAGCAAGCATCCTAATTGCATTTTTGCCTTGTCACTGATGGGCTCACGCGAGCAGATTCGCGAATACGAGCGCGATGGTTTTGCGGTGTTTGAGGATCCCTCGCGCGCAGTGGTGGCGATCGAAGCAATGGGGCAGTTTGGTCGCGCGTTTGCAAAACCTGCTGCACAGGTTGCACCAGTGATTGCACCGTTTATGTTGCCCGCCACGAATCCTAGCGAAGCACAAGCAAAGCTCTTGCTCGCGCAAGCAGGGATTGCCTCGGCACCTGAAGAGGTGTGCACCGCTGCTGACGCTGCGGTGACTGCCGCTAAAAAAATCGGCTATCCGGTTGTGATGAAAATCGTATCCCCAGATATTTTGCACAAGTCTGAAATTGGCGGCGTGTTATTGGATATTGAAGACGATGCTGGCGTACGCGCAGGCTTTGACTTACTGATGCAACGCGGTCGCACTGCCGTGCCCAATGCCAAGCTAGAGGGCGTGTTGGTCGCCAAGCAATTGAAAGGCGGCGTTGAATGTATTTTGGGTATTCATCGCGACCCAGTGTTTGGCCCGATCGCCATGTTTGGTTTAGGTGGGATTTTTGTTGAGATTTTGCAAGACGTGGTGCTGCATCGTTGCCCCTTCGGTGTAGACGTTGCCGTAGGCATGATTCGCTCAATCAAAGGCGCACCGCTGTTGCTAGGAGCGCGTGGCCGCAAACCGGCCGACGTCAAGGCACTCGCAAAGATGTTGTCTCAGCTCTCGGCGTTTGCCGTTGCTGCAGGCCCGCGCTTGCAATCGATCGACCTGAACCCAGTACTCGCCATGCCCGAAGGGCAAGGCGCGTATGCGGTCGATGCGGTGATTGAGGTGACTACTTAACCTTCGGCACCACCCCAGTCATCGGCGGCATCAAGAAGTCAAAGTCGGCACCCTTGTCGGCTTGTGTGACGCTTTGTAAAAATAGTTTGCGATAGCCGCGCTGTGCAGTCGGCACAACGGCGGGCTTTTCAGCCTGACGTCGTGCAAGCTCGGCATCACTCACCAACAGTGACAATTCACGGTTCTCAACGCTTAAGCGAATGCGATCACCGTTTTGCACATATGCCAATGGCCCACCAATTGCCGACTCAGGCGTGACGTGCAACACGATCGTGCCAAAGGCGGTGCCGCTCATGCGGCCGTCTGAAATCCGCACAATATCTTTGCAACCGGCAATCGCTAATTTTTTAGGGATCGGCATGTAGCCGGCTTCAGGCATTGCCGCACCTTTGGGGCCGATATGTTTGAGCACCAAAATATCGTCGACAGTCACATCTAAATCAGGCAAGTCAATACGATTGGCCATGTCTTCAAGGTTTTCAAACACAACCGCACGGCCTTCGTGTTCCATCAACTTAGGGTTGGCTGCTGACTGCTTGATAATCGCGCCGCCTGGTGCCAAGTTACCTTGCAAGACTGCGATGCCACCCTGTGGGTAAATTGGATTTTTGGCTGTCTTAACGACATCTTGCTTAAAGCCTGGGCCCGCAGCTTCGATCTCTTCACCCAGCGTACGACCCGTGATGGTCAACGCATCGAGATGCAACAACGGCTTGAGTTCGCGCAACAAGGTTGCCATGCCACCGGCGTGGTGGAAGTCTTCCATATAGTGCTGGCCCGAGGGTTTTAAGTCGAGCAAGACTGGGGTTTCGCGGCCCATACGATCGAGTGCTTTGAGATCCATTTCAAGACCCATGCGGCCTGCGATCGCGGTAAGGTGAATGATGGCATTGGTTGAACCACCGATCGCCAACAACACACGCATCGCGTTTTCAAAGGCTTTTTCGGTCAGCACTTTATCAATCGTTAACCGCTTGCGCGCAATCTCAACGGCTAGCGTGCCGCTTTGCTCGGCGATGCGCATGCGATCTGCCGTGACGGCCGGTGGCGAAGCGCCACCGGGCACGGTCATCCCTAAAGCCTCAGCGATACAGGCCATGGTGCTTGCGGTGCCCATCACCGAACACGTGCCCACGCTAGCGACTAACTGTTTGTTGACCTCGGCGATCTCTTCGGCATCAATTTCTTCGGCGCGAAACTTGCCCCAATAGCGACGGCAATCTGTACAGGCACCGACGCGTTCGCTACGATGCGAGCCCGTCAACATCGAGCCGGTAATTAACTGCACCGCAGGCAACCCTGCCGAGGCCGCGCCCATCAATTGCGCGGGCACCGTTTTATCGCAACCGCCAATTAGCACGACCGCATCCATTGGCTGTGCGCGCAGCAACTCTTCGGTATCCATCGACATCAGGTTGCGCAGAAACATACTGTTAGGCTGCGAAAAACTCTCGTGAATCGAGATCGTCGGAAAATCCATCGGCAGCCCGCCGGCCAACATCACGCCACGCTTAACCGCTTCAATCAACTGAGGCGCATTGCCGTGGCAAGGGTTGTAGGCGCTGCCGGTGTTGGTGATCCCAATCACTGGGCGCTCAAGCGCCGTATCGGTAAACCCAGCGCCTTTAATAAAGGCTTTACGCAAAAACAATGAAAATCCACGATCGCCATAATTGGCTAACCCCTTTGAGATGCCGTCTTCGCTGGCGGCAGGGTTGATCGAATGACTATTTTTTTTGTCGTCTGAGCTGGACATAAAAGCGCCTGAAATTGTGAGTGATGCAAAATGGTAGCCTCTTTTGCGTAAGCTTGTAATCTAGGCGACTCAGCTTAGCGACGACCACTTTTTAGCCCTATTTTTTATATAAGCGCCGCAACTGTCAAAGCCCTACCCACCATTTAACCTGCGAGGCGGGTAACAACACGCTTGCAATGAGTAAGAGTTCTTTTAATTAGTGTCTGACTCTTACTGTAGAGAGCCGTCGGTTAATTTATCCTTGAAAAATTAACGTTAGGTGTTAAAATTTCAAGGATGATACCTCGCCAAGCCGAAGTTTTAGTGCGCAAACGGTTAGCTCACACGCCTGCCGTGGTGCTACTCGGACCCCGCCAAGTCGGCAAAACGACGCTTGCCCGCCAAATCGCCGCAGACTGGCCAACAGGCTCGGTTTATCTTGACCTTGAACGCCCCGCTGACCGCAACAGGCTGCAAGAAGCCGATGCCTATTTGCGTGCGCAAGGCGACAAGCTGATCATCCTAGATGAGATCCATCGACTGCCAAGGGTGTTCGAGATCTTGCGCGGCATTATTGATGAGCGCCGCCATGGAGGTCATCGCGGTGGGCATTTTCTCTTGCTAGGCTCTGCCTCTCTAGACCTCATGCAACAATCGAGCGAAACGCTCGCTGGGCGAGTCGCATACCTGGATATTGCCCCGTTAGATATCACCGAAACATGGGCTGCCCACATCCCTGAGAACACGCTTTGGCTGCGCGGTGGATTTCCAGACAGCCTTCTCGCACCCGATGATATGGTCAGCATGATCTGGCGGCGCGATTTCATTCGCAGCTATCTTGAACGTGATGTACCGATGTTTGCGCCGCGCATGCCTGCTCAGACAATCGGGCGCCTCTGGACCATGGTCGCCCACCAACAAGGTGGCGTGCTCAACCAATCACTTATCGCCAGTGCCTTGGGCGTCACCAGCCCAACGGTTGATCGCTACATTGATTTGTTGGTCGATCTGCAATTATTACGCCGACTTGCACCCTTTAGCGGTAACGTAGGTAAGCGCCTGGTCAAATCGCCGAAGGTATATATCCGAGACAGTGGGCTCGTGCATGCACTGTTAGCCCTTGAAACCTTGGATGATTTATTAGGGCATTCGGTCTGCGGACTCAGCTTTGAAGGCCACTGTCTCGAAAGCTTGATTGCCGCAGCTGGCGAGCAACGCACACCGTATTTTTATCGTTCACACGCTGGCGCTGAGGTTGATCTGATCTTAGAAAAAGGGGGCAAACCTGAGATCGCCATCGAAGTGAAACGCTCAATGACACCCAGCCCAGAAAAGGGGTTTAGCGTCGCTTGCGACGACCTTGAGATTGAACAACGCTACGTGGTCTATCCTGGCAGCGAAGTCATACCGCTGCGTCATGGCGCGCAAGCGATCAGCTTGCATGATTTAGCTGAAAAGCTGCGCGCTCGTTAACAAAAGCTTAAGCTCAACAGGCGATAATACTTAAGTCGCCCTAGCAGTACTGAAGCGCGCACTACCGCGCGCTATCAGTCATGTCAGTGCGCTGCTTAATTGGGCAACTTACAGCACCTACCTTAAAGCGTCCCAGGATAAATACCGCCATCTAGCAGCAGGTTTTGCCCCGTCATAAACCCTGCGCCCGCGCTACACAAAAACGCACAGGCTTGGCCAAATTCAGCGGGTGTGCCAAATCGGCCAGCCGGGACAGCAGCTTGGCGCTGTGCCATAAAGTCGTCAAGACTTTTACCGCTGTCGCGTGCTAATTTTTCGGTGGTTTGTAACAAGCGATCGGTGGCAAACGGGCCGGGCAACAAGTTGTTGATCGTTACATTATGTTTGACCGTTTGACGCGACAGCCCCCCGATAAACCCGGTTAGGCCGGCACGTGCGCCATTTGACATGCCAAGATGCTCAATCGGGTGTTTGACTGACGCCGACGTGATATTGACGATACGGCCAAACTTGCGCTCGATCATTTTGTCGACGGTCGCACGAATTAACTCGATCGGCGTGATCATATTGGCATCGACTGCGGCCAGCCAGTCTTCGCGGCTCCAGTCACGAAAATTGCCAGGCTTAGGGCCGCCAGCGTTGGTGATCAGGATGTCAGGGTCAGGGCAGATCGCTAACACCTTGGCACGACCTTCAGGCGTGGTGATGTCCGTTGCAATTGTGGTGACCTTGACCCCTGTTTCGGTGCGAATGCTTTGCGCCGCTGCCTCAAGCGCCTCTTGCCCGCGCGCCAACATAACGAGATCAACGCCCTCGCGCGCCAACTGTTGCGCACACGCCAAGCCCAAGCCCTTACTCGACGCACAAACGATGGCCGTACGGCCGCGAATTCCTAAATCCATAACATCTCCGATGAGTTTTCTTGTTAGGCAAGCATAGCAACAAGTCGGCCTGCGCACAGCTATTAAATTTTCTTTGCACTACACGGCCGGCTAGGGCTAACCCGCCAAACGCGAATAAAGATGCAGCACCACCAAGAAAAAAGAAAAACCGGCTTTCGCCGGCTGATCTTGAATACTGCAAAAAAGGTAGACCGTTGCCGGCACAACTCAAAACGGGATATCGTCATCCATGTCAGACAGGTTTGCACCACCGGCTGCGGGTGCGGCAGGGCGTGCGGCTTGTTGAGTGCGGGCTGCTGGACGTGGCGCGCTTGAGCCGCCTTCGTTGCCACCTGAGCCACCACCGTCACCACCATCACGCCCACCGAGCAACTGCATGTTGTCGGCGACGACTTCAGTCGTGTACTGATCTACGCCTTCTTTGTTTTGCCATTTGCGGGTTTTGATACGACCCTCAACGTAAACAGGACGACCTTTCTTCAAATACTCGCCAGCGATCTCGGCTAAGCGGTTGTAGAACACCACGCGGTGCCATTCAGTTTCTTCGCGACGCTCGCCTGAAGTTTTGTCTTTCCAGCTACTGGTGGTTGCAATCGATACGTTACACACAGCCGCACCGTCAGGGCTGTAACGCACCTCTGGGTCGCGTCCAAGATTACCCATCAAAATGACTTTATTGACCGAGGCCATGCCGAGCTCCTTAAAAACTTTATTCATCGATGCCCTAACGGGCTCGTACCAAGCGCCATCATGATCCAGACGGCATGCCAGTGCTAGACGCAAAACTACGCATGGCAGACAGTTTACGGCAGGTTTCGGCCGAAAAACCGCCTGCAACCGCGCCTGAGCACAATCCCACCACTCAACGGAGTATATTATTTAGGACGGTTCTAAACTCAAACGATCGGATAGCCCCATGATTCAAGCGACCCCAAGCGGACAAGGCCTAGGCGCCCGCGTCGACAATATCGACCTTTCGCAGCCCTTGTCACAAGAACAATACAAAACCATCGAAGGCCTGTTGGGCAAACACGGTGTGTTGTGGTTTTCAAAGCAAACCCTCACTTCGGCTCAGCTAAAAGCCTTTAGCAGCACCTTTGGCACGCTTGAGGTCAACGTGGCCAATATGTATCAAGACCCCGGTATCCCCGAGGTAATGATTTTGTCGAACAAAAAAGTCGACGGTAAACCCTTGGGCTTGGCTGACGCGGGTCAAGACTGGCACACCGATATGTCTTATAGCAAGATGATCGCGTTTACCAACGTGCTGTATGGCCTTGAAATCCCACACCGTGATGGCAAGCCACTAGGCAACACTGAGTTTTCAAACATGCGGGCTGCCTACGCTGCCCTGCCAGACGAGCTAAAAAAGAAACTTGAAGGCATGACCGTCTTGCACGACTTTAATAAGTTTTGGGAGAACATGCGCAAGCAACCAGGCTGTACACGCCCACCGCTGACTGAGGCGCAGTTAAAAGCCAAGCCACCGGTATCGCATCCCATCTTTTTGACGCACCCCATTACGGGCGAAAAAATTCTGTATGCCAACCCTGGCTATGCCATGCGGATTAACGAGTTGCCCGAAAAAGAAAGCGACGAGATCCTGAACTTTTTATTTGAGCATCAGTTGCAGCCGCAGTTTCGCTATCGCCACCTTTGGACAGTCGGTGATGTCCTGATGTGGGACAACATGGGTACGATTCACAACGCGGTGGCCGATTACACCCCCGATGAGCATCGCTTTATCAAGCGTTGTCAGGTGATGGCAGATCGATACTTTCCGATGGCGGCTTAAAGATTTAAAGCACGAACTTGGCGCACGCTTGTGTGAGATGTTGTGTGGCCATTCTGCAGGGATTAGGTTGACGTCCTCTCTTTCTTAAACAACTGAGTTTGGTAAACAAATCATGAAAAAAAAGATCTCTGCCCTGTTGCTAAGCTCAGTTTGCGTATTCGGCTCAGCCGCCATCGCGCAAACCACGACGTATCCCAATCAAACAATCAAGGTTTTGGTTGGCTTTGCGGCCGGTGGGCCAGCTGATGTGATTGGTCGAATTGTGACGCAACACATGTCGGGTACGCTTGGGCAATCAATGGTGGTAGAAAACCGCACCGGCGCCAACTCGCTGATCGCCACAAAAGAAGTCGCCAAGGCCAACCCCGATGGCTACACACTGTTGTTTGCGTCACTCTCGCATAACGTCAATCGCGTGCTGCTCAAAGAGAAGGCTGAATACGATCCACTCGAAAACTTTGCGCCAATTTCTTTAGGTGCGGTGTTGCCGCTAGTGGTGGTGACCGCACCCGATACGCCTTACAAAACCGTTGCTGATTTAGTTGCGGCGGCCAAAAAAAACCCCGATAGCATTAGCTACGGCTCGGCTGGCAATGGTGGTTCAGCACACTTGGCCGGTGCTTTAATGGCCACGATTGCTGGGGTCAAGATGCTGCACGTGCCGTTTCGTGGCAATGCCCCGGCGCTCACTGAAGTGATGGCGGGGCGCGTGTCGTTTATGTTTTATCCAATGATTGGCATTGCCAATATGGTTGCCGACAAGCGGTTAAAGGTCTTGGCCGTTGGCACCAGCAAACCGATGCCAGAGTTTCCGGGCGTGCCCACTATGGATGAGTCGGGCTACAAAGACTTTGAGCAAACCGCACCATGGGTGGGTCTATTAGCGCCGGCCGGTACGCCCGAGGCGATCGTCAATAAACTGAATGCAGCGATGAACGTGGCGCTTAAACAACCCGAAGTGATTAAGCGGATGAAGGATTTGGGCGCCACGCCGAGTGGCAATTCACCTACAGAATTCAGGGCGTATTTAACTCAAGATCTTGAGCGTTGGGCCAAGGTTGTTCAGGCTGCGGGGATTCAGGCTGATTAGTGTTTAGCGCTAAGGGGCCGCATGCCCCAAGTCACCAACAACCAAAGCGCAGATAACGCGCAGGCAGCCCAAAATACCGCACTGGCACCACCCCAAACAACTAGGATGCCACCCAAGCTGCCACCCAGAAACAAACCCGCAGCTTGAGCGGTGTTGTAAAACCCGAGCGCTAAGCCCTTGAGTTCAGGAGGCGCCACACGCGACACCAGCGACGGCTGCAACGCTTCGAGCACGTTGAACATCACAAAAAATGCAGTCAGCCCTGCTGCTAACAGATAAAAACCTTGGCTTGCCCAAGGCAGCAACGCGAACACCACGACTAGCCCCGCAACGGCTAAACGAAGCATCGCCCGGTGCGCACGCTTCTTTTCTGCAACAAAGATCAAAGGCACCATGAAAATAAACGAGCCAAAAATCACTGGCAGATAGACCTTCCAAAGCTCGGCTGAGCTGAAACCGCCTAGCTTGATAAACAAGGGTGGTATCACCACAAACATCGCCACCTGAATTAAATGCAAACAAAACACACCAAAATTCAAACGTAATAAATCAACGTGAGTGAATACTTGCATCGCCCGAGCGGGTTGTGCAGGCTTAGCGGCTAAGGGTACAACCGGTACTACAAATCTAGCCACTAGCAGGCATACCACCCCTAACAAAGCAATACTCCAGAACAGCCCTGACAAACCACCGGCGCCCACAATCAGGGGCGCCGCCACCAAGGCCAACGCAAACGACAAGCCAATCGAGCCACCCACCATTGCCATCGCGCGGGTACGCACCTCGGGTCGGGTGGCATCGGCCAGCCACGCCGTGATCGCCGCCGAAATTGCCCCCGAGCCCTGAATCGCACGGCCGATCGTGATCCAGAAAATATCGTTCGAGAGCGCACAGATCACACTGCCTAAGACAAACAACAACAACCCGACGAGCACCACTGGGCGCCGGCCCCAGCGATCAGACGCCAAACCAAAGGGAATTTGCATACAGGCCTGCGTCAGGCCGTACATGCCTAAGGCCAAGCCAACCCGCGCCGGATCATCACCGCCGACCACACCCAATGCTGCCACCGCAAACACGGGCAACAGCAAAAACAACCCCAACATGCGCGCTGCAAACAAGCCTGCAAGCGCAAAACTGGCGCGACGCTCGATAGGGGTCAAAGACAACGACTGGGGGTCAGGCATCAAACTCTTGTTTCAAAGTGGTGGGTAGGTAGGCGACGGTAGCATCAGGGCGTTATAGTACCAAGTTGCCCTGCGCAAACGCAGCGGTTGCTGAAATACACCAAACCACCACAGGCCACATGGAAGAAATCCGTATTCGGGGTGCTCGCACTCATAACCTCAAAAACGTGTCGCTTGACCTGCCTCGTCACAAATTGGTGGTGGTCACTGGCTTATCGGGGTCGGGCAAATCTTCGCTTGCCTTTGACACGCTGTATGCCGAGGGGCAACGCCGCTACGTTGAAAGTTTGTCTGCCTATGCGCGCCAGTTTTTGCAGTTAATGGATAAACCCGACGTCGATTTAATCGAGGGGTTATCGCCCGCGATTTCAATTGAGCAAAAGGCGGCGGGGCATAACCCGCGCTCAACTGTGGGCACGATTACCGAAATTCACGATTATCTGCGCTTGCTGTTTGCACGTGTGGGTACGCCGTATTGCCCATCACACGGCTTACCCCTGGCCGCGCAAAACGTCAGTCAAATGGTCGATACCGTACTGGCCTGGCCCGCCGAGCGACGCTTGGCGATTTTGGCGCCCGTGGCGCGTACCCGTAAAGGCAGTTTTGAGGATGAGTGTGCGAGTTTGCAGGCGCAAGGTTTTGTGCGCGTAAGGGTCGACGGCGAAATGGTTGACTTAGATAGCATGCCCGAACTGAACAAAAACGAAAAACACGACATCGACGTGGTGATTGATCGTTTGCGCATCAAGCCAGAAAGCAAGCAGCGCTTGGCTGAAAGCTTTGAAACGGCTTTAACGCTAGCGCAAGGGCGCGTCATCGCGCTTGATATGGACACCAACCAAGAGCACTTGTTTTCAAGTCGCTACGCCTGTCCGGTCTGTAGTCACAGCCTGCCCGAGCTTGAGCCACGCCTCTTTAGCTTTAATAACCCGGTGGGGGCTTGTGCCAGCTGTGATGGTCTGGGGCATGTTGGCTTTTTTGATCCCAAACGGGTGGTGGCGTTTCCAGAGTTGAGCCTGGGCTCGGGCGCCATTCGTGGCTGGGATAAGCGCAACGCCTTTACCTTTTCAATGCTCTCAAGCTTGGCCACGCATTATGAGTTTGATATTGAAACGACTTGGGAATCCCTACCCGAAGAGATCCGCCAAATTGTGTTGTACGGTTCGGGCGAGGTTGAGCTACCGTTTTTTTATCTGAATGAAAAAGGCCGCAGCAGCGTCAAGCGACACGCGTTTGAAGGCGTGATCCCAAACCTTGAGCGCCGCTGGAAGGAAACCGACTCATCCGCTGTGCGCGAAGAACTTGGCAAATACCGTGCGGTACAAACCTGCCCCGCCTGCCAGGGTTCGCGTCTGCGCGCCGAGGCGCGTCACGTGCGCATTGGTTCTGAGCGCATCGCGCCACCCAAAGACCTCGAGGGCACACCCCAGGCGCAACAGTGGCAAGAGCAAGGCCTGGCGATTTATGAAGTTGAAGCGCAGCCCCTTTCGCAATGTCTAAAGTGGTTTCAAGACTTAAGCTTAACGGGCGCGCGTCAAGAGATTGCCCAACGCATCGTGCGCGAGATCGAAGCGCGCTTAAGTTTTTTAAACAATGTCGGCTTAAATTATTTATCGCTCGATCGTAGCGCCGATACGATTTCGGGCGGCGAAGCGCAGCGTATCAGGCTTGCCAGTCAAATCGGCTCGGGGCTAACGGGCGTAATGTATGTGCTGGATGAACCCTCAATCGGCCTACACCAGCGCGATAACGATCGCTTAATCGCCACCCTGCATCACCTGCGTGATTTAGGCAATAGTGTGATCGTGGTTGAGCACGACGAAGATATGATCCGGCAAGCAGACTGGGTCATCGATATGGGTCCAGGCGCTGGAGAGCATGGTGGGCAAATCGTCGCGCAAGGCACGCCCGCACAAATTGAACAAAATCCTGCGTCAGTCACTGGCCAGTACATGAGCGGCGCGCGAGCAATCGCGATCCCAAAGCGTCGTCCATTAAACGAAGAGCAAGCGTGGCTGACGCTCACGGGTTGCCGTGGCAATAACTTGAAGTCTGTTGAACTGCGCATCCCCGCAGGTAAGTTCGTCTGTGTCACCGGGGTCTCGGGCTCGGGAAAATCCACACTCGTAAATGACACGCTTGCGGTTGTCATGTCGCGCGCCTTGCACCATGCACAAAGCGAGCCAGCACCTTATTCAGGTCTGACGGGTCTTGAGAATTTTGACAAAATCATCAGTGTCGATCAAAGCCCGATTGGTCGCACCCCGCGCAGCAATCCCGCCACCTACACAGGGTTGTTTACACCGATTCGTGAGCTCTTTGCAGGCACACCCGAAGCGCGCACACGCGGCTACGACCCGGGGCGGTTTAGTTTTAATGTCAAAGGGGGTCGGTGCGAGGCCTGTCAGGGCGATGGCGTCGTGAAGGTTGAGATGCATTTTTTGCCTGACATGTATGTGCCGTGTGACGTATGTGTCGGTAAGCGCTATAACCGCGAGACACTCGAGATTCGCTACCGCGGGCGTAACATTACCGAGGTGCTTGAGTTAACGGTTGAACAAGCACTGGTGTATTTTGAAGTGGTACCCTCGATTGCACGCAAACTACAAACTCTGATGGATGTGGGCCTGTCGTATCTGCGGCTAGGGCAAAGCGCCACGACACTGTCAGGCGGTGAGGCGCAACGGGTCAAGTTGTCGCTTGAGTTGTCAAAGCGCAGTACAGGCCGTACCTTTTATATTTTGGATGAGCCCACGACCGGACTGCATTTTCAGGATATTGCCTTGCTGCTGACCGTACTCAACCAACTGGTCGAGGCAGGCAACACGGTGGTAGTCATTGAGCACAATCTTGACGTGATCAAAACTGCCGACTGGGTCATTGATATGGGCCCAGAAGGCGGTGACGGTGGTGGCACGATCGTGGCACAGGGCACACCCGAACTGGTTGCGGCTACCCCCGCCAGTCACACGGGGCATTACTTGGCGCCAGTGTTAAAGCGGCGCGGCGCGCTAAGGCAAACCAAAAAATCTTAATTGCGACGCGGCGCTGCTGCCGCAGCGAGCCGACTCAAATAAAGGCAACCTTGACTCACAACGAAGCCCACCAGTTAAGCCGGACGCATCAAGTGGTTTGCCTGGCTCGCCAGTGCCAGCGCCCGGTTGGTCGGCTGCCCAACGCCCCCACAGCACAGTCACTTGACTAGATTTTCTGCAACCACCTTGTGTGCGGCCGTCACAAATATTGAACGCTGCCGTCAAGGCACTGTTTGCATTAGGATGACCACACACGGCGGCGTAAGCGCGTAAGGTGCCGCCGCTTTGCACGGAGCCTTGTTGCGAGACGACCGAAGCCACCCACCCCGGTGAACAAGTGCTTTCGGTAGTGACGCGCGGCAAGGCTTCGCCACCGGTACGACTAAAATAATCACGCGTCAGCGCCGCTGGGTCTTGCCCAGCGCGGGCCTCAACAAAGACGAGATTGCAAGTATTGCCCGAGCGAGTCGGGGTGCAGGTTTGAACGAGTGAAAGTTTAAGCTCGCCCAAGTTAGCAGGGCCGCCAGACACGATCACAGCCGAACCGCGCTGCTCGGTGCTAGGCGGAGTCACCGGCGCCGCAAACAGTGCCGGCGCATTTTCAACTAATGGCGTACCTGAGACGGAGGCGCCAGAAAAATCGCCGGGCGCTGCGATCGGCATCGCCATTGCAACGGGGCCACTCTCAGTTGAACCACCGCCAACATTGCCAATCGGTGCCGCACGCTGTGAACAGGCAGAGAGGCCCGTTAACACGACCAAGGCCAACGCGAGCAGACCCGCGCGCACGCACTGTGGGTATTGACGACTAGCGATCGGGTTTAAGTGTTTCATGTGATCCTCTCTGTCTTGTGTACTGAGCTAACTTGGCGAACGCACCGCCTCTTTATCCTGGCAACGATCCAACCGCCCGCTCAACGTTTGTACTAATCAAACTGTTCGCCCATTCGAAACAAGCGATGGTGCTCGCGAATCGCATACCGGTCGGTCATCCCTGCAATGTAATCCGAAATCGCGCGTGCCTGAACAGTTTTATCATCATGCCAGTAATCAGGCGGCAACAAACGCGGCTCTTGCACAAACGCGCAAAACAACTCGCGCACGATCCGACGCGCCTTGTTGGTCATACGCATCACTTTATAGTGGCGATATAAATTTTCAAACAAGAATTTTTTAAGTGCATCGGCCTCGTGCCTAACATCGCTTGAAAACGCCACGAGCGGTCCGCAGCGCCGTGCAGCCTGCGCGTCGGCTGGCTGAGCCTGCGCCAGCTTGGCTGAAGTGGTTTGCGTCACGTCGGTGATCAAGGTGTTGATCATGCTACGAATCGTTTCTGACACCAAGCGTCGCGTGGCCAGATCGGGCCACGCCTTTGTCGCTTGCGCGTAGTGGCGTGCAAAAATCGGCACCGCTTGCAATTGCTCAAGCGTCAGCAAGCCCGAGCGTAAGCCGTCATCAATATCGTGATTGTTATAGGCGATTTCATCGGCCAAATTTGCTAACTGCGCTTCAAGCGAGGGTTGAGTGCGGTCAATAAAGCGCTGCCCGACATCGCCTAGACGCTTTGCGTGCGTGAGCGAACAATGCTTCAAAATACCTTCGCGCGTTTCAAAGCAAAGGTTGAGGCCATTAAACGCCGCATAGCGCTCTTCGAGTTCATCGACCACGCGCAGACTTTGTAGATTATGCTCAAAGCCACCCGCCTCTGGGGCAAACTCTCGCATGCAGGCGTTGAGTTCATCTTGGCCCGCATGACCAAAGGGTGTATGGCCCAAATCGTGGGCGAGGGCGATCGCCTCAGTTAAGTCTTCGCTTAAGCGCAAACTGCGGGCCAGCACGCGAGCAATCTGCGCCACCTCAAGTGAGTGGGTGAGCCGTGTGCGAAACAAATCACCTTCGTGATTGATAAAAACTTGCGTTTTATATTCGAGCCGTCTGAAAGCACCTGCATGCACAATGCGATCACGATCGCGCTGAAACTCGCTACGATTAGAGGGCGCAGGCTCTTGATGCCGGCGACCCTGGCTTTGCTCTGACTTAGACGCGTAGACAGCAAGTTCAATCATTGTGCGTTGTCCCATGTTGACGGTTTGGCAATCGACGCCGACCAGTTGTACGCTCGTTCATTGGCGCTGAGTCACAAACACCTAATCTTTGCCGAGAGGCAACCGCGTTGCTGCAAAACGCTTCAACCGCTCAGTCAAGCTCTGTATTAGGCTGTATTACGCAAAATCACTTGCGCCACCAACTCGGCGGGTGCCGCACGGCGAATCGTTTCACCAATTTTTGGCATCAAAATAAAATTAATTTCACCTG
>Ga0114972_10002028_pt1 | contig 15181 bp, 15 predicted proteins | sample M_140807_EF_Meta_FD_87354 | JGI IMG/M metagenome (GOLD analysis project Ga0114972, IMG submission 87354) | Freshwater microbial communities from Lake Montjoie, Canada to study carbon cycling - M_140807_EF_MetaG | ecosystem: Environmental > Aquatic > Freshwater > Lake | place: Lake Montjoie... | reverse complement strand
GTCACCCGGGAAATTCCCTGCGACGCCGCCGACAACAACAACGAGTGCTACTACCCGGTGCGGAATAGCGAGACCCAGGCCCGCTACGAGCAATACGAAGCCCTGGCGGCGACGGAACCCAACAAGACCTTCATTGGTCGCTGCGGCCTGTTCCGCTACCTCGACATGGTGCCCTGCGTGAACATCCACCTGCGCCTGGCGGCCACTTTCCTGGGCCAGGCCCAGGCCGTGGCCTGACCACCCTTGCCGCATCTGGAAGCCAAACTGGGCACCATGACCACCCTTTCCCCTCCGGCCAGCGCCCCATCCGGCAGCAGCGCCCTGGCCAGCGCCACCGACCCCTGCGTGCACTGCGGCTTCTGCCTGCCAACCTGCGCCAGCTATCGCGTGATGGCCACGGAGATGGATTCCCCCCGCGGCCGCATCCATGCCCTCAAGGCCATCGCCGCCGGTGAGCTCGAACTGGATGCGACGGTGGCCAGCCATTTCGACACCTGCCTGGGCTGCTTCGCCTGCGTGACGGCCTGCCCCTCCGGCGTGCGCTACGACCAGCTCATCGAAGCCACCCGGCCCCAGCTGAATGCACCAGAGCTGCGCAGCCCCGCCCAGCGCTCCTTTCGCAAGCTGCTCTTCGCCCTACTGCCCTACCCGAATCGGCTGCGGGCCCTGCTCACCCCCCTGCGGGCCTATGCCGGCACCCCCCTGCAGGCCTTCGCCCGGCGCCGGGGGTTGACGGGCCTGCTGGGGCCCCAGCTGGAGGCCATGGAGCGACTGCTGCCGCCGCTGGCCCCCGAGGCCTTCCAAGATGGCTGGCCCGTGGTGGTGCCGGCGCAGGGCCCCCGCCGATACCGGGTGGGCCTGGTGCTGGGTTGTGTGCAGCGGCTCTTCGATCCCGCCGTCAACAGCGCCGCCATCCAGGTGCTGAGTGCCAACGGCATTGAGGTGGTGATTCCGCCGAGCCAGGGCTGCTGCGGCGCCGTCACCCACCACCAGGGGGAGTTAGCCCAGACCCGGGACCTGGCCACGGCCCTGATCGATCGCTTCGCCCAGGTGGTGGGGGAGGGGCGTCCGGCGGGCCCCGAACCCCTCGATGCCGTTCTGGTGGCGGCCTCCGGCTGTGGCCACACCCTCAAGCACTACGACAGCCTCCTGGCCGAGGAACCCGCCTGGATGCAACGGGGAGCGGCCTTCGCCGCCCAGGTGGCTGACATCCAGGAATTCCTGGATCGCGTCGGCCTCAGTTCGGACTTCAAGGCGGCGCTCAAACCGCTGCGCCACGCCGATGGCACCGCCGCCACGGCCGACCATCCCATCACCCTGGCCTACCACGATGCCTGCCACATGATCCATGGCCAGGGTCTGCGGGACCAGCCCAGGGCCCTGCTACGGCAGATCCCCCACGTACGCCTGCGGGAAGCCGTCGAAGCCGGGGTCTGTTGCGGCAGCGCCGGCATCTACAACCTGGTGCAGCCCCAGGAGGCCGCCGAACTGGGCCGCCTCAAGGCGGCCGACCTGAGCGCCACGGGCGCCGATCTGGCGGTGAGTGCCAACATCGGCTGCAGCCTGCAGATCCGCCGGCACATGGAAGACCAGCCCAGGCCCATTGCGGTGCTGCATCCGGTCCAATTGCTGGAGCAAAGCTTCAGCGGGGGCTGAGCTGGCCCTCCATCCATTGCCAGGCCAGGTGCAGGGTGTCCGCCTGGCCGAGGTTGCCGGGAAAGGTGAGGATTGGCAGGGGCTCTGCCCCCGACTCCGCGCCGGCCCCGGCTGAACCGGCCGGGGTCAACACCAGGGACAGGCCAGGCAGCACCTGGCCCTGCAGCTCCACCGCAGCCAGTTGCAGGCCCTCGGCCAGCAGCACGTGGCTGGTGATGCCCCCCTTGCTGATCAAGTAGCCCAACTGGGGCGCAAGGGCCGCCGCCAACCGCGCCATGGTGGCGGCCAGGGCCTGGCCCAGGGCCCGCCGCTCGGCCGCATGGCGGCAAACCAGTTCGCCGCGACTGGTATATAGCACCGGCGTGCGACCGGAAGCCAGCACCGCCGTCAGTGGCTCCAACCAGGCGGCCTCCAGGGAAGGCAGCAGGAGATCGGGCAGGGGTCCCTCCAGGAGGCGATGCACCTTGGCCACCGGCAGCTCAACGCCAACGCAGCCCGGATCCGCCAGCAGGGTCTCCAATTGGGCATCGGCCAGGGGCACATGGGAACCCACCAGCACCAACCCCGGCCGGGGTCCGGCCGGGCCACGCCGCCGCAGGCCCGCCAGCTCGGGGGGCCCCAGGGGCTGGGGGGGCAAGCCGGCCAAAGCGCCCAGCACGGATGCCGCCGACTGAAACAGCCAGGGGCTCGGCCCTGGGGGCCCGGCCAGGGTCAACTGCCGTATCGCCGTCCCCAAGGCCGTCAGGTGGCCAGGCCGCTCGGCATCCACAGCCACCACCGCCCCGCTCCCCAGGGCGGCGAGGCGGGCCTCCAGCCGATCCATGCCGGGTCCACCCCCCTGCTCCCAGGCCAGAGCAGCGGCTTCCATCAGCTCCAGGTCGAGGCGCTGCACCTGGTCAGCGGCCAGCCGGCCAGCCGTCTTCTCCTCCACCCACTGGGGCAGATAGCTGCTGCCAAAACCAAACAGGCGATCCCGGGCAAAGGCGGTCTCGTGCACGGGGCGGCCGTCCAGCTGATGCATGCCGGCCACGGTGGTGCGACCGCCCTCCAGGAAGGCGGGTACCAGCAAGGTGGCCCCAAAGGGTCCCAGCCCGGTGGCGATGGCCTCCACCTCCAAGGGGAAATGGCCCCGCAACGTCGAATCTCCGCGGCTGACCATCAGCCAGTGGCGGCACACCCCCTGCTCCACGGCTTCGGCCAGGAGCGGGGCCAGGGCACTGGCGATCTGCCCCACCCGCTGCCGGGCCTGCGCAGGTGCCAGGGCCCTGGTATTGGCCAGCACAAACATCAGGGGCGAGGGATGGCGCAGGGCCGCCGCCAGGTCGGCAGCGTCCCACCGCAACAGCAGGGGGCAACCGTGCACGGTCTGGGACCCCGTGGGATCGTCATCGATCACGATGATCTTCAAAGGAATGGTCTCCCGGGGGGAAAGGGCGGCCCGGGGGAACAAAGAAGAACTGGAATCCATCGGCCCCAGCCTGCCGTGCCAGGGGTCCCCCATGGCACCATCTCTGCCATGACTGGCCCCGAAATCCTCCAACCCCAAGCCGCCGAGCTTGGCGCCCTCGTGCAGGCGCTGCATGCCGAGGGCCGTCGCTGGCTGCCCGCTGGCCTGGCCAGCCGCCTGAGCTGGGGCGCCGCCGTGGCCCCAGCGTGCACGGTGATCCGCACCAGCGCCCTGAATCGCATTCTGGAGCACAACCCCGGTGACTTCACGATCCGACTGGAGGCGGGGACCCCCCTGCAGACCGTGCAGCAGGCCTTGGCGGAGCAAGGCCAATGGCTGGCCGTCGATTGGCCCTGGGGCCGTGGGACCCTGGGGGGCGGCAGCATCGCTGGCCTGGTGGCCAGGGGCCTCACGGGGGGCTACCGCCAGAGGTATCTGGGCATCCGCGACCAACTGATCGGCATCGGCCTGATGCGGGCCGATGGGGTCTCGGCCAAGGCGGGGGGGCAGGTGGTCAAAAATGTGGCGGGCTATGACCTCATGCGTCTTTTCGCTGGCAGCTGGGGCTCCCTGGGCCTGATCACCGAACTCACCCTGCGCACCATGCCCCTGCCGCCGCGACGCAGCGGCCTGCTCATTCAGGGGCCCCTAGAGCAACTGGCGCCGCTGGGCGAATGGCTGCTGAGTTCCAGTCTGACTCCTGAGCGAATCGACTGGTGGAGCCCGGCCCTGGCCGCCACGGCAGGTCTGGCGCCCCTGCCCCTGCTGCTGTTGGGCCTGGCCGGCGTCGACGCCAGCACCATGGCGGAGCAGCACACCGCCATTGCCGCCCAAACACCCCTGGCCTGCCAGGTGCTGACGTCCGAGCGGCTGGAGGAACTGCTGGCGGTGGCGGGGGGTGGCGACGCCTCACCCCCCGCCTGGCTGCTGCGTCTGGGGGTCAATCCCGCCCAGGCCCCCCAGTTGCTGGCCGCCCCCGAATGGGAGGGCATTCCCCTGGAACTCGGAGCGGGCAGTGGCCTGGGAGTCGCCTGGGCAGGGACCCCTGGCGACTCCCAGGCCACCCCCGGGGCATTAAACCCCGACCAGGTGGCCAAGCTGCGGCAGCGATGCCTTGGGCTTGGGGGCTATCTCACGGTGCTGACCCAGCCCGAGGGCGGCGGCCTCAATGCCTGGGAGGACTCCCCCTCGCGCCCTCTGATCGAACGGATCAAACATCAGTTCGATGGCCTGGGCCAATTGGCTCCCGGCAGGCTGCCGGGAGTGGCCCAGATCGCAGGCCACCCTCCCAGGCCCCAGGCCTAGGACAGGTTGGCCAGCCACTCCAGCAGGGAGGCATTGACCGGTGCGGGCACCTCGTCATGGGGGCAGTGGCCGGCCTCCAGCAACACCTCCTGAGTGGCCGGCGGTGCATGCCTAAGAAAGCTGGCGCGCCGGCCGGGGGCATTGATCCAGGGGTCCTGCAGTCCCCAGATCAGGAACAGGGGGCAGGAAAGCTGGGCGAGAAGATGGTCGAGGGGCTCGCCACTGGGCAGATCGAAGACGGTGCGAAACACCCCGAAGGCCCCCGCATCGCGGGCGGGCCCCAGGATGGACTGCACCAGCGCTTCATCCACATTGGTGCGATCGAGATAGACCCGATTCAGGGTGCGCCGGATTGTGGCCGGCCGCCGCAGGTTCTCAAACAGCAGGCGTTGCAGCGGTGGACTGCGAAACAGGGCACCGCCGATGGTGCGGCGAGCGATGGCCCCCCAGCCCGTGGGCTGCCGCTGCTCGTCGGAAAAGGGACCGGCGGCATTGATCAGGGCCACCCCGGCGGCCTGGTCCCCTAGGGCGGCGCCGGCCGCTAGGGCCGCGTAGCCCCCGAGGGAGTTGCCCACCAGGACCGTGGGCCGGCCGATTTCTGCGCGCACGTAGGTCTCCAGCTGATCCCGCCAAAGGGCTCCGCCGTAGGGGAGTCCCGCAGGCTTGGCGCTGCGGCCGAAACCAAGCAGGTCAATGGCGTGGACCTCATGGCGTTCAGCCAGCACGGGAATGTTGTGACGCCAGTGGTCCGTGGAGGCGCCAAAACCGTGCACAAGCAACAGGGCGGGACCCTGGGGTTGCTCGGGGCCTTGGCTGACGCGATGCACGGGATGGCCGAGAAAACTCCAGGGGTCGGATGGCGTGTCAGTCGCAGCGACGGGTTCGGAAGGGGTCAGGGGGCGCTGCACTGGAGAGGACGTGGACGGCATCGGCTGGGGTAAGACCACGGCCCCGCAAGGCGCGGTATGGAAGGTGCTTGATGCTAGGGAGGCTGACGCGGAGGAAACCCGACCATGCCCCTGATCCCCGTGGCCATGGCCTGGCCGATGCTCCTGCCTGGCATCGCCCTCTGGGCCCTGGCCCTCTACTGGCCCCTGAGCCTCAGCCTGGCCCCCCTGGAAGCAGGTCTGGCCAGCGGCCCGCTCAATGGGGCCAGCCAGCAAATCGTGCTGGTGCTGGGCAGCCTCACCCTGGCCCTAGGGGCAGGACTGGCGATGGAGTTGATCCTGGGATGGGCCCTTGGACCCAGCTGGGCCTCCAGCCTGGGATTGGTGACGGCCCTGTGGGCCCTGTTCTGGGTCCTGACGGGAAGGACGCCCTGACGGTTCAGGCCTTCTGGGGATCGGGATCGGGCCGAACCAGCACAGCCCGTAGCAGCAGCGGCGCCAGGAAAGTGGTGCCAATCACCATCATCAGGATTGCTGCCTCAAGGGAGGGGGTCAACAGGCCCGCCTGGGAGCCGAGGCCGAGAAAGATCAAACCCACTTCACCCCGGGGCAACATGCCCAGTCCCACCACCAGGCGACGGGTCGGTTCGGCGCTGAAATAGGTCCAGCCGGAAGCCAGTTTGCCGGCAATGGCCACGGCAAGCAGGAAAGCGGCCACCACCAGGCCCTGACGGTTAGCCGGATCGAAGGGATTCAGCACCGAAAGGTCCATGCCGGTGCCAATCAGCACAAAGAAAACGGTGGCGAAGAGGGCCACCAGGGGTTTGACCGTTTCCTGAATCGCTTCGGTGCGTTCGGATTTGCTCAGGATCAAACCGGCGGCAAAAGCCCCCAGGGCCGCCTCCAGCCCAATCGCCTGGGAGGCAAAACAACAGAGACTGAGCACCACAAAGGCGGCGACCACCACCTCCCCCGGCGCCTTGAGCCGGTCGAGCAACTGATCAAACAGGGGAGCGGCCCGCTCACTGAGCCAGATCGCTGCGGCCACGAACACCGAGGCCGCGGCCACGAGCTTGAAAATGGGAGCGAAGCGCAGGCCATCGCCCGCGGCCAGGGACACCACAACAGCCAGGATGACGATGCCAAGAATGTCGTCGAGTACGGCGGCACCGATGACGATCTGCCCCTCGCGGGTTTTGAGGAAGCCCAATTCGCCGAAGACGCTGGCGGTGATGCCAATGCTGGTGGCCGTCATGGCCGCCCCGGCGAAGACGGCGGCGATGACGGGCAGATGGAAAAAATAGTAAAGGCCGGCACTGCCGGCCACAAACGGCAACACCACCCCGGTTAGGGCCACCGTGGCGGCCTGGGGGGCCACCGCCACCAGTTCGTCGAGTTCGCTCTCCAGACCGGTCAGGAAGAGCAGGGCATAGAGGCCGAGGGTGGACACCTGCTGGAGACCGCCAAAGGTGGTCACGTAGATCTCCCGCACGCGCTCCGTGGAGACGGAGGCCAGCTGGCTCAGGAACTGCACGGGCCAAGCGGCTAGCTGGGCGCCCGACTCGGGAGGCAGCAGCAGGTGCAGACCGGAAACACCGATCAAAACACCAGCCAGCAATTCCCCCAGGATTGAGGGCAACTGCAGGCGAACCATCAGCTCAGCGAGGCTGCGGGCGGCGACAAAGATGATCAGGAAACGACCCACCTGGATCAGGGTTTCCGCCACCCCATCTTGGTGGGAGCCGATTTCGAGTAACAGGGGCAGAAGCATGGAAGCAGCCATCCGGGGGCGACCCTAGGGCCCTGGGTCAGGGGCGAGAAACCCGGCCTGTGCGATAACGCCTCCCGTGCGGATCTCAGCGCCGGAAGCTTTTAAAACCGCAACAGTCGCTACTGTCTTTTAAGAACGCGCCGGCTTTGAAGCGGGAGCATAACAGCCGGAGAGCACCCACCATGTCCGAGCTGAAACCGCGCAACCTGCGGCTGCCGACCCCAGGCTGCTATGCCGACCCCGACCGCAGCGGCCTGGAATCCAAGGATGTGTTCGACGGCATGACCGAACACCTCTTTTATACCCTCGGCAAGCTGGCGCCAACCGCCAGCCACCACGACCTTTACATGGCCCTCAGCTACGCCGTGCGCGACCGGCTGATGACCCGATATCTCGCCGGGATTGAGGCGATCAATGCCACTCCCACCCGAGTGGTGGCCTATTTCTCTGCCGAATTCCTGATCGGCCCCCAACTGGGCAACAACCTTTTGATGTTGGGCATCCAGGAGGAGGCCGCCGAAGCCCTGCGGGGTTTCGGCATTACCGATATCAACGAGATTCTCGACGTCGAGGAAGAACCGGGGTTAGGCAATGGGGGGCTGGGGCGACTGGCGGCTTGCTTCCTGGAATCCCTGGCCTCGCTCCAGATTCCAGCCACCGGCTACGGCATTCGCTATGAGTTTGGCATTTTTGACCAACTGATCCGCGACGGCTGGCAGGTGGAGATCACTGATAAATGGCTCAAAAGCGGCTGGCCTTGGGAAATTCCCCATCCCGACCAATCCTGCTTCGTGGGTTTCGGCGGCCACACCGAGAGCTACCGCGACGAACACGGCACCTACCGGGTGCGCTGGATTCCCGCCGAACACGCCATCGGGGTACCCCATGATGTCCCGGTGCTGGGCTATCGGGTCAACACCTGCGACAGGCTCAGGCTGTGGCGAGCGGACGCCACCGAAAGCTTTGATTTCCATGCCTTCAATATTGGCGATTATTACGGCGCCGTCGAAGAAAAAGTTGGCAGCGAGACTCTCTCCAAGGTTCTTTATCCCAACGATGGCACCGACGAAGGTCGCCGACTGCGCTTGAAGCAGCAGCACTTCTTTGTGAGCTGCTCGTTGCAGGACATGATGCGGAACCTGGAGGCTAGGGGCATTCCCATCCAGGATTTCAGTGACCATTGGGCGGTTCAGCTCAATGACACCCACCCCTCCATCGCCGTGGCCGAATTAATGCGGCTGCTGCTTGATGAGAAGAACCTCAGCTGGGAGCAAGCCTGGGACATCGTGACCCGCACGTTGTCGTACACCAACCACACCTTGCTGCCCGAAGCCCTGGAGAAATGGGACCTGCAACTCTTCGGGTCCCTGTTGCCAAGGCACCTGGAGCTGATCTACGAAATCAATCGACGCTTCTTACAACTGGTACGCCTCAAATATCCCGGCAACGAAAAGATACTACGCAAGGTATCCATCATCGATGAAGAAGGATCCCGTGCGGTGCGCATGGCCAATTTGGCCACCGTGGCCAGCCATCACGTCAATGGCGTTGCCGCCCTGCACAGCGACCTGGTCAAGCGAGATCTCTTCCCAGAATTTGCAGCCCTCTGGCCCGAAAAGTTCACCAATGTGACCAATGGCGTCACCCCGCGGCGTTGGTTGGCCCTGGCCAATCCCCGCCTCACAACCCTGCTGAATGAAAGCATTGGCGACGGCTGGATCCGGGATCTGCGTCAATTGGAACGCCTGCAGCCCCTCGCCGAAGACAGTGCTTTTCTGGAGCGCTGGCAGGCCACTAAACTAGCCGTCAAAAAGGATTTGAGCCTTTATATCCATACCCATACCGGCGTCCTTGTGGACCCATCATCCCTGTTCGATGTCCAGGTGAAGCGGATCCATGAATATAAGCGTCAGCACCTTAATGCCCTTCAGGTGATTGCCCAATATCTGCGCATCAAAAACGGACAAGACGATGGCAGTGCGCCACGGACCGTGATTTTCGGCGGCAAAGCTGCACCGGGTTACGCCATGGCCAAATTAATCATCCGTTTCATCAATGGCATCGCCGAAACGGTCAATTCCGATCCCGATATGGAGGGCCGACTTCGGGTTGTCTTCCTTGCCGATTACAACGTCAAGCTCGGAGAGCGGGTTTACCCGGCGGCGGACCTCTCGGAGCAGATCTCTACAGCGGGCAAGGAGGCCTCAGGAACCGGAAATATGAAGTTCGCCATGAATGGGGCCCTCACCATCGGCACCCTCGATGGCGCCAACGTCGAGATACGAGAGCAGGTGGGAGCGGATAATTTCTTCCTCTTCGGCCACACTGCCGACCAACTCGTTTCCATGGAACAACAGGGCTATCGCCCCTGGGAATTGATCCCGGCTGTACCTGAATTAGGCGAAGTTTTGCGCCTGATCGAACAGGGACATTTCAGCCAGGGGGATGGGGAGCTGTTTCGCCCCCTGCTTCAGAACCTCACCGGCTATGACCCCTTCTTCGTTTTGGCCGACTTCGCCGATTACATGCGGGCCCAGACCGCCGTCAACACCGCCTGGGCCAATCGCGCCCACTGGAACAGGATGTCCGTGCTCAACACGGCCCGCACAGGATTTTTCTCCTCAGACCGCTCGATCCGTGAGTACGCCACGCGGATCTGGCAGGCCGAGGAATACCCCGTCACCATCACCTGTGAGATCGAGGAATGATCTCAGGGTCGGTGATCGGGAAGGTCGGGCGTTTGGTGTAAGAGCCGGTTAAGCCGCAGGCGATCGGCGTTAAGGGGGTCGGGAGCCAGTTCACCGGCCACCTCGCGAAATTTTTGCTCCACTTCCTCGGGCACGCGCACATCGAAAATGCGCTCCATCAGGGCTTCGATCGAGAAGAGGTGGGCATTGATGTTCTCCAGGTCCGCCATGGCCTGCTGCATGGCATCAGGTTCGTCCTCGCTCTCGACCTTGGCGGGTTCGGTCGCGGCGGGCACAGTCGCTTCGCTGTCGCCGTAATGCTTCTGAAGCTCCTCAAGCACCCGGCCGGCCAGGGTGCGAAACGACTGCAATGCAGCCCAATTGAGCTCCTGCTGCTGCCGGAGGCTGGGATTTTCGCGTATCAACCGGTCGTGCTCGCGGTAAAACCGCTGGCAATCAGGGCATTGGCAGGGCTCTTCGCTCACCGCTTCCCCTTGTGTCAATCAACACCCATCATGGCATTGCCGCCGATGGGCTGCCGAAATCAGGCTCCGGTGGGTCCAGATCAGCAGCCGGCAGGGGGATCTCAATGGAGCTGACCACGTTGATCACGTCCCGCAGGCGCATGGAATCGGCAAACCAGCCCATGGCCTGATCAACATCGCCCCGATGTTCGGCGCTACAGGCCTGATCCTCATGGGCCTCAGCCAATAGGGCCAACCAGCAGAGACAACGGGCCTGTACCACCGAGAGATCCATCTCCTGGGGGTCTGTGCAGGCGATTCGCTCGCTCTCCTGCTGCACCAGCAACCGCAGTCGCAGGTCATGAAGGGGGGTCATTGAGCACCGCCAGCTCAACCCACGCTAGCGAAAGCGCCCCACAAATGCCCAACACCACCGCTAGGGGGGATCGGGGATGGGTCCCTGTTTGCCCAAGAGCCTCCCAGCAGGGATCCGGGCGGAGGCCGGACCGCTTCTGTCGAAACCGACAAAATCGAACGAAATCAACAGCCCACACGTGTCCTGGCGCAAAACTGGGGTAAAATCGCTTAAGACTTTTTCCAGTTTTCCCATTTCGTCCATGCTGACCCAATCCAAACCCCTCCTTAGCCTTCTCCTGGCATCAGGGTCCTTGATTCTTGCTTTTGGTCCTTCGGCCCAAGCAGCTCCCGCTTGCACGGATGGCACTCTCACAGCTCTCCAAGCCGCTGGCACTTGCACAGACACGCTTGGATTCACATTTACACTCAATTCTTTTTCTAATTTCAATAATCTCGATCGCTTTTCTTTCCAATCCAGCGGAAGCAACTTCCAATATTCTCTTCAGGGGTTTAACGCTTGGAATCCTTCCGGTGGTCCCTATGGACTAAATTATACTCTTACGGCACCTACTGGCAAACAATTCCGATACTATACTTCTAATTTATCTAGTTCCAACGCCCCCTTGACCGATGCTGGCACCTACGTTGTTAGTTCTGCAACCCAGCCCTCAGCCAATTCAACCTTCACCCCACCACTTAGCGCCAGTGGTGGCTTGAAGACCTACAGCCCGTTTCTCACGACTGATACATTCACATCTACCCTCAGCGTTACTGGCGGCACAATTGCATCAGTGACTGGAGTTGTTGCATCGACACCTTTAAATACATCAGCCGTACCCACCCCACTTCCAATTTTCGGTGTCGTCGCCGGCTATCGTTTAGCCCGAAAATTTCGCAAGCGCATTAAGAACGCCCAATAGTGACCAACAATTCGCTTAAGCTCCACCCATCAGAGTTTGCCAGCAAATACCTCGAAACTCCCAATATCCATTAGGCTTCAAAACTATCCATGCCGATGTCTTGATTTACTTGCACCTTTAGCCATAGCTAAAGGTGCATTTTTTTATGAAAGAGGATTTAAAATTGTTGAACATCAAGACATTGTTGACACTAGCAAATATAGGTTAATACTTTAACAATAAGCCTGTGCTACCAATCCTGTATTATTCCCCTAAGCAAGGGGCGCCTCAAAACCTGCTGCTCCAACCTATTTCCGGCTGCTGCATCCCATGAGTGTCACCCCATCGCGCCAGCACGGTTCTGCTGGTGAGCGCAATAAGAATCGCCTCAAACCCCTCACCGTCCGCAGCCTGAGCTTCGGTGGTCTCGCCTTGATGGCATCCAGCCTCAATAGCCTTATTTTTCTGATTCTGCCCTTACGCCTGACTTCACCTGACTGGTTACTCAGCTTCACCAGCGCCCTCCTAGCCAGCAGTCCGCAGCTTTTGGTGGGCACCCTTGTTCTTCTCATTGCCAGATTGCTCAACAGTCGCGATCTGAAACTGGCAAGGCGGGTCCATTGGATCGAACAAGCAGCCCGTTGGTGGGGCATCCTGCTATTACTAACAATACCTCTTCAAATTTATGCCGGCGTCACAATAATCGACCAACAGGAGGCTGACCAAACCAAAAGTATCACGCAAATGCGTCGGATTATTGAAGGTTTCAAAGCTACCAATGCTGAGGGCGAGATGCGCAGTTATGTCGCCAGTCTTCCCAATCCACCGTCCCTTCCGCCCCAGTTTGATTCTCCTTTTCCTGTCATCAAAGATCGAGTTTTGTCAAATCTTAATGGCAAATTGAACCTGGCACTCAGCGAACGTGCCCGAGTCAACCCACAAAAATGGCAGTCGTTCATTGCCGATGCCACACGCAATGGCATCCAAGCAGCCCTACTTGGGTTCGCTTTCTTGACCATCACCAAATACCACGATAAAGCCAAAGCTGGATCGGACTCTAACAACGTTTCATCGTCGTAATCCCTTCCAACCCTCCCCTACTAGCATGCCGCAAAGAGCGAAAGTCAAAGAGAAAAAATTCGAACATCCCAACCGAATCTCCCAATGCACCTACGGAGCCTTCGAATTGATCCTATAGGTTTTTTGCAGGCAGCCCTATAAAAAAGCCCCCAAAACACCCTAACCACCAATTGAGTCCAATCCTTCGCTGCCAGCAATCTAACGACAAGCTTAAATCTAAGGTAAAACCAATATCAAAGAAAAGCTTAAATAGCTAAGACAATAGCGGGGAATGCTCCCCAAGGAAGAATTCCCTCTAGTTTTGCAATACGGTCGCTGATCTGAGCGGCAACCCGATCCATTTCCCTGCAGTGATTTCCCTTATTCCCATGAAAATCCAAGCAAAGGCCGGTTTTGGCCTAATTTTTGCAGCTAGCTCCTTGGTGTTGATGACTAGCACTCCTAGTAAAGCTGCTGCTTGCGCTGATAACACTCTCGCGCTCCTTCAAGCTGCTGGCATCTGCACCGATTCGCTTGGGTTCACATTTCAACTCAATTCTTTTACAAGTTTCAACCCTCTCGACCGCTTTTCCTTCCAGTCTAGCGGTAATAACTTCCAGTACTCTCTCCAGGGGGCTAGCGCTTGGAGTCCAGCTGGCAACGACTACAAATTAGATTACACAGTCACGGCACCCACGGGCACCCAACTAAACTTTTTCACTTCAAACCTCAGTAGTGCTAATGATATAGATATAGATGCTGGTAGCTTCAGCATTAGCTCCTTCTTCCAGCCAGCCACTGGTCCGGCCGCAGCCACCTTCACTCCACCTTTTCAGGCCTCTGGCGGCATTGCAACTTACAGCCCCAAGTTGACCACCGACGCCTACACGGGCACCCTTAGAGTTACTGGTGGCACAATCGCCTCATTGACTGGGGTTGTTGCGTCCCAACCCATCCCTTCTACATCATCCGTTCCCACACCCCTGCCCCTGCTTGGTGCAGTCGCAGGCTTTAGTATTTCCCGCAAAATTCGCAACCGCCTTAAGTCTGTTGCCTGATTGTTGCAATCAGTTTTCCTCAACCCTCCATTGGGGGGGTTTTTTATTGTCCATGCTCCCATCCCACCTCGGCGAAGGCGACCAACCAGAATCCATGCCCTGCGCAAACACGCTGCAGTAATGATCGTTTCCGCCTTGGGGTTCTCGTTTCACATCACCCCAGAAAGCTATTGGGGCCGATCACGTCAGAAGGAACTTCCGCCCCATCGGGGGGTGTGGATGGACATTGGTGTATTTTCGCCATTCATGATTCAAGATTTTTGGCCCTAGGCTAAGATTGATTGAGTTGAAATGTTTCTCCCATGGGTGCCTCGCTTGGCCCTCGCAAAGATTTGGCTTTTGCCCTTGACCGGGTAGCATTTGTATTATTTGGAGTTTATATTGTTTTATTCATCGCTGCGGTGTTGCCGCCCCGTTTCAGCGACCCTAGATGGTTAATCGTGATTATGGATGCGGTGCGGGGCATCGCTTTCCTACCTTTGATCGGTGGGGCCCTGGTTCTTCTGGCCAACCAGATGGATCGTCAATCAACCATCATCAGCAAGCATCGCCGATGGGTCCGGAAATTCGCCCCCCTTGCGGCCCTTGGGTTTTTTCTAATCATCCCCCTACAAGGTCTGGCCAGCTATAGGGTATTGAACGAAGCTCGCTCAGAAGCCACCCAAAAATTATCTGCCCTTACCCGTGGCATTGGGATGATTCGCAATGCCCAGGACGAGACCGCTTTGCGTTTGGGCATCAATGCCGTAGGGATTCGCAATGTTCCCCAAGGCAAGCTGATTGTACCGATTGCGACGGTCAAAGAAAAAATTCTCAGCCAACTAGCACCTCAAATTCTAAAACTACAAAACGAAACCAATAAAAGCTACAATAGAGCCTGGCAAAACCTTATTTTTCAATGGTTACGTGATAGCTCCCTAGCCTTTCTTTATTGTTATGGTTTCAGCGGCTTGACCAAAGCTGGTGACAAGCCTAGCGAGATGGCTTCCAATGATCTTGGTGTAGGCCATGAGATGGCCCGCCGGCTGGAAGATGAAGATGAAGATCAAGAGTTTTTGGTGCCCTAAACCTCTAGGGCTCAAGGCAGCCAACAAGATCACGGGGCTGGCGGGACTCGAACCCACGACCTACGGTTTAGGAAACCGTCGCTCTATCCGGCTGAGCTACAGCCCCATCGCTGCCATTATTCCACGCCCGGCCGCCGGTCACCGGACCCTCGCCATGGTGGTTTTTTCCTGAAAGTGCCATTTTGGCTGGGAGCCAAACAAGTTCCGGGGGGATCGCGATCGTATGGGCCATGGCCCCCCGCGGACCGTCAGACGCTGAGCGAAGAAATTGAAAACAATGTTGACACGCCGCTTTATTTGCGCTTAAGCTTCAAAGGATCAATTCACTTTTTTAGCAAGCAACGTGTCTTACTCGTCTCAATCTAAGAAATTCCTTAGGGCTGGTTTCGCTTTGGCGGCAAGCTCCATGGTTCTCGGTACCGGTACTTCCGCCAAAGCGGCCGCTTGTGCGGACGCGACCCTTGCAACCCTTCAAGCTGCTGGGGTCTGCACCGATGTCCTTGGCTTCACATTTCAACTCAATT
>Ga0114972_10002027_pt1 | contig 15183 bp, 13 predicted proteins | sample M_140807_EF_Meta_FD_87354 | JGI IMG/M metagenome (GOLD analysis project Ga0114972, IMG submission 87354) | Freshwater microbial communities from Lake Montjoie, Canada to study carbon cycling - M_140807_EF_MetaG | ecosystem: Environmental > Aquatic > Freshwater > Lake | place: Lake Montjoie... | reverse complement strand
CCCGAATGGAATACCTTTCCTTGTCGGTTTTTATTTTGATTTTCAGGCGTTTATCTGGGTTTACAAATGCCATCCTTTCACAGCGAAGCAAACCACGGGAGTCAAACAGACTGAAAATTGCCAAACCTGGACCCCATGTTGTTGTTTGGGTTTTTAGTTTGGAAATGGTTTCATCCGAGTTGATTTTGGAGGACCAAACAATTCGGTCGCGCATTCGAACCAGTAGTTGGAGTTTTTCTTTTCCAATTCCAAATACAGAAACTGCAGCTTCCCCGTTCTGAGCCTTTACTGAAATTGAGTAGCCCCTTTCAAGTGGTTCCGGAAGGCTTGTTACAAATTTGGCTGGTGATTCCCATGCAATGGAATATTGTTTGTCAGCCTGCGCACGGAATAGAAATGAACCCAGACCATCGTGCAGTGTTTTAATGGCAATCAGCTTTGTTCCTGTTTGGTCAACAAGCCAGCCGCTGGCATCTGCCGCTGTGGAATCGGGCTTAAAAACCCGGAATGCAATTCTGGAAAGTCTGCCTGAAACATAATCTCCACCCTCCGGAAAAAGCCGTGCAAATGGTTCTCCTTCCACCAAGGGTATGGTTTGGCTAATTGTTTCTGATTCGCCTCCTTTTGATACACTGCAAACCAATACGGCTTTTTTTCCTGCTGGAACCTGTGGAACCAGGCAGTCCAATTTGAAATGCCCGTTTGCGTCGGTGATGGCAGGCTGGTTCCATAAAACCTGATCACCTGCCAGAATGCTGAATTCAAGTGTTGCAGCATCCAGAGGTTTATTGTCAGTTGCATCTGCCTGAATTTCGGCAGAGAGCTTGTTTCCGGCCTTGTATGATTTTTTGTCGAGTTCCATGCTCAGGCGGAAAACAGGAAGAATAAATTCTTGCACCTGAATCTCCTTTGTCATGGATCTGTTTTGCGCCTCCATCCATCGGGTATAGGCTTTTAATTTGTATAAACCACCGGTGGCATCTGAGGAGAGTGTATAATCCCCATTTGCTTTTCCGTTTCTGGCAATCAGGCTGAATTTTTTTTCAACACTGCCTTTTGGGTTAAGGAGCTCCACATATACGATTTCACTGAGGTTGCGGATTTCGGGGTTTGCTGGGCTAAGGAAAACGGAGAACCAAATTGTTTCGCCGGGTCCGTAGAGTGGCTTGTCAGAAATAAGCCAGGCTTTTTCTGTTGGCTGGAGTTTTACCCATTGACGAAACAAATTTTTGAGGCTGTCTTCCTTTTCTGCTTGAGCGGAGTTGAACCTAACCCTGCCATTTTTTTCAGCAGATGAATAGATCACAGCAGTTGCGGCCAAGGCAATTGCGGAAAATACAGCGATTAATGTCCACCTGATTTTCATGGTTACTCTAAATTTTGAAAGTGTAAACGGAGACTGGGCTGTTTTCTTTTGCCGAGTCTTACGTTCTTAAAATTATTTAGGACAATCTATGTCAATTACCCAGGTGGTATCGGGGTTTCCGCACCAGCCAAGTACGATTATTTCAACAAATGGCCCTTTGGATGGGTCAAAATCGAATTCATATTCTCGCCATTCTCCACCAGTAATGATGAAACAAAAATCCTCGCTGCATCTTGGATAGGCTACATTATCTGGAATCGTGGGGCAGGTGCTTGCCAGATATTTTTCTCCTTGTCTGATTTCCATCCTATCGTTAATTCCATAGGTTTTGAATCGTACTTTAACCTTCCCGGCTTTATCCCCCAAATTAACTTTTCGAATGGTGAGTCCAGCTCCTCCTTCATATGATGAATTACACGGCAGTGGAGGCCTGATTGTCAAAAATGCGTTTACGGTATCTGTTATAACCCGGATGGAGTCGTAGCCTGGGTAAACACAGGCAAGTTCTGTGCAAAGGGTTACCCGAAAACCACCTTCCTGAACCAGAGCCGGAACAGCCAATGAAATTGACCCTGCAATCTGGCTAATGTCTCGCTCAAAGGGAATTTTCCAGACACCTTTGGCCCCGGTAACTTTAAAGTAAACTGTTACTGGTTTAAAGAATTGACCATAATCAACATTGCTTAATTTTATCGGGATAAATGCCTGAGTTTCATTTCCAATTTCAATGGTGTCGTTCTCCGTTTTTGGTCTTTGCCGGATGATATACGGCACTGATGGATTGTAAGTTAAAGGCCCAATTGAAATTGGGGCGGATTTCCGAGGAAGATTTTGATTGCTGCGGTAGGAACCCCGAATCTGAAGGATTCTATTTACATTTTCCTTGTCTGTCTCCGGACTGAATCCAATGAGATTTTCTTTGAGCAAAGAATCAGATTTGCTGCAGGATGCCAACAACGAAATTGCCAGTATGCAAAAAGCGAGGATGGATGTATTTTTCATTTTCCTACAGGGATAAAAACTGCCAGATAGGGCTGAATGCATGTGAAGTCCAGGCCGTTGCTGAAGAATCCGCTGCTGTAATAGCTGCCAACTCTAATTCCCAATCTTGGAAGGGGAGTATATCCAACAGCCAAATGCCAGCCCGGATTGTTTTTTCTTATGATTTCCGATCCTTTTAAGTTCCATTCATCATTTTGATCCAGTGGCTTTCCGCCTGTAATTGAATCACTTTCTATTTGCAAGTTTCGTTTTCTGACTCCGGAGAGTAGATGCTCGCTGCGTACCCCTGCTAAGAAGTAAAGCTGGCGGCCATATCGGATTTGAAATTCGGTGCCCAAATAATGGGCAGAGTAGAAATCTGAAATGGAAATCTGGTTCTGTTGTGGAAAGGACTTGTTGGTGAAATCTACATCATGCCGCATCTTTCTCATCGACCAGGAAAAGGCCACCCCTCCTGAAAAATGTTTTAAAAAATTATGGACATTGAAAAATGGGTAAACAAAAATTCCAGCGTTTGCTGTTGGAGAAATTTGGGTCGGGAAATTGCCGGTAATTGAAAAATCAGGGTTGTCGGTCAGGTAATATTGTTTTTGGTAATCCAAATATGGGCCACGGTTAATAAGGCCCATTACTCCCACAGACACTTCGCCCAAGATTAAAAAATTTGGTCCATTGGCCGAACCTTTGGGCGCAGATTTAGATGATTTACTTCCTTTTTTGTGGCCTTTTTTCTGTGCTTTCATTTCTGGAATAAAGACCAGAATGCCTGCCATGACCAAGAAAATTACAAGCCTTAAGTTTTTGTTATTTCCCACTTATTTCAAATTAAGAGTAACAGAATTCACCCTAGGCAAACATAACAAACCCAAGCGGTAAACAAAACTTCAATGGTTCATAAATTGGTGATTTTTCGTCCTTTCCAATATATTTCTTTTCGAAAAAAGGAAGTTACGAACAATGCCGCATAGCTTATGCTATATAGAATTTCATAAGGCAAAAGGAAAGCCAGCAAGTTGGGTTTGCCCATTCGTAAAACTGCAAAGGCATTGAATATCAATCTCATGAGCCAAGCAGTGCCAAAAACCAGTTTCCAGTTTCCAAAATCGGTTCCAAAAACAAAAAATAGAAATGCCGGCAGCAACAAAATGTTGAGGTAAACGGGTAGCCGCATTAGGAAGGGCAATTTGCGGAATCCGTTTGTCCACCGCAGATGTTGAACAAACCAGGATTTTACTGTTGGATTGCCTTGTGTGATTCCAAGTACATCCAGGTGGAAAAAATGTTGCAGGGTATAGCCGTTCTTTTTCGCTTGACTGAAAAGCGCATAATCTTCGGTCATAGAGAAAGGAATTCCACGATAACCTCCGATGGAATCATAGGCAATTCGGGTGATGGCCATATTGTTGCCCATTGCGGTGTAAGCGATTCCAATTTTGCACAATTCAGACATTACGGCTTGCGGTATTAACCAGTCGATTGCCTGCAGCGCGTTGAAAATTGAATCTTGGTTTGTGCAGGTTGTGCCATTAAGCAAATCGCAATCAAGTCTGGAAATCGCTTCCACCATTTTTGAAATCCAGTGTTTGGGCATGATTGTATCCGCGTCGCAGAAAAGGAAAATTTCTCCCTTTCCTCTTTCGGTTAATTGTGCCAGGGCCAGTTGCTTTCCAAAAATTGGTCCTGATTCTGCTTCAACCTGAAAGACTTGAAGCCTTGATCCGCGCAGTGAAATTTCCTTCGCAATGGCGAGAGTTTGGTCTTTTGAATCATCGTCGGCAAAAAGAATTTCAAATTCTCCAAGATAATCCTGTGCCAACAAAGCGCTTAAACAGGGCTCAATTGAATTTTCTTCGTCCCTTGCAGGTACAAAAACAGAAACCAAGGGCCATCTGCTACCAAATTCTGCCATTTTTGCAATTCGATGAAGAAGGCAAGCCAAACAGCCGCACTCCCATTTGCAAACCTAACATGGATTTTGCGACCAAGCCCGTTGGTTTTGTCACTAACATAAATTATTAAAAATGAAGAAGAGAAGGCGGCCAAACAGGCTTAAAGAAAATGTGTTGTTGCTGGATATGGCGGCTGAAGGTCGTTGCGTGGCAAGGATAGACGAGAAGGTGTATTTTGTGTCGGGAGGAGTCCCCGGAGACCGCGTTGATTTACTGGTAGAAAAGGATAAAAAATCTTTTGCTGAAGCCCGGGTTTATCGCCTTTTGGAGCCTTCAGCAGACAGGATCCCAGCTTTTTGCTCGCATTTTGGCACTTGTGGTGGCTGCAAATGGCAAAACCTAAGTTATGAACGCCAGCTTGAATTGAAAACAAAGCAGGTAAAAGATGCTTTTGAGCGAATTGGTAAAATCACGGAGGGCATTTGGCATCCAATTTTACCATCAGAGGAAACCCAGTTTTACCGCAATAAACTTGAATATACTTTTTCAGATCAACGCTGGTTGGAGGAAAAAGACAATGATATCGAAAAGCGTGAAGGGATGAATGGACTTGGTTTCCACATTCCCGGCAGGTTTGATAAAATTCTGGACATTAAAAAATGTTACCTTCAAGCAGAGCCAAGCAATTCAATCAGGCTTTGGGTAAAAGATTATTGTGAAAAAAACGGACTGAGTTTCTTCAACCTGAGGGAGCAAACGGGCTTGTTAAGAAATTTGATGATAAGGACTACCGGAATCGGGCAAGTAATGGTTTTGCTTATTGTGACCGAATTCAACAAGGAGGTTTCGGATTTGCTTGAAAATCTGTCGGAATCAATTCCAGGGATAGATTCTCTGCAGTATCTGGTAAATACCAAGCGCAATGATGCATACTCAGAGCTTCAGGCTGTAGTTTTTAAGGGAAATGCCTGGGTAGAGGAGGAGATGGATGGCCTTAAATTCAGGGTAGGCCCAACTTCCTTTTATCAAACCAATGGAAGGCAAGCTTCGCGCCTTTATCAAAAAGTGGCAGAGTTCACCGGCGTACAGTCTTCCGACCTTGTTTATGATCTTTATACTGGTACTGGCACAATTGCACAATATATTGCCCGTAAGGCAGGGTTTGTTGTTGGAATTGAATATGTGGAAGCAGCAGTGAAGGATGCTGTTTCCAATGCTGCAAACAATGGAATTGCCAACACCCGATTTTTTAGTGGTGACATGGCAAAAATTCTTACTCCTGACTTTGAAAAGGACAATGGTCATCCAAGAATAATTGTTACAGACCCACCCAGAGCCGGAATGCATCCATCGGTTGTGGCTTCAATTTTGGAAATCAATCCTGAAATCATCGTATACGTGAGTTGCAATCCGGCTACACAGGCCAGAGATATTTCTATTATGATGGATTATTATAATGTTTGCGAAATTCAACCGGTTGATATGTTTCCACATACTCACCATGTTGAAAATATTGTGATTTTAAAAAATAAAAAATAAACTTTAAAATTATAAACTTTAAATTATTACCAAGTTTATTTAATAACAATACAATAATCTATTATTAAGATTCTAAATTTCAAGAAAAACGGATTTAATGTATAGTAATGCATTTTTCTTCCAAAATTGGAATTGTAAAAATCATTAAGGTATATTTGCCATTAATTGTGTAATTGAAATATAACCCGATATGCTAGAATTTTCGATTGAAAAAGTTTGCAAGGCCCGAGGGATAGAGAAGCCGTATAAATTTTTGATAAAAAATGGGTTTTTGCCTGCTACTGCTACTAAACTTTCCAAAGGCGATGTTGAATATCTTAGGCTAGAGTATATTGAGACAATCTGTTCGCTGTTGAATTGTACGCCTAATGACCTTTTTGATTGGACTCCACAATCAAAAGCGGACGACAGGGAAGACCACCCATTGAATGCAATCAGAAAATCTGAAAAGATTGACTTGGTTCAAACCATTAAGACACTTCCAATGAATAAGTTAAAGGAGATTGAAAGCCTGATTTCCAACATTAAGTAGTTCTGTCCAACCCAGAATAAAAAAGCCCCTACACGGGGCTTTTTTATTCTTACTAGGTTTTATCGATTGAACGAGGACTGAAAATGGTTGCTTGTTGCGATGCGGGTGGCAGGAATTTGACCCATTGTAGAAGTATCCTTCTTGAAAATGCCTTTCACATAAAGTTCGAGGCCTTTTCGTCTTGATGGCATTGCCAGAAAGACCAGGGCAAAAAGGAGTACCATTTTTGCTGAAAAGGATGTTTCCGCTTGAAATCTGCCGTTCATGACTTTTTTCTGTTTACACTCTTACATACCAGAACCGGGTGTCCAAGTAACCCAGATTAGAGTTTTATTTTAGCAATTCTTTCCAAAATGGCCAAGGAAAAAGTATATAAGCTCATTTTCAACTACTTGCAAATGCAGGCTTTTTTTCAAAAAATTGATGTGTAATGTTGCAGTACTTATTTTTCTGAAAAAAGATGTTTAATGCCGGATGGCTTAATTACGAATTCGGTCAAAATGCCGTATCAGAGTACATTTTTGTGCTTTGTCTTGTTTTAGGCATTTTGGTTCTGCGAAGGTTTATCTCCAAATTAATCTCTCGCCTTTTCTATAGGATTATCCGGCGAAAGCCAGAATTCGAAGCCCTGCGCAGTTTTGAAATCCTTTTATCAAAACCTCTTCAATGGCTGATTACGCTGGTGGTTTTGTACTTTGCAATTTCTAGTCTCGATGTGCCTGCTGCCTGGCAGCTTACGAGTCCGGATCGGCCTGGAATTCTAATGGTTTTGAGTCGTTTTTACTCAATTGCCTTGATTTCTTCTTTTACTTTTCTCGGAATCCGGCTTGTGGATTTTTTCTCCATGGAAATTCTTCAAAAGGTGATCGATGGCGAAGCGGTCCTTGACCGTCAGCTTCTGCCTTTTATCCGGGAGTTGCTGAAGATTTTGCTCATCATCATTTCATTTTTCTTTGGCCTTGGTTTTGTTTTCGAATTGAATGTGGCCAACATCATTGCAGGACTTGGGCTGGGTGGTTTGGCCTTCGCTCTGGCAGCAAAAGAATCTCTAGAAAATCTGTTCGCTTCCTTTACCATTTTTCTGGATAAGCCTTTTGTGGTGGGGGATTTGGTTACAGTTGGCGGGATTACGGGTAATGTGGAAAAAGTCGGATTTCGGAGTACCCGCATCAGGACACTGGAGAAGAGTTTTGTAACCTTGCCCAACAAGCAGATGATTGATAGTCCGCTTGACAACCACAGTCTTCGCACACACCGTAGGGCAGATTTTTTTCTTAATCTGGAATACAGCCTTTCAAGAGAAAAGCTAAATTCCTTTATTAATGGAATACGCGAAATCCTGAGAAACAATCCAAACTGCAGCGATGAAAGTCAGGCTTGTTTCTACGAATTTGGTGAAAGTGCCATGGCCATCCGGGTATTATTTTTTGCAGATACCACCGAGTACAACGATTATCTCCTCATTCGTGAAGAGATCAATTTGAAGATTCTCGAGCTTGCCGAGAAATCTGGAATCCGGTTTGCATATCCTTCTAGAACCCTTTTCGCGCAAGAGGGCTCAGCTCAAAGTCTCTAGATTTTTCCCTAATCAGGAAATTCGGTCGAACCCGGTGTAGGGATGAAGTACAGCCGGTATTTTGATGCCATCCTTTTCTGTTTGGTTGTTCTCCAGCAAGGCGGCCACAATTCTTGGCGATGCCAGCGCCGAACCATTTAAGGTGTGGAGCAAATAAGTCTTTTTATTCTCCTCTGATCGGGCGCGCAGCTTAAGTCTGTTTGTTTGGAATGTTTCAAAGTTGCTAACAGAACTCACTTCCAGCCAGCGCTTTTGTGCAGCAGAATAAACCTCCATGTCATAAGTAAGTGCTGAAGTTACGCTCATATCTCCACCACAAAGTCTTAGTATCCGATACGGAAGTTCAAGTTTTTCCAGCAGACCCTGAACATAGCGGCGCATCTCTTCCAGAATTTTATAGGATTCGGATGGATTGGCGATTTGAACAATTTCTACTTTGTCAAATTGGTGAAGTCTGTTCAGACCTCGTACATGTGCGCCCCAGCTTCCGGCTTCCCTGCGGAAACATGGTGTGTAGCCCACACATTTTTTCGGCAGTTCGTTCTCTTTCAGAATTACATCGCGGAAATAATTGGTTATTGGCACTTCTGCGGTAGGAATCAGGTAAAGACCATCCTCCTGCGCATGGTACATTTGGCCGTCTTTGTCCGGCAATTGTCCGGTGCCATATCCGGAGTCCTTGTTGATAAGAATGGGTGGCTGCATTTCCATATAACCTGCTTTCTCAGCCTCATCCAGAAAAAAGTTGATCAAAGCACGCTGTAATCTGGCGCCCTTTCCCTTGTAAAACGGAAATCCTGCACCACTTACTTTATTGCCGCTTTCAAAATCGATAATGTCATATTTTTCAATGAGTTCCCAATGCGGAAGTGCCCAATCTGGCATGTCGGATGCTTCTCCTGAAGTTTCTACAACTTCGTTGTCTTCGGGCGTTCTTCCCTCAGGCACAGATTCATGTGGTACATTCGGCAAGACTACCAGAGCCTCAAACAAGGCATTTTCTGCTAATGCATAATCCGCTTCCAGCGTTTTGATTTTTTCCTTTACTGAAGATACCTCCGCTTTTATTTTCTCTGCTTCATCCTTTTGGCCACCTTTCATCAGTGCTCCGATTTCGGAAGACCGCTGATTAACTTCTTCCTGAAGTTTATTGAGTGCCAGCTGCAGCTCCTTTCTGCGGTCATCAAGAGAAATTGCAGCATTTACAAGGCCTGCAGCATTGGTAAGTTTTTTCTTTTCAAGTCCGCGGATAACTCTTTCATTTTCATCACGGAGTGTCTGTATCTGAAGCATGGGTCTATTTCGCTTGGTTATGCCTTTTCTTTGGAGGCGCGTAAAATTAACTTATCCCGTTTTGCGAGGGCAAAATATTTCTGCCATCATACAACGAATACTTCCACCGCCTACGGCTTCAATTACTGGAATCGGAATTGGAATCAATTTTCCGTGTTTTGATAGGGTTTCTTTTTGTTCGCTTGAAAGACTATTAAAAGCAGTGGAGGAAAGAACCGTGATGGTTTCTCCCTTGTTGCCAAGCACCTGAAGCAGGTTTCCGCAAAAACCTTCCTCCAGTTGTTGGATTGAAATTTCCACAAGGGAATGGTGCTTGATGATTTCATTTCTGACCATCTCCCGCTCAACAGAATCAGGAATGCATTCCAGGCAAGCAGCCACAACATTGGCTCCGATGCTCATCACCACATTGGTGTGGTAATAAGCGAATCCCCTGGAGCTAATTGTGTGGAAAAGTACGGGCTGGTAGTCAGTCTCAGCGGCAAACTTCCTGCAGGCATCTTCCTGGGTTCTATCTGAAATGGCCGCGAACATCCTTTTATGAACTCGGTCTAGAATAAGGCTGCCAGTTCCTTCCAAAACCTGATTTTTTCCGAGTAGTTTTCGCCAGTCCAGAATTTCAGTAAAGGAAAATCCCTCGTTTTCAAGCAGCTTGAGCACACCCGTTATTTGCTCTGCCTCTTGCTGCCGATTTGGTGTTTTCATCGGGAAAATGTGGATGGCACCGTTTTCGTCCGTGCCAAACCAATTGTTTGGAAACACGGCATCCGGCATTTCGGGAAGGCTTGGGTCTTTCTCCAAAATCAGGACTTGAACACCTTCTGCCCTGAGCAGAGAAACAGCATTTTCAAATTCATTCAGCGCTTCTTGACGGACATTGCGTCCCGGAAGCATATTTTGGAATTCATTGTCTGCAGCTGTCTGTGCATTAAATTCAAAATCTGTTGGGCGGACCATCAGAATGGTTTTTGTGGATTGACTTGTCATCTTCAGAATGGAGTTATTCATCTTTCAACTTTATTTTTCTTTCCAAATACCTTTCCGGGAATTGCCTGATAAAGGTTGGGATAGAATGTAGCACGGTAGCAATGTGTAAATTCCGGAATGTGTAATGCCAGATTCGGAATTAGACCATGTGGGTCATAAATTATTTTAGGTGGGTCTTCGGCCAGGCATTGATACCAATAAATCAAACCCTCATAGGTTTGGGAATCTTGTTTGTCTAGTCCGGAAAGGTAATGGCGGAAAAAACGCGTAGCCGCCGGATTATGTAGGTAATAGCGGAAATCATTGTCCAGCAATAATAGTCTCTGACCCTGAAAATTTGCAGAAAAGCCTTTTGGTGGTTCTTCTGCGAAAAAATTAAGATGAAGAACTTGTTTTCCGAAGTTGGGGTTAGAAATCCGGTAAAATGAAAAAAGAAAAAAGGCGGCAAGAGAAATTCCAGCCAGTTCGGTGAAAAGTTTTTTTCTGGAGTGGATCACAAATTGACCCATGAAATATGCTGCCTGGGGCACCAAAAGTAATAGTTGATCTGTGGATCGGGTACTACCTAAAAACAGGCTTGCAAATCCAGCAATTGTAGAGAAAAAGAAAACATTGAAACCCAGTCGGTGGAAGTTTACACGGGAATTCTGGTTTGAAAATGCCCAACCCCAAATGGCGACCATCAATAAAACCGCTGCCTGAATCAGGATGATGTTTAATCCGCTCAGGTTCAAAAAGGGTTGAAAACGAAATTGTGAAAAGAAGCAATAACTGAAATCTCGACTACCTCCTCCATAAATAAAGCAAGCATAAACCAAACCCAGCGGCAGCATTGCGGCAGCAGCAATCAGGAAATAATGGTTGATTCTTAATCCACTAAAAAATAAGGCTGAAATGTAAATAGGAAGAATAAAAATAAGCGCCGGCTGGTAGGATAGAAAGGCCAGGCCAAGCCAGATTCCCATTACCATTTCATCGTCTGAACTGGCTCCATCTTTAAGAATCTTGAATAGCTTTCCAAGTGAAAAGAGGATAAAAGAGCAGGATATCAGAATGGGGGAAAGTGAAACTGCATCTGGCCCGGTGTGGATAAAGATGATGTAGAAAAATGCCATCAAGTAATTTCTATCCGCAACCAATTGATATCGAAAAGCCATTTGGTTTAGCCACAAAGCTTGAGAAAGAACGAGTGCACTCCCCAAAACACGCAGCATGTGAAAATTGTGTAGACCAGCCTTGGCGAGCAAGCCATACATCATAGCTGGAATAGGGGCGGTATCATCGGCCGCCTGGGAATACAGTCGCCAGCCATCCGCGAGTCTTTCGCCCAGCCGGATCCACAGTAATTCCTGCACCAGAATGCTGTCGTTTAACAGCAAAAACGGAGCCTGCATAAGGCCGAAAATTGCCAGTAGCATGAGCAATCTCTCTCCGGAGCCAATCTTGAAAAGCTGAACCATGTTTCCTGCTCCAAAAATGGTTGTATTTTTCGGAATCTGACCCCGACTCGTAAATTGTGTTTAATTTTGACATCCATTTCAGGAATTACTTCCTAAATGATTTCAATTTAAAAATCAGTTTCGCCATGACACAAAGACAGCAGAAATATGCCCGCCTCCTTCAAAAGGAAATTGGAGAAATATTCCAGCAAGATATAAAGTCAATGTTTGGCGGGGCTTTTATCACGGTTTCAGGGGTAAATGTGAGTCCTGATTTAAGCATTGCCACCGTTTACCTGAGTCTTACACTCACTAAAAAGCCACAGGCAATTTTGGAGGATGTCAGGGAGAAAGGGAAGCAAATCCGTCAGCAACTTGGTAGCAGGATTCGAAATCAGGCTCGGATTATTCCAGAACTTCGATTCTTTGCCGATGAAACTCTTTTGGAGGCTGAGAAAATGGACAAATTAATTGCTTCATTGAACATTCCGCCTGCTCCTGAAGGGGAGGAGGATTGATCTTTCAGACCGTGCACATCAGGTCTATTCGGCTCACTAATTTTAAAAGTCATTCAGATGCCTTTCTGGAGTTTCCAGAAAGGATTTCGGTTTTTTCTGGAAAGAATGGGAGTGGCAAAACCAATTTATTGGATGCGCTAAACCATATAAGCCTGCTTCGTTCAGCCTTTCACAGGCAGGATGCCTTGAATATTCGCTTTGGCGAAGAATTTTATCGCCTGGAAGCCTCGCTCGAGGAGAATGGAAAGCGGCACAAACTTGCGATTGTTTGTGAGCGGGATAAAAAAAAGCAGGTAAGCTGGGATGGGAAAAATCTGGAAAAGATTGCCTCGCATGTGGGCCGGGTTCCGATGGTCATGATTTTGCCAGACGAGCCTTTTCAGATGAATGAAAGTGCAGAATGGAGGAGAAATTCAATTGACAATACGCTCTCGCAGAGTTTTCCTGAATATCTGAATCACTTGTCCAGATTCAAGCGCATTCTTGCCCAAAGAATCGCCTTGCTTAAGTATTTTGGGGAAGGCCGTCGATTTGATGAGGCATTGCTTGATGCAATAGACGAAGAACTTGCTGTGGAATCGGGGCTGCTTTATCAGTTGAGGATGCTGCATTTGCCGGCTTTGACCGAGGCACTTCGCATGGAATATTCTTTTCTTTCCTCGGGAGCTGAGCAAGTTGATTTGCACTATTCCAGTCAATTGCACACGAGTTCGGCCCTGGATTTATTAAAGACCAGCCGGCGGCAGGACCTTGAATCTGGCCGTACTTCTTCTGGCCTGCACCGTGATGATTTTGATTATCAGCTGGAGGGAGTTCCCTTGCGAAAGTTTGGCTCTCAGGGTCAGCAGAAATCTTTTCTGCTCGCCATGAAACTGGCTCAATATAGATTTCTCCATGCGCATTGTGGCAAAGCGCCTTGGTTGTTGTTGGATGATATTTTTGATAAGCTCGATGAAGAGCGTATTTCAAAACTTTTGGAGCGGATATCTTCCCCGGAAATGGGTCAGGTTTTTATTACTGACGCCAGAGAGGAGCGAAGCCGGGAACTTTTGAGCGGAATTCCTTGCAATTTTATTTCCCTTGAGGAAATCAAGAAGTAAATCCTAGTCCAGATTCAATCTGTTGAATGAGGATGTGGATCACCTTGATGTGGATTTCCTGAATTCTGTCTGCGTATCCAAAGTGGGGAACACGAATTTCAACATCTGCAGAACCGGCCATTTTTCCGCCGTCTTTGCCACTTAAAAGCACCACTTTCATTCCTTTATTTCTGGCGGCTTCCACGGCCTGAATGATATTTCGGCTGTTTCCGCTTGTACTGATTCCAAGTAAAATATCTCCCTCGTTTCCAAGGGCCTCAAGCATCCGACTGAAAATAAAATCAAAGCCATAATCATTCCCCACGCAAGTAATGTGGCTGGGATCTGAAATGGACATCGCTGCAAGGGCAGGCCGGTTGTTTCGATATCGACCGGAAAGTTCTTCTGCAAAATGCATGGCATCGCAGTGAGAACCGCCGTTTCCACAGCTCATGATCTTTTTCCCGCTGCGAATGGCATTGGTCATGATTTCTGCCGCAGTTGCGATGGCGTGAATATTGGCATCATCGGCAAGGAAATTTTCAAGAACTGATTTTCCCTCCAGCAGATTCGCCCTGATTTGTGCTTCGATTGATTCAGACATTGGCCGTAAAGAAAATACTTTTTTAATGGTTGAAAAATGCCATCAGACCTACTCTAAAAAGATAATTAAAGCCAGCACCGCCAGCGCCAGAGGGGAAAGAAATTTCCATGCAAGGTTGCTCAGTTGGTCTACCCGGAGTCTGGGAAGTGACCAGCGAATCCAAATCATCAACAATCCAAGCATCCAGCATTTAAAAAGCAACCAGAAAAACGATGGTTCTGACAAGATTCCGAATTTTGAAATTTCAGGAATCAAAGAATTGGATCCTCCGAGAAACAGGTAGGAAAATGTGAGGGATAAGAGCAGCATTACGGCATATTCCCCTAGAAAAAATATTGCCCATAGAAATCCGCTGTATTCAGTGTGAAACCCTCCAATGATTTCGGATTCGCCTTCTGGAATATCAAAAGGGGCTCGATTGCTTTCTGCCAGAATGCTGAGGAAAAATATCGGCATGAGTAAAATGCATACAGGGTATTGCACCAAATTCCAAGATAGGATTCCGCCATAAGATTGTAAGGAAGCGAACCAACCTCCTTTTCCTGATGCAGATTGCATGGCCTCAAAATCTGTGAAATTCCCGGAACCTGCCAGCCAAACCATCGAAAGTACACAGAGTCCAAGCGGAACTTCATAAGACACCATCTGTGCGATGGCCCTGGCTGCTCCGATTATCGGGAAACGACTTCGGCTTGCCCATGCCGCCATTAGAATTCCAATTGCTTCCAGGGAAACTACGGCCAGAACCAGAAATATTCCGGCAGAATTTTCTGCAGGATTGTGCAAAGATGGCCAAAGCGGAAGCAGGGAAAATGCCGCCATTACAGGCGCGAAAACCAGAAACGGGGCGAGAATAAACAAGAACTTGTGCGAAGCTGAAGGAATAATTGTCTCCTTTCGAAGAAGTTTCAATAAATCCGCCATGGGCTGAAGGACCCCGGATTTTCCTGTATGCATGGGCCCCATGCGGTCTTGCATAAAGGCGGATAATTTGCGTTCGGAATAAAAAAGGAAAAGTACCGAGCCAAGGATAAATCCAAGGCTAAGGGCAAAAAATACGAATATGCTCAAGGTTTCATTCACAATGAATCAAGCATTTTTTTAAAGTAATCGGGCTTCCTGACGCTCAACCCTTGCAGCCAAAAGGATACTCAATTCATAAAGCAGATAAATTGGAAGTGCCACTATCAGCAGGCTGAAAAGATCTGGACTTGGGGTTAGGATGGCCGCAATGATTACGATGATGATAATGGCATGACGGCGGTAGGCCCTTAGGAAGCCCGGTCCGGCAATTCCGGCTTTGGCCAAAACCAGAATTACCATTGGAAGCTGGAACATCAGACCACAGGAAAGTACCAT